>Ga0074199_1000233_pt1 | contig 107900 bp, 105 predicted proteins | sample EPASupsiteSAE347_FD_64528 | JGI IMG/M metagenome (GOLD analysis project Ga0074199, IMG submission 64528) | Bioremediated contaminated groundwater from EPA Superfund site, New Mexico - Sample SAE3-47 | ecosystem: Environmental > Aquatic > Deep subsurface > Groundwater > Contaminated ...
AACAACAGGATAAGTTCTTATTTAATATACATTATATGGTCGCGCGTGTCAATGCTCCGCATATGCCGGGATAAACCGGTTTATTCCAATGATCCGGATGCAGAGATCGTGTCGAATAAAGCCGAGGCGATAAGTTCATGGCCCAGGGCGCTCGGATGTATCGGGTCTTTGGGGCCGTTGAACAATTCTTCGCCCATCCCCTGTTTTGAGAATATTCCCACGGCATCCACCAAAGGCAAAGCATTGCTCCCGGCTACATCTTCCATGATCTTATTATACGCGCTGCTGCGGTTGTTGACTTCAAAGATCTGAAAATCCTTGGCCTTGGCGAATAATAACCGCGCCTGGCTGTATTCCCCTAAGGATTCCTGTTCGCAGCCCAGTTTATAATAATGCCGGCTCAGCCATTTTCCGAAACGCACGACCTCCATCTCTTCCAAATTCAACTGCGGCAGTAAAATATGTACCGGCATTTTAATGAACACCAGCTTGATGCCTTTCTGCCGGCATAAATTCGCGATATTTATCAGGTTGCTCTTATAATCACGCGGCTCAACCCGGTCTTGCGAGGCATTGAACTGTTTTTTCAACAGGCCAGCGGCAAACTTATCGTTGCGCGATAATACCCCGAAAACTGCCCGGCGCAAAACCAGCATAAACCTGCTGTTCGCGAGGATATTGTTAAAACAAGTCGCCAGAGGATTGCCCGGCGGAAGGTCTTTGTCGCTTAAGCTGTCATTCCTGAAAAACCTGTATCTGTCTATATCGTTAAGCACATAAGAAACCGTGATCATATCCGGGGAATACTTTAAAAGGCGGCGCTCCAGCAGGATAAGCCCCTGGTACGAGGTATATCCGATCTGGCCGGCGTTAATGACCTCGATCTTGCGGCCGGGAAAACGTTGCGCTAATCTTTTCTCCAGCAACGCGGGATATGCCTGATCTACCTGCACTCCCCAGCCAAAAGTCGGCGATGCCCCCAGGCATAATATCCTCATTGTCCCGTCCTTCTTCGGGAGGATCTCATCGGACCTTAACCCCAGGGAATTAGTCCGCACCCGCGCGCCTTCGAAGACCGTGTCCAGGCGCGGCTTTACCTTCCAGAACAAACCGGCATCCTCTTCCAGTATCCTCAAGATCGATTCCAGCCTGCTCAATTTCGCGTCAGGCAGGATAAACCGCGCGGATATCTCCAGCAATAAAAAAATGGATACCAGCGTTAATACATAAATGCTTTTACGTTTTATGTTTGGCGCGTTCCCCATCTTATCTCCCGGTCAGCCCGCGGGTGGAAAGCTCCGCGAGAACATTCTCAAAACGCTTACAGGCGGATACCCTGTATTGCTCGTCTATCTTTACCGCGCGTTGCGCGGCAGCGCGGCAATAACCGCAATCGCGGCAATCCCGGCCGGTACAACCGGCAGGCAAACCGGCCACAAACCCGTCCAGCGCCCGGTTATCGATACGCACTTTGAGTTTCTCAAAACAATCCGTAAATCTCCTGGCGGCTAATGCCCCGGGCAGTTGAGTGATCAAGGCGAGTATTTTACGCAGGACGCCCCGGTGGTCTAAACAGGAAAAACCCCTTAACGTCGAAAACAGCTCCAATAAATCCCCTTCATAGGAACGGTCTAAGTATGCCTCGACGATCTTCATCAGCGCCGGGGTGGATAACTGGCGATCGGTCAATTTAAGGCTGTCGATCCCCAGATCTTCGTAGATCTGTGAATCCTCAGGCCGGATCCAATCCGAGCGGATGAAACGGACCGGGTCCGCGATCCGGAGAAACCGGCAGCGTAAAACGTAATGATCGAAAAAATAACTCCCGCAGCGGTGCCAGGTCTGCGAGGCGTGGCCGGTCGAAAGATTGTGGAACTCGGAAAACGGGCAATCCAGCAAACAGGAATTAGTGGCGATCACCTGTATCCTGCAGGCCAAGGCCTTGCGCATCTGGCGGATAAGGTTAAGATCGCGGTTCACCGCCGAGTTATGCAGGGTGATCATGTCCGCGCCCAGAGATTCCCAGAATTTTGCCCGGCTGACCGTATCCACTCCGGATATCGTCGAAACACAAACCCCCAACTGAGGATAGCGCCTGCGTATCCACATGAATAAATAGGGATTCGACACAGTCACTTTATCCGCGCCCGACGACACGATCCAGTCCAGAAGAGTTGAGATGCGCTTTTGCCCTGCCCGGGTAAATTCGCTGTTATCCAGGCACATGGCGTTAAGAAGATAATTAAACCGTATTCCCAGGCCGCGGACCGTCCGGATATGCCTGCGCGCGTGCCCGCGGGAAATAAAAGCCAGCGCGAAAGCCGACCTGCCTCCTCCTACGGCGTCAAAAGGCAATTTTCCGTAGATCTCGGTTATCCTGCGGCCGCCATCACGGTTGCGTATCCGTTCAAGCAAACGATCATCCCAATTTGTGGGAACGCATAATTCCATCATTTTTTCGCTCCGGATGATGCCGGGAATATCCTGCGCATCATCGCTGACCAGAACAACGATATCAGCCACGCACCGCCCAGCAGGAAATTGCGGATGCTTATCGTGCGCCCGGCGAGATGCCGGAAGATAACCCGAGGCCGGAAATAAAAAGAGAACATCGCTTTGCGCTGCAAATACCGCAGGGTCTGCCCGCTCATCCCCTCCGGGCTGTAAACCAGTTCTCCGCTGTCCCCGGTCCAATCGACCCAGCTGGTGAATTTTTCATAACCGGCAAGCGCGTGTGAGCGGCGGTAATCCTCGAAAAAACGCGAACCGGGATAAGGCATGGCGATATTGAACTTAACCAGGTCACAGTCCAGCTCTTTGGCGAAACGGATGGTATCTTCGCAAGTGGCGACCGTCTCACCGGGAAGTCCGAGGATGAACAATCCCTGGCTGATGATCCCGGAAGCCCTGGTCAAACGCAAAGCCTCCCGCGCCTGATCAAGGGTAGTCCCTTTATTCAACCGGTCAAGGACCGCGGTATTACCCACCTCCACCCCGAACATGATCAGATGGCATCCGGCAGCTTTCATTTGCTTCAAGAGACTGGCGCTTACCTTATCCACCCGGGTTTCCACGCACCATTTCAGTCTTTTATCCAGCCCTCTCTCAATGACCAGCCGGCAGAAATCCAGGCCCATTTGTTCATCAAGAGGGAAATAAGCGTCGTTATACCCGAAAAACCTGGTGCCCATCGTGCGGTTAAAATGGTCCATTTCATCCACCACGCTTTCCAGGCGGCGCACACGGACCGACGGATAAAGCTTATCCTGCGAGCAATAATAACAACGGTGGGTGCAGCCGCGGGAGAACATTATCGGTAAAGCCCTGGCGCGTTGTATCGCGGCCAGCGGGACTTCAGTGTAAAGATCCGGATCAAGCAGGTCCCACGCCGGATACGGCAAAACATCAAGATCATCCATAAGCGGACGGTCGGGATTATGTATTATCTTTGCGCCGGACCGGTAACTTACCCCGGCAACCCCGGAAAGATCCTGCCGGTTCTTCAGCCGCTGGCATAATTCCAGCATGGAAAATTCACCTTCTCCGCGGACAACCGCGTCCGCGTAACCTTCAGCCAGCATCTCATCGGGGAAACATGTCGCGTGGATATTGCCCATAACGATAAACGCCTTGCCGCCTTCCTGTCTCAACCGGGAACAAATACGCCTAAGATCCGGGACCACCGGGGTCAACGCCGCGAAACCGACGACATCCGGTTTTTTATCCTTGATAGCTGAAAGCAGGTCGTCTTCATTCATCTGCTGGGCAAACTGGTCGATGATCTCCACAGAAAAACCATTATTGCGCAAGACCGCAGCAATATACGCCAGGCCCAGAGGAGCGATCGGCGTAAAAAACCGGCTGTAAGCCCAGCTCTTAGCGATCAACGAAGAATGCGGATTTATCAAAAGTATTTTCATCCTAAAACAACCTTTCTATCCCTGTAGACGTTGTAGCTAAATCACTGTATAATAACGAGTTACAAATAAATGTTTTATTCGTTAAACTATTAATTTTTAGACCATAAAACATTTATTTGCAATATCTTCTGGGACATAGAATTACGTACAACGTCTACAGGTTAAGGGTAGCGGAAGATGTCGCCGGAAACAAATGAGTCGATCACTGCCCGGGCATCAGCGCAAACACGCGCCAACTTATCCTTATCCACAACCACCGCGCTTTCAGCGGTCTCATCGCAGATCCGGCATTCATGGCAAGGGACTTTGCCGCAGCAGCCCAAGCAGCGCAACCGCTCAAAAAAACCATCCAGGCTGCGGTTGTCTATCGAAACCAGCCCTTCCATCGCCGACAATGCCTTTTTGATCCGCATTAATTTAAAAACATTCACCGAGCCCGGCCGGAAGAAATAACGCAAAGCGCGCAAAGCTCCTATGCCTTTGGTAAAAACCAGGCTCTTTCCGGCGCTCGGCAGAATATCCATGAAATTGCCTTCGTACCTGCGGCAGGTATACGCCGCCACTATCCGGCGCATGGCCGCGGTAGACATACCCCTGCTCACCAATTTTATATTATCTATGCCGATATCCTCGTAAATATGCAGGTCTTCCGGCCTGATCCAGTCACCGCGGATAAATTGCGCCGGATCGCTCAAACGGGTGTACAAGCAATACATCCGGTAAAAATCAAGGGTAAACCCTTTTGTGGAGTGCCCCGACTGCGAAGCATGCGAACCGGCAGCGGCGTGCGCGATGGTAAACGGGCAATCGTGCAGGCAGTTGTTATTCACTATCAACTGAAGTTTGCAGCGCACCGCGGCGCGGATCGCCTCCAGGCGCGCGAAGTTGCGGTTTACCGTAACTTCGTCGAGGGTGATCTTGTCCGCGCCGGCACTTTCCCATGAACGGGCCTTTTCCGGGCTGTCCACGTGCGCCATTGTTGATACGGTCAGGAAAAACCGCGGGGCGCGCCTGCGCACATATTCCAGCATATAAGGCAGCGATACTGTCACGCCGTCAACCCCGATCTCAACAAGCCAATCGACCAGCCGGGCCAGTTCATTCTGCATGCTCCGGGTCAATTCCAGGTTATCCGCGCATGTAGCGTTGAGCAGATAATTAAAACGCAGGCCGCGGGAATGAATGCGCTTGATTTCCTCAGCCAGTTTTTTCCGGGTTATCGGCACGCTTATATTCGACGCCCTGCCTCCGCCGGCCGCGTCGCCTTCAAGTTTACCGTAGAAATCCCCGACAGCGCTCAGGTCAATCTCGTCGAGCAGATCAGGCTGCCAATTATGCGGGACGGATATTTTCATCATATCTTTTCTTTATTCAATTTAAGCAAAGTTACCATGCCCAGAAAAAGTTTTTTGGCCCCGGCTATAGACCCGGCCTTGCGCAAATGTTTGATGACCGTGCGAGGATGCACATAAAACTTCAGGTACGCTTCCCGCTGGACCATTTTCAAATGCTCCAGCCCCTTATACGCGCCGGGCACAAAAACGCGGCCGCGGAAATCGAATTGGGAATAATCCCATTCCTCAAGCAGCGTCCCCTGCCCCGCGAATTGCGGGTTTTCGCCGTGCCATTTAGCAATGAAAAATTGCGCGTAATCCAATCCGATGCTCACCGCGAAAGCCGCTGTGTCCAGGACATCCCGCGGTTTTTCTCCGGGCAGGCCCAGAAGGAACGAACCGGTAGTCTCGATGCCGGCGCTGCGGGCCATGCCCACCGCATTCCTGGCCTGCTCCAGGTCAGTGCCTTTATCAATTATATCCAAAAGATACTGTGAGCTGCTTTCCAGGCCAAAAGTAATATTCCAGCAGCCTGCCTCTTTCATCAGTTTTAAGGCTTCAGCGGTTATGTTATCCACCCGGCAAAGGCATGACCATGAAAAAACCAGGCCTTTTTCCCTGATCAGCCGGAGAAATTCACTGAGCCATGCGGTCTCGGTATTAAAATTACCGTCGTAGAACTGCACTTCGGTATAACCCTTGCCTCTCACCACATCTTCTATCTCGCGGACAAGGTGTTCCGGGCTGCGGCTGCGGTAGAATGTGCTGCTGGCTACCGAAACTCCTTTACAAAAAACGCACCTGCCCCAGGGGCATCCCCGCGAAGCGACGACCGGATAAGCGCTGCGCGCTTTATACCGGTGCGGAAAGAACTGGTAACGCTCAAGGCCGATCAAATGCCAGGCAGGCGGCTCCAATCTATCCAGGTCCTCAATGACCCGGAACCCGGAAAGTTGTTCAGGCAAGATAGGACGCGCAAAGACACCGGTTATCCCCGCGGCATTCCTGCCGGACTTGATCCGCTGGGCCAATTCCACCAGAGCTTCTTCCGGATCGCCTAAAACCAGAAAATCCAGCTCAGGCAGGGCTTTTGCCAGTTCCTTGATCAAGCCTTCCTTGCTCAAACCAAAGATCGCCACAGGTATATCCGGGAACGCGGATTTTAAGGCTTTAACTATCTTTATATCGGTCTCTAAAGGCGAAAACCGGGTTATGTCCGCCGGGCACAAACATATCAGATCCGGGGACGACCGATATACCTCCCGGACAATCTGCTGCATCTCCGCGCATTCCAGATAAGCGTCATACGCCTCAACCTCAAATCCGGCTTTTTCCAGCTGAGCGGCTGACGACAGGACAAGATACGGAGGAAAACGGGGAAAGATCCTGCGTTTGAGATCAAACGACAACGGCGGAGCGATAAGGAGTATTTTCATTCGCGGTTCATTTCCTGACTATGTAATTGCCCATGATCAACATATCCATGCCGCTTGCCCGGAACGTAGCCAAGGCGTCTTCCGGGCTGTGGACCATCGGCTCGCCCTTGAGATTAAAGGATGTATTCAATAAAACAGGTACCCCTGTCCGCCGGTTAAACTCGCAGATCAACCGGTAAAAAAGCGGATTGGAACTTTGTTCGACGATCTGGATGCGGCTGGACCCGTCAACATGCGTTACTGCCGGGATCAGTTCTTTTTTGGTCACCCCTATAGTATAAAGCATGAACTTCAGCGGATATTGATCCTTGCTCTTGCCAAGATCAAAATACTCCGCGGCTTTTTCCTGCAGGACAGCCGGGGCAAAGGGCCTGAACGGCTCACGGAACTTTATTTTTATATTGACCTTGTCTTTCATCCGCGGATCGCGGGGATCGGCGAGAATAGAACGGTTGCCTAAAGCCCGGGGCCCCCACTCGCCCCTGCCCTGGAACCACCCGATAACCTTTTGCCCGACCAGGCCGTCTACCACAGCGGATAATAATTTTCCCTCATCAGCCACATACTCGAACGCGATATTTTTCTCGGCCAGGATCCGCTCGATCCGGGAGTTAGAGAAAGCCGCGCCCAAATAAGCGTGCTCAAGGACGAATTTCCTCGGCTTTTGCAGCAGGCAGTGCCAGACATACAAAGCCGCGCCCATAGCCCCTCCGGCGTCGCCTGCCGCGGGCTGCACAAAAATCTCATCAAAAGAAGTCTCATTAAGTATCCGGGAATTAGCCAGGCAATTCAGCGCCACCCCGCCGGACAGGCAAAGTTTTTTCAGCCCGGTTTTCTTCTGGAGCTCCCCGGCGATAGAAACCAGGCTATCCGAACAAACCTGTTGAACGCTGGCGGCGATATCGGCGTAATATTGGTTCTTCGCCAATTCCTCCCGGGACGGAATAACGTTATCATCGTACAAAGATGCCCCTGAGGTGACAAACCGGGATGCCGGATCCCTGGGCTTACCGAATAATTCCTCGAACATGCGGTTAAAACTCCTGCGGGTATCATAATGATAGCTGAAATAACGCATATCCAGTTCGAAGCTGGCGTCAGGCCCCGATTTTATCAGCTCCCTGACCTTATCAACATACCTGGGCTGGCCGAAAGACGACATCCCCATTACCTTGAATTCCCCCTCATTGACCTCGAACCCCAGGAACGCGGTAAAAGTAGAATATAAAAGCCCCAGTGAATGCGGGAACCTTATCTCCTCAAAAATGTCTATTTTGTTCTCCCCGGCCTCTTCCCATTTAGCATGCCCGGCCCCCAGGCAGGTAGCGGCCCATTCGCCCACCCCATCGCAGGTAAGGATAGCCGCTTCCCGGAAAGGCGAACATAAGAACGAGCTGGCGGCGTGGGAAAGATGATGCTCCGAAAAAAGTATCCGTTCTTGCGGGATATCCAGGCATTCGCGGATCCTGGCTTTGATCCAGAATTTCTCCTTCAGCCAGTTGACGGAAACCTCGCTAAAAAGGCTGAAAGACCGGGGATATGTGGAAAGGATGGTCTTGATGATCCGCTCGAATTTCAGGAATGGCTTTTCATAAAATACGACGTAATCAAGGTCTTTAGGGCTGATACCCGCCGACTCCAGACAAAAGGAGATAGCCTTTTCCGGAAAAGAATTATCGTGTTTGATCCGGCTTAACCTCTCCTCCTCGCACGCGCAAACCACTTCCCCATCCTTGAGGAGACAGGCAGCCGAATCGTGATAATGGCAGCTTATGCCTAAAATATACATCACTGTCCTTTTAGAAAATACCGCGGATCGCCAATAGGCCGGCGCTTTTTCCAGGATGGCGCGGAGCGGATCTCCAGGTAATCCTTGAATATAACAATAAACAGCCCCAAAGGCATTATTAATATGAAATAAAAAACAGCGAGGATCAGCCTGACCTGGAATTCGATCAGCTTTTTAATGATCTTTTTAAGTTTGGCGGCAAGATCGCGCATTTAAAATAAGGTGTAGACGAACGGGACGACTGCGGAAGATTGGACCAGCCAGATCACCAGCCCCAACAAAACAAAAACAGCCACCAACGGCACCATCCACCAAAGCTTGTTCCGCCATAAAAAAGCGAATAATTCACCAAGCACCGAAAGTTTGTAACCAAGTTTGATCCGCCAGTTGTTTTTTTGCGATTTCATCCGAGGCTCCCATGTGGATATTTTGTTATTTTACCATTTTACCCGGGCTAATTAAATCAATTTCTTTTCGCGGACGCGGAAACATCCTGAAAGATCGAGCCGTCAATAACGCGGTGAGCCTTGTAATAACCGCTGACCTCACCGGCGATAAATTCAGCGGCTATTTTATGCCCCAGGGCGTTGGGATGGACCGGATCGCCGGGGCTGCACTTCAGGCCGGAGTAACCATATTCCTTAAAGGCCCGGGAGATGTCCACGTTCATAAATCCCAGCTCAGCGCACCACTCTTTTATAGACCTGGCCATCCAAGACCTGTTCCAATCATCCTCTTCTTCCAAGTACGGAAAAACAACCACCATGACCGGGGTTTTATTTACCGAAGTCAACAGCCGGAGTTTTTTGAATTCCCGGTAGATATTATCCCGGGATAAAGAACAAAGCCGGATATTCAAGAACGACAAAGGAACGCCGAAACGCCCGGCCAGGCGCTCATTGATCAGCCTGACGAAAAGGGATATTTTGCCCAGTTGAAGATTGAACGGAACGCGGTCGAAATAGAAAAACGAAGTCTTATAATATGCCAGGAGGACTTTGCCGTTGATCCGGCGTATTGTGGGCGACATCTCCGCGGTGTCATTATGGCAATAGGCGAGGATCACCATATCCGGGCCGAAGTCTTTGCCGTATTTCCCGTAACCGGCTACCTCAACCTCGGTATTGTACCCGCCTTCCCCGAAGACCAGCACCTCGAAAGTCACCCCAGGATATTCCTTCTGGAGCGTTTCCCGGATGATCTGCGGGAAAGCAGGTTCTCCGCTCTTTAACTCGCCGCCCATGGCGATAGAATCTCCCAGGAGCATGATCTTGAATCTTTTTTGCGGCCTGGAAGAAAGCCTGCCTTCGGCGATGCTGCGTTTCAGCTGCCCCAGAAAAGCCTTTTCATTATGGATATTGCGGTAGGGGATCGTCGAGTCTTTCGTTTCTTTCCAATCCTTTAAATTCGGCCGGACGAAATACTCGACCCCATAAAGCGTGAAGCTCCTCAGGATGAATTCCCCCAGGAAGAGCGCAGCGCAGGCTACGCAAAGGACAAGAGCGAGTATCTTAAAAAACATCACCCGCTCCTCCGGATCAAGCTCCTTTTCGCGAAAGCGGCTCCAACGGGTATTCCGCGGGTAAAGATAAAACTCAAAACTTTAGGCCGGAATAAAAGCAGGTATCCCCAGGAAGCAACTTCATAAACAAGGACAAACCCCGCGCAGATCAAAAGATCCGCCAACCGCTCATTTTTTATAACGGTAAGGTAGCGGTTCTTGATCAGCTCGAACTGAAGATTATCCGCCAGGAACCTTCGGCTGAACCTACGGTTGCGCCCCTGGCTGGATCTGGCTGTCCCCCCGCGCAAATGGTATGCCCGGGCCTGCGGCACATAAAATCCGCTCCAGCCCGAATTCTGCGCCCGCCAGGCGATATCCAGGTCTTCGTAAAAAAAACCCATGTCCTCGTCGAATATCTTCCCGCCTGCCGCCAGATCGTCGAGCATCTTGCGCCGGTAAAAAGCGACCGCTCCGGTAACCCCGAAAACTTCGCCTTCCTTCTCAAACTGCCCGCGATCCAAACAGCCATACCCTCTTTCCTTCGCGGTAAGGAATACGCTCAAAAAAAGGCCGGAGCTGTCAACGGTCTTTTTATCCCAGCGCATTATCTTTCCGCTGACCATCCCCACCCGCTCGCCAGCCGCGAACCCCTCAACTGCCCGGCTGATAAAATCTTTCTCTAAAACCACGTCGTCGTTAAGGCAAAGGATGAACTCGGAGGAGCTTGAAGCGATCCCTTTATTCAAAGACTGGCAATAGGATAAACCGTCCACCGAATTATCAATAATAATGGTCCGGCTGACCGGATGATCCTGCCGTTTTATTGAGTCCAACAGCGGCTGGATGAAATCCTGCCTTCCCGCGGAAACAATGATAATATCGACTGTTTTACTTGACATTAACCGCCTCTCCTATAAAATTATATCATAATGTTCAACTGCCTTATAATCCTAATATTCATCCGGCCATTTATCTCTTCCCTGGCCTTTACCCCGGCGAATACGGCATACTCGCTGCTACTGATCCTCTGTCTGGCAATTTATTTCCTGACCCGTAAACCGCCTTTAGCCCTGGAGAACAAACTCAAAACGCCGCTGCTGCTTTTATGCGCCTTCCTGGCATTATCAACGGTCATTGCCCCTGACATGTTAAAGGCTTGCCGCGGATTAGCCGATCTTCTCGCCGGCATACTCTTATTCGCTGCCGCCTCATCCTGGAACGCCGAAAAAAGGGATAAGGCCGTCAGACTAATGGTATTCACCGCCTTTATCATCAGCCTGCTGGCGGTTTACCAGTATTTTTTCAGCTTCCGGCATACCGAGGAATTCCTGAATGCGGATATGTCCTCCGGCTTTGCCCGCGATTACATAAGCTCCAGGCGCGTTTTCTTCCCTTTCGTTACGCCCAATGCCCTGGCCGGATACATAGCCATGCTCATCCCGTTGTCTTTAGCCGATAAACAAAGGCGCTGGCTGGCCATACCTTTAGCCCTGGCGTTCTTCCTCAGCCGCTCTCTGGGGGCGTTCGCGAGCGTCTTTGCCGCGGTATTACTTTACTTCCTCATCCAGGGCAAGATCGATAAACGCAAAATAATATGCCTGTCTTCCATATTACTGGCCGCGGGCCTGATATTTATCCTGCGCGCCGGATGGTCCCCAAAACACCATCAGCCGTTATTTTCCACGGTAATGCGGCTCGATTACTGGGGAAAAACTTTAGATATCATCCGCCTGCATCCGTTCATCGGCTGCGGCCTGGCGAATTTCAACCTGGCGGCCTCGCGCTACAGCCATAATTCCTATCTGCAATTCTGGGCGGAAACCGGCATCCCGGGGCTGGCTTGTTTATTCTGGCTGGCGGGGACGGTTGTCTTCACCGGGATAAAAAAATTAAAAGAAAAGATATCATCCCCGGGAGACGGCCTTCTGTTCATCGCAGCCATAACCTTCCTGCTGCACAACCTGGTGGATTTTACTTTTTTCCTGCCTGAGGTAAGCCAGACCTGGTGGCTGATCCTGGGGATATTTTATGCCTCTTCGCGGAAATAACCGCCAGGAACCGGGGCAAATCGTAAAAGATCACCGGCAATACCCGGCAAACATACCGCAGTATCCCTTCATTCTTGATTATCATATAAAACCGGTTGCGCAGGCAAAGTGATCGCCTGTCTTTCCTGCCGGTAGCAGAACTGTCCCCCACGTGGTAACATCTGGCGCCGGAAGAGAACCATGCCTGCCATCCGCGTCTTTCAGCGCGCCAGGCCAGGTCAACGTCCTCGACAAGAAAGAAGAACCTTTCATCAAAATATCCGGTATCCTCTTTTATCTGATCGAGCATCTCTTTTTTATACAAGGCCGCGGCTGAGCACGGGCCAAAGGCCTTTCTGTCTTTATCATAGCCGGCGCTTTTGCCCTTTCCCAGGTCATAGAATTTCCTGAACCATGTAAGATATATCCCGCAGGAATAAACGGTCCTCTCATCCGGCATAAGTATCTTCGCGGCGATCATCCCGGTATTTGCCGGGGCGCGGGCTGCTGACTCCTCTATCCGCTCCAGGAAATCCCCAGCCAAAACCACATCGCAATCCAAGGTAAGCACCCAATCAGCCTTAGCCGCGGCTATCCCCTGGTTCCTGGCAGCGCAACTGCCCAGGTTGGCTTTATTCCCGATAAGGATCACCCGGGGGTAATTCTTCCGGATAAATTCCACAGTCCCATCGGTCGATCCGTTATCCACTACGATCGCCTCTTGGACCGGGCCTGCTGACTGGCGAAAAAGAGAATCCAGGCACGGCCCGATGGATCTGACGCTGTTGAAAGTAAGGATGACCGCGGATATTTTAATCATCATACGCCTTCAGGGTTTGATACAACCTGTCTCCCAGGACTTTCAGAGAATATTCATCCTCAACGCTCTTGCGGGCGTTATTCCCCAATCGATCCCGCAAGGCCTTGTCCTTGATAAGCGACTCCATAGCTTCGATGAACTCTTTTTTGCCCGGGGCGGTCAAACCATTCCCGTTATTCCTGATGACAAAGGACGCCTCGCCGTTGGAGCTGGAAACAGACGGCTTAGCCATGGCCATATATTCAAAAAGCTTGGTCGGGCTTTTCGCCAGGTTGAATTTATTTTCCCGCACATTCGGGAACAACCCCACGCTGACCGTATCCAGGTATCCGGGGACTTTATCCGGATGCAGCCAGTTCTTTAACCGTAGATTCCGGTCGTTGAACCTGGCGGTCAAAAGGCGCAGATCGTCGAGATATATGCCGTCCGCCAGGATATCGAAATAAATATTATTATGAGCTTTGCGCAAGGCGCTGAAACAATCCAGGGCGAAATTCAGGTTCTCGATATATTCCCGGCGATGCAGCGTACCGATCCAGGAAAAGACCACCTTATCATCCTGGCCCGCAAGCCCTGCCCCGGGTTTAAAAATCTCGGCATCAACGCCTGAAGGCAGATAACAGACATTCCGGTTGAACTCTTTAAGGAACCCCTCCAGGAACCTGCTCGCCGCCACGCAGAACAAACTGCGCCTGGCAAGCATCCGGGTAAAATAATGCGCCTTGGAAGAAGGATAAAAACCCAGATAATACCCGGGGTCTTCGCGCATCTCCCAGTCGTCCAGGTCAAGAATAATGCGGTTAGACCGAAAAATGCTGGCGAACAACGGGGCGAAGCTGTGGTAATTGAAGCGCTGGATATACAGAATAGCCTTCTTATCCCGGCAAAGCGATTGGAAGGCGCGCAGGTTCAACTTTAACTTATCGAAACAACCCATCCGGGATTCATCCGCGCCATCCAATGCCGCCAGGTCGTCGGCAAACGACAGGACCCGGGCGTCGACCCCGTAAGAGCGTAACTGCCGGGAAAAGTTATAACACCTTATCCTGGCTCCGGCCAGGCCATAACCCTCGCGGGTGATAAAAATAACTTTCATCGCTTATCTTTCCGTTTGTGGATATACCAGGCGATGCCGTTATTGAACTGAAGCACCGCTACAAGTTTAAAATCTTTTTCCGCCCGGGAAAACGCGCGGTAATTATCTTCCCATCCCGGAAAAGATTCGGCGAGTTTCAGGTTAAGCCCGCGGTTCTTTACCGCTAGATCCAGGAATTCCCTTCCGCCGGGCCAGGTAAACCCGTCAGAGCTGTATGAAGCCACTATCACATATTTGAATTTCGGCAGGTCCTGATAAAACGTATCGTAATGCTCCATCCAGTCACGGACGCTTATCCTTGGGTCGAAATGATACATCCAGTAGATCGCCTCGAACGCCCCGATATGCCCGCCTATCAGGCATATCCCCACATCTTTCCCGGCTTCGCCGGTTTCCTGGCCGTTTATAATCTTAACGGCGGAATTGATCAAAGCCAGCTTTTCACGGTCATAATACGGGGTGCGCTGATACGGTGTGCGGCCGTATGAAGAAGAACCGAAAACCGGCATGGCCCCGCGTAAGCCGAACTGGTGATTATACCAGTTATTAAAAAACATCAGCGTGTAAAATTGGAAAACCGCGTAAACCGCCAAAACAACGATCGCCTGGACCCTGAAACGCCTGTCCTTTAATTTACCTATCCCCCACGCGCTTACCAGCGCGATAGCCGGCAGGACCGGCATCAGGAAACGCTCATGCTTAACCACGAAAACAAGCGAAAAAAGCGCTAACGGGACCGCCAGCCAGGAAATTATCAACCAGCGGTATTTGGCCCTGGACCGGATGAAAAAAAACAACGATCCGGCGAATACCAGGCTGAAAACAACGCCTACCGAGTCAAAAACAAGGACCTTAAGGTTATAAAGGTAATATTCCACCCCGCGCATCCTGTCTACTGTCCCGCTCTCCAGGAATTTCGCCGCGCTGCTGCCGTGCAGGGATAAAGACAATAAAACATCCTTGATCCTGCCGGACCACCATAAAGACGCTATCAGGCAAGCGGTTATAAGAAAAACACAGAAATTCGTCAGTACCCGCGGGGTCGTTTTATGCGGGCTGTCCTCAAAAAAATAAACCCCTAATACGGTCAAAAACGGGGCGGCGAAGAATATGATGAATTGCCCTTTAATAAGCATACCCGCGCCAACGATAACCCCGAGCAGCAGGGAATATTTAAGATCGGTAAAGTGTTCGGCCCGCAACAGGAATAAACAGGCCAAGCAGACCATCGCGGTTAAAGGCAGGTCCAGGCTGTATTGACGGGAACTCTCAAAGACCAGCGGGTACATTGAAACGAAAAACGCCGCCAGTAGCCCCACAGCCCTTCCGCTGATGCGCTTGCCTATGGCGTAAATAGCGGCTAAAAGGATCAAAAAATAAATGAACCCGCTGAGCTTCGCCGTTATCATGCCGGTCCCGAATATCAGCGTAAAAAAGGTCGAAGTAAGATAGACGAAATTAGGCCAGTATATGCATCTCGGGGAAGACATCGCGGAATGGAAAAGAAGAAAGAACTCCCTTATCTTCTGGACCAGATTATCCCGGGAATCAACTATCATCTCCTTGAATATATGGTGGAACTTCAACTGGTAATAAAGGTGATTGCCCACGTCCACCCCGTCAATATCCGTGCTGTTGGCCAGCCAGATAGAGTTATTCACCAGGTGAAAACAAGAGATGGCGACAAGCGCTAAGATCCAAAAACTTTTTTTCTTCAGGACCGATCTCACAGGCCTTCCTCCCGATTTATCATAATTTACAGCACCTCGAGCATGACCGGAATAAACCCTTACGTAACAGCTTGCGGAATTCACTCATCCGGTTGTTGTTGAATATATCTTTCAACTCGCCGTCCGCTATATTACCCAGGGAATAGTCCTGGAGGAACTGGCAGGGAATGACCATACCGTCAGGCTTTACAAAAACCGAATGCCAGGGAAACAAGCATCTCCTTTTTGTGGCGAAATCACCGCTATACCAGGACATTATCTCTTGAGCGCTCAGGTCAGGTTTAACCATCACAAAACCCGGATACGCCTTCCGGATCCCCTGCAATTCCGCGGACAACCTTCCGGCAAAACCCGCGGAAAAACCGTCAGCTTCCGCGATAAGCGTATTGGCCTTCGGCGCGGCAGGCTGGCCCGCCGATTCAGCCGGGGTTAGAAAATTCAAATGCTCGAATTTCACCGCGTCAGCCCCTAATTCCATGGCCAGCCTGGGTATTTCATCAAGGCGGCCGGCATTAAGCTTATTGATCGTGCAGCTGACAATGACCCGGGTATTCTTGTTTTTCTTACGGCAGAACTCCCTTATATTCGCGGTAGACTGTTCAAAGCTGCCGTCCACCCCGGTAACCGAATCATGGACATCTTTCAACCCGTATAAAGAAAATATCACCAATTCAACGCTCAGGCTTACCAGTTCATCGATCCGGGAAGGATCCAACAGGCAGCCGTTGGTATTTACCCCGCATCTCAGCCCCTGCTCTTTGGTAAACCGCAATATCTTGAAAAAATCCCGGCGTATTAAAGGCTCCCCTCCGCTGAAGAACAATACCGGCTTGTATTTCGCCAGTCCGGCGATGAACCTCTCCACCCTCGGCAGATCAAGCTGCCCGCCGTTAAAATTACGTTTGTCCTGATAACTGCAGATGCCGCATTTAAGGTTGCACTCAGAGCTGACCAGGAAATTCACGGTCAACGGCCGCCGGGATAACGGGATATTGCAGAAATAAGAAATATACGCCAGAAATAACTTAAATGCCCCGGCTACGCCGAAAAGGTTCCGGTAAAAGGACCATATCCGGAAATTAAAGAACAACGGACTTTTCGGGATGAGCGCCACCCGAAAGATCCCATTATTCCGGGGCCTTCCCAAAACTGCTTTTTTACCGTTCATTTTTTTCTTTTCTCTTGTGTATATACCAAAAGATGCCGTCCCCCGCATCCAGGGTGCTTATAAGCTTAAAATCATCTTTAGCCTGAACTAATCTCTTAAAGTTGTCTTCCCATCCGGATAATGTTCCAACAAGCCTGAAATTAGGAGCTCCAAGCTGGTGAGAAAAACTCAGGAACTGTTTATCAACAGGCCAGATCAAATTCTGCCGGTAATCCGCGCTCACGATAACATATTCAAAGTCCGGCAATTCGCGGTAAAACACGGAATAATCCCCCACCCAGTCGATCACACGTACACGCCGGTTAAAATGATACATCCAGTATAAAGCTTCGAACGGGCCGAATTTGTTATTAAGCAGGACCAGGCCGGTTTTACAATTACCGCCGCATGAACCGGCGATAATATCCACCGCTTGCCGGGTTATTTTAAGCTTCTCAAGGTCATAATACGGTTTACCCGGGTATGACAAAAAGCTCCGGCCGTATGACGAAGAAATAAAAACCGGATTATTCCTGACGGACCGCTGCCAGTTATTGCCGCCGAATTTAGAATATGAAAGCGTATAATACTGTAAAGCGGCGAATAAAGCCAATAAAACCATCAACGTTATTTTGACGCGCTTCGGCCTTAACTGTTGTATCCCCCAGGCTGAGATAACAGCCAAAGCCGGCAAGAACGGCATAAGAAAACGGTCGAATTTTACCACGATCAGGAATGAGAATAAAAACAGCGGAACGATTATCCATAAAAAAAAGAACGTACGGAGCTTGTCTTTTGACCTCATAAAAGCCGCTAACGATACGGCTGATACCGCCGCGAGAACAATACCGGTGGAATCAAAAACCAGGACTTTTAGAGTATATAAATATACCTTCCAATCATGCATTTCGGTCAATGCGGCGTTCTCGAAAAATCTCGATCTGCTTGAAAAGTGCAATATAAGCCAATCCCAGGCGATTTTAACCCTGCCTATCCACCATACCGAAGCCAGCAATGCGGCGATCAATATGAACAATGATAAATTCAAGAAAAACCGCGGGTTCGGCTTATCCCGCCTTTCTTTCAACGAACGGGCCAAAATCACTAAGAAAGGCGCGGCAAAGAATAACGAGAACTGCCCCTTGATCAGCATTCCTATGCCCGCGGCCACCCCCAACAAAACAGAATACTTTAACGAGCTGAAATGTTCGGTTTTCAAAAGGAGCAAAAGCGCCAGGCAAACTATGGCGGTCAAAGGCAGGTCCAGCCCGTATTGCCGGGAACTCTCAAAGATCAACGGGTACATGGAAACAAAGAACGCCGCTAAAACCCCTGTGGCCCTGTCCCCCAGCTTCCTTCCGATACCATAAACGGAGAACAAAAGCAAAACTAAATACAATGACATACTCGATTTCGCCGCAAACAAAGAACACCCGAACACCAGGGTAAACAAGGTTGAGGAAAAATAAAGGGAATTCGGCCAGTATACGCACCCATCGCTTGACATAGGATGATGCATAAGGCGCAGGAATCCCGGGACATTAAATAAAAAAACGTCCGTTTTATTTAGAACCGTCTTCTTGAACATCACGTGGAATTTCGACTGATAATAAAGATGGTTCGGCACATCGATCCCGGACATCGTATTATCCTGCGAGAGCCAGATAAAATTATTGGCCAGATGAAAACAGACGATAATACCCAGCCCGGCCAATAACAACTTTTTCATTAAAGATACGTTTCCGCCCATAGTTCGAACATTAAAATAGTCCAGATCTTTTTACGGTTATCCGCTTTCTTGCGGAAATGCTGGTCGAGGATGCCTTTGACGCAGCCGGGATCGAACAACCCCTGGCGCCGGATCTTATCCTCGCTGAGATGATCGAGTATCAATTCCTTGAAATCACTGCGGATCCAGGAACCTATCGGCACGCCGAAGCCCTTTTTACCGCGTTTTATTATCCCAGCGGGTAAAAACGGCGCGGCTATTTTTTTAAGGATATGCTTGCTCTCCAGTCCTCTGAGCCTTAAATGCTCCGGCAGGCTGAAAACGAATTCCACCAAACGGTGGTCAAGATACGGCAGACGCACTTCAAGTGAATTGGCCATGCTTGCCCGATCGGTTTTTACCAGAATATCGTCCTGAAGGTATGTTTTGATATCCAGGTATTGCATGCTATCCAAAGAACCGGGCTCCCGGGCAGCAGGAAGATAATCTTTTATGACGCGGGAAGCCGCGTCTTCGGCGAACCGTTGTTCTTTCATCAAACCTGAATATAAAGCCGCCTTGTCCTCTTCCATAAAAGCGCCCATCCAGGCGATGTGGCGCTTATGCGCCGTGAGGGAATATGCCGAAATGAATTTTTTAGCCTTGAAATCAAAACTGAAATTACGCATCGATACCGGAAGCCCTCCGGCTATATTATCCAATCCCTTGCGCAAGAACGCCGGGATACGATTGTAATACCCGGCTAATTTATGCGCCTGATAAGTGGGATATCCGGCAAAAAGCTCGTCCCCTCCGTCTCCGCTTAGAGCGACGGTAATGTTACGCCGGGCAAATTTGGAAAGCATGTAAGTCGGAAAAAAAGAGGCGTCCGCCAGAGGTTCATCTAAAAAGCCCGCGGCCTCCGGGATAAGCCTGATCAAGTCCCGGCAGGTGAATACCTGGTGATAATGCCTGGTCTGGTATAGCTCGCAGACCCGGCGGATATAATCCGATTCATCGAAAGAATCCTCGGCAAAACCTATGGAAAATGTCTTCAGCTTCTCCGCGGGAAGAAAACCGCAGCTCAAAGCGGTGACCAGCCCCGAATCGATACCGCCGCTTAAAAACACCCCCAGGGACACATCCGACCTTAAATGCTTCCGTACCGAGTCCTTTAAACGGGCTAAAAGCTCTTCCCGGGCCTGCGCTTCGGTTATGGCGGTGTTTTTGGCGGCAAGATCGATATCCCAATACCGGCTTATTTTAATATCGCGGTTTTTATAAACCATCCGGCAGCCGGCGGGTAATTTGCGGATATCCCGGAAAATAGAACGCGTTGCCGGCACATATTCAAAGGTGAGATATTCATCCAGAGCGACAGGATCGATCCCGCGGCTGACCCCCGGGAATTTGAGTATGGCCTTGGGTTCCGAGGCGAAGATCATGCTGCCGCAAGCCGAGGAATAATACAACGGTTTCATCCCGAACCGGTCGCGGCAGAGGAACAATTCCTTCTTTTGGCTGTCCCATACGGCGAAAGCGAACATCCCCTCAAGTTCCCGGGCGCAGTCAGGGCCGTATTCCTCGAACAGATGGACGATGACCTCGGTATCGGTATTGGTGTAAAAGCGGTGCCCTTTTTCGCGAAGCTGCTCGCGCAATTCCAGGTAATTATATATCTCGGCGTTCGCGCAGACCCAAAAGCGCTTATTCTCGTCGTGGATAGGCTGATGCCCGGAGACCAGGTCGATTATGCTTAAACGTTTGACCGCGATCGCCGCGTTTCCGTCGACAAACACGCCTTCGTCATCCGGCCCCCTGTGCCGGATAGACGAGAGCATCCCGGAGATAATATCCCCGTTCGCCATGGAAAGATTATTGGCTGAAACAAAACCGCAGATCCCGCACATTTGTGTAGAGTTTAGTGGGCGCCTTCTTGAAAGATCTCCCTGATCTGGTAAGGCTGATTATTCTCCAGACCCGGGCCGTAATAGATGCGGATAATGATCTCCGCGGTCAACCCCATAAGCACCAGCATCATTCCCATGGTAAAAAACATCAGCGATATAAAAAGCAGCGGGCTTATCCACAACCCCGCGAAGAACATCCACCGGATTATTACCGCCATGCCTATAGCCACGCCGGAAAAGATCAGAGCCAGGCCGAACCCGCCGAAGAAATATATGGGCTTGGTGGCGTAGGAATCGAAGAACCTCAAAGTGACCAGGTCCAGGCTGACCTTGAAGATCCGCGACCATCCGTAGTGGCTTCTGCCTGAACCGCGCTGGTTATGCGCTACCGCGACCTCGGTCATGGTTACCCCGCGGCTGGCCAGGTAGACCGGTAAAAGGCGGTGCATCTCACCGTAAAGCCTTAAACCTTTAAAAACATCCTTCTTATACGCCTTAAGCCCGCAGCCCAGGTCATGTATTTTTACCCCGAATAAAATACTGATCAATTTATTAGCCAGATACGACGGTATCTTCTTGGAAAAAAGCGGGTCTTTCCTGTTTTTACGCCAGCCGCTTACGCTGTCATACCCCTGCCGTATCTTATCCAGCAATAAAGGGATATCCTCCGGGTCATTCTGCAGGTCAGCGTCCATCATTACCAGAAAGCTGCCCCCGGCATTATCGATACCCGCCTGTATAGCCAGCGTCTGCCCGAAATTACGGCAGAGGCGGATCAATTTTATCCTGGGGTCATCCCGGGCAAACTCTTTAAGCGCGGCGTCGCTGCCGTCCGAGCTGTTGTCATCCACAAAGATCAGCTCATAATCCTCGCCGGCCCCGTCCATTACCCTGGCCAGCCGGGGATAAAGGGCCTTAAGGTTTTTCGCCTCGTTATACACCGGGATAATTACCGAGATCATGGGATACCCCCTGCTTTTTTGTACGCAGCGATAAGATTATTCGCGCTGCTGGTCCAATTATATTTATCCTCCGCCTGCCTGCGGGCTTTACGGCCCAGTTCCTCGCGCAGCCGCGGTTCTTTGATCAACCGGATTATGCCTTCTGCCAGCGCGTTCGGGTCACCGGCAGGGACAAGCACCCCGGCGCCGTTAACCATCAGCGGCACCTCGCCCACGCAGGACGCGACTATCGGCTTTCCCGAAGCCAGGTATTCGGCGATCTTCAAAGGGCTTTTGCAGAGCGTTACCTGGTTATCCTCAAAAGAAGCGGCGCATATATCGCTGGCCGCTATATAATCCGGTATAAGTTCATGCTCGACCGGGCCGGTAAAGACAACGTTGTCCGATATACCCAGGCTGTCAGCCAGCTCGACCAGCCAGCCCATCATATAGCCCTGGCCTACGACCAAAAACACGGTTTCCGGATAATCCGCGCAGACCGCCCTGGCCGCCTCAATGAACATCTCCACGTACTGGCAGCCGTTCAACTGCCCCAGATACAAAACTACCGTTTTCCCGCCGAGCCCGTATCTATTCCGGACATTACCCGTTTTCCTTTGCGGGTTGAATTTTACCAGGTCCGCTCCGACAGGCGCGTCGAATATCCTGCCGTCGCTCACCCCGATCCTGCGGCAGATATCGCGCAAATGCCGGCTGGCGACCGAGATCGTATCCACGCAAAGCGGGATATACCTTTCCAGCAAACGGATAAAATTGCCGAAGACCGCCGTGTGCAGAGATCCGACGTTAGAATGATACCAGATCTTCTCTTCCCAGTCGTCCCAGTCATAATGCAAAGGCTTATCCAGGATCAAACCCGCGCACAAAGCCGGCACAGCGGTATAATGGAAACACTTCTGGAAATGGATGACATCCGCCCATCTCCCGGCTTTCAGTACCGCCATAAGGTTGCTCAAAAGCGGGATCAACCCGACTTTCCTGGTCAGCCTTATCAGCTCGATGCCGTCCAGCTCAGCGGGCCCGCCTTCATCCCCGCGCTCCAGCGGGCAGTAAGCCAGTTTCACCTCATACCCCATCCGCCGGAACTCGCGTCCGAAATTAACTATGCGGATAGTCCAGGGCTCAAGGCTGGAGAATATATCATGCGGATGTATCAAGAGTATCTTCAATCTTTATCCCCCGGGATACAGCGTCCAGCGCCGCAGTTTTTTTATCGCCCAGTGATACCCCTCGATAAATACCGCGGCGAGGAAGAGCGCCAGGACTATTAAGATCTTATTTATTTTTTTCATTTTCAAGCATCGTCTTTACTGTGGGGTTAAGCGCGGCCTCGTTAACGATCGCCTTGGAAAGGCCCATGGCGTTTATCTGTTCCACCATGCGCGCCACCCGTTTGTGCCGCTCCACGCGGTCAACGCCGTTGGTATCGGTAAAAAGCATCGGGTCGGTGCCATCCTGGAAAAGCACCCCGTATTTGCGCTTATTCCTGCCCAGGTCAGCCTCGGGGAAAAGCGTGCATCCGGAAACATTGGTGACCTCGTTCACATACGGCCTGTTGGCCTTTACGAATTCCAGGGTCTTATTGAAGTCATCCTCGGTCTCGCCGGGGAATCCCAGGATCAGGTTTATGTTCACCCTGATCCCCGCGTCGTGGGTCATCCGGATAACTTCAGACGCCTTAACCGCGGTATAGTTCTTGCCCATCAGCTTCAGGATCCTGTCCGAGCCGTTCTCCACCCCGTAGATCAGCGTATCGCAGCCGGCCATCTTCAGTTTGGTGAACAGCTCCGGGGTCATCCCGTCACGGATGATCGCGTAGCTGACCCAGGGGAACTGCAAACGGGAATCTATGATCAGGTCGCATATCTGCGCCAGCTGTTTCAGGTCGCCGTTGCAGCACAGGTCGACCATCTCAAAGGCCTTGGTCTTGTTGTTCTTGATATGATAGGCGATCTCCTGCACCACATGCCCGGCTGACCTTGACCGGTATTTCGGCCACATCAGGCAATCGATGCAATAGGCGCATCTGCGCACGCAGCCCCGGCTCATCAGTATCGGTATGGGCTGATAATCGGTATCCGGGTTATACTGGCTCAGGTCGAACTCGGAATAATCCGGGAACGGTATATCGTCGAGCCTGGCGATAAGCGGTCCGGGCAAAGGCTGATATTTACCCAGGTCTTTTCCCAAGAGTATTCCCGGCGCGCTATTGATCTTCTTGCCGCGGTAATACGCCTTAAGTATATTGGTCAGCAGTTCCTCGCCCTCGCCGATAACGCACAGGTCGGCATGGCAGGGCGCGATCATATCCCTGGGATGATGGAAGAACGTGGCTGGCCCGCCCAGTATTATGAACCTGGACGGGTCTTTATCCTTGATCAGCTTGGCGATGCGATTGACCAGGAATATGTTTATTATATTCACGGTGAAACCGATCACCCGCGTGTCGGAGGCCAGGAAATCATCCACGAATTTGTCTATCTGCGACTTGAAATCACGGTAAAGCATATCCGCGATCTCGGTGCAAAAATAATTATTCAGGAAATCGACCCGCCAGTAACGCTTCAGGTCCGGGGCGGCGTTGTTATGCAATTCAATGCTCAAATCGTATACCGCAGGGTTGAACCCTTTGGCCCTTAGGTACCGCGACAGATAAGCCACGCCTATGTGCGGCATGCGCACCAGAAACGGCGGGACTACGACTAAAAGTATATCGGATTTTTTGATCTCCACCCGTGCCCCTCCTTCTATATTTTACGGAACATCCCTATCCTGCCTAAAACCTTGAACAGCAGCTTCTCGTATCCGCCGAAAGAGCGGATCTTATTATGCATATCCACGTTCCTGCTTATATCGTCGCAGCTCTTATAACACCCGGTGGGGCATTTAGGGTCATTGCCGATATAGGCGAAGAACGGATCGTCCTTTTTAGCCTTAAGGGTCTTCTTGCGGAAATACATCTGTTTATCCGAATTCCAGATCCATTTGAAAGGGTTGCGGTAAATATTGCCCACCGGGAAACGGTGCGATTTCAAACAGGAATTGACGTCCCCGTTCGGCAGGATCCGGGCAAAAAGCCATCCCACGTAGCACGGCAGGCTTGCCAGGAATTTGCTGTCATACTCGGCTTTCCGGCCGTCCGCGTTGGCTACCCGGCGCAAAAAATGTTCCAGGTTGACGATCCTCTCCTTGGCGAGCCTACCGTAAAACGGATCGTTCTTGATCTCCTCGAACTGGCGGATAACGTTTTTACACTGCTCCTCGGAAAGTATCAGCGTTTCGGTGGCCCCGGGCATGGTATCGACCACGGTGAATTCCACCTGGTCGGAAAGCGTATCCTCGGCGAAATCCAGCATGGCTTTTATCTGGTCGTGGTTCCGGCTGCAGATGACGTTATAGACCTTCACGTATGGGTATTCATTCTTGCGGCGGTTAAGCTCGCGCAGCATCTCGCGGATACGGTAAAAATCCGCGTCCTTGCTGTTGGGGTGCAGCGCCTTGTAAACCTCGGGAGACCCCGCCCATACGCTTACCGTAAGGTGGTCCGCCTTAAGGGCGATCAACTCGTCGATCGTGTTATCATCGACCAGGGTGAAATTGGTGTTTATCGAGCAGCGGATCCCCAGGCCTTTGGCGTGCCTGAGCACATCCATTATATCCGGGTACATGAACGGCTCTCCGCCGCCGGAAAAATATATCTCCGCCAGACCCATCTCTTTCAGCTCCGTAATAACCTCTTTTATCCTGATCAGGTCGAGGCTGGACTTGGGACGGTTGCGCCTTTCCTCGCTCAAGAGCGGGGAATTGCACCAGCAGGCCAGGCAGTTATTGTTGCAATGGTCGGTAAGGTCGATCTGCACGGTATGCGGGCCTTTGAATGCCCGGCTTCCGTCGAAAATACCCATGATCGCCATATGGTTATCCCGGATGCTTTTGATCAGGGCAACCGGATTCTTCTTTTTAAGATATTGCGCACCGCGCTTAAACCCGCGGGCAATATCAGCCAGACCCGGCCCGGAGTATCGATCCCCGCTGTTTTTAAACAGCCTGGCCGGATTCCGTTTCTGAAGATATCCGGCGGCGCGGCTGAAAGTAAATAATAATCCGCCCTGCCGGTAAGAGCGCCGGATCTTATCCGTGTAATCCCGCGCCAACGGCTTTTTACGCCGGTCGCGCTCAGCCCACATCTGGTTGGCCTTATGCCTGAACGCCTCCAGCTGGCGGCCGCTTAAAGAATCCAGTTTGATCACGCTCTTGGAATTGCCGTCGTAATCGTCCCAGTTATTCCCGGTGATCTGCTTTTTCCTGCTCAATTGGTCGAAATAGGCTGTGCCTGGGAAAGGAGTGGTAATGGAGAACTGCAAAGAAGACGGATTTATCCTTAAGGCGAAATCAATGGTCCGGTTGATCGTGGCCCCGGTCTCTCCCGGCAGGCCGAAAGTAAAAGTAAGATGGGTTTTAATGCCCAGCCTCTGGGTAAACAAGATGTTACGTTCGGCGATCCTCAGGTCCATCCCCTTGCCGCAGGCATTCACCAGATCCTGGCACGCGGATTCCAGGCCGTATTTCACCGCGGTAAGCCCGGCGTCTTTCATATTTACCAGGATCTCCTCATCCATCAGGTCAGGCCTGGCCATTATCGCCCAGGGGATCTTAGCCAGCCCGCGCTCCTTGACCGCCTTGCAAAAAGAAAGCATCCTTTGCTTGCCTATATTGAATGTATCGTCGTCAAAGTAAACGGACTTAAAACCTTCCTTCTTAACCAGATATTCCATTTCATCGACCACATCGATGACGTTGCGCGAGCGGTAAGAATTGCCGTTATACATGACCTGAGGCCAAAGGCAGAACACGCAGCCGAAAGGGCATCCGCGCGAAGCGAGCATCTGCGCCGAAGGCACCGGGATCCCCCCCGGCGTATCCAGGTATTTAGCCATAGGCAGGCCGCGGCGCATCGGCCAGGGCAGAGTATCCAGGTCGATCAAAACGCCGCCAGGATTATTAATGATCTGCCCGTCCTTTACGCAGACCAAGCCTGGAAGATCATCCAGGGAAAGTTCCCCGGAAAGGCGTTTGACTAATTCCAGCAGGCTGGCTTCATATTCCCCTGCCAGGCAATAATCGATATATCCGTGTTCCTGAAAAAAACCGGGTTTCCTGATGTTCACATCCGGCCCGGTCAGGCAGATCCGCATTTCCTTATTCGCTATCTTTTTCAACAGCGCGAGGTCATTATTCAGCGACGGCGTGGATGTCTCGCAAACCAGAAGGTCCGGCCCGATCCTGGCCAGGCGCCCGGTGAAATCTTCCGGCTTGATCTTCTCGGCAAGGCAATCGAGCAGGAAAACCTGGTAATCGTTCCTCTCCAGAAGGCTCGCGGCATAAGCCAGGAAAAAAGGAAAAGGCTGATAATACCCTTCTTCGGCGTCATCTTTGATATGCGGCCAGCGCGAACCGGCGCGAACTCCCCATCTGCCGTTCTTGACCCAGGGCAGATTAACCAGGAGCACTTTCAATTTGCGTTTTTTTCCGGGCGTTGCCGCGCCTTTGGCGCCGGCTGCGGCGATATCCGCCTGGCGCAGTTTTTCGATCTGCGCGTCCAGCTTGTCCTCATCCTCGAACAGCTCGATCTGCGCGTTAAAAATCTCCTGATATCCTGGGCAATATTCTTTTGTCTTTAGACCGGCGCGCATAAAACCGATTATATTCGCGCGGTCTGACGCCGGCGGATTCTGGACCACGGGCAGCGCCCCATCCGCGCGTATGATGAATGACGGAGTATTATAGCCGTTGACCGAGAACCTCACCCCGGTAAGCCCGGCCTTCTTCCGGCTGAAAAAAAGCTCCCGCCAGTTATCCCCGAGCCTGGGGAAATCGCCCTGATGGTAATCAACGATCCAGTTTTTATAAACCGGCTTGACCAGACAGACCATGCGAAGCTCTTCGATGCTCAACTGACGCCCGGGGCTTACCGCTGCCTGCCACCGGATGCGGCAGCCGTCCTCTATCTTTATCGTCCATAACTGGCTTAAGCCGATCTTCGGCAGATCCACCCTTATCTTTAAGTGATCCCGGCTTTGCTCGAGGACCTTCCAGGAAGCTGAGGTGGAATTAAACCATCTGCCGTTGGTTTTTATCCCTTGGTTCAATCCCGCGCCAGCGGTCAGCAGCTTGCCGTCATAAGATATCTGCGCGCCATGTTTTGAGCAGGATACTTGCAGCTTTCCGGAAGATATAGAATGCATCGGGCTATACGCGAACCCAAGAAGATGTTTGCGGATCAAAAACAAGGCGTATCCCGCCGCCTTGCTCAAGGCGTAGAATATATTCCCTTCCTTCAGGTATTTTTTGAATTTCGCGAGTTTATTCATTAGGCCCGATGACGATCTCGCCGGTAAAGAAATCCTGATCTGAAAGCGCGGCAGCGATATCGGTTTTCTGGTATTGTAAAAGCCTGCCGCGGTAAAAATAATCCGTATTTTCGACAATAGCCCGGAACCCGTCATCCCCGGAAGTATTGACAAAGGCCGTATCCGGGACACCCGCGGCATTCGCGCTGAGCCGCCAGGCTTTGCCGTACCAGAAACGGAAAGGCAATATGTCGTAATCAGCGGTATATTCCTCCGGGAAACCGCCTTTTATCCCGGCTTCCGGGACTGCCCAGCCCGCGTAAGCCCCGGAGAGCATCAAGTTGCATTGGATGATCTCGATATCCGCTTTTTCGTGAAGTTTTACCTTCATCCTCAAAGATACGCGGTCAGCGCCCTTAAGCTCGACCTCCCATATCTGGGAAAGCGGCACATAAGGCCAATCACCGGATACTATGATCCGTTTATCGCCGGCCTGTTCCTGACGCCAGACCGCCTGATAAGAATCGTACCATATGCCGTTATAACGGACTGAAGTGAATAAACCCAGGCCGCAGGTAAGCTCCTTTGAGCCATGAATGATCCGGCTTTTGCCCCGGTCGAAGATAAACTCTAAAGATGAATTAGCCAGGCGCAAAAGCCGGTTATCCGCAAGGCGGTTAACCGCCCCTTTCTCTTTTCCCAGGCTGATCCTGCCCGAGAAATAATCGTATTTGCCCAGCTCAAAGCTGTGTTTCCTGCCCAGGATGATCGGGGCGTAATTAAGGCAAATTGTTTCTACGCCGGCTTCATTGCGCTTATATATCCCCAATACCGCGCTCTCAGCGCAGGAAGACTCGAAATGGACCGCCGGGTTATCCCCGGGAACCCCGCCTGGCTTGAGCGTGACCGCGGATACCATGCTGTCCTGCAATCTTACAGGCGCTATGCCGTTGACATAACGCTGGCCGAACCAGTCCCCGCTTTCATGCGGGGTGGACCAGCCTTCATATTTACCGGCCAGCTCAAAAATAAGGCTGCGAGCGATAAGCTTTAGCTCTTTGCGTACTTCCATCATTATCTTTACGTCCAGGCTGTCCGCTTTGACGCAGTTGAACTCACAGAACAATGATACAAACTCAAAATCCATGACCAGCTTAAGGCAGTCCGGCGATACCCGCTCAAAACGCCAGTCGGCTTTATTCATATTAAAGACCGCGCCCGGGGAATTAAATACCGTATACAAACCGTAAGCGCCGGTCACCTCTTTGCCTTTATAATTTATCCTCAGCGACCTTGCTTCCAGGTCGGCGAACAAACACAAATTCCCCGAGATCAAAGTGCAGGCCTCGATGCGCTGTTTGCGCTCCTCTTCCTTGCGCATGATATTGCGCTGGTTTTCTTCCCAGGCCTCGGACAGCCGGCGCTGCCGTTCCTGGCGCTGCGCTTCCTCTTCTTTTATCCGGCGCTGTTTTTCTTCTTCCTGCTCCTGCCGCAGGCGCAGCTGTTCTTCTTCCCGGGCCAAAGCTTTCTCTTTTTCCATATACGCGCCAAACTCATCCTTATCCAGCAACTCCACGCGCAGGGAGAGCGCGCCATTGTTCAATGAGCCCAGGTGCACGATCCTGGCTTCCTGGTCGTATCCGGAATTGAATAATTTTATCCGGTTATCCTTGTCCCCGGCTGTCAAGATCGCCGCCGGCAGCAACGCCTGGTCCTCGTCCGCCGCCAGCCCTATCGACATCACCCCTTGCGTTTTAGGGTTCAGGTCCTGATAATTCGATTTATGGGCGAATCCCGGAAAAGCGTTGAACGCGCCGCGGTCCAGCCATTTTGCGTACCGGGCGTTCATTCCCAGGTCCAGATGGATATCTTTGGCTGTATTGTCCTTGGGCTCTATATGAAGCGCGGCCCGGTTTTCCCGCAGCGATATATTCCATATCTGGGCTAGGACTCCTTCGGTATCGCGGCCTTCCGCAGTTATGCAGTCCGCCGCCTTATTCGCGATCTTCCAGTTAAGGTTAAAAGACGGTATCCAGTATTTATGCTTCGCGGATAGATACAAAGCGTATCCCCCCATCCCCGCGGTCACCGGCAAGCCGGCGTAACTTAAAATGATCTTGCCGTTATTGAAGACCAGCCGTATTTTATCCTGTGTGAGGGCGGCAATGCCCGCGTGATCGCCCACGGTTTCCAGGTAACGGTTGATCACCTCTTCCGGAAGCCCGCTGTCGGCGATTTTACCTTTTTCCAGCAGGATCACCTTGTCGCATAATTTCGCGATGATGTTCAGGTCATGGCTGACCACGATGATATTTTTCCCGGCCTTCTTGAACTCGAACACCTTTTTGACGCACTTTTCCTGCGCCTCCTGGTCGCCGACCGCCAGGATATCGTCTATCAGCAGGATATCCGGGTCCACATAGATAGCCAGGGCAAAAGCCAGGCGCATGAACATGCCCTGAGAATAACTTTTTATCGGGGCGTCTATGAAATCCTCCAGGCCGGCGAAAGAAATTATCTGGGCCATCTGCTCTTCCAGTCTTTCTTCCTTAAGCCCGTAAAGCCTGGCGTTGAATTTTATGTTTTCCCTTCCGGTGAATTCCGGGTTGAACCCGGCGCCCAATTCCATCAATACCGACACCCGGCCGCGGACATCGATCGTCCCTTTATCCGGGATAAGCATTCCGGATATCAGCTTGAGCAAAGTGGTCTTGCCCGCGCCGTTGGGCCCGATAATGCCGATAACCTCGCCTTTGGCCACCTGCATGTTCAGGTCCTGCAAAGCCCAGACCTCTTCCCAGGATACCCGGCTGTCCCGGATGAACTTTATCCGGTATTTTTCGGAAACATCTTTTATCTCGATCACGTTCATATCTTCTTCAATAAATTGTGCTCGTTCTTCAGGAAGAACCAGTATCCGGCGAAGAAAACGGACAGCGCCAAACCCGCTGAGACAGTTATCGTAAGGGCATCCGGGGCTCTCGCCTCAAAAAGGATACCCTGATACCAGGTTATGTAATACGCCATCGGGTTCATGACGGATATCCACTTGAACTCCTCCGGGAGCATCTGCCCGGAATAAAATACCGGGGTGACCCAGAACCAGGCCATAAAAGCTATGCCCAGAAAATGCGACAGGTCCCGAAAAAAAACATTCACTGTGGCCAGGATCAAAGCCAGGCCGGCCAGGAATAAAACATGTAAGATGATCCCCGGGACCAGCATAGGCAATACGCCAGCTACCTGCGGCTTCAGCAGGATGAACACCGGCAGCAGCAGCGCCAGGCCGATCATAAAATTAAGCAGCTGTGTCAGGACGATCGAAAAAGGAATGAACTCGCGGGGAAAAATACTCTGCTTCAGTACCTGGGCGTTCGCCGGAAAGGATTCCGCGGACTCGGATAAGGTATTCACGCTGAAGAACCAGGCCAGTATCCCGGCCAGGACAAAAACAGTATAATTAACCATCCTTATCTTAAAAATAGAGATAAAGACAAAATTAATGCACACCGCCAGGATCAACGGGGTGATCAACGCCCACCATAAGCCCAGCCGGGATCCGGAATACCGGCTCTTAAGCTGTTTGAACGCCAGGTCCCATAAAAGCCTGCGGCAGGAGTATATCTTCTTAAGCCTTTGTTCAACCATGGTCCGCCACCATATCCGCTACCCTCTTGCCCTCGATAAGCGCGCCTTCCATCGAGAGATAACGCCACGCCCCGTAACGCCCGGCGGGAATGATCTTATTGCCGGACAGAAAATCCACGATCCCTTTGCGCGCCTTGCCGTAATTCCGGTCGTAGACCGGATAAGCGTATTTGATCCTGTTCACATCCCGGCAGACCACTCGGGCCCGGCTGTTAAGCAGGCTGGTCTTTTTCAGGTCTTTCTCCAGCCTGGCTATGGTCCGGTTAATATCCGGAATAGTGTCCGGATGATGCGACAACTCCACGTACATGGAACCTTTGCCCCGGGGCGCGAGCGTCCTGGAAAAGTTATGAAAGAACCCGGCCCGGAAAAAGCTCAGATCCGGCTGCGGGAAATAGACCCAGTGTTTCCTGTCCCAATCCATCCCCTCTATTCCCAGGTTCAGGTTGAAGATCGAGATCCAGCGCAATCTGGAAAACAACCTGCGCGCCGGAACAGGCATTTCTTTTATCAACCCGGGCATCTCCGGCAGAGGTATCGTGGATATAAGCAGGTCATAGCCTTCTCTGCGGCCGGAAGAAAAACTTACCTCTTTCTTTACCGGGTCTATGGCGACGACTTTACTGTTAAGGTGGACATTTTTCAACTGTCCGGCTAAAGCCCTGGCCAGCACGCTGATCCCGCCTTTTTTAGGATACCAGAACTGCCGGTTGTAACCGAATTCTTCCCGGCTTTGGCCGATAGCGCCCTCGATCACTTGGTCCAGCGAAGGCACCGGGATAAAATCATCCAGCCACTCGCAGGTTATCCTCTGCGGCGGCAAGCCCCAGAACTTGGTGTTATACGGGATCATGAAATACCTGGCGATCCCTTTGCCGAAATTTAAATAGATCCAATCGCGGAAATTCATCGCGGCTTTTCCACCGCGTTTGCCCGCCTTGCCTTTTTCAATGAATCCCGCCAGGCACTCTTTGACTATCGCCGGCGGCAGGCCGTAAAGATTAGCCTGGAACGGATACGGGGTGAATTGGGAATCGAAATAGATCCGGGAATCCCTTTTATGGCGGCAAAGATTATCCCCAAGCAGGTTTTTTACCAGCCTGAAGGTATATTCATGTTTGAAATGCAGCAGATGCCCGCAGTAATCGAATACGAACCCATCCGCTTCCTTGGAGCGGCATAATCCCCCGGGCTGGTCCTGCGCCTCAAAAACCGGGCAATCTATCCCTTTTTTCTGCAGATGCCAGGCCGCGCTTAATCCGCTTAGCCCCGCCCCCAGAATGATGATCCGTTTATCAGTCATCAAATGCCTGCCTTATTCAGCTTGGCGGTAAATAACATTATTTCACGGGACAGGAAAACCACGGCGAATAACCCCACCGGATTGGAAACCCGGCTGAGCATTACCCCCGCGGCGCAGAATAAAAAGCAATAACTCAGCATCATGAACAGGGCCTTGCGCTGAGAATAACCCGATGCATATAGCCGGGCTGCCGGATGCTCGTTGATCTTGGCGAACAAGGACATTCCTTTTTGCAGATGTATCCACATCATGAATATTATGTAAAATATGGGGAACCCCAGGATGAACAACGGGCTGAATAACGCGGACATCCTCCCTGCCCAAGAACCCTGCAGCAGAATAGCGGTTACCGCCAGAAAAAAACCCAGGAAATGGCTGCCGGCATTGCCCATGTAGATCCTGGCCGGAGGAAGATTATAAAGCAGGAAAGCGGCTAATGATCCTAAAAAACAAAGGAGCAAAGAAGCGGTGACAATATCGCCGGTAGATACCGAGACTACGAAAAAAGATATGCCGGCCAGAAAAGCCGCTCCGCCGGCCAGGCCGTCGACCACGTCCAACAGGTTAAAAGCGTTGGTTATAATGATTACCCAGATCAAAGTCAGCGCGTAGTTCGCGTATTCCGGGAGAAAATTGATATTAACGCTCACCCCGGAAACAATTACCAGCCCCACGGCAACGATCTCCAAGAGCGCCTTGAACAAAGCGGTCACTTCCCGGATGTCGTCAATTGCCCCCAAAAGAAGCATTAAACCGCAAGCGGATAAAATACCGATAACTTTGGATGGAATAACAGGATAAAAGCCGAAAACCAGAAAAGACGTGATAAAGAACGCCAGGCCTATTGAAATACCCCCGATCAGAGGTATCTTCTTGGTAACCAGGAACTTTTGTTTCAGGGCCAGCCTGCGGCCAATAATAACCGCGATTATAGCCCAGAAAAAGCTGATCAAAATTATAAAAATGTATTGAAAAAGCATGTTGCTATTATATCATTGCTTGTTGGATCAGGGAAGAATAAAGATTAGCGGTATTCAGGCACATATCCGTCGTGGTAAAAACGCTGGAAAGGCTCTTTGCGGCGTTATCAGCCAGTTGTCCGCGCAAGCTCCGGGACCCCAGAAGCAACGCTACTTTTTCAGCCATTTTAGCGATATCCCCGGGCTTTACCAGGAACCCGTTCTCTCCATCCCGGATAACCTCAGTTATGCCTCCGGTATCAGTAGCCACGACCGGTTTAGACGCGGCCATCGCTTCAAGGACAACGATCGGCAGACCTTCCCAGTAAGAGCTGAGCGCGAAAATATCCAGCGTTGATAGTATAGCCGGGATATCCCTGCGCCAGCCGGTCAAGAACACATTATCGGCCAAACCCAGTTCATCGACCAAAGCCTCTATCTTCAGGCGAAGTATCCCGTCTCCGGTCAAAATGAACCGCGCCCGGGGATGGGCCTTGCGGACCAGATCAGCCATCCGGATGAAATCCAGGGGGTTTTTCTGGGGTTTGAAACAGGCGACCATCCCGACCACCGGATCATCCTCAGGAATACCCAACTCCTGTTTTATCCCGATATTGCGCGAAGCGAACGCCGGGATATCGATGCCGTAACGGACCAGGGTGTATTTCTCCGGCTGGCCTATTCTGTTCTTTAAGCCTTTAGCCATGTCCGCCTGCGATACCGTGATTATCTTATCGGTGAACATCGCGCAAACGCGCTCCAGCAGAACGAACAACCTCGAAGATAAATACCCCTGAAAGTCATTGAACGGCCATCCGTGCACTGTATGGACCACTATCTTTACCCCGGCAAGCCTCGCCGCGATCCTTCCGGCTATGCCTGCCTTAGAGCTGTGGGTATGCGCGACATGGATATTGTTTTTGCGGATAAAGGAATATATCTCTATGATCGCCGCGATATCTTTGAACGGATTGATGCTTCGTTCGAGATGAACGGATCTTTTGATCTTAAGGCCGGTTATCGCCAGAAAATCGTCCAGCAGGATGCCTTGCGAGGCGGTAAAAAGGAAAATATTGAATTTTTCTTTGTCCAGACGGCGGCAGAGTTCCAGCAGCTGTTTTTGCGCTCCGCCCAGCTCCAGTTTGGTGATCACATAAAGCAGATTGATCTTTTTCGGCATAGTTTTGAGTAGGCAGGACCGGAAAGGCCGGCAGGATCTTTAAAATTTATTGCGCTGGATGACCAGGATAGCCGAATGCGGGACGACGATGTATTTCTTCCCCTCGAAATCGACTTCGATCCCGGCATTCCTCAGAAAAACACAGTAATCCCCTACCTTAGCCTGCAGGGGGAAATATTTTCCGTCGACCTTGGTCGACTGCCAGGGCTCTATCTCCAGCTCAGCCGGATCAGGTATGGGATACCCCGGACCGGTCTTAAAAATAGTCCCAGCCTGGACCTTTTCCCGTTCCTTGACCCCCTGAGGAAGATACAAACCCGTATCGGTCCGGTCAGCGTCGTCATCCGGGATGATCAGGACCCGGTCTCCGACGATCAACAATTCTTTATCCATGGTCCCTTTTTATAATTTAGGCAGTTCGTTCAGCGCCTTTTTGATCTCGCTTACCGGATGAGCGTAATTCGTGAGTTCCCCGGACATGAATTTGTCATACGAGGCCAGGTCAAGAAAACCGTGGCCGCTGAAATTGAAAACGATGCACTTGGATTTCTTCTCACGCTTAGCCACATCGATCGCCGCCTTGATCGCGTGCGCGGTCTCCGGGGCGGGTATGGTCCCTTCTGTCTCGGCGAATAAACGCGCGGCCTGGAATATACCCAGCTGCTCCACGGCGACAGCCTCGATGATCTTTTTCGCGTAAAGCGCGCTGACCATCGGCGCCATGCCGTGATAACGCAGGCCTCCGGCGTGGATGCCCGCGGGGATGAATTTATACCCCAGGGTGCACATTTTCAACAACGGGGTCAAACAGGCGATATCCCCGAAATCATAGGCATACAGACCTTTGGTCAGGCTGGGGCAGGCAGTAGGCTCGACCGCGATTATATGCAGGTTCTCGTTCTTCAGCCTGTCTTTGACGAACGGAAAAGCGAACCCGCCGAAATTGCTCCCGCCTCCGACGCAGGCAAGCAGGTAATCCGGTTTCTCGCCGGCAAGCTTCAACTGCTTCTTTGTTTCCAGGCCGATCACGGTCTGGTGCAGCAGCACATGGTTAAGCACGCTGCCCAGGGCGTAATGCGCGTTCTTGCTCTTTACCGCGTCCTCCACCGCCTCGGATATGGCGATGCCCAGGCTGCCGGGGCAATGCGGGTCCTGTTTCAGGACCATCTTACCGCTTTCAGTGAGATTCGAAGGCGACGGAATGACTTCCGATCCCCATATATTCATCAATGATTTGCGGAAAGGTTTCTGGTGATAACTTACTTTGACCATATAAACCCGGCATTTCAGATCGAAAATATTGCAGGCAAAACTTAACGCGCATCCCCACTGCCCGGCGCCGGTCTCCGTGCACAGGCATTCAGTCCCTTCTTTCTTATTGTAATACGCCTGGGGCACAGCGGTGTTGGGTTTATGGCTCCCCGCCGGAGAAACGCTCTCATCTTTATAATAAATGCGGCATTTTGTCTTTAAGGCCTTTTCCAGACGGACCGCCCTTTTCAGCGGGGTCGGCCTCCAGATGCCGTAAACCTGCCTTACCTCATCAGGGATATCGATCCATTTATCCCGGCTCATCTCCTGCTTGATCAGGCTCATCGGAAATATCGGCGCCAGGTCGGAAGGTTTCAATGGCTGCTTGGTCCCGGGATGTATCGGCGGCGGAAGCGGAAAAGGCAGGTCCGCGGCCACGTTATACCATTGCTGCGGGATATCTTTCTCACTTAGAATAAATTTGGTTTTTTCCATGACAACTCCTCAAATTTGATCCGCCAAAGGCGGAGAAAATTTGACCCCGAGCGAATGCGAGGGGTCTCTCCTTTTTCAACCTACGCCAGAGCGAACATTTAACACCGAGTCCGTCTTTCGGACGAGGTGTCTCTCCTATAAAAACCTCGCCAGCAGCGAGAATTTGACCCCGAGCGAATGCGAGGGGTCTCTCCTTTTTCAACCTCGCCAGAGTGAACATTTAACACCCAATCAACTCATCGGACGAGGTATTTCCTGTATAATTATATCAACAGCGCCCGGAGTCCTCAACCATTTTTTTGATCTCTCCGGTCAGCCCGCTTTTAAGCAATTCCTCCAACGGCAAAGGGACAACTAAAGACCAATTATCCGGGCTCACTGTCCCCGGGGTATTGATCCTGTGCTGGTAAGGGTCCTGGCTGAATATGCCGTCAAGATACACCAGGTCATTGATCAAATTCACGCAAAACACGGAATGCGTGGCCAGGTTCGCCTTCAAAACCTGTTTGAGGATATGGCTGCCGCATTTCTCCTGCATCGGGCCTTCCAACCCGAGATTATGCCAGAGTTTTTCTTTCTCATGGAAACTGTTCTCATAAAGATCGACGAAATCCATTACCTCTTCCCTGCGCCTTTCCAGGATATACACCAGGGTATCGACGCAATTAATATTTTCGCGCCATCGTAGACGGCCGTGCCGGGAAAGCGCTGGATCGAATAATTTATCTTTAGCGTAATTAAAATCTATGCGCCGGTCAGCGCATTTCCTTAAAAAGAGCCCTTCATCAACAGTCCCGGCTTCATTCTCCCACCAACCCGGCCAATTAGTGGTATCGTGCGTTGAAAGCATAGATACGGAAAATAGACGGTACTGCGCAGGGGCGAGAAAATCATGCCTTACCTGCCAATCCTTTACCCAACGCTGCACTTCGTTCCCGGGAATGCCCATTTCTTTGAGCGCCTCAGTGCACGCCCAAGGTACCACCCCCAGGTCTTCGGCGCAAAGAAGCATCCGGGTATTGGCCAGGATGAAATGCAGGATCCGCCTGCCGTGCTCAGACCATCTGTGCTCGTCAGACGGGTCAAAAAAACCATGCAGGCCTTTGTTCTCCTGAGGCTCGTTCACCGGTATGCTCCAGATGCGGAATAAACCGACCACATGATCTATCCTCAGGATATCGTAAAAATTCTCGGCGTAGCGCAGTTTATCCTTAAGGTACCTGCCGTCCTGGCTGAATATATTATCCCAATTATACGTAGGCGTGCCCCAACGCTGGCCTTTGGCGCAATACATATCCGGCGGGGCCCCGGCGTCCAATTCCAGCTTGAACAATCCGGTATGCGCCCAGACATCCGCGGAATCCCGGGAGACTAATATAGGCAGATCGCCTTTGATCAGGACGCCCTGGCTGCCGGCGTAATCCTTCGCTGTTTTAAACTGCTGGAAAAGCTGCCATTGCAGCCATTTCTCGAATTTTAATTCGTCGACGTGGCCCTGGGCAAAACCCGACAACGCCTGGGATTCGCGGTCGCGGTACAACTGCGGCCAATCCCACCATGCCTTTCCTTCATAAAAATCCTTGAGCGCCTTGAACAGCGCGAAATCATCCAGCCAGAAAGAATTCTCTTTGCAAAAAGCGGCGAAACCATCCAGCCCCGGATCCGTTGTCTGAGCGAATATCTTTTTCAGGACCTTGATCTTTTCCTGCTTGATCCGGTAATCGACCCGCCCTTGGACAGGGAAATCATTCTTTAATTGCTCCAGCTCGCGGCGGATATCTTCTTTGCGCGCCCCCGGGATAAGCCGCAGTGAAAGGTATAAAGGCTCCAAAGCGAAAGAACTTACCGAATCATACGGGCAGCAGACCGGCCCGACCTCGTTCATCGGCAAAAGCTGGATGATCGAATTGCCGGATCTCTTAGCCCAGTCGACCAGCAGTTTCAAGTCGCCAAGCTCCCCCACGCCGCAGCTCTTGGCGGAATGGACCGAGAATAAAGGGACAACAATCCCCGCCCTGCGGGAAAATCCGATCTTTTCCCATTTATCCTTTGAGGCGGTATTGAGACACTGTTCTTTTAACACTGATCCGGGCATATTCACCTTTTATTTGCAAACGCTCTCAGAAAAAACCGATCCGGCCCTTGATTTTTCTTGTTGATATGGCATATTCTTAGTAGACATTTCAAAAACCTTTTTAAGGAGGTTTGCCGATAGCGAAAGCGATTCTCGAGGATTATCGCCTCTTAAAAAAGCCCTGATCACAGGGCTTTTTTAGTTTATATCCCAAGAAGCGCTTTGGCGTTGATATAAAGTATCTTCTCTTTCAGTCCCTGCGGAATATCCAGGCCCCGGATAAATGCGATATCTTTTGCCGGGTCAGTAAGCGGGAAATCCGATCCGAAAAGCAGGCGGTCCGGGCTGTGCGCCAATAATAACTTTTTGATCTCATCCCTGGGCAAAAAATCGAAGAAAAAAGCCGTATCCAGGTAAATATCTTTTCCCAGCAGGTGCTTTTTGACTTCATCCCAGAGCCGGAATCCGCCGAAATGCGCGGCGACTATTTTCAGCCTGGGGAAATCATTCCTCACTTTAAGCATCCTGTCCGGCGACGAACGCACCAGCATGGTCCCGGAGAGTTCCTGTCCGCAATGGAATAATACCGGCAGGCCGGATTCCTGCGCTTTCTCGTAAATGGGATAAACGTTCTTCTGGTCCACATAAAAATTCTGGAACTCCGGCTGGAATTTTATCCCGTCCGCTCCTGCCTTGATCCTGTCCATCTCAGCGGTCCAATCGGGATAATCAGGATGCAGCGAGGCGAAAACCCTGATCTTTTCCGACCTTATGCCGAACGCCCAGTTGTTGATCGATTTTACCTGCTCAGGCCTGGATGCGACCGCGCAGACAACGCTGATATCCACCTTATTCTTATCCATGGACCGGACCAGACTGTCCACAGTAGGGTCGGCTACCGCTTTTATCTTGAAAAACCCTTCCAGGCTTTCCTTGGCCTTAAGCGAGATTTTTTCCGGCCAAATATGGGTATGGATATCGATGATCATCAGAACTCGTAAAGTTCGTCCTCTAAAACGTCAAATCCGTTCTTCTTTAATACCTTTTTTATCGCCGCGGGGTTCTTGACCTCGATGCAGAAAACCGCGCGTTTGCTGGATTCGATCACAAAACCGTATGCGTCCAGGACATTGACTTTATTATCGGTGAATATCTCGGTCAGCTTGAGGAAACTTCCCGGCTTATCTTTTATGGCGATAGCCAGGATCTCTTTCAGGGCGCAGGCAAAGCCTTTGTCCGCCAGGGCCAGGTAAGCCTGATCGGGATTATTCACTATCAACTTCATCAAGCCGTATTCCCCCCGGTCCTGCAGGGTCATGGTCCTCACGTTGATCTTGCTCTCCGAGAGCACCTGGGCCACGGAGCGCAGCCGGCCCGGCCGGTTCTCCACGAATACATTCAGTTCTTTAGGCATCTCATTCCTCCGGTATCTATACCTGTATTTTTACTTTATGCTATCTCTATAATTTCACGCGGTTATCCACCACCCGCTTGGCCTTGCCTTCGAATACCGGAAGACTTCCCGGCTCATGCAGCTCCACCACGGGATGGATAACTATGGAAGCGCGCAGGTCATCCTTGATCTTGGCCTTAAGGCTGTCGATCTCCGAGAGGTCGCCTTTGAACATCTTGGAATATATCTCCACCTTTACGATCAGCTTATCCAGTGTCCCCTCTTTTTCCAGATAGATCTGGTAATTGGTCCCGACCTGAGGGATGCGCATGATCACTTCTTCGATCTGCGACGGATAAACATTGACCCCGTTAACGATCATCATGTCGTCGGTCCTTCCGGTGATCCGGGAAAGCCGGCGGTGGCTGCGCTTGCACGGGCAGCCGCTTTTCAGGACGCAGGCGATATCGCGGGTGCGGTAGCGCAAAAGCGGCGTGGCTGTGCGCGTAAGGTTTGTGAACACGACTTCGCCTTCTTTCTCATCTGCCAGAAGGTTGCCGGTTTTCGGGTCAATAACCTCAAGTATATACGCGTCTTCCCAGACGTGCATCCCGCATTTATGCACGCATTCGAAACCCACGCCCGGGCCGTTCATCTCGCTCAAACCGTAGGAATTATAGACATCTATCCCATAAAGCTCCTCGACCTTTTTGCGGGTATTCTCCGAATAAGGCTCAGCCCCCAGGTAGGCTTTTTTCAACTTCAAGTCCTCAAGCGAAACGCCGAATTCCTGAAGTTTGGAATGTATGTGCAGCATGTAGCTGGGCGTGGCGTGGACCACGGTAGTGCCGAAATCCTTCATCAGCTGCACCTGGCGCTTGGTGTTGCCGCCGCCGATGGGGATAATGGTCATCCCAACTTTTTCCGCGCCGTAATGCAGGCCCAGGCCTCCGGTGAACATCCCGTAAGTCATCATATTCTGAAAAATATCTTTTTTATCCGCGCCGGTGGCGATTATAGAGCGGGCGACCAGGTCGGTCCAATGCTCCAGGTCCTTGCGCGTATGGTAAATCACCGTCGGAACGCCGGTAGTGCCGCTGGATGTATGCAGCCTGACCACATCATCCATATCCACCGCCAAAAGGCCCTTGGGATAACATTCGCGCAAGTCGTCTTTAGTGGTAAAAGGTATCTTCTTGAAATCATCCCAGTTCTTTATATCGCCGGCCGAGGATATCCCGGCTTTCTTCAGGCGGGTTTTGTAGAACGGGGTTTTCAACGCGTATTTGACGATCTCTTTCAGGCGCTTTAATTGAAGTTTTTTCAAAGAGTCGCGGTCTAAAGTCTCAACCTTCTTATCCCAATAAGCAGCCTGCATTTTAAAGATCTCCTATATCCTTTTTACCCACGATATTGATCTTATTCTCTTTTAATAACGCGAGAGCCGCGTCCGGGTCCTCGAACCTGAAAACCAGGATAGCCTTTTGTGAGGACTTTTCCACAAAACCATACATATATTCCACGTTAATATTTTTACCGGCGAGTATCTTCAGTATTTTGACAAGTCCGCCCGGCTCATCATCCACTTCCACCGCCACAATGTCCGTAAGGTTGGCTATAAAACCGTTCTTCTTGAGCAAAGCCGCGGCTTCGTCAGGCTTATCCACCACGACCCGCAATATGCCGAACTCTTCGCTCTCCGCGACTGTAAGCGCGCGGATATTGATATTGTTCTTTCCCAGAAGCAGGCAGACATCATAAAGCCGGCCTTTCCTGTTCTCCAAAAATACCGATAATTGCGTGATCTTCATCAAAGACCTCCTTGTATAGAGATACAACACCAGCGCACATTCCGATTGCGCCGGATATCAAACCTACAGACGTTGTACGCAAACCTAATTATCACAAGAGATTACAATTAAATGTTATATCACCCAATTTCATTTCAATTTGCCGAATAAAACATTTATTTGTAACCATATATTTACCCGCGAGTTAGCTACAACGTCTACAGGATGCGCTTGTCGACGACGCGTTTGGCTTTGCCTTCACTGCGGGCGATGGTCTTAGGTTCGACCAGCTTTACCTTGACTGAAACGCCAAGGTTGGATTCTATACTCTCCCGGATCTTTTCTTCAAGCCCCCTGAGTTTCTTTATTTCGTCGGAGAATATCTTTTCCTCTACCTCGACCCAGACCTCTAACTCATCCAGGCCGCCGGACTTTCTATCTACCACCAGCTGATAATGCGGCTGGGTGCCTTCGATATTCAAAAGCACGTGCTCGATCTGCGACGGGAAAACGTTGATCCCGCGCACTATTATCATATCGTCGGTCCTGCCCATGATCTTGCTGATCCTGGGAGATGTCCTGCCACAGATGCATTTCTCGTATTTTATGCTGACAATATCGCGGGTCCGGTATCTTAATAACGGCAGGCCTTTCTTGGTCAGCGTAGTGATCACCAACTCGCCTTTGCCGCCTTCTTTGACCTCTTCCCCTGTTTTGGGATCGACGACCTCGGGATAAAATACATCCCAGAAAACATGCAAGCCGTTCTTGTGCGTGCATTCCTGGGCCACGCCCGGGCCGATGATCTCGGAAAGCCCGTACACGTCGGTAGCCAGCATATTCCAGGTGCTCTCGATCTCCTTGCGCATCGGCTCGCTCCATGGCTCAGCGCCGAAAATACCGACCTCCCAGCTGCTCTTGCGCGGATCTAATCCCATTTCGCGGGCTTCATCGACCATATACAGCGCGTAGCTGGGCGTGCAAGCCAGGATACGCGGCTTAAAATCATTCATGATTTTCAACTGCCTCTTTGTCTGGCCGGATGAAGTGGGTATAATAGTCAACCCCATCTTCAACGCCCCGTAATGGAATCCCAAGCCTCCGGTGAACAAACCATAGCCGTAGGCGATCTGTATCTTGTCTCCCGGTTCAGCCCCGGCGCAGCCCAGCGCCCGGGCAATAACATCTGACCAGAGATCCAGATCTTCTTTGGTGTAACCGACTACAGTAGGATTGCCGGTGGTGCCGCTGGATACGTGGATCTCGGCGATATCTTTGCCTGCCACCGAAAAGAGCCCGAAGGGATAGCTGTCCCGCATATCTTCTTTAGTAGTGAACGGCAGCTTCCTGATATCGGCCAGCGTTTTAATATCCTTAGGCGCGACCCCGTGCTTATCCAGCTTATCCCGGTACATAGGGCAGTTGCGGTAGACATAGCTGACCACATTCCTCAACCGCTCATATTGCAGATTTTTAAGTTCCTTGGGATTGGCGCACTCCATCTTCTCATTCCAGATCATGGCTAAGCTCCTCTTGCTATACAGAATATTTTTTTATTTTCCTCGAGGTTCTTGTTACGGAACACCCGTTCAATGGCTTTCAGCCAGCTTTCTTCTTTTATGGATAAATGCCTGGATAATATACCCAGCAGGAATATGTTCAGGTATTTTTTGTCATGAACGGTTTTAGCCGCAGCCTCCAGTTCACCGGTCAGGTCAACCCCTTTAGGCTTCAGGTAACCTTTAAGCCGCATCCCTTCCTGCCGGTAAAAAGCGACCAGAAAATCCGCTTCGCCCATGGGGATAAGCGGAGAAAACACCTGCGAACCGAACCGCAAATGCGATTCCACTGACCCGCCCCTCTGGGCCATGCCGTGCACTTCGGATTTTTTCACATGGAATCCCTCGAATATAGCTGCCCAGCCGCAGATCTCAGCGGCGGTCAATACGCCCTGCCCTCCGGTGCCGCAGAAAAATATATTTACCGTATTGGCTCTATTCATTTATTTTTAAGGCTTTAAGATTGCATGACTCCACGCATAAATTGCAGCCCGAGCAGAAATCCGTGTTTATCCTGATCAATCCGTCTTCAAGTTTTTCTATCGCCGGGCAATTAAGGGACAAACAAAGATAGCATTTCCGGCACTTATCTTTATCGTACAACGGCGTTGCCGAGCGGTTGCGCTCGATCAACCGGCAAGGGAACCTGGCGATGATCACGGAAAGCTTATCTTCCGCCAGCCTGGCCTTGACCATATCTTCAAGTTCTTTGGTTTTGAACGGATTTATGACATCCACGTTATCCGCCCCGCAGCTGCGGCAGAGGTCCTCGATGATCAACTTATGGGTCTTCTCGCCTTTAATAGTTATCCCGGTAGCCGGATGCGGCTGGTTGCCGGTCATGGCAGTAGTGGAATTATCCAGGATGATCACCAGGCCTTTGGTCTTGTTATAAACCAGATTTATCAGCCCCGTGACGCCTGAATGCACGAAAGTAGAATCGCCGATGACCCCGACCACGTTCTTATCCAGCACCCTGCGGAATCCTTCGAACAAGGTGATCCCGCCGCCCATGCACACGCAGGTATGCAGGCTGGCCAAAGGAGGCATAGCCCCCAGCGTATAACAGCCGATATCCCCGGTGACCACGCACTTCAATTTCTTCAAGGTCCAGAAAACCGCGCGGTGCGGGCATCCCGGGCACATTGCCGGCTTGCGCTCCGTGGCCTCCCGCTCGACCTTTTCGCTTCCCTTTACGATCTGCGGTATATATTCCGGCCTTAACTCGCCGATACGGAAAGACGGATGCTTTGCCCGGAACTTTATCCCGGCAAGGCGCAGGTTATTTTCCAGGAAAGGCTCCAGCTCCTCAATAACAACCACCTGCTTGACCTTTTTAGCGAATTCCTTGACCAACTCGTCGGGGAACGGATAAGTCATCCCCAGTTTCAAGAACGACGCCTGAGGATACATTTCTTTGGCGTAAAGATATGAAACCCCGCTGCAGACAAAACCGATCTTGCGGTCATTAAGCTCTATTTTATTTAAATGGGTTTTCTGCGAATAAACTTTCAGCCGGACGATCTTTTTCTCCAGCTCGATATGTTTGCGGTAGGCATTTCGCGGGACCATCACGTACTTTACCGGATCCGGCTGGAATTCTTTCTTAGGCTGCTCCTGCCTTGTGCCGATAACCACATTTTCCTTGGTATGGGCGACCCGGGTGGTGATCCTGAATAATACCGGGGTATCGAACTCTTCGCTGATAATGAACGCCTGCTTGATGAATTCTTTGCACTCGCCGGGGCTGGACGGCTCGAGCAACGGGATCTTGGCCACCCTGGCGATCAGACGGTTATCCTGTTCGTTCTGGGAAGAATGAATACCCGGATCATCGGCAGTGACCACCACAAACCCCGCACCTACCCCGGTATACGCCGAGGTCATCAGCGGGTCCATAGCCACGTTCAACCCGACGTGTTTGCAGGAAAACAAAGAGCGCGCTCCGGCGATCGAAGCGCCGAGGGCAACCTCAAACGCCACTTTCTCGTTCACCGACCACTGAGTATCCACATCATCAAGTTTGGAAAGGTATTCCAGTATCTCCGTGGCCGGAGTTCCGGGATAAGACGCGGCTACCTTGAGCCCCGCCTCATACGCGCCCTGGGCCAGGGCTTCATCTCCGGACAGAAACATCACATTTTTTTCAACAGGGGCATTCGACGGCATTTTATCCTTTAACGATCACTTTGCTCATCCTTAAGATCAAAGCGGAACTCACCAAAGCTACCAGAATAACAATGATCAATCCCAAAGGATTAGGCAGTTGGCTGATCAATATCCCGCATAAAGCGAAAAACAGGCATAAAACGAACATAGCGAATAAAGCCTTTTTACCGGAATAACCCAAAGCCAGGAACCGGAAAGCCAGATGGTCGTTGCTCTTGCGGAAAGGCAGTATTTTTTTGGCCAGGCGCATAAAAACCAAAAACGACGTGTCGAATATCGGCAGCCAGAGGATGAATATCGGGGAAAGCAAAGCGGCTTTCCTCTCCATCGGCGCGTAGCTTATTAACAAGGCTATCCCCGCGATCACGAATCCCAGGAAATGGCTTCCGGCATTACCCATATAAACCCTTGCCGGCGGCAGGTTATAGCGCAGGAAACTGAGGACCGCCCCGCATAAAACTATGGTAAGGGCAGCGTCCGGCAGATCGCCGTTCAAAAACGCGATCGCGCAAAAAGCCAGGCTCACCACCAGCGCGGTGCCGGCGCATAACCCGTCAACCACGTCTAAATGATTAAAGGCATTGGTTATGCCGATGATCCAGATGAAAGTTATAAGAAGATTTAACGGCTCCCCTATACCTACGATATATGTCCGGATGCCGAAAGAAACGATCAGGATAGTAGCCAGGATCTGAAAGGCGAATTTGAGCAGGACGGATAATTCATGGATGTCGTCGATTATCCCGGCGATCAGGATTATAGCCGAAGAAAATAAAAGGCCTTTGATATTAACCGGCAGGAACCGGTGAAAAAAGAAAAATAAAAAGCTGGTTGCCAGGAAAGAAACGCCGAAGGCTATGCCTCCGACCAAAGGCATGCCCTTGGGGATCAGGAATTTATATTTCCGGGAGAGCTTCATCAATACCAGGACCAGAACGATCCCGATCAGGAAGCTGCTGAGGATCATAATACAAAAATCATTTAGCATTCTTAGCCTTAACGTTGATATTTTCCACAGACTTTTATTATACTATCCGGAAGGAAATAATCAATAAAAAAGGGGACGGTTCCTCCGCTTCCAAACCTTTAGCCGGCATCAAGTTACAAGAAGCCATTTTACAAATCCCCAGCGCCGCTAATATTATTTTCGTGACAAATGGCTTTTTATAACTCCCGGTCCGATATAAGGTTACATTAAGAGGAACCGTCCCCTGTCTTACTGTCTTAAAACTTGATCTGGACTTCAGTGCGCACGAATACCGCGTCGTCCGCGCTGGAGGTATAAACATTCTTCGGCTGGAAATATTCAGCCAGCAAATAAGCGGATATATTCTTGGTAAAAGCATAATCGACCCTGGCCTGCTCCAGGTGGCCGCGGTCCTTGCCTCTGCCGGAATAGGAATACGTGCTGCTCGCCGGAATAGTCTGATTCGCCCGCAGGAAATTGTAAAATAAACTCAATTTCATCTTCTTCGCGGGATTAGCGCTCACGCCCAACCGGTACATCTGCAGGTTAGTCCAATAAGCCGGAGTTCCCGCCTCGCCGGTGAACGACGACTGGTAAAGCTCGGAATACCAGGGATACCGGGAGAACAACGGGTCCCACGCCTCATTCTTGCCCGTCTTCTTGTCATCGCCGGACAGATAAATAACCCCCGCGGTAGCGGTCGGGGTCCAGACGGTCTCTTTGAAATCCCGGTCCACAAAAGCGTATCCGCCCATTCCGGAACGGTCTTCAGCCCCGTATTTCCCGAACTGGTCCGCGAATTGCCCGCGCAAGGTCCACGGCGCAAGCGCCTGCCTGACGAAGATCCCCAGCGTATTAATGTAGCCTTTCTGTCCCTGCAAACCCGAACCGCCGACAGCGCCCTCCCTTTTGTAAATGTAGTACGGCTCCACGTTGAGGTCTTTGTTGACCTTGTTCTTCAAATAGAAGACGTACGCCTCTTCCTCGGTGAAATTAAGCGGAGTAGGCACGGTCTTCCCGTTGAGCACCGGCAGGAATTCATCGTCGCGGGGATTGTTGATGTAGATGAAATCCAGGGTTTTCTGCTCATCCATGGCCCAGCTGGCCTTAACCGCGTTGAAATAATATGTGCGCGAGCCGTCGCTGGGAGTCCCATCGGCAATCAGGAACCCTTCGCCGTAACCGGTGGCCCCGAGAAAATCCTGGCGCCCGATCCGCAGGTCAACGTCTGAACCAAAGACCTTCTTGGCGTCGAAATAAAGATTGTCAAAAACCCATTCATCCGGGTCATAATGATAATCCTTTCCGCCGTTAGCGTTTCCGCCGTAAAAGGTATAAGCCTTGTTCTCATTGGTCAGCTTGACGAACAAACCGACGGAATCATCGTAATAGGCCTGGCCCCAGAGGCTGGTCTTGAACCGGAAATAGTTCCGGTCTCCCTTATCATAGTGGTGCGAATCCATATCAAAATCATTCTTCCAGTATTCGTGCCTGATCCTCTCCGCTGCCCCGGCCTTGAAATCCACCTGGGCAAAGGCTCCACCGGAGAACAAAACTGCCGCTGCCAGTAAAACAGGCGTTAATATAAAAAGTTTCCTGAACATACCCCCCCCTTTCTATATATGTTTAAAGCAATTCTCCACGTGATCCTTAGGCAGTTTTTTGGTGAATAAACTCACCAACACCGCGGTCAGCAAAGAAACCGGCAGGATCGCCACTATCGGGTCAACCACTGTCCAGGGAGAACCAGTCAGACAGGGTTTATTGAAGATGAATTTGCACAGGCCTATAGCCGCAGCTTCTTTCTGATGTATGAACAGTAGCCAGAACGCGGTGCCGAAGAATCCTACCAGCATACTGGCTATCGCCCCGGTTTTGGTCATCCCTTTCCAGAAAAGCGCGCCGGCATAAGTCGGCAGGAACGTGGTCGCGCACAGGCCGAAGAACAGCGCGGTGGCGATAGCAATGACATTCTCCGGGAGTTTATATCCCAGGGTCACCGTAGCCAATACCCCGGCGATTATGCCCAACCTGGTGATCCCCACGGTATATTTGAAATTCTTTCCGGCTAATATCCCTTTCTCGACAAAATCACGGCCTATAGCTGTCCCCAGCGTATGGAACTGCGAACTCGAGGTGGACATTGCTGCGGATAAAAGCGTAAGCATAAAAAGATACACGAACCATGTCGGCAAAGCGGTATTTATATACGCAGGGATTATCTTATCCATATTCCCGCCGGCAACCGCGATCGATATCTTGCCGAACTGGGGATTATTGAGAAAATACACGTTGGAAAGCGCGCCGACCACAAACGCCACGCCGGTCATGCACAGGATGAATATCCCGCCGATCAGGACGCCGCGGTTGAGCTCTTTATTGCTTTTCACGGTCATGAACCTTACCGCCAGCTGCGGCTGGGCAAGCACTCCTATCCCCACTCCCATAACTATCGTCGAAACCAGCGTCCACCACAAATTCGAGCCCAAAGCCGGCATCTTAGTCCAGCCCTGATGCCCGATGGCCACAAGGTTGGCCGGGACTTTATCGGCTATGGCGCCGAGCGCCTGATGGGCCACAGTAACTCCTCCTAACTTCATGTAAGTAAAGACCAGCAATATGGCCATACCCACGAACATGATCGTCCCCTGCAGCGCGTCCGTGTACATAACCCCTTTTAACCCGCCTGCCAGGACATAAGCCAGGATGATCAGGATATATATAAGAAGGGCAACGCTGTAGTTTATATATGTCGGGAACGTGGCTTCCAGGAAGCGCGCCGCGCCGATGAGCACCGCCGCCGAATATAGCGGCATGAATAAAAAGATGACCAGCCCGCCAAAGCCCTGGATAAACGTGGATTTGAACCTTTTACCCAGCAGTTCCGGGAACGTATGCACGTCAAGGTTGTGCCCGATCTTGCGTGTGCGTTTTCCAAAAACAATGAACGCGATAATAATACCTACGCCGATATTCAGGAAAGTCAGCCACAAAAGCCCCATCCCGAAAACCGCTGCCGCCCCGCCGAAACCCACTATCGCCGAGGTGCTGATGAAGGTAGCCCCGTAAGAAACAGCCATTACGAACGGGTGCGTGTTCCTCCCGGCCACCAGGTAATCCGTGGCGTTCTTTGTCTTACGGTAACCGTAATAACCGAGATAACCAATCATAAACAGGTACGCGCTGACTATCAGCGTAAGGATAAATATATTATCCATGCATCCTCCGGGTTATAATTCCTCTTTTGCCTGTTCTTCGTCTTTCACCCATTTCACATCTTCCGGGTAAACCGGCTCATCGCCCTTATTCCAGTTGACCGCGCCGTAGATTACGCAAAACATCACGCATAACAGGCATAACAGGTAAGCTAACCACACACCCGGGTCTTGAATACCCAACATACCCACCTCCTTGTTATAATGTTTATCTATGTCAACCCTGGCCACCTCTTCAACCGCATGGAACAGGAGTATAATATACTTATGGTATTATCTGTTAAAGTTACCTCGAGAAACCGGAAGACAATTTCTGGTAACCTGCCGGGATCTCGAACAAAGCAGGGTCCTGAGCTCCTTTTTTAATATTTTTATAATCAAGGGTCCAACTTCCGTCTTCAGCTTTCATCCGCACTGGGAAATTCAGCCCTTTGTCTATCCACATGAAAACGGTCTGGTTATTTACCGACCCTTTATAAACTACCTCGTATTTATCGGTCATATTGCCGTCGATAAATTCATTGCCGACAAGCTGGCGGCTGATCTCTCCTGGCATTTTATCGGTCCCGGTGGCTATTTTCTGCGGCGACGACGCCAGTTCCATATACATCTTCTGGCCGGGCATAAGCACCCAGACGGCGTTCTTATCCATCCGGTTTATGCTGACTGATCCCGGCATCTCCATCCGCACCTTACTCCCTGACGCGAAGATCTTACCCGCGGTCGTCACTTTTCCGCTGGTCGAGATCATATCGGCGGAAAAATCCTCAGCCAAGGCAAACCGGCTGGAAATAAATAAAAACGCTGCCGCAAAGAAAACCAAAATATGCCTGTTTTTCACCCCATCCTCCTTTATGATTACCCGCGGGTTACGCGGTTCTCTAATCCGGCGATACCGGAAATATCGACCGTTATCTTATCCCCCGGCCGCAGCGGCCCTACTCCGGGCGGCGTTCCGGTGGATACCAGATCACCGGGATACAGCGTCATTACTTGAGAAATAAAAGAAACCAGGTAACGCACATCAAAGATCAAATTCCGGGTTGAAGAATCCTGTTTTAATTCGCCGTTCAGGTAGGCGCGCACGCGGGCATTCGCAGGATCGAATCCGGTTTCCAGCCACGGCCCTACCGGGCAAAAGCTGTCAAAAGACTTGGCCCTGGTCCACTGCCCGTCCTTCTTCTGCAGGTCGCGCGCTGTTACGTCGTTAAGACAGGTATAGCCCAGGATATATTTATCCGCGTCGCAGCTGCGGATATTCCGGCATTTCTTTTTGATCACCAGCGCCAGTTCCGCCTCATAATCCAGCCTTTTACATATAGACGGATAAATTATATCTTCGCCGGAGGCGATCAGGGATGACACAGGTTTAAGGAAGATAACCGGTTCTTCGGGAAGGCGCATATCCAGTTCTTTGGCGTGGTCGCGGTAATTCAAGCCCACCAGTATTATCTTGGACGGTGTTGCCGGAGGAAGTAATTTTACTTTCTTGAAGGGGGTCTCGCGGGAAGAAAGCTTTATCGAGGAAAAAGGCGGAGCTTTCAGCAGCCGGATCGAATCAGACTGCGCTATGCCCCAGTTCTCTTCGCCTCGATACTTGAATCTTACGATGCGCATAAACTATCAGACTTTTTACAGCCAGCCGCACATGGCCAGAGCGGCGATGGTCTTGGCGTCCACTATCTTTCCGGACTTGAACAAGCCGCAAACCCGGCTTTTAGTGAGCACAAGACCGCGGATAACCTCATCCTTCTGAATATTCCTGGCTGTTTTTTTCAGGCCTTCGGCCCTGTAAATTGTTATTTTCTCGGTGGAATAACCCGGCACAGGATAAATAAAACCCAATCTTTTGAACTTAGACGCGGCATACCCGGTCTCCTCGACGATCTCGCGGCGGCAGCAGGCCAAGGGGTCTTCTCCTTTATCCAGCGTGCCAGCCGGGAGCTCATAAATATAAGAATCAATGACCGGCCGGTATTGTCTGAGGAATATTATTCTGTTCTTGTCGAGGAAAGGGATTATCAGGGAAGCGCCCGGATGCTTGATGATCTCAAGGCAGGCGGTATAGCCGTTAGGGAGTTTGATCTTCTTTCGCCAAAGATCCAAAAGCTTTCCCTTATACAATGGTTTTTCCATTAAGGCTTTAATATTTGAAGTAATTCGCGGGTACGCTCTGGGCTATATAATTTACCGCCTCGATTATGCAGACGCGGATAGCCTTCTCCATCGGGGTATTGGCGTAACCTGAAAGCCCAACGCCCAATCCCCAGCTGCCCATGAACCCGGCCATCAGTCCTCCGGAAATATCCGACGCCGATCCCTGCACGCGGGTAGCTGCCAGGACCTCGGAAGTCGAGGTGTCGACTATACGGATATCCAAAGCCATGTGCGCCTTTTTCAGCGAGCCTCCTAAACCTAAGCCGATCACGCCTCTGCCTATGCCTGAGCCGCCGCCTAAGCCCGCGCTGCCGCCGGAGACGTTAGGCTCAAATTCGGTTACCGCCGCGGTAATAACCAGGTCCGCGGTCTTGAGTTGCCCTCTTTGCGGCCCGGTGCCCTGCTCAGCCGCGCCTGAAGCGGCTAATTCCTGTTCTTTCATCAGCGCGTTAAGCACCTGGCGTTCCAGGACACGGAAACGGCTGCTGTTCATCAACGCGGTTACCAGCATCTCTTTCAGGCCGGTGCCGATCTCGCCGGTGGCCTTGGCCGCCTTCACCTCAAAATCAGCCACCGCTATCCTGGCCTTAGGCCCGGAATAAGGAGGCAGGGATTGAGTGCCGGCATTATTATCCACCCTCGCTGTCTGGGCGTAAACAACTGAACCGCAAAATAAGAATAAAACCAGAGTTCCAAATAATATCTTCTTCATTTAATCCTCCTAAAAATAAAGGGGGACGTTTCTATTTTTACGGACGGTCTATTTACCTCGGAAAATAGAAACGTCCCCTTTTCGATGTAAACATCATTATAAATAATTTTATCGCTTTTTTATCGTTTTTACAACAATTTAATACTTCTTTTCCAGGCTTACCCCGGTAAAATAATGTTTAAGGATCTCTTTATAACCCCGGCCCTGGTTAGCCATGCCCCGGCTGCCTGCCTGGCACATCCCTACAGCGTGCCCCCAGCCTGCGCCGTATATCACAAACTGCTGGGGTTTTTTATCTTTGCCGTATTCCGTTTCAACCTTAAATACCGTGCTGCGTAAACCGCCCAGGGTTTTGCGGATGTTCGATTCACGTTTAAGCAGATAAGAAGACTTGCTTCCTTTTATTTTAAGGATGTCGATATGCCCGAATTTATTGCGTTTGACCACCGTGATATTCCTGACATCGCCCAAACCAGGAGCATATTCAGCCAGCATCCGCTTGATATCTTCCGGGGTATATATCCTCACCCATCTGAAATTAACATTCGCCGCGTATTCCGGAATATCGCAAAGCAGGCCTTTCGCGGGTTTTTTCAGCCAGTTATCCAGTTCATAAGGCGAAAACGGGAAATCCAGTTTCTGATCGACCAGGGAATCCATTACCCCGCTCAAATACGGAAAATCCTCTTTATTGCCGAATATATTATCCTGGGTGTTGCCGCCGCAGCAACTGGAATAAATAGCGTCCACAGGCTTGCCTTTATAAGTAAGGAACAATCCCCTGGTCTCATCCACCACCTGGTTAGTATTCGGGGATTCATTCTCCACACCGGCATAAACCTGGCAGTGCACCTCCGGGCAAAAATCAAATCCTTCATTCTTATGCCTGCCCAGCTTGGTCAGCGCCTCGGAACGGGCGGCGATAGCCTGGGCCTTAAGCGCATCCTTAGGCCAGCTTGCCGGCATCTCAGACGGGACCACGCTGTACAGATATTCTTCCAGGCTGACTTTATTGATCACGCTCAATCCTTCCGGAATGACCCTCACCTCGATCTGCCCGCGGTAAGAGCGGTCCGCCTGGCTTGCCCAAAAATTATCCCTGCCGTATTTGACATTGAACAAAGTCAGCGTTGCCTCAGGTTTTAACAAACGGATAAATATCCGGTTCTGCGCCGTCAGGTCGCTTTTATCCGTGGTGGAAATGACTATCTTATCCTCGCTGTTCCTGGTGATGTCGTAAGTCCGGTCCTCCTCGCCTTCAGCCAGGACGATATTGCCGTCGCCGGAAGTTATCTCGAAACCGCCGGAGCATTTGAATTCCACCGGGCCATCGGTTTGGGCCAGCCCGACCTTGACGTAAACCATATCCTTCGCGCCAACCGCCGGCTTGACCGTCACTTTCTTCCTGGTCTTGGCCACCACGCGCCTGGCCCTTTCCTGTTCGAAGAACTCCGGGCCCAGTTTTTCCCGGATCAGATCGAGCTTTTTTTCTATCGACATATCCAGAGGCTCCTGGGAAGACAGCTTGTCATAAACCTTAAAGGCCTCTTTGTATTTTCCGATGTTGAACAATATCTCGCCCCAGACCCGGTAGATCCTCTGGATGCTGGAATCAATTATGCTGATCTTGCGGTATTCCTCGGCTGACTCGGCAAGCTTTTCCCGGCGGTAATACAAGTCAGCCAGAGATATCCTGGCGATGACGTTATTCTTATCCAGCAGCAGCGCCTTTTCATAAAACCTCTCCGCCTGGGCATCGTCGCCTTTGGCGGCGTAACACAACCCCAGGATGATCACTGTCTCCAGGTCGTCCGGAGCGGTCCGGATTATCCGGTTCAGTATGGCGATCGACTGGTCCAGGCGGTTGCTCAGGTAATATAACCTGGCCAGAAGCTGGCGCATGCGCGTATCACCGGGGAATTTAGATAATCCTTTTTTTAAAATGCCGATGCCCGGATCGTAATGGCCCAGGTCTTTAAATATCGCCGCCAGATTAAGATAAGCCTGCGGATCGTTTTTATCCGCCGCTTTCTTATAAAAGCTGATGGCCTTGGAAAATTCCGCGTTATTGCAGGCGTAGGGCGCTTTCTTCAAGTCCGCGTCCGGACGGTCATCCCGGGCAATGGCAGCGGAAGGCGCGAGAAAACCTATAGACAGGATAATTAACGGCAGTAATATAGGAACGCGTTTCTTAAGCATGGCTTATTTTACAATAAAAATTGAGAATGCCATAGAAATAAAAAAGCCCGGCATTTTACTGCCGGGCTTTTCTACACTGCTTCAGGATTATATCTTTCTTACATTAACGGCCTGCTCACCTTTAGCGCCTTTTTCGATCTCGAACTCGACCTCAGCGCCCTCCTCTAAAGATTTATAGCCATCACCCTGAACAGCGCTGAAATGCACGAACACGTCAGCACCCGACTCAGGAGTAATAAACCCATAACCCTTCTGATTTGAGAACCACTTTACTTTACCTTTTGCCATGAACTTGTTACCTCCTTTCAACTTTTATTTTAGCAAATGCCTGTAGAAACCAAAAAACCGCGAGGTTAGATATCTCTCCCTCACGGTCCTGACTTCTACACCTTCTTTACTAATACCAAACTATGCGAAGTATACATTACGCAACTTATTTTGTCAACTAAAATTTACAGGGGACGGCCCCTCGTTACGCTAGGGGCCGTCCCCTATTGGGTTATTTGATGTAAGCTTTGATTATCTTCTGGGCCGATACCGGTTTGTCTGCGGAAAGGGTCTTGGTATTCTCGATCTTCTCAACCACATCATAACCTTTGATCACTTCCCCGAAAATGGTATGGCGCATGTTCAGCCACGGTGTCGGGACTGTGGTGATAAAGAACTGGCTGCCGTTGGTATTCGGGCCGGCGTTAGCCATGGCCAGTATACCCGGCTTGTCAAAAGAAACGTTAGGGCTGACCTCATCCTCAAAAGCTTTGCCCCAGACCGATTCCCCGCCCATGCCTGTGCCGGTCGGGTCTCCGCCCTGGATCATGAATTTCTTGATCACCCGGTGGAAGATCAAGCCGTTGTAATACCCTTTTTCAATAAGTTTTGTAAAATTCTCGCAGGCCTTAGGCGCGACCTCAGGCATAAGTTTTATCTCGATAACGCCCTGGTTAGTTTCCAAAACCGCTATTTTCTCATCCATTGCCCAAGCTCCTTGAGTGAAAGTTTGAATAAAAACCAACCCTGACAAAAACACCAGAATTTTCGCGGACTTGCTCATTTCCCATCCTCCTTTAAAAACCGGTTATTTCCCGGCTTTGCCCTGATTCGCCACCGCTTCCATAGCCTTTTTAACTTCTTCCGGATCGCCGATATAATAGCTTTTAATGGGTTTAAGGTTATCATCCAGCTCATATACCAGCGGCAACCCGGTGGGTATATTCAGTTTGACTATCGCCTCATCGGATATATTATCCAGGTATTTGACCAGCGCGCGCAGGCTGTTGCCGTGGGCGGCGATGATCACTTTTTTGCCGGATTTTATCGCCGGGGCGATCTCTTCATGCCAATAGGGCAGGAACCTGGCTACAGTGTCTTTCAAACACTCAGCAACCGGCACGTCTTTGGGATCCATGTCCGCGTATCTTCTGTCCTTACCCGGGTATCTATCATCGGCCTTTTCCAGGTCCGGCGGCCGGATATCGTAACTCCTGCGCCAGATAAGCACCTGGGCTTCGCCATACTTGGAAGCCATCTCCGACTTATTCAACCCCTGCAACCCTCCGTAATGCCGTTCGTTGAGCCTCCAGGAATTATATACCGGTATCCACATCAAGTCCATCTCATCCAGAACCGACCATAAAGTCCGGATAGCCCTCTTTAATACAGAGGTATAGGCCACATCAAAAGTAAACCCTTCTTTTTTCAGAGCCTCGCCCGCTTTTTTCGCTTCCTGGCGTCCCTTTTCAGAGAGGTCCACGTCAGTCCAACCGGTAAACCTGTTTTCCTTGTTCCAGACACTTTCCCCGTGCCTGATCAGAACCAATTTCTTCATTTTTTCACCCCGTTCGATATTTTATTTACGCGTTCACTGAACAAAATAATTCCCGATTTTTCCGCGGCGTTGAATAACCTGACCGGGAATATCTGGCCGTTATTTTTTACCGGATTTGATGGTGATCTGCTGGCCGTTGCCCCAGGGCCAGAACATTACGAATAAAGCGGATTCATTCTGCTGATGGAAATACAGGGTTTGCCCGGGCATTATCCCGCCGTACTCGCTTATAGCCTTCTGCGCGGGGGCAGGCAGTTTATTTTCCGGAGGCCAGACAGGAGCGCCGAATAACTCATTAAGCTTGGCAATAAGCGCTTCCATATTGCCTTTTACGATGACTACCTCTAAATAATCCTTCTCATCAGCCCGGATACTATCCGAACTTATGGATTTTACCACAGCTTTTACATCCGCAAATTCCATCAAGATTTCCTCCTGCAATCGATTATAACAAAACTTCCCTGAAAAACAAATAAAAACATCTTCCCCGGTTATCTAAAGGCTTTGATCATCCCGGCTATTCCGAAAAAAATGAATATCGAAGCGGACACCCATTTAATGGTCTTTTCAGGCAGATGCCTGCGCACCACAGTCCCGGTAATTATGCCGATGGCATCAGCCACGACCATGCCCAGGGTAGTGCCCATAAGCACACTGAGCATATTTTTATATTCCACGGCAAGCGCGACTGTGGCTAACTGGGTCTTGTCTCCCATCTCCGCCAGAAAAAAAGCTATGCCTACGGTCAACACCGGCCCGAATCTGCTCTCCTTCTTATCCTCGCCGTTCAGTTTATCGCCGCGCAGGGTCCAGATGCCAAACCCGATGAACGAAAGCGAAGCTATAAAAGATATCAGCCGCATTGGCATGGATACGCTCAAGAAATGACCCACAACCACGGCAAGCCCGTGATTTATGATCGTCGCCAGGAATACAGCGAGCAAAACTTTCTTCGCGCTGTAACGGGTGGCAAAGGCCATAGCCAATAGCTGGGTCTTATCCCCCATTTCAGCCAGGACCACGAATATGAATGATGTGATGAACGCCGCCATAACTTACCTTTCCGGATTGAACCTATATACCGTTCAATTATACATTATATTCCGGATTATCAAAATAAAAAAACCTCTGCCGCGAACTTTACAGCAGAGGTTGAACGATCCCGCCAGGATCAATATTACCCTAGATACTGCGTACAGCCTGGTTCTTCGGGTGCCTTACCGGGACAAAAGCGGCGCAGATCATCTCTTCCTTTTCGCAGATCCTCCTGACCGCCTTGGAAAGGCTTTCCAGAATATCCGACACCCGCAAAGGCTTGATCAGATAGGCGCAGGCGCTTTTTTCGATCGAAGCGACGCACCTCTCCATGGTGGAACAGCCGGTGACCATTATCACCTCGGCCCGGGGATTAAATTTCCGGACGTTATCCAGGAACTCAATGCCGTCCATCCGGGGCATGACGATATCGCAGTAGATTATGTCGATTATGGTCTCTTTGACTATCGCCAAGCCTTCCACCCCGTCCCCTGCGGTGAAAACTGAATATCCTTTGCGCTCAAGGATATTCTGCAGCCTTTCCCGAACGTCAGCTTCATCGTCGATGACCAATACCTTCATTTTCCCCATACCCACCTCTCCTTCTTTCTAAAATGGACATAACTTTATAATTAAGCATATCCACATATTCAGTTGTATTCAAGGGGATTTGGGGCTATCCATGAAAACGGTTTCTCAGGGGGTTTTACTCTCCGGCAGCAATAAACAGCTCAGGCCGGGGTTTTCCAGCAGGCTTCCGTAGTGCAGTATGGCGCAGGCATAGGGCTTGGCTTCTTCGCAGACACACATCTGCGCCAGGAAGATATCCGGGGATTTACCCAGTTCATAGGCGCCGACCGCGATATTGGTTTTCTTGAAATCCTTGACCCTCTTTTTAGCGTCTAAGACCACTTTCTCAAATTCCGCGGCTGTCCGGGCATAGGTCATCACAGTAACCGAATCAACCACCTTGTTTTCCAGCCAGGACGGCCAGTCCTGAAAAGCCTCCAGATACGCGCGGGAATAAGGCGCGCAACCCGTAGCTTCCACCCGGATATCCGGCCGCAGCCTGCGGCATTCTTTTACCAGGCGCTTGAGCAATCCGGTAACCTGCATCCTCTTCCAATCATTCCAGGCCGCGCTTCCTTCAACAACTGTCGCTTCGCCGGTAGCGCTTTTGAACCGGTCGATATTCATCCGGGTATATCCATAGGCGGGGTCTTTATCCGGATAGCGTATATAATCGAAGATGATGCCGTCCAATCCGGGATAACCGTTCAAAACCTCGCCGACAATATTCACCAGCTCTGAGCGCACGCGCAGATCGCCCGGTTCCAGGAAATACTGGCTGTCTATTTTATAATCCTCCAGCTTTTTCTTGGCCTTGATGTTGCGGGTAAGTATGCCGTTGCCGTATTTTTTCAGCATAGGCGCGTTCTTATTCGCGCTCAGGCTCAGCAGGTTAAGCCAGGCATACACCTTTATACCCTCTTGGTGAGCGCGGCTTATCAGAAGATCCAAAGGATCCTCGCCTACGGAATCAACGCAGTCCGCGTACGGGGAGTCATCGGCGTATTCCGAAGCGAACCAGGCCTTATTCGCCCGGTAAACCTGGATATAAAGTATCTCAACGCGGGCTTTTTTGGCGTAATCGACCAGTTCGAGGATCGCCGGGCGCTGGGAAAGCACAACAGGCTCCTGGATCACTGTGACAAAAAGAGCCCTGCGCAAAGGCTCATCCGCCTTTATGACCGCGGGGAAAATTAACAGCAGGAATAAAAAGAAAAACGTTAACTTTCTTTTCATAATAATCATTATATTACAAAAAAACAGGGCCGGAATTATTTTTTAGAGATCGAGAAGTTTGTTCAGGGGGATTTTAAAGGCGTCGGCGAGTTTATATAATGTAGAGAGCTTGGCGTCGCAGGGCTTCTTACTTTCCAAACGCTGGATATGTTTGTATTCCAGGTCCGCGCGTTCGGCAAGCTCTTCCTGGGTAAAACCATACTTTATCCGCAGTTCGCGGATCCGGACAGCCAGCCTTTCTTTTAGCTCTTCCTTTTCCATAGTGCGGTAAGTATATCATAATAAGATAATTATTGACACCTTACAAAAAAGGTGATTAAATATGCTCGTTACCTTATCCGTAAGGTGTCTGCCGTTATTTAACTCTGTAAATCGGAGGCTATCAGATGATCAGGCAAAAGATCGCTATGCTCCTGCCCCTGCTTATCATTGCCCTGGTAAGCGTTGTCCTCGCCGCGGACGAAACCATAACCCTCACTACTTACTACCCTGCCCCTTATGGAAGTTATACCGAGTTAAAAGCGCAGCGCATAACAATCGGCGATAACTATACCAACAGCAGTTCATATTGCTGGTCCGGCTCCTGCACAAACACCATTAATGCCACTACAGATTTAATAGTAGAAGGAAATGTCGGAATCGGGACAACCGCACCAACGGCAAAATTCGAAGTACTCCCTCAGGACGGTCATAGTCTCGGCATGACTGGTGGTTCTTATCCTAATTATGCTCATATTTTTTGGGCTTCTGACGGAACCGGTTATGGTTTAGCGTTTGCTAATCGCGTTTCGGGAACTTATTATGATAGAATGGTTCTAAAAGATAATGGTCTATTGTCTGTATCCGCAGTATATGACGTCCTTTCCCTAGGGTATAGGTCAACAGATTTCGGGAGAGTTAGCCTTGCGGGTCCAGGGGGTACTGATGGGTTTACAATTACAACATTTATGAATTCTCAGGATGCTGCGGTTTATAGTCATAAAACATTCTTTTCAAGTACGCAAAATGGAACTGGTTACCTTTATTTCTTAACATTTGACCGCGGGAATGTTGGTATTGGAACAAAAAGCCCCGCAGGGAGATTGGATGTTAATGGAGCCATATACCAGAGAGGTTCTTCTTTGCACGCTGATTATGTTTTTGAGCCAAACTACAAACTCGAGAACATAGAGGAACACGCGGCGTATATGTGGCGAAATAAACATCTTAAGGCTGTGCCAAAGGGCAAAATTGATGAAGAAGGAAAGGAAGTGCTGGATATAGGAGAACATCGCAAGGGCATGCTGGAAGAATTAGAAAAAGCGCATGTTTATATCCAGCAGTTGAATGAGCGTATTAAGAAATTAGAGAATAAATCTTCGTAGACGTTGTACCGAACATCCTGCGATACCGACGTTTACAAATAAATGTTTTAGCTCCTGAATTCAACTGATCGACAAAAATTCTCCTACTCCTTTAACCTTCCAGCATTAAATGGAAACAGATTACCTGCATAGAGGAAAGATTACATAACTTCTTCTTTAAAACTTTAACAGTTCGGCAGGATTTACTTTCAATGCTTTTGCAAGCCTTATAATTGTAGTCAATCGAACATCCGGAGGATTCTTACTTTCTATCCGTTGAAGGTATTTATAGCTGGTATCAATAAGTTCCGATAGACGTTCCTGTGTAATACCTCTTTTTCTACGGAACTCTTTGATTTTTCTACCTAATTCTCTCCCCATAATATTATTCATAACACCATATTATTACATGGTGTTTTAATCCTTGACACCCCCCGATATGATGGTGTATAGTAAATTAACAAATATAAAATAATAGAAAAAAGATTGTTGTTATTAAAACGGTTTTTCGCACGAAAAATACTTAAAAAGTTCGCTGTCAATTAACTTAGCCTGGGCAAGGTTACTACAACAATAACCGCAAGTCAATAAAATCTTAAGAACGGAGGGGCGTAATGTTTAAACTAAAAACATTTTTTCTCCCGGCGATTTATTTACTTGTTCTTCCCGCCATTGTTCTCGCCGCAGACGAAACCATAACCCTCACCACCTACTACCCTTCACCGTACGGTGTGTATAATCAGCTGCAAACCAACAGGCTCGGAGTAGGAGATACAAATAATGACGGTCAAATGAGCGAACTGGACCAACCTAATAGGAATGGAGATATCCGGCTTCAACCGCAGGCTGGAGATCCTACAAACTGGCCCCGTGGCGAAGAAGGACAGATAGCCTATTCATCGACAAACGATGAACTTTATCACTCCAACGGCTCATCATGGGTGGCGCAAGGAAGCGGATCAGCGGTAATTCAGCTTTCATGCGCTTGGGGTACAGATTACAGGGCAGGCGTCGATCATGGCTGGGATGGTTCTTGTGTTCCGCAGGCTTGCCCTTCCGGCTGGACTTCAACAGCAGTCTATAGTGAACCGGTTTCGGTTGCCTGCGCCGGTAGCGGCAGCTGCACCTGGGGTCGTGCGGACGGCGACGTCGCCCACCCGGTGGCGGCGGGCCGCACAGTGCGTATTTGCGTGAAATAACCTGATGAGAAAAACACTTATTTTAATCTTTTGTTTTCTGTGTTTTGCTCCTTATTGTTTTGCTTATAGTATTGATCTTTATTCAAAAGGAACCAATCTCCCATCGCAGCGTATTTTAAATCTTGTTTTCTGTTCTTTGCATTATCAGGACAAAGAAACTTTCTTAAAAGATATAGACTCGTTTATTGTTGGACTAAGTAAAGTTAAGACATTTGACGAGCTTGTCCATGATATCGGGTTTTATTGCCTGATCCTTTCAAAGAAAAATGAAGATCTGATTTTCAAGGAAACAACAGGCATCCCGCCGCTTAAAGTGCGCCAGGATTTCTTAGACGCTCTTTCGCGCCGCTTTAAAAACATTTATAAACTGATCATCCTTGACGCGCGAGGTTCGGTTTCCTGCGCCGAGCTCTCCTCACCTGTTAAATTATCCCTGATAATTTTAGGCAGAAATAAATATCCAGGGCCTCGCAATCTGACCAAGGGGTTTTTACACGAATTGGGGCACTCTTTGGGCTTACGCGACGAAGGCCTGAATAGCGAAGCGGCTCTTTGCCCTCCCGGGCCGCCTAATTGCGCGGCAACAAAAAACGAAGCGGTTAATTGGTGGGGTAATTTAGCAGTCAGGGTTTCGCGCGTTAATTATATTAACGGCTGCTGCGGGAATATAGACTATTTCCGTCCGACCATCGCCTCTTTGATGAACGACCCGGACAAAGCCGAAGACTTCGGCCCGGTCAACGAGCGCTATCTAAACCAAACCCTGCAGACGTTGTACCGAACACCATGCGATACCGACGGTTACAAATAAATGTTTTAGCTCTTTAATTCAACTGATCGACAAAAACGCTCCCCTACCCCTTGGTTTTACTGCGCCAGACAAAGATTCCGGTTTTAGCGATCTCGCCTTCGCAAATCAGCCAATCCTGCGAGTCCAGGATATTTCTGCAAACCGGGTCGGAATACACAAAACGGACCTTTCTGGGATTAGTTGCCATGCTCTTTTTTATGTTCCCCAAAACCGCCATAAGAGTCCGCTCGCCGGACGAGTTGAACAGAAAGAATATTGTCCCTTACGCTTTTGATGTTCCGCTGAGCGGCATCCGCAGCCCAGATTGACAAAAACATCATCTTTGCCCGGCCGCAGATAATCGGTAATTTTTCTTAGATCTGAATATTTTACCGCCCCGTAGTAATTGGCATCTTCACAGGAAGTATCATTCCATGCTCCACGGAAAAAGAAAGGCCATAGGTATCAATCCCCATCATCCATTCCCGGGGCACTAAGAATACAGCCCCGGGGACATAAGCGTTGTACCCTGCCGGGTCTCGCAGAAAATTATGGACTATCTTTCTTATTCTCAAACCAAACATGATCTTTATCCGGGCTCCCGCTGAAAACCATGTTCCGGCGTCATTCTTCCCTTCCTGAGCTTTCTTTCAATTTTTCCAGAAATCCCGGATCAGAATTAACCCCCAGCTCTGCCGCTTTACGCACATCATCCCAGGCTTTATCGTATTCCTCTTTGGAATAATACGCCGCCGCCCGGTTGCAATAGGCTTTACCATGATCCGGGTTCAACTCCACGGTTTTAGTATAGTCCTCGACAGCCAAATCGAATTCTTCTTTACCGCTGTAGGAACATCCCCGGTTATAGTATACCGCCGGGCCGTTATAATTTAATTCTATCGCCTTGTTTAGATCCTCGATCGCCAGGTCAAAATCGCCTCTGGCGTTATAAGAATTACCGCGGTTTACGTATGCCGGGGCAAAATCCGGGATAAATTCTATAGCTTTGGTGAAATCCGCGATCGCCTGGTCGTGGTTTCCCTGAGCAGCATAAACCCCTCCGCGGTTACAATAGGCATCGGCGAAATCAGGGTTCAATTCTATGGCTTTAGTGTAACCTGTTACAGCTTCAGCATATTCCCCGGACATCAGGGCTTTTCCCGCTTCTTTAAAGAATTCTTCGGCTGTTTTTCCGCCGGGCGCCCTAAGCGTGCCGATTATCGCGGAAAAATCCCGGTCATTCCCATCAAAAGAACTTATCGGGCTGTTAAGACAAAGGTCGAGCACCCCTTCCCGGAACAGAATATATACCATATGGTAAGTAATTCCCGTCTCTTCGCTTCTGAATACCCGCTCGAATGCCGGCAATCCGCCAAGAGTTATCTTTTGCGCGGCCAGGAATCTCACATCCCGCAAACTTTCTTTTTCAAATTTCTCGTCCCGGGCCGTCTTGATCTCAAAGAATTTATCCGGATCAGACCAAAGTTCCTGCATCTCTGGCGGAAGATCGGCATAAAGGACCATATGCGTGGATACAAAAAGAGGATAAACGCTGTCATCCATTTTAAAAAATGCGGCATATGGCCGGGAAGGAGTCGGGCTGCTTACATACCAGTCAGGCAGGTTTTCCGGGATGGATATCTCGAAAGAAGGATTTACACTCTTATAAACCTTTTGCTTTTCTTGCGCGAAAGCATTAAAGGAAAACAGAAAAACAACCGGTAACAGCAAACCGGCTAACAGCATACCAAGTTTTAAAAGGCGCCTCATCTCGATTCCTTTCCGCATGTCCCGGGCCTTACTCGATCTCCGGTCCTTTGCCGCATATCAGCTTTCCTCAAACTAGCGTAGACGTTGTACCGAACTTCCTGCGATACTAACGGTTACAAATAAATGTTTTATGGCTTAATTCCCCGATCCGGCGTAAACAATAAAATTATCCGGGCCGTTCTTTATAATATTATTTTACCCTATAAGATAAACCGCGGCAAAGGTTTTCTCAACCGACAGATCAAATAAAATGCCCGGCTGATCAACGATCAACCGGGCAAATTAACTCAACCCGCAAGCCTGAACTCAGGCCAGCTTAGCGCTTAGAACGACCAGTTAACAAAAACCATGAACTCCAGGGGTTTTTTATTGCCGTTGTAGTTGCCCAAACCTATTTGCAGGCCGTCAAGAGACTTGGTGTAATTGATCAGACCCAGCTGAAAGCCGTGCATTTCCGCGGCATAATTGAACAATCCACCCTGAAACCCTTTAAACGTCCCCTCATTCCAATTGACCATGCCCAGATCCACGCCGACAGAATCGCCTTTGGAGATATTCACCGCGCCGAGTTGCACGCCATGCACGAATCCTTCGGTCCAGTTCAACAAACCCAACTGTAAACCGGTAAAGTCGCCTTCAGTAATATTCACCATGCCGCTTTGCAGGCCGACGAATCTGCCGCCGGTCCGGTTCAGCCAACCATCCTGCCAGCCGTGGAATGAACCATCCACCCAGTTTCCCAAACCCCATTCTACGCCTTTCACATCGCCCTTAGCCCGATTTACGCCAAAAAGAGTAAAGCTGAAACCGGTGACATCCTGGTTAACAACATAGAACAGATCCAGGCTGATGCCTTTGATCGATTCTTGTTCCGGGACCATCTGCACAGGATTGAAAACCGAAAGTTGCAAAAACTTGGCGTCTTCGGCGTAAACCATGCCGATCATTCCCAATACCAACAACGCGCACAGAAGTATTTTCTTACCCATACACCCCTCCTTTTAGTGTGAATCTCCGCTGACCCGAAAATAAAAAAGACAACTTCTATAATTGAAGTTGTCTTGTGATTTTCGGCTACTAATCCATCATATACCGCTCTCTTTTTATTAAGATTATTGTAGCCCTAAAATAACCTTTTGCAAGGCAATTCTTACACCCATCCTCCTATTTCTAAATGTCCGCGATGCTTTCCAGATATTCCCAGCGCTGATTGGCCTTATCCAGCTCAACGGAGATCTCTTCAGACCTGGCCCTGGCTTTGGCGATATCCTCCGGGCTTTTCTGGTAAAAATTAAGGTCGGCAAACAGCGCGTAAAACCCTTTCTGCTCCTCTTCCAGCTTTTCTATCCTCAGGGGCAGCTCGTCCAATTCTTTCTGCTCTTTAAAGGTAAGTTTGCGCGCGACAATCGGCTTTTCTTTCCTTACCGGGGGTTTCTTGACCTTCGCCTTGACCGGCTCAGGCATTTCCGCGGACTGGCGCTGGCTTACCCAGTCATCATATCCTCCGGCGTATTCCTTGACGGTGCCGTTGCCTTCAAGGGCAATGGTCGAGGTAACCACGTTATTCAGGAACTGCCGGTCATGGCTGACTAAAAGCAAAGTTCCGGGATACTCCGAGAGCAATTCCTCCAATAATTCCAAAGTCTCGATATCCAGGTCATTGGTCGGCTCATCCATCACCAGCACATTCGACGGCTTGGAAAACAGCCTGGCAAGGAACAAACGGTTGCGCTCCCCGCCGGAAAGCACCTTTACCGGAGTGCGGCTGCGGTCAGGCGCGAAAAGGAATTCCTGCAGATAACCCAGGATATGCTTAGGCTTGCCGTTGATCATTATGGTTTCGCTGGCGCCGTTGACATTCTCAGCCACAGTCTTTTCCTCATCCAACTGCTCGCGCAGCTGGTCATAATAAGCGATCTCTAAATTCGTGCCCAGTGTGACTTTCCCTCTTTGCGGCTCAAGCTCGCCCAGCAATATGCGCAAAAGCGTGGTCTTGCCGCTGCCGTTAGGGCCGATCACCCCGATCTTGTCGTGGCGCATTATATTGGCTGAAAAATCGCGGACCAGGCATTTGTCGGCGTAGCCGAAATGAAGCTGGAAGGCCTTGATCACCTTGTGGCCGGAAAGACCGGCTTTCTGGGCGCGCATGCGCACCAGGCCTTCTTCTTTGCGCTGCGCTTTCTTCTCTTCCCTTAACCGCTCCAGGGCCTTGACCCTGCCTTCATTGCGGCAGCGCCTGGCCTTGACCCCCTGACGGATCCACACCTCTTCCTCCGCCAGTTTCTTATCGAAATGCTTCCATTCCGATTCCTCAATATCCAGCGCCGCCTGCTTGCGCTCTAAGAATGTTTTATAATCGCATGACCAGCTGAAGAGCCGGCCACGGTCAAGCTCGACTATCCGTGTCGCCAGATGCTGCATGAACATCCGGTCATGGGTGACGAAAAATACCGTGCCCGGATAATTCGACAGGAATCCCTCAAGCCAGGTGATCGAATCTATATCCAGGTGGTTTGTCGGCTCGTCCAAAAGCAGGACCTCCGGCTTTAAAACCAGTTCCCTGGCTAAAAGCACCCTGCGCTTCTGCCCGCCGGAGAGATTCTGGAATTCGCTGTCCCCGTCAAGCTTCATCTGGGAAATAACCTGCTCCACCCGGCTGTTCACATCCCAGCTTTCGGTGCGGTCCAGCTCAGCCTGCACATTATCCAGCTGACGCATCAATTCCGGGGTATGCTCGGTATGCAGGCGGTGCGTAAGCTGATGATACCGGCTTAAAAGGTTTGCCCGCTCTCCCAGCCCGGAAAGGACAATATCATAGACATTGCCTTTCATATCCACGGATACTTCCTGGGGCAGATGCGCGATCTGGATGCCTTTTTGCGGGACTACTGACCCGCTGTCAGGCGCGAGATCGCCGGACATCACCTTCATCAAAGTGGTTTTGCCCGCGCCGTTGCGGCCGAGCAAAGCCACCCGCTCACCCGGTTCCAATTGCAGGTTCAAGCGGTCGAAAATAAACGGACCGCTGAACTTCAGGCTGATCTCCTGTAAACTGATTAACGCCATAAAACCCCTTATAATATAAAATATCGACGTCGATGACTGTTTAGATTATTTTCAGTGGCCGGACAGATGCGAATATAGACAAGACAACAACGAGGGACGCTTAGGACCCGGCAATACGCTCAATAATAACGTTGATCGCGTTATTTTCTACCGCGGCGGAAACTCGGTTTTTTGCCGCCTGACCGGTGGTTTTCCCTGCCCTGCGGTTTATCGAAATTGCGGAATTTGGAAAACCCGCCTTCATGCGGATTACGCTCGAACTTGGGCTTAAATGATCCCGGGCCTTCTTTATGCTTGGAGAAACATTCTTTACAGTATACGGGGCGGTCTCCGGTAGGTTTAAATGGGACTTCGCATTGAGTCCCGCAATCCGCGCAGATAGCTTTGTTAAAGCTTCTTTCCCGGAAATTATTATCGCGGTCTCCCCTGTCGAAACGCCGCGGCGCATCGTATCTCTGAAAAGGACGGGAAAAATTGTTCCCGCCTGAAGGCCTTTCCGCGGAACGGGTGATCAAGGCGTCGATCTTTCCTTCCAAAGAAACTAACTGCTGCTGCATTTTAAGGATAAGATCGGTCATATCCGGGGCGATCTGCGGTTCAACTTGCGGCTCATTCTGAAGCTCAACTGCGGCGCTTTTACGTTTAGCGGTCTTTTTTTTCATTTGGCTCCTTATTTGGTTAAATTAACTTCCCTCTCTTACGGTTCATATTATACAGGGTTTCCGGGATAAAGCAAACTACTTCGGAGGAGTAAAAGCAAAACCCAGCTGCTCATTAAACAACTGGGGGAACGAAAACCGGCTTATGCCGGGTCCCTATCTTATATAAACCCTCAAAACCTATAATTTGAAATAAATAAACTCGCCGGCCCGGTTCAGGAATTTCCGGATACCCAGTTTTATCTCCACCCACTTAAAACACGGGCTTTTCATATACTTTTCCCCAAGCTCCGCTATCCTTTTCCTGGCCAATATGGAGTACAGCTTGTAACCGGCGAGATCCTTTTCGATAAAATGATCCGGCTTTTTGACCCGGATAAAAACGCCCATTCCGGGGTCTTCTTTCTCTATCTTTTCTATTTTGAGATCGCTGAATATATGCTCCATATCATCGATCTCGTAACGCCAGAAGTCGAATGGATGGCCATGGTAGGGGAAATGCGCCGACCGGGTGGTTATCACGATCAAACCTCCGGGCCTGCAGGCCGCTTTCATATTATGTATCGCCCTGCGCCAATCGCGCACATGCTCCAACAATTCCGTGGATATAATAATATCAAAGCTGTTCTCGCCGAAGCGCCCGGCGATATCATTAACGTCGCAGACAATATCCACCCCCTGGCCGGCGGATATATCAACGCCGATATACTCTCCCGGGCCGTATACTTCCACAAAAGGCCGTATGCTCCCGTTCACGGAAGATGATCCAACCTCAAGCACCTTTTTGCCCGCGACCTCTTCCCTTTTAAGCGAGGTCAACACAAACCTGGCGCAGTTTAAATTCACCTTGGCGCTCCTTTTATTTAATTATACCGCGCTGATCAAAGAATTCTCCGTCTTACCGCGCTGCTGCTGTATCAGCCTATCCCGTTTTCCAATCAGCGCAATCATTCACATCCCGGGGGGCCTTTATATTAAGAACCCGCAATATCAATCCTCTCGCAGGAACATAGTGGCCGGAAAGCATAAAACGGAACATCAGCGGGAATTTAGAGTATTCCGACACATAGATCCGGCGCAAATTATAGACATCTTTTAACTTAAATTCCCCCAAGCGATACGCGGTCCCCACAGCGCCTTCATATTCCGCCTCTTTCACCATTTCTTCGACCTGGGCGTTAACCGCTCCATATGGATACGCGTAAGAAACAATACGGGTCCCGAGCTTCTTCTCTAATATAGCCTTCGACAATGTTTTTTCTTTTTTGCTGTCGGGCAACGCCAAACAAGTAGGCGGGTAATGATTATGCGAATGCGAACCTATTTCTACCAGCCCGCTGTCTTGCATTTCTTCCAATTGTCCCCATGTAACATTTCCTTCCTGTCCGATCGAAGAAGTGATCGGAAAAAGAGTCGCCCGGAATTTATATATTTTTAAGAGGGGGTAAACATTTGTGTAAAAATCGCCGTATCCGCCGTCAAAGGTAAGGACAACCCAGCTAGAAGGGATAGTTCTCCCTGTTTTATGCCTCTGAATAACGGTTTTCAGAAAAACCGGTTTGTACCCGTGCGCCGACAAATAATCCAGCTGGCGCTTAAATAGATCGATGCTGATTACAGGCTCGCTGCTGCTGGCTGCCTTCATTACCGAATGATACAATAAGATCCTGGCGATCGGCTGGTTAGGATAAATAAATATCAAAAATAAAAAAAGCGCGATCACAAACATAGCGATACACGCTAAAGAAAAAAAACCGGCTATTTTTTTCATGGGCTATAAAAACAAACTGTCCTATTTGATGATAAATTCTCTTTCAACACGGTTAATATCTATACCGTCTTTTTTGAAGATATCATTCTCATCGATTGCGGAAGCATACTCAAATCCAACCTTGTATCTTCCTGGCGGAACCGGGCTGTAAACTATACACTCTTCGTTTCTTGCGCTTCCGAACATTTCACACCCATATGTTTTTCTGGCGACTTCATATTCCTGATCCCAAGCCCATTGGGCGTAATAATTACGCGCAGGATTTGAGATTTGTGTTTCATACCAGCAATCCCGCTCGCACGATACAGACTTACACTGCTCGGGCTTATCGAAATTAACTGCGTTGCAAGAGGCCAAAGAGATACACCCGCTTTTTGCTATAGTTACCCACGCCCCAGCCTCCAATTTCTGCACAGACCAGCAGCCATAAGGCCATACATAGACAACACCGGCGAAGTCCGCATTTACTGCGATTTTCTCTCCTACCGCATATTCTGTTTTTTCCATTATTATAGTCACTTGCGAATCTTCAGAGAAAACACGGCTATCGCAAATGCATAACAAACAAATCGCAATAATCCCCCGCGCCATTTTTCTGAACGGACTTTTGTTTTTCATGTAATATATTTTATCACAGCGGGTTGCAAAATCAACCCCCTCTTATGGTCCGCCAAACAAAAAGGCCATCTTTCGATGGCCTCCTGAATTTGGCTTCCTTATTTGACGAATTTCGCAACTGGTCATGGTGAAAGAAACTAAAAAATTACTTAATAACTCTCTATTCGCCGTATATAGCGGAGATTATTAAACCTTTGATCGGCATTTCAACCAGGCCTAAAATAGTCCGGTAGACGACAACGCCGGTAGCTACTGTCATAAAAGAATGGGTTGCAAACATCCCGGGCAACATGCCGGTAGCCCAAACGCATAATCCGAAAACCAGGCCCTTGGTTAATCGGACTCTCGCCGGCATCAGGGCAACGATTGTACGCCCATGATTTCAACCTGCTAAGTTATGCCACAAAACCGCGCAAAAGGCATAGGATTGCGGAAAAACCCGGGAATATTTTGAACTAAAATTTAAACCCATTAAACCCCATAAAAGCCAAGCTCATCAATGCCGCAACAATAAAAGCCAAGGGCATACCTTGCAGGGATTTAGGCGAATCGCACAATTCAAGTCTCTCTCTGATACCTGACATTAAAAGCATCGCCAAGGTGTAACCCAGGCCAACGAACAAGCCTTGGAAAACTGCATACATAAAGCTCGCGGGAACAGGTCTACCGCCGGTAAAGAACATATCAATATTTAAAACAGCCACGCCCAATACCGCGCAATTAGTAGTGATCAAAACAAGATAAATCCCAAAAGCGCGATAAAGCGCGGGCATTGTTTTCCTGATCACCATTTCGATCAATTGGACAAACGCGGCGATTATTAGGACAAAAACCAAGGTGCGCAGGTAAGTTAAATGGGCGGGGATCAGGAGGAATTCATATATAAACCAGGTTAACGCTGAAGTCGCGGTAGTGACAAAGGTGACTGCCATACTCATGGCAAACGCCGATTTGGTATTCTTGGATATTGCGATAAAAGGGCATAATCCTAAAAAACGAGCCAAGATCACATTGTTAATAAATACCGAAGATATAAACAACGATAATAGTTTATTAAAATCCATATATTCTCACTGTTTTAAAATAGCGCCGGATTATTACTTTTCTTTATCCTGTTGTTTTTTTAAATTCTTTTCATTCATATGGCCATTTATAATGACATACACAAAAAAGAACACAACTCCACCTAAAAGCACATAAACAGGCCAATCTTGGTACACGTCAATAGGCATACTAAATTCCCCCTTATTTCCCTGATTTCTTATTGAGAATATACATAAAAGTAAAGAACGCCACAAATGCAACTACAAGTATAATGCCCGCTAAGACGTGCTGCGCATTTTGTGACATATCCACCTCCTATGCTTTGATACCTTCTTTCCGTGCTTTTGGTTCTCTACTATTCATAGAAAGGAATAACGCCGCGAACAGAACCATAAGCCCAAATATTCCTAAGTGCTGCAATAGCCTTACCGGCATCCAAACCTCCGTTCAGTAACCGCCATGAGTCAAAGCGAAAATAATACATAAGATCCCCAGAAAGATACAGCTACCAAATGTCCAAAAAACAAACTTCATCCTATCCTCCTTTTTTGGTTTACCGGCATTTCTAGCGCTATAAATACACCACATCTTCAGAGTGGTACAAAGATAAAAACAAAAGCAAGTAATCTTTGAGATGACGAGTAAGCAAAAAGTTATTCCTTATATGCGCCTTGCCATTCTCCCCCAATTTTCTGGCATATCCCGGATTATTCAGTAATTGTTTAACGGCAAAAGCAGCGCCATCTATTGAACGGCACAAGAGTCCGGAATATTTACTCTTGATCTGTAAAGGTATACCGCCAACATGCGAAGCAACTACCGGCTTGGCTTTCCAGAGCGCTTCCGCGACTGTCAATCCGAAACCTTCACGCAATGATTTCTGCAAGATCACGTCTGAGGCGCGCTGCAGGGCATTTACATCTATATCATTCTGAGACATGATAAGGATATGGATATCCTTTTCATTCCCCGCGCGTTCCCGAACTTCCTCAAGGACCTGAACGCTTTCCGGGTCGTCAGAAGCGGTCCCTCCGGCAAGAATAAGCCGACAATCAATATATTTCTTGACCCTTTTATAGACCTCGATCACTCCCACCGGATCTTTGAGCCTGTCGAAACGTGATATTTGCGTTATAAGCGGCTTATCCGTGGGGATACCGTATTTTTCAAGCACTGCTTTGATAGTTTCTTGCGGCAACTCCTTGTTCTTATCGCTTAAGGGATCGATCGAAGGGGCAATAAGGAATTGCCGCACCGGTAGAGGCCGCGAAAAACCAGGAGCGGAAAAAACCGCGGAGTCATAACGCGGAATAAATTCCATCAAGAAATCCCAGACCTTTTGCTGAGGATCGGAAACATCCACGTGGCAGCGCCAGATCCATTTATTGTCTTTCTTTTTCGCGATCAACGCGATAGGCTGGGGATCATGGATGAATACAATGTCCCCGTAGGTGTCTAATTCAGCCAGGTTGCTTTGGCTGGTCTGCATAAATATCCGAATGTCTTCTTCCGTTATATTCTCGGCTCTGCCATGCAAGGCATTATGGAATTTTTTAGTGACCGAGAAGAACTTTTCACCGCCCTTGATGACATCCCAGCGCGCGTCAACGCCCAACTCGCGCAAAAAAGGTATCATCCGGGTCAATATTTCAGCAACGCCTCCTCCAACCGCGGTAGAATTGATATTCTGGACGACTTTTCCCCGAAGTTTCTCAGCGAGAAGCTTCAAGTCGTCGATCGTCGACTGACCTACAATAGGTATATATTCGCTAAGTTTTGACATATCCCGACCTGACTATTGAAATGATCCTCTTGCGCAACTCTTCCATCGTATAGGTATATGGATCAAGACGCGCGATCTCATCCGCTATATCTTTACAACCCAGAGATTCCTCCATCCATTCCGAGAAATCATTAGTCGGGCGCTCAAGCCGCAGCCGCGCTTCAAAAACGTGGAAATAAATAGATTCAATGGTTATTTTTTCCATAATTTTAACAAACTCTTCCAGATTGTTCGCGACGCGCGCGGTAGGAATAATAAAACTAACCGACTTTATGAAGTAAAACTCTTCCCCCTCGCCGGCAAACCTCAGCTTTGACAACGGCTTTTCCTCAAGATATGTTTCAATAGTCGAAATGAACTGTTCACGAAGGCTGCGGATCGTAAGAAACCGCACGATGTCAATACTGGCAAGCCGCTCCGCCAATTCCTCTTCTCCCAGGACCTGAGAAACCCAATAGGCGAAATCGTTCGGCGGCTCCGGCGAAAGATATTGATGCTGTTCCAGAAAATGGTGGGTGTGATAATATATGCTGGAGCCCGGGACCTTCTTGATCAGTTTAAGCAGTTGCGGCAGGATCGACGCGCGAAGCCCGGTCAATTCGGTGAGATTTAATCGCGTATGGAACCTGAACGGTTGTTTCGCTTGTTGAAGCATGTTCATTGTTTTTTATTTTTGTTTAAAAAAACTAAAACCGACTTTAATATCCTCAATGACTTTCTCCGTCCCATGCCCTTCCGCGTCAGGAGCAAGATATTTAATGATTAACGCGCTTACAAAGAAAGCAAGGGGCATAAGCAGAAAATAATAGCTATAACGCGAAAGAGAGGCCGTGCTCCAATTTAACGCTTTTAAGAATATCGCAGTCGATATCCCCACGATACAACCAATAATAACGGATAAACACACCCACTTACCGACAGTTAATACGAGCAACGATTGTTCAAAAAATCTTTTTTTCATCGTTCATCTTTGCAGTTAACGCGGCAAAAGATTCAGGCAGGCATTATCCCTGAAATCCTCTCCAAAAAATCCTGGACCTCGTTATGGTCTTTTAAATAATACTGCGCGTGGGATTCTTTCGGTTCGCCAACGAATATAGCCAGCCCTTTATTTTTTATAGCCTTGAAGGCGTCTTCGTCCGTAGTATCATCACCAACATACACCGCAACCGCGGCTTTATCCGCGAGAGCGCATTCCCAGCGATATTTCAACCAGAGCACCGCTTTACCTTTGTCCCAGATAATAGGAGGCCTTATTTCAAGGACCATTTTCCCCCTCTTGACTTTGATCTGGTTTTTCACGATATAATGGATCAACGCTTCACGAACAGCATTGGTCAAAGTTAACATTTTTTTAGGAGATACCAACCTGAAGTGCAACGATAAGCTTATTCCTTTGTCCTCGATAAAAGCTCCCTCGAAACGCCGAACGACATCCGCGAGTTTTATTGTGACATTATCAAGCACACCCCGGAATTCGCAGAATTCGAAAAACGTATACCGTAAATCAGGCCCCTCCAGCTCCAACCCATGGTTACCAACATAAACAAGGCCCTCAAGCCCAACTTTCCGTTTAATATCCTCTAATGCCCTGCCGCTCACAATAGCGATCTTACACGCCTTATTTTCTGATAAGGCTTTAAGCAGCTCCGAGGTTTTTCTCGGCAAGCGAGCCTGTTCCGGTCGGGCAACTATGGGCGCTAACGTTCCGTCGAAGTCAAGAAACAACATCAGAGATCTCGCGCTTATTCGTTTCTTCACTGCTTCCCAGGCTGCGAACAAATATTTCATATTATGCTTTTTTAAGCGCGGTTAATTCCGCGATAATGTTCGCGGCCCAGCGATAGACATTGTTCTCGGCGACGATCTTACGCATATTCCGCATGCGTTTCTGCTTCTCCTCGGAAGGCATTTCGATCGCATAGCGGATGCTGTCGGCAAATTCCTCAATGGAATACGGATTGACCAGTATCGCGTCCGTCAGTTCTTTAGCCGCTCCGGTAAATTGGCTTAAGATCAGGCTGCCTTTGGAATCGTGTTTCTCGGCTATATATTCCTTGGCCACCAGGTTCATCCCATCATGCAGGGAACTTACGATACAAATATCCGCCAGCGCGTAAAAAGGAGCGATCTCGTCCGCTGAGAAATAGCGTTTCAGATACAAAACCGGCTTCCAGTTGCCGTCCATATATTTCCAGTTTGTCTTTTCGACTAATTCATCGATCTCCGAGATAAGGTCATGGTAGCGCTTAATATGCGTGCGGCTGGGAGCGGCGAGTTGAACAAACACGAATTTCTTGCGGTACTGCGGATATTTCTCCAAAAAGCGGTCAATGGCCAGTATCCGCTCGACAATGCCCTTGGTGTAATCGATACGATCCACCCCAACGCCAACGGTCATGCCTTGCAGGTTAAATTCCTGCCGCAGCTTTTCCGTTTGCTTCTGCGTATCAGAGTTTATAGCGTTGCCGTTCATGTGGGTCTTGACACTGATGGGAAAAGCCCGGACAAAGGTCTCTTTCGCGAAACGCACAACGCTGAATTTTTCCGTATCCACCCGCGACTCCAGAAGCCGGTTTGCGGTATCCAGGAAATTATTGCAGTGGTTCTGGACATGAAAACCGATCAGGTCGCAGCCCAGCATTCCTTCGAGGATATCTTTATGATAGGGACAGATCTGAAAAGCTTCCGGAGTGGGCCAGGGGATGTGCCAGAACAACGCGATCTTCGCGTCCGGGCGCTTTTCTTTTATCATTTTTCCGAGCAAGGTAAAATGATAATCCTGGATAAAGATAAACGGGTTTTGCGCCGGCAATTCCTCCAGGATGCTATCCGCGAATTTCTGGTTAACTTTCTTATACATCTGCCAATCCTCTTCGCGGAATATCGGCCGGGTGTGAGTATTGTGGCATAATGGCCATAGGCCTTCGTTTGAAAACCCGTAATAGTATCCGTCTTCTTCTTGTTTAGAGAGCCAAACCCTTTTCAGGATATACCGGTTATCTTCAGGAGGCACACCCAGTTTATCTTTGGAATTAACGAACTTTTTATCAGCGTTGCCTCCGCCGTGGGCGACCCACGTCCCTCCGCAGGCGCAAAGTATGGGATGAATGGCGGTAACGACGCCGCTTGCCGGCCGGATGCAGGAAACAGTACCAGTCGCTTCATCCAAAACGTGCATATACGGTTCCCGGTTGGAAATGACAAATAAAGCGTTCTCCCCCAATTTCGCGTGAATAAGGTCGCGCAATTTTTCTTCGGTCCAGAGCTCATCGTTCTGCAAACGCGCCGAAGCCACATCTGACATTGTTTTCCGGGCAACCCGCAGGCTCAACGCTACTTGTTCGACTTCACTGGCCAGATTTCCCAATTCGCCCAGTTCCTTAATAGGATGGTTGGCGTCGGTCTCGCCTTTCTGGAAATGCTTGAACCATTCCGTGAGCCTCTGCACCGGAAGCACAAAGATCTGTTTATGCAAGAAAAACGAGATAAACAGGATCAAAATAACCAGAATAACCAGCGTGCCGCTGATCCTGCGCCACAATTCAGCAATCCGGGTAAAGACATAGGAAGTATCATGAATAACCTCGACCATGCCGATGACGGCCGTGTCTTCTTCAACGATCGGAAGCACATAACTATATACCGTGTATTCCTTAAACTGCTCGATCCCGCCTCGAGGCTCTTTGGTTTGCAGAACCTCTCTCAGGTACGGCTTTTGTTTCTCCTTCCAGTCAAGAAATCTGCGGGTTATGGCGAATACCACGCCTTCTTTATCATAAATAACGCAACCCTGCAGCCTCTCCCGCGTTTGAAACTTCTCAACCAGGTAATTGGCATTCTTAAGATCATTATTTTCAAGCACATGTTTGACTGATAATTCCATACTCTCAGCAATAGACTTTGCCTTGCGCTGTACATCTTCAATAAGTTTTTCTTCCTCAAACCGGACCTGAATAAACCCAAAAGCGGTAAAAGCCGCGGCTACAATGATCAAAATCGGGAGAATAAACAGCAGTATTCGTCTCATAAAGACCTCTTTCAAACAAAAAAGCCATCCTGCATTAATATGCAAGATGGCGGCCCGACCATCTAAATCCTCCGGAGGTTACCCTCCGGACCCATTGGTCAATCTTCTTGTTCGTATTGTAAGGCACTCGGAGATAGTTGTCAATTGGAAATTATTACGGGCGCAGGCTCGACAGGACCTGTCGTTCGCTCCTCAGGGAAAAACCCTGATGGTTTTTCCCTAACGCTCGGCTTTCAGCCTCGCTGTTCCTTTTCGTTCCGCGTAGGAGTGGACTGGATAGGGGGAAAACAGTCTTTTTCCCCTATTACCCCTTTTCGGGTCCATGAGGGTTCGCCAAAACAAAAGAGGCCATCTTTCGATGGCCTCCTGAAGTTTGGCTCCCCGACAGCGACAGTACGCAGAACTACCTTTTAGCCTCTCCAAACGACTTTTTATTCAAATTTACTTTAGGAAGGGGGCGGCTTCCGGGCCCTGGCAACCCTTCCACCGCCCTGGTGACAAGATCTAAAAAGTAAGCTTAAACTGCGCCTGGAGTATTCCGGCGTCTTTCCAATGATCATCCAAATACCTTTTCCCGTAGGATCCTCCCACATACAGGTATTTAAAAAGCTTCAAAAGCGGAGCGTCTTCAACCGGTAATGCCGCGCCTAGGTTATAATCGATCCCGGCCGCTGCGCCATCCACGTTGATCATAAATAGATCTAATGAAAAGTTATATTTCGTGTACAATGTAGCACCGCTTAACGCCACGAATTCTTTCTGACAGAAATCGTATCCGCCACCTTCCCGGGGCCCAAGGTACGAAATACCCTTGCTAAAGATGTCCAGGATAGTCTCTGGCGCGATCGACAACGTTGCCGGAGCAGAAGTACTGTCTATCCTCTCCGAAAGCTTCTGAGGCTGCCCTGAGCCTAAATTAAGCATATCTGTTGACCGCGGACCAAAAACATCCGCAAACGACGGTCCTGTGAATACCAATAGCATTACCGCTAAAACCACCGCAAACAACACCCCCGCGAATCGTTTCATGCTTCCTCCTCTACTTCTTTATGGTCCAGAAATCATTACCCATTTTATCCACATATTCGAACGGCAGGGTAAAATAACCGTTCTTTCCCCAACCCGAGCCCCAGGAATTACGGACAATGAACCGTTTCTCGTTCATATCATACCCAACAACCAAAACAGCATGTCCACCTAAAGGCACCTCATCTTTCCCGGGCATTTGAACAATCCCGGTCCGCGCGGCTTCAATTGATTCAAAAGACGGGTAAACCGTAATCCCGATGATCACCGGATATCCGCCGGCCAGACAATTGATGATATCCGAGGTATTCCTCAACCGTTGATAAACTGTGATCCGCCGGCATAGAGCCTCGCTGTAGCATTTATCTGCAGGCCTAATATCAAATCTTGAGATATCGTACGGCCAGAGCATCTCTGAACAAACACCATACTTCGCAAGACCTTTTATAACATCCCGGATATACGCCCCAGTATCCTCATTAACCGTTCCTGCAGGTATCCGGCCGTCATAATAGATCATCAGCCGGCTGACATCTATATACCCCTCGCCGTCTTTCGCATCCAGGTATTCCATAGCTCCTCCGGATGCGTTACCGGTACAACTACCTAAACTCCCCTGGTCCTCAACAGGAGAACATAAAGGCCTTAAATCAACCATCCGGGGGAAGAATAACTTAAAGGTCGGTTTATAGATATAATCGCGATGATCCGGCTTTTCCGGGCGCCAACCATACCTTCTTTTCCCCCTATACCGCTTATTTCCCATCAGAAGGCCCTTTCTGTGACAAAGCAAGGGTCATCACAGCCTTAGCAGACCCCTGAGGCGGTAAGACTATATCCGGAAGCCTTTGGGCTATCTTATCGATGATAATCCCCAAAAACCACCGCTCCATAAACCCGAGTTTGACGTTATACTGTTCCTGCCATATCTTAACGCCATCCAACACCAGCTGCTTCCGCTCTGCCCGGTCGAGTTTTCCGTCCTGGAACATCTTCTCGGCCTCAACAATAAGCGGAGTAACGATCGGCTCGATCTTTATCCAGGCCGCCTTAACTTTCGTATAAACCGCGTATACAGCCGCGCCAAATGCCATTATCTTCTCGAACGTAAATAATTTCGTTATTTCCCCCATGGATATCCTCCTTTTTTATCCGGTTGAACAGCGCCGCATAACGTACATACCCACACCCGGCGAACCTTTCCTTTAATCTTCATAGTTATTCTTTTCTGGACCGTATGAAAGCGGTCAACAACACATATCTTATTAGTCCGACCCCTGTCTTTTAATTCGCCCATTAATTCTCCGGTTGTTCTTCCTGGTTGCCAAACGCCGCGCTTTTGCCGCAAATCCAATTACCACAATGGATACAGTGCATATTTTCGTATTCTTTATCGCCATCGTGGGTAACCAAAAGAAGCAAATCAACGAACTTGTCGAGAATCCTGTTACCCACTATATCCTTGTAAGACCTATGATCCGCTCGACATTCCCGGCTATTGCAATAAAAATCGGTCTGTAATACAGCCATTTAATGTTTGGTAACCACATAAACAATTAACCCTGTGCATATCGAACATAATAAGGTAAGCATGAGAACGCCCCAGGCGGGCAGCCGTTTCATCAGGGTTAATTGGATCTCGGTCAACTTATCGCTTATTTCCTTTAATTCTTTCTTCAAGCAGACAATCGCGCCCTCAAGCGTTTTGATCTGTTCTTCCCGGACAGCGGATTTCTGTTCAAGGATATTTATCCTTTGATATAATATTTCGTCCATTACCATCCCCCTGAGTTAAACATCGCTCTTACTTATCCCCCGTCCTGTTAGATGTAATCTCATATTTTGCTAATTTATTTTCCAGCTCTTGTATCTTCGCATTAAGTTCTTTGACCGCATTTACCAATGCTCCTTCAATCCCCCTATCAGACAAACTAAAATACCCGTTTTTATCTATACCAACAGTCTCAGGAATGAGTTTCCGTATCTCCTGAGCTGAAAAACCAGCATATACGTGCTCTGTTTCCAAACCCGATTTTTTATTCCATTTATATAAAATGGGATTAATCTGCAAGACTTCTTTAAGCCCATAACTTAAATTACCTTGAATATTTTTTAAGCGTTCGTCTGATGAGGAACTTATATTTCCGCTCGCATCAAAGGTTGCCGTTCCGGCACCATAATAAGGTAGTTTCAAAGCACCTGATGTCGCCAGTAAAAATCTATTAGTAGAATCACCATTACATATTTCAAAGGGCCCGGAACCTACAGAAATTCCAGTTCCGATTCTCCAGAGATTAGCAGAAGATGAATTTAACCAGTCTATTGTTCCACCATAGTTATCGGTACTTAATAATTGAAACTGGGGATACGACATGCGCACGCTGAGAATGCCAGTCTGCCCGATTATTACTCTTGGATTGGTAACGTCTATATCACAGTAGAACTTATGGCCGGAGTAATGGTGGTACTGCATGCCGGTGTTCGTGTCCGCCGAACATATTTTGTAGTATTCGCTGGTATCGGCATCGGTCATAAATTTTATAGTGCTGGGGGACTCGCTCAGTTTCAACGTGCCCAAGATTAGCGAGTCCAGTCTTGTATAGTCTCCGGAGGCCAGTATTTGGTTGCTCGTATATGAGGTGCCGGAAAAGCTGTCGTGCGCGCACACTATGATGTTACCCGTGGAGTTGTTTATATTCCAGAAAGCGATACTCGGTGTTGATGTGTCGCCTATCCAGTTTCCGAGAAAAAAGTTGTCATTGGCATAATTCAGTTTCACGGCGTAATTATAGTGCGGCATCTCTACTATGTTGCCGGATATAGAGTTTCCAGTAATGCCGCCAGTATCTCCCGACAGGTCTATGGCGCAGTCACCCCCGCAGGATAACCCCCAGAAGTTGTCCTTTATGACCACAGCGTTGGCGAACGCCTGGAGTTTTATTTTGCGGATATTGGCGAAATAGCAGTTCTTTACGCTAGATCCGTATCCCTGGAACGGCGCGTCGTTGTCCAACCCGCCCAGGTGGGCGGTGTTAGTACCCCCGAAAACCACTATGTCCTGGACCATGCTGGCATAGTTAGCCACTGTGGCCTCCGTCTTGCCGACCACGGAGGCGTCGTGCAGGTACACGGTAGTGTTTGTAGTGAATATAAACGGCAGTATCCCGTCCGTTGTATCCTGCAACTGCAGGTTGCTGATTTCGAGCAGACCCTTTCCTTTGGTAACTATCTTAGCGATAGTTCCGGCATATCTTAAATCTAAAACTGAAGGAGACTGAGCTATAGGAAACCCTGAACCGTTAAGCCATGCCGGATCACCGCCTTCACCAACACCCATTAAGTGAATTGTCGGTTGCTGGGGGTATACGTTATCTATTGTATAGGTCTTTCCATCGTTAGGTAAGGCGATCTGACTATCTATTCTATAAGTACCTTTGGGGAAGAATACTATTCCGCCTCCGGCATTATAAGCGGCGGTAATGGCGGCTAAGACTGCAGTAGAGTCATCAGTAGTCCCGTTGCCCATCGCCCCATAAGTCTTGACGTCAAACACGAGCACATTCTGCTTTGTGTCTAACCCGGTTTTTAAAAGGTTGACAGTGGGATATTTGGTTATAGAAGTATCTATCGTGGAGTTTTCTTTATTGAATACATTCTCCGGGGTATACCCCAGGGCATTATCCACATCAGAAGAACTTAACGCCCCAGATTTCCAAGTCCCGTTGATATTCAATTTCGTCCCTACTGCGACATCAAGAACATCGGTATTATTATTTACTGCTTCACCCCATCCAGTTTCGTCTACGGCTGGTTTATATAAATTAAGGTTGGTCGTATTCGTTCCGGCGTAAGATAAATAAACCATCCCCATGAAGAGAACCAGTAACATCGCTATTCTTCGCATATTTCCACTCCGTTTTTATTCAGACCAAACGTTAATATTCATTAAAACTCCATAATTCCTTGTTTCTTCATCTTCGGTATCGTGCATTGTTTCAATCATAACACCTTTACCATCCGCAACAAATGCCGCGCGGACGGCTTCTGCTAATAGTTGTGCTGATTTATAATCTTTAGCCCAACAGATAATCTCAACATTACCATTATCTAGTCCACTCTCTCCGTCTAAACTTTTAACCGGGGTTATATCACTGACAGTATAGACCACAGCGGGGACAACTGATCCCTGGGGTAGTCTTATTGGATAAATCCTTGTTGATACTATCGCCGATACTGCTGTATCTTCCGATAAAGTTTTAAATACATCTGTTTGTATCATGCCTTTTCCTTTACCAGTGCTGATATTTTCTTCGCCAGAACTTGTTTTATTCTTTCAACTACCTTTGTTTGTGTCCTTTGAAATGCCAACTGAACAAAAGATATTTTCTTTATATATTTAGTCCCGAACTCAAGGAATGACCAATAATAAGCGTCGAGATCTCGCTTTGACATTTTCCTGCCATGCCTGACACCAAAAATTACAATTTCTTTAAATGGATTAGGCTTAGACATCTTTTTGATATACTCTGCCCGGCGTAATCTACCAGTACTTACTGGGGATAGGGCTTGTGCTTCTTTTTTTATCACTGCGGCTCCGGAAACAAGCGCACCTTTTAGAGCTTTCCGGCCAATTTTAGGACCCAGGGCGATCATCTTGCTCTCAAGTTCTTTTAATCCCTCAATTCTAACGGAAAAGCTATTAGACATTTATAACACCCTCCGAACACATTAACTGTAATTCTCGATGTTCCTCTTGCGGATCAATGATGTTTTGGATCATATAAGTTTTACCGCCGTACTCGCCTTTCATACCCATAATGATATCCGAACGGTACCGAATCTTTATTCTTACAGTGATCTCGCTCTGTACCTGCTGTTGTGCCCAAAATTCCCGGCCGCTTAAAGGCTCTATCGCACACCATACCGTATCAATTTCCTCCCAACTCGTATTAGGTTGGCCAAATTCATCTTTAGTTGGGCTACCCGTTACAAGTTGAGATATTTTGATCCGTTTATTAAGTTTACCTGCTTGCATTTAGATCCCCTGTTCTAATCTGTAAACCGATAATAACCTTTCAAGTGTCGGATTAGCTGATAACGGTTTATCCCCCTGGGCATCTCTGTTTTCATACATATCCGTTATCTGCATAAGCATTGCTGTTCTGATCGTTTGTGGTAAGACGTCGGACTGTTGAGGACTTTCTCCTGGGCCACTATATCCTGCCACAAATTCAACCCTTAAAGAATCGCCTGCTATTGAGGTAATAGGCCACGAACTAACGGGAATAATAAGCCCAGGATCGCAATCACTAACCATATATTCATCCTCATCGAGAGTCTGTTCTATATTACTTTCATTAAGATATTTTATGGATGTTACGGAAATAAGTGGGGATGGTAGAATAATTGGAGCGTTATTGGCAGGGAAACCTTTATCTCTTAATTCAACCGTCTGGACACCGATCCTGCGGAATAAATACTCTTCACACATTTGCCGGACGGCTGTGATAAGTATTTCGATCAGACTTTCTTCGGTTTCGGAAAACTCTGCCCGCATAAATTCAGCGGCTTCATCAACGGTTATCGGCTCATTCGGCCCAGCTATTAGTTTAAACATAATGCCTCCTCAAGATCAATTCTATTAAAACATTCAAGAGCCGTATCTCGTGTAGAGTTTATAACTTCAACTCCTTCTCCTTTTAAATCTTCCGCTAATTTCGGAAAATTTTTTAGCCATGTCTTAATTGGCATTTCTTTTTTTAAACAACCAGGATGTTCTCCGTGCCAATGAGCGATTTTATCTTTACCGCGTTTCATATCAAATCCCAGGAGAATTATCTTTTTAGCACCGAATAAGTATGCTAAATTTATCGCCTGATATCCACCATTTGCTCCATAATGAACTTTATCTTTACCTAGGCCATCGGCGCGCGTCCCTTCGATTCGATTTAATCCATACTTGGCGGCCGCCGGAACATCTTGCGTCCATAACTCGCCCGGGAATCTTAAAAGAACGTCCTCAATATACCTATCCCACCAATCCCCGTCGCAAGCATATAAAACATCAGACCATAAAGCCAGTTGATAAGACGTATTGACAACAATAACACTACGTTTTACGTCTATCTCCCGCCACGCTTTGACTTTTTCACAGTCCGATTCCGTAAGGCTTGGCCCACTGGCAATAATGGCCCATTCCCGGCATTCACTCCGACGGGGGAAATAAAAGATGGTTGCCCTTCAGCCTTCAATATCGGGGCCGCGGAGTATTCCTCCGCAAGCCCCGATTTGATAAGCATCCTGGCATAATTATCATCCACGTCCAATAACCGCCCTTCCGGAACGTTTCCTAACCCGTTTTTTGAGCTGATAAATGGACGTTTAGCGATGATTTTCATACCAAAACCCTTTCTTTTAGACGGTTAAATTGCCATAGCGAACAGATGCCGGACGTAACCCGCCTAATGCTCCGCGTTTTTCAGCGCGAATCGTAACCAGATTCTGCTGGAAGTTTGTATCATCGCTCTCGGACATTTCGACAACTACTTCCTCGCGTGTTAAATACAGGAAAGCGATATCGAAAGCGGCCACGAGCAACTTATTCGCGGTCATGCTTGAGGTAAGTGCTATGGGTTTTCCCCATAACGTGGGAACAATAGCCCCGAACGGAGAACCGACGAGATAATTCTTGTTCTCATCTTTCAGGCGTTCGATACTTCCCCATGTGGCCGGATTCAGGATGATCCCGTTAGCCGGATAATCAGCCGCGTCAAGTGCGCGGATTGCTCGGTTATAAGAATCGATCTCGGTGTCGCCCGATGTGGGAGTAAAAGCGGTGAAGTTCGGGGAAGTGGTGATACCAATCAGATTTTGGCCAACACCGTTACCGGCCACGATCTGCGCCTCTTCCCGCAATTCAACTCCATAACGCAGGCGGTTTTCGATATACGCCACCAATGCCGGAGCGTCATTAATTATCTGCCTGGAAACCTTTATCCAGTGCGCGATAGTTACGACAGGCGCGGTGTAAAGCTCAAACGTCAAAACGCTTTCGGGTTTAGTCGCACCTTCAGCAGTTTCAGCCGCGTTATTCGTGAATAAAAGCTCCCGAGTGAACTCGACCGCGTTGCTGTTGGTATTTCCCCTGGAAAGCAGATCACGCACGCGAAGCGCACGGAACGCGCCAGGAATTATACCAGGCCGACGATCAGCCGCAACCAGAGTATCGGAGTTAGCCGCAGGACTTCCGCTCTGGCCGGTGATGGTATTATTCTGCACGTTAAAGCCGCGCTTCAGGCTAATAACGCATTTATTCGACTGCCTCGAAGCAAAAGCCTTATACGCTGGATCTTCAACTAACAGCTGCCCGAAAGTTTTCGGAGCTTCTTTCCCGGTAAGTATGTTGGCCACAAGCCTCTGCTCGAGCGCAACGATCTTATCCGCGCATATCTGCACGTTCTTTGCCGCTTGTTCAGCAACGGCAATGGCATTGGCAAGACCCTCTTTAGTGCCTTTTTCCTGCTCTTTTACCATTACCTTGAGGGCTTCATTTGCCGCTACCTGCGACATCTTAAACTCATCAAACGCTTTCTTCAATGCTTCAGGGTCCATTTATTTCTCCTTTTTTAGTCTTTCATTGTTTTAATTAACTCTTCCCATTTTTCATTGTCCGCATCACGCTGGACTTGCTCGGCGGCATCACGCACGCCGGCTCTTTGAAAAATTTCTTCTCGTTCTTTGCGAGAAAATCCTTCACGGGCAAGCGCCATTTCCATTGTACGCTTTGCCTGTGCTTTAGTTTGTTTTTCGCTTTCTTGTTCAGAGGCTTTCTTAGTTTCAATAACTTCATCCGCAAAGCCGTATTCAATGGCGTCATCTGCTCCAATCCACGTGTCGCTATCCATCATCTTTAAAATCTTTTTCTCATCAACCTTTACCCTGGATACATACACGGCAAGAATAGACTTATCAAACTGCTCAAGCATGTCCGCTGCTTCACGCATATCGTCTTTATTCCCCATTACAATAGACCAGGCGTTATGTATCATTAAAAAACCAATCTTTGAAATCTTGATTGTATCCCCAGCCATAGCAATAACCGAAGCCGCTGAAGCGGCAAGACCAAGGATATTGACTGTAACATTACCTTTATGCTGGGCCAAGAGATTGTAAATTGTGGCCGCCTCAAATACATCCCCCCCGGGAGAATTTATATTGACTACAACGTCTTTATCTTCACCGATTGAACGGAGCGCGGCAGACATCCTTTTAGCCGTAAATCCATCACCGAAATAATCCGAACCGATCACATCAAAAATATCTATTGCCGGGATATTATCTTTACTCTCTGCCATAATCGTCTTATCCCATTTAGCGAGAATACCGTCCTCTATCTTATTCCTTGTAAAATTAAGCCCTTTTGCATTAAGCAACGAGTGCTGAAGTTTCATTTTTTCGCCCTCCATCTTCGAGATGTACTAATTGCTGATCAATAAATAATTTATCCCCAGAGGGATCCGGCGGCAATCCCTCTTGTCCACGGCATTCATTCGGTGTCAAAACTCCGCTTCGAATAGCTACTTGATACCCCTCATATCTTTCTTTTTCGCCGCCTCTCAATAACTCATCGATATCAAAATCAGGTTCTACGGTTTCACGTTCGGAAATATCGAGCAGTTGTGATTGTATGCTATCTTTCATACGGGTACGGTAAGGAGCAAGCCCTAATTTATACCATCCACGGACTATCTCCGTGATCCCTGAACCCCATACAGTTGATGATGACATATCGTGAATTAACACCGGAGGAACGTCAAAGAATCGACAAATATCTTCAAGCTGGAATTTCCGGCTTTCCAATAACTGAACATCTTTCGGTAACATTGACGTAGGGGTAAACTTCATCCCGGCTTCAAGAACTTTAAGAGCTTCGTCTTTACCGCTTGCCACATCATCGAATTTCTCTTTAATTTTCTTACGCTGATCAGGAGTTAAAATCTTATCAATACTTAGAATTCCACCCTGTTTGAAATTGCTATTTGACAACCGATTAACGCTTTCCTCCGCTCCTAAAGAAATACCTAAGCTATTTCTTGCCTGATCCAACGGAGATAAACCGATTATCCCGTTACCGAATAATTTAAGGTGCCAGATATTCTTTGAGGAAAAATCGTATATCCCCCCAGAAGTATTATATTTATATACTATACTCCCGTCGGTGTTTAATATGGTTTCAACCTGGGAAGTCATCAGAGGAAGCAACGACACTATCTGTCCACTTGTATTACGATCTATGAGGGAATAAGCATTACCTCTGAACGCTAACTGATAATAAAGAGTTTCAAAAAATTCGCTTCTTGTTTGGTATCTATTCGGTTGCCAGCGTAATAAACGATAAAGTGGATGATCTGTAATGACAGCCTTACTTACCATTCGGCCCGAAGAATTACGTTTAACAGAAAAAAACTGAATAGGTAAAGAAGCCATTGTTTCAGCAGTCCGGCGCACACAAGCAAACGCGGAAGAAATCTGTAGGGCAGTATCATCGGTAACGGTTTTTGCCGTCATTCTACCGGATGAAGGGACAAGGCTTTGCGTTCCCTCATCTCTACGAGAACTACCCCCGGAAAGCCAACTTAAAAAGTTTCTAACGGGTCTCATCAAGCGACCTCCTTAATAACCACAAAAATAAAAAGGCCGACTCCGCCGTGCACGGAATCGGCCTTAAAAACTATCGACAGGGAGCGACCCTATCTTTTATGTCTCTATTATCGCATTGCACTACTTACAAAAGCAATAAATACTCCCTAAGCTTTGGGAATAAATTATCTTATAGTTATAGGATCATTGAGGAAATCATCAAGGCTTCCCTCTTCTTCTGTGTTTTGCCCTATCATAATCCCATTAGCCATTAAAAGCGCAGTCATATCGTCAATTTTATCCGCACTTTTCTTCTTGTCCGGGGCCATATTCAGATTAGCATCTGTTCTTGACACAATATTAGAAGCGCACCAAGTCAATACAGGGTCGCCGCCATGCCGGAACTTACCAGAAATATAAGTTTCCTCAAAGTTTTTCATTGATGGATGATATGATTTAGGTCCCTGAATAAACTGAACCATCTCAACATCTTCGGCTGTAAGCTTTGACGCTATCTGCGCTGCATTCCATTGGTCAAAAGCAACAGCAACAAGATTAAAATTATCCTTAACCCATAATACTTTTTTAAATATCTCATCGTAATCGGTTACTTCTCCGGACGTTTCAAGCATAAAACCAGCTCTAACCCATCCCGCATAGGGGACAAGATTTCTTTGTGTCCTAATAGCAACCGTGGTATGCGGAACCCAACGCCAACCGTGCGTATATACTATCCCATCTTTTTTCCAGACTAAGCGGAATGACGCAAGGTCGCGGGTGCTTGCCAAATCAAGAGCACCATAGCAAGGCTCGTTTTTTAATTCCTCAAGAGGTACTCCACCGGCACAAGCCTTCCATTTTTGCAAATCGATCCAACCGTTGGCGGTTGAACTTTGCCTGTTCATACGCTTAATTAAAAATTCGGAATGGCGCCCGGGCATTGATTTAGCTTCCGTTGCCTCTTTGCGGATAGCTTTTAATAAGGGCTCTGATACAGATAAGAGAGGATTGGCTTTTTCCCAGATACTCTCATCAAACTCGTTGTCCTTATTATCAATGGCGTAAAAAATAACAAGAAAGTGATCTGCTTCAATTACGCCCTCAAGAACCTGCTGTCCGAATTTACGCATTTCCGGCCAAGGTCCTGGGGTTTCATATCCTTCTGTGGTAGTGAAAAGAAACAACGGGTTTCTGCGGCCGCCGGAGGCTGATTGCAGGACATTCAAAAGATCGTGGGTTTTATGGGCGTGGATCTCATCAAGAATTGCACAAGAAGGATTAAGGCCATCCTGTGTGGATGCTTTGGCGTTAATGGCCCTGAATAATCCGCCGTTATCATAACAAGATATTGCCCGGGTAAAACATTCAACATTGAAAGCCTCTCTTAATTGTGGCTTCCTATCTGCCATTTTCTTAGCGACCTTAAATACAATGGCCGCCTGATCGCCTGTTGTTGCGGCAGAAATAACCTGTGGGCCTTTTTCCCCTTCCATCGTTAGGCAGTAAAGACCAACACCAGAGGCGATTGTCGACTTAGCGTTCTTTCTCGCCATTGCGAATAAAGCAGAGGTAAATCTACGTGTCCCATCCAAATTTCTAAATCCGAACAGATTACATAAGAAAAATACCTGAAACGGTTCAAGCGTAATATTCTCTGATTTCCACTCACCCTCAACGTGTGGAAGATTCGAGATAAAATCACAAGCCTTATTTGCTTCAATCCCCGAATATTCAAATGTCCTATTGCTTTCTTTTGCTCTATTAAGGTCATTAATAAATCTCTCCGCAGCAAGCTTAATCCACTTCCCAAAACGCTTACTATTTTTTTTATCAAGCGCTTCTCTTGCGTATTTTATGGCTAGATCCGTCCAATCTTCTTGATGGATAATATCTATCGGTTTATGGACGGCTATTCTTCGCTTCTTCCGCTTGGTTATGTTGGATACTTTCATTTCCTCATCGCCTTTAATTTAACAAAGGGATTTTTCTCAATAATCTTTCCAGCGCCAACTACCATCTTGACTCTTGAAGCTGGGGTCATCCCAAGTTGTGCGGCGTAAAACACCATATCCCGTTGAGCATCCCTGCTAATAGTTACTAAAGGGTGAACCTTGAGAGAGCCTCCCTCTCCGAATACACACAATCCGCCATGAGGAGATTCATTCTTGCATATCATTTTTTCAGCATCCTGCCACCTAACAAAAGCAGAGCAATACGCTCCCAGCACGGCAACATCTATTTTCCTTAATGCCAACATAGGGCGAAGTAATTCTATAGTCGTGTTCCAGGCCGCGATTTCCCTTTTGTTGAAATGATCCGGCATCTGCGGGGGGACAAATTCTTCTCTTAGCTCCTCAACAACTTCTGTAGTTAATGGAGAAGTGCCGTGAAGTACCCGTAAAGCTTTGCTTTTTGGCATTGGGCCGCGCCGTCCCATATATTCTCCTTAATTATCAATAACCTTGTTTCCTGAAAACTGGGTTTCACAAAAAAATGACTGCGAGTCCGATTTCCGTCGGGGGGCTCAATCACTTTTTCATCCCCCCGGCATCCCATTGCGTTGCATATACTTACATCGTCAATCTTTTTATCATTACTGGTTGACAATAGTAGATTGTCAACCATAATCATTATATCGGTTTACATTCCTTTTGGTATTGGATACCCATCTAACCCGATCTTATTCTTTGGCTCTTTAATCCCTAAGTCTTTTGCTGTCTTGATCTCGTGGCACACATCGCATACCCCTTGTAAGTTATCCCTTTCATCCGTTCCCCCCTTACAGATAGGCACCTTATGATCCACCTCTGTTGATGGCTTACGCCCACATATCTTGCATACAGGTTCTTCAACTAAAACAACGTGCCGCATAGCCATCCATCTGCGGCCATAAGTTCTCTTGCCCTTTTGTCTATCGTATTGTTTCCTATTCCAAGACACCGGCTAACTCTCTTAGTTCTTCTAATGCGTTCGGATTACCCGCTTTATGTATGATATACCCCGGGGCCTGGATGAAGTCCATCTTATTAAACTTATGAGATAGATTATAGACAGGATATCCTCTTGAGTTTATCCGATCATTAATAAAATCCTGCTCAAAGAATGTGTATATATTCCCTTGCTCTGCCTCTGGCTTAATGAATATATCCTTTCTACATCTTGGAATAACCATCACTCCTGCGTTATAATAGTTTTTATACTTCCTATCAAAGTATTGCCCCTCATTAAATGCGCCGATCATATCGTTAGGAACGATCTTGAATAAGTCCGGGCAATCGTGCGTGATTAAGACATCCGTATCTATATAGAGTATCCGATCGTATCTGTTAAGCAGATCAAATATTCTAAACTTCTCCCAATGCGGGGACAAATGCTGCTGATCTGTGATCACCATGAAATCAGCGCCAATCTTGGTTGCGTACACGCCTATAGATTGATGGGTTATTGCAGCTATAGACTGGTAATGCGCCCCTATGCAGATGGTAAGAACAAGATTCATGTCATCTTCTCCTTAGAAACAAGCATGTGCTTTCATTAGAGATAATCTCATATTTGTTTCTATCCACCTCTTTATCAACTACGATCTCGACTCCCGGGCATCTATGGAATCTGTAATCATGGAATCCAATGATGCCACCGGCGCTTACTCTATCCTCGAAGAACTTGTAAGCACACGCCGTTGCCTGGTATAAATCCAGGTCAAGCCATACGAAACAAAACTTCTTGTTTGCGTATTCTTTCAGCGTGTCTTCAATAAGCCCTTTCACCGGGATGATCGCGGTATACTTACGCTCATCCAGTTTCGAGAAGAAAGCCTCTCCGTAGTCCATCTCCCCACGCTTGCATTGATGCTCTGAAACTATCTGATCGTCATACGGCAAGCCTGAGAACGTGTCAAAAGCATAGACCTTCTTCCCAATTTTAAACGCGATATCATCAAGCATAAACGTGGTCTGGCCAAACGCTACCCCACATTCGGCAATATCGCCTGCGATATCTTTACATCTATCCAACATCTTGACGCATAATTCAGACCGTATTTTATCTTGCATATTATTCCCTCTTAAATACAAATGACAGAATATCCTCTCGGCCAAGGCGGATCTCGAAATTGTCAATATCAAGGCAGCTGAACCCATAATCAGCCATGTATTTAATCAGTCCGCGGGTAGTAAAATACCAGTAGTGCTCATCCCTTCTAAAATGCTTAGACTTAAACACATGGCTAATATCCCTGAATATCGGGATTGACATGAATATCTTTGTCTTGGGATACATCGACCTTAATAGATCTGTGTGGTCCTCTATGTGCTCAAAGCTATCGAAAAATGAATACGCTGGAAATACGCTATCTTTAATGCCCGCGTACCGGCCAATATCCTTCAACATCTTCACAGCTGTTTCGTTGATATCATAACCAAATGTATTATCGCGTAGCCTGACAAACTGACCGCTCCCCACCCCAACGTCCAGCAGCTTATCGTGATGCCATTTATCAACAAATGCTATTCTACCTTCTGTTAACTTCTGCCCCATTGGAGTCTCGGCATATTCTTCATACTTACGGAAATACAGCTCATCATACTTACGCGGTACAATACTCAGCAACCCAAACTCTTTATCGATATCCCATCTTAATTCCACAGCTACCCCGCTATTGTTTGTTCAAGCCTTGACAAGATCCTGTCATCGGGAATATCCTTTATACAAACATGATCCCGGATGCGATTGACGCAGAAACAGAATGGTTCAGGCTCAACGTATCCGATCTGATAAAGCCGTGCATCATTCAATACCGCATGGGGGACATATCCCCCGTAGATTATAAAGCACCTCTTGCGTAGGATCTGACAAATCGGGATCATGTTGCATTGAATCGAGAGAACAAGATCAGACCGGTTAACCAGGTCCATCACATCCCATATACCAAGATGGTTAACATTATGCCTGTCTCTGCGTTCATCTATCCCTTGCGGCTCAACTCCGTCAAATTCTTCTGCGTTTCCAATATCTCCGACAGATACAAAATAATATCTGTCTTTTAAGGCATTGATACACAGCTGAAAGTATTCCATCTTCCCATTGCGATTAGTATTAGGCCATTCCTTACGGACTGATGGAAATCGGACAACGCATAACTTCTTACCGCTTGCCTTTACTCGCTCAAGGATTTCGGCAACCTTTGTGCTTTGCTTGGGTGTAAACTTAAAGAAAAACTCACCATTTAGCGGAACAATCTTTTCAAAAGATTGTAATATTGTTAATCCCTCTTTAAAGCCTTCTCCGTAATTAAACCGCAACCTCTGACCGTGTGGCTTATGTCCGTGCGAATAAAGTCCGTTGCCTTCCATATTCCTTAACTGTAATTTGAGATTAGTCGCGGGTTTAAAACAATAGACGTTTTGGAATTGAAACATCTCCGGGAATGGCGTATAAATAAACACTTCCCCCTGCTGTGCTAATTTATGCACAAAGGGAATATGATAAATGTTGTCGCCGAAACCAAAATAGCTATCTAAGATGTAGTTCATTATTTAGCTCGTTCTTGTCCACATATAAACTACTAAGTAAGGGTTCATAACATCCATTGCTGTTCCTGACCCTATCACACCTGTTGAACCGGTTACTGCACCACCCCCGCCAGAACCAGTAGTAGTATTTACCCAATTAGAAGAAACGGAAGATGTAATTCTTTCGCTTCCCCCTGCACCGCCATTTGTATAAGGTATACTATGTGTATGCGCTCCCCCCGCCAGCGTTCCTGCGGAGTGTAAGTGAGGAGGCAAGTTGGCTTCTGAAATAGTTTTTGTTTCTGCTCCCCCCGTAGCCCCAGCAGTAGAAAACGTCCCCGATGTATCTTTCCCAACTAAAACCCTACCCGCGCCGATCGCTACCCAAGTTCCGAAACCAAAAAGAGTCCCGGGGTTAGTAGAAACTGTTGACATATATATACTGCCCACAGGATAAGCTTTAGCAAAACTATTATCTGCGTATGTCTTCGTCGCTTTCTGCGTCGCTACCTTGCTATCAGAGTTTGCCGCAAGCGTTCCGTCAGTATCTGCCGCGTCAAGTCCAAGTGTAATCCACGCGTCATTTGCGTTAGTGCGATGTTTCATTAACCCTGTTGATACGTCATACCACCACATATTCGGGTAAAGCGTTGCCGGCTCGGTTGCTCCCGCGTTATTTGTTACAATAGCCTGGAAAGCAGAGTTTAAATCGGATCTGAACGCCGCACCAGGTTGATTAGCAATTACGTAATCGTGCTGACTTGCTAATGCAGGAGAAACAAACATTAAAAGAAACATTAACCCCAAAAACACCTTTTTCATACTACCCCCTTTTTTAATTAAGTTCATCAACGTTAATCCCTAATTCACTGATAAGGATGTTATAATCTACACTTTCCCTTTCGACAACGATATAAAATTGAAATCCTCTTGCCTCAAATTCCGCACTATCTAATCTCTCCCAAGCACTCCAAGCCGGGGTCGAGATATTCGGATCGTCGTCTGTATGTCTTACATAAACTTTTGCGTCCACCCCGCCAATAACAGTTCCGTCAAAATCCGCCCAATTATCAATATTTGAAATCCGGCTATCAATCGTATCGTTTACGTTATAAATAGCCACTGATAATCTTGTTGTTAATCTAACTCTTTTTACCGTGGATAAGTCTATCCCATTCTCAAAATAATACGCCCCGGACATTATAACCGGAGAAGCTCCGTCTATTAACTTTAATGAGTTTGAAAATACTTCTGTTCCACTATGTGTTCCCAAAAATGAAGGAGCCTCATCAAGCGTTGAAACTGAAATAAATTCATTCACGCTTACTTGTTTTGTTGTTACCATCGTTATTGTTTCCGAAGGGTTGCCATCAACATCATAAACCCGCGCTAAATACGTCCCGGCCTTGAGCGGGAGGACAGTAAACAGTGTCCTTGCCATTGCTGACTGGCCAATACTTACACTACTCCCCCAGGTTGCGTCTACCATTAAAGGCGAATGTCTGAACTCAACCTCACCGCCATAAATTACATCTATTTCAGCCGGCTTACCCCAACGGATCATTGCCTGTGCACCAAAAGCTGAAATAGTCATATTTGAAAGTGGGGCGGGAAAAGATGAACGACCAACTACTGTATGCCCTGTAATAGTAGTCCACGGGCCAGGGAGAAGTTTGCCGTTGACCTTAAACCTTAGTCTAATGTCAATAACTTCTTTAGTCCGAATATCCCCGATATAAACATATCCCTCTCCCTGTTCTTCTATCACAGCCGGGTAAAAAGCCTCATTTGTTCCGTGTTGCCGCATTTGGACTATCAATTCATTACCTGTTCCAAATACGCTTTTACTCAAAGGGTTAAACATTATACCAACTCTTATTTTAAGAGTCCCGGTTGAGCTTATGACCATTACTGTTTCATCAGAAACGACAGATTTTATTACCGGCGCGGGTATTACATCCTGGGTGCTTATTCTCGTAACAAATTCCGGGATTACCTCTGTATCTACATTATAAATAGCGGGGCGATAAGGTATAGCAATAATTGTTGCCTGCAAATTGCTTGACGGGGATATCGAAATTATAGTCGCGTCCTCTGTTTCTTCGCCAAATTCTCCAAAACAAAAAAGATCGCCGATGTTTATAGATAACGAACCCCACGCAGAAGAACCCCACGGGGCTGACCCCCAACCGCCAGGATCAGAGAAACTTAATATTTTAGTCGTCCCCTCAACGGTAACCACCTGCGCAGATAAACTTGGATTTTCCGCTGTGCGAATAATTAAACCATACGTTTTACCAGCTTCCATAATCACTTCTTCATCAAGCTCAACCCCGGTAATAGTATTATCTTCGGCACGGATAATGTTTTTTACTCTACCTGTTCCTAATCCCACTATTATTACATCGTGGGATATTTTAACCCAATCCCCACGGCGGTATGTCAAATATTCCATATCCTGCTTAAACGTCCACCGTTCCGGCTGATTTAAGACCTGGGCTATTCTCCACCGACCTAATTTATAAATCTGATCTGGGTCAGTTACTCCCAACAATTCTAAAGCTTCAAACTTTGTTGCGTTATTATCATTATATCCATCCCGGTAAACCCTACATTCATCAGTAGCATAATCTTGATCTTCATTTGAAAACTGTATCCGCCAACCGTGAGGAGCGTCAATAAAAAACTTATCCGCAGACAGATCAAAGCTGTTTCTGGGAGTAATGATACTAACCGGGGCAGTCTGTTCTCGGTCAATAACTACTGACCATTTACCGTCTACCATTGTAGGGGCCGCGCGGCCTGCGGCACAAACATCTCTTAATGTTTCCCAAACCGAAGAAGAATAATCCCGAACCATATTAAACTTAAACCCTTTTAAATCACAAAATTCGTGCCAATCTTGTAATGTTTCAAGATCAATTCTGCTATCCCCTAAAGGTAAATTCATTCCATTACCTTGCAAAACAAACCTGAATAATGACGCGGGGTTTTGCGTTACCCTCTCAATCCAAGTCTTTGTTGTGGTATCCCAATCGAGGCAAACTCTCGTTACAAGACCGGAAAAATCATCGATAACCCCATTTAATTGGTCTGTGGCCTTAATAACTATCGCCGTCATTGCAAGAGGAACAGGAGAATTTACCGGGCTTTCTGCCGTAATTGACCTTAACGCCGTCCAATATGTCAAATCAGAAATTACACTTGAGTCCGTATCCGCTGTTGTCCGTCTTACCCTAACGTCGTATTGTGTTCTCTCTGCCACTCCCCACCGAATACCATACCTTAGAGCGGATGTTTTCTTTCCTGTAAACGTTATACTTTGCAATAAACCTACCGAGGTATTAAGCCAAGAGCTATCTACTGTTGATTGAAATTTAACCCCCGCCGTATCAATCTTTGACCAGGGATCACCGCTTCCTGTTTTCCTATACTCAATCTCAACACTTACAGAACGAGATTGTTTATTACCGCTATCGTCATATTGAACAAGCCCACTCGGGAATGAAATATCAATACTGATCTCATCCGCGTTTATTGTCGTTGTTCGGGTTATCCAATCACTTACCGCAGTTAACGCAACAGTAAAATCTTCTTCGCTTATTGCGCTGGGGAATAATGTCAATTCCTCATCATCATCATACCCCTCACGATGTTCAATCTGGTAATCGCTAAAATCTGTTAAAAGAGTATCCCCTATTTTGATACTGCTCTCATCAATTTCAATCGGGCCAATTCCCCAAACAAAAAGCATACGGATATATTGATCATCACCGATCATTTCAGTATATGGTTTCGACCCTAACGGGGGAGTTTGGCGGTATTTACCAAGCAAAACAGGGACAGGCGAAAACGGGCTTAATGAATTGCTTGCCCCCTCGATATACAGAGTATTACTATCTGTTGTTCCGTCTGTGCTTGATAACGAAGATATTTCTGAACTCTTTGTTGGACATAAAGCATTTACAGCCATCATCCCAACAGCGGTTACTACTCCGGCATACATCGCCCCGGCAAACGTTACCCAAGCTCCACCGGCCGCTATTGTGGCCTGGGAAAACCCCAGTAACCCAAGAGCCGCGCCACCAGTAGCCATTGCCAAAGCAACAACAGCTATCATTAAAACTATTCGTGTCGCGTCCTTTCCACCACCACCGCCGTTGCCGTGGGGGACTGGAAACGCCCGGGCCTCAACAATCTCTCCTAACTTTGGTTTATGTGTTGCCCATACTTTCTTAGGAATTACCCTACCGTTTATAAACACAATAGCATTATGGAGTTTTGTCTGGTCCGGCTGGGCGAATAAAACCATATCTTTAATAGTCGTCCCCTCATCAAATTCAAGCCGCTTCTGTGCGGTCTTAAAAGGATGGACTACCGCCGTCATTTTAATCTTATTTGGCATTTTTATCCTTTAGCCGATAAATTCCCTCAATTCGTTTTTCCCATTTAGCACTCTTTATCGGTTCAATAATAGTATTAACCTTTCTCTCACAATGGATAAATTTATCTTTCCCGATCATAAGTCCTACGTGTGTGCGAGTATCGCCAAACCTAAAAACTACAATATCGAGAGCCTCGGGAATAATAACCTTATCCCAATTATGCTTTTGAGATAAAACAATATCATTTATTGCCCGTCTTGAAGCCTTATCATCCCCAGGGTTAATATATTCATCTACAAATGACGGTAATTTTATATTTAACACATCCTGATATGCTAAATACGGGATAGCCCAGCAATCCCACCCGGAATAATCCCGGCCTTTGTCTTTAAACTTGACATAAATAGCTTTGTTTATAAATTCAGCGAGTGTCATAATATCCCCCTGAATATCGACGGTGAAAATTTTAAATAGGGGTATTCTTCCCGGGTTAAATCTTCAAACTCCAAATCCGCGGATACAGCCAGAGAATCATATTTCACGTTATTAAGCCGCATTCCCACAAATTCCGCTTCCATAATGTCAGGGGTGTCTTGCCTTACAATAGTTATTTTCACACTTGGCGGGGTTGATATTAACCTGATCGCTTGTCCGATTTCGCGGGATACATTACTGATTGTTAACTTCGCGGAAGGCTGGGAATCTTCTTTTGAATCCGGCAATTGAATATCAAACGGGAATCCAATATATTCTAATCCGTTTGACGTGATATTGACTTTATTATTAACTACCCGGATATCTTCAGTTAAAGAAGCATGGCTTATTGTAAGAAGAACAAGGGGGAGATCGCTTTCATTCGCAAAACAATCTTGTTTAAGTTCATCAGAGATAGGCATCAGTCAGGCTGGATTTCTAACTCAAAAGAAGCTTGATAAAGACGATCGTCAATTGCCGGAGCAGTTTTTATACAACTCCATTCGGGTTTTGATTTAAACCTGATATCAACTGCCTCTTCAGTAAATGGATGTATCCAAGTAAAAGTTAATGATCCTTGCTTAATCGTAGTGCGAAAAAACGTATTAAAAATAGTTAACTGCGCTCCGGTTAGAATAATTGACCCTTTAACAGCTTGTGTAATCGCTGTAAATCTATTACGAACCGAAGCCGGTCCAGAATCCATATCAGTTATTGCTCGACTCTCATTATCTTTAACCGTTGTATCCGATAAAAGCCTTTGTGGTAATGTCGCGGGCCACGTATCCATATTACCTCGCAGTAAGGGATTGTTTTAACCCAAAAGAATTTTTAAGAGCTTTGTATGTTTTGCTTCCAGGACTTGTTACCGACCCGGCAACAGCTTCATCAATCATAATATTTATTTGTTCTTTATCTCCACTGGTTTGGCTGCTTTGGGAAACTTTTGAACCTTCGGGAGCATAAACATTGATTTCAACTCCGCCGCTTTTGCCAGATTTTACCCCAAGATCCCCGTTGCCCGTTCTAAACAACGGCATTATGGCTTCTGTCCCAGCTTCTCCGGCAAGGCCTATCCCGCCATTTGCCATAGGGAATATCATAGGGCGATCGATTATCCCTCCTGTCGAAAATGGCATTACGTTTCCCCGAGAAAATATATTACCATGTGCGCTGGCAGTGGTTGAAGATACCGCCACAGCTTTTGTTGAAGTAGAAAACATCCCTTTTAATCCAGCACTCAAAGCATTTCCTAAGGGTTCTGTAATCGCCGTCCTCAAAAGAATACGTTCAATATCTTGAGCTAATGAAACTAACACTTCACTAAATTTTTTCCCTTCAATAATTGCGTCCTCGAAAGCCGAAGAAAAAGTAAAACCTAAATCATTAGCGGCATGGTTTAACTTGTCTGTTTTCTTAATGCTTTCGGAAAGAGTAGCTGTCGATTTCTTAACTGCCCTTTCGTATGTTTCTTCACTGATCGCTCCGGCATCCCGCAGATCAACGTATTTTTGCATGTCGTCATTATATATCTCTTGGGCCGTGCGCATATTTTCAGTCAGTTTAACTCCCTCTTCATCAAGTTTCTTTTTCTTTTCAGCGGCCTCGGCTGCTTGTTCAAAAGCCGCCATTTGCTCGGATATCGCCTGGGTGTTTTTCTGGGTTTCTTCTCCAAACCTCTGGGATGATGCTAAAATATTTGCTTGATATTCAGACCAAGAATCAGCCGCGAAAAATGCGTCTATATCATTTTTTAAACCAACAAAAAAATCAACAGTCCTTATTCCAGCCCCTTTTAACGCTTCTGTGGATTTCTTAATAAATTTATCAAACCGGTCTGCATTACGCGCGGTTTCTTCATCGATCACAACACCTAATCTTTGGGCCTCTTCCGCAAACGCCGCAATTCCTTCTTTACCAGAATTTAAAAGAGGAACAATACTGGCCCCATTTTTCCCAAATATCTCAACTGCCGCGGCGGCTTTACCGACGCCATCAGGCATTCTCTTAAATGCTTCCGCAACATCAACAAAAATATCATATCCACTTCGCAAATTACCTGAAGAATCTTTAACCTTTACCCCAAGTGCCGTAAAAGCGTCACTCCCCTTGTATGCGGTGACATACATCTTCCGCATTGTTGCTTCAAGAGTTTCAATATCCGCATCTGACATCTTCGCGGCATAGGCCAATATTGACATCTGTTTTGATGTTATCCCCAGACGTTGTGCCATATCGCCAATAGTATCAGCAAAAGTTAATGCGTTTTTTGTGTTTGCGATAAACAGAGTGGCTAATAATGCGAGGTTAATTTTTGTGGCAATACCTATTTTACTAAGGTTTTTTTCTGCAGTATACGCCGCCTTATCCATTGCGGACGAGAATTGCGCCGTATCTGCACTCAATAAAACGTTCAGGCTTCCAAGAGATCCAAGCAAGCCCATCTTATCGGCCTTTCTTTTTTATTCTATTAGAAAATATCTTTGTTAATTCTACCTTAGGATTTACCTGCTCACCTTCCGAATTCAAGTTAAAATAAGCGATCCATTCAGTAATCTCACAACTTGATATTTCAGAAAGCAAGTTTTTTACTGTTTTACCCAGTCTTTCGGCAAGAAGAAAATAAAACCTTCTTTCCGGGCTTGCGCTTAGTTTTTTTTTGCCTCTTTTACATCGTCAGAACCAAGACCGTTAAGACGCATTGCTACCGCGCAAACTTCTTCAAGAGAACTCGAAGAAAGATCTCCGATAAGCTCAATATCATCGTCCTTAAAAATCCTGACCCCTTTTTCGTCAGTAACAGTAAACGCGACTAACTTAGCGCGGGGAGAAATTATTCTGCCGGCAGCATCTTTTTCTCGTAACGACTGTTCCCACGCATCACGTTGAGTTCCCGACATTTCGGAGATAGTAATATCTCCCCCCCATTCTTTAACAGTCAAGACCTCTTTTTTTAAAGAAGTCTTCGCCAGTATCTCTTCACGTTTTAACATAGTAATAACTCCGTTATTGTTAACTCTCGGTGATCTCTCCCGATATTTCTAATGACACCGACGCTTTCACAACGCCATCCACGGACCCGGAAACTGAAAATCCTACCACAATAGCGTCAAATGTCCATTCTGTGGCCCCGGCATCTGTGAATATCAACTTTATTTTGATTGTAGTCCCGTTTTCTTTGGCTTCCCGGAGTGCGGCGTGCTGCGTATTGGTCGGGATAAGGTTACATTCAAACGATAGCTGGCCGTTATCGTTCATACCGGGACGCTTTTCTTTTGCCGCACTTGCAAGATCAGTAACATCGATGACAGATACGCTTCCCCCAGGGCCGGAAAAAGAATTTATTTCAGCGATCGATACGTATGAAAGAGGTGATCCCGATCCCAATTGAAGCAGTGTTCCTTGTGCTTTGATTGCATTTGCACTCACAACAACCTCCTTTTTAAAAAATTGTTAATAAATCATGCTTCTCAAAATTTACACAAAAATAAAAAGGCCGACTCCGCCGTGCACGGAATCGGCCTTAAAAACTATCAATAGGGAGCGACCCTATCTTCTATGTCTATATTATCGCATTGCACTACTTACAAAAGCAATAAATACTCCCTAAGCTTTGGGAATAAATTATCTTACCGCCAATTCCGTGGCTTGTTGTTTAACTCTGGAAATAGAAACAGATACTTTCCGGTCTGTCTTTCTTAAGAACTTATCAAAATATTTCCGGCCGTATTCTAATTCTCTTTTATGCTGACATTCCGGAACTCCACAAGTTTCTCGGCCTTTTAGTTTTGGTCTAATCTTGCAGTGGGGGCATAACGACATCAATCCTCTCCTTTTTTGTTGGTTAACTTCTTTTTACTTTATCACCGCCAATATAAATACCTCCGCCTTGAGCCTTCCGGTAAATATTCTGTAATGCGTCCCCTTGTTTCTGAGACAACTTTCTTCCTTTATCAACCTGTTCTTCTATAGAGATCATGAAGTTTATTTCCCAAGCGTTCAGGTCATAGTCTGAATTTTTTATTGCTTCAACGAGTATCTTGGCGCCAGGATTTAACATTGTCTCTTTATCTCTCCTTTCAAGTATCGTGTTGTTTCTTCTTCTAAAAATTTACGTGCCTCATAAAAATCAAGATTTCCCGGGACAATGATTGAATAGTAACCACGCTTTAATAACTTAGCCTGCCATCCCTTTTGCTCCTTGCTGGGATAAGTCCCAACCTTAGCCTCAACAAACATACCGTGACATCCTCCGCGCGGTTCAAAAATAGACACATCAGGAAAACCTTTTTTATATCCCATACGTTTAAGCTTTATTGCTACGCCTCGGCTCAGCTTCATTCCTTGAGTAGAAGCGCAGAATGCCAAATCTCCGCCCTCTAAAGTGCTTAACCAAAACACATACCACTCTTGAAGGGTTTGCTCTTCGTGCTTACGAATTGGGATCCTTTCTTCTCCGGCGAATCTTCTGTTGTGGTAGTTAAACCGCCTCATTATTTACCTTTCGCCGGCGCGCAACCTTTAAGACTTACCCAACCGGCCATTATGCTCCTATTTAATTACCTTACTTTCTATGTACGAAATAAGCTGTCCAACGTTCTTTATATCCTGCGCGTCTTGATCCGGTATCTCAATATTGAATTCCTCTTCCAGTGAAATAGTTAATAAAACCGTATCAATCGAATCTAGCCCCAGATCCTCAATAAACTCAGATTCTTTTTTTACGTCTTCCTGTTTCAAATCGAACTGGCTTACGATATGCAGCATAACCTTGTCCGCGACACTCACTTTCCCTCCTTAGTTTTTATTACAGCCTTGACCGCAAACTTTATACCCGCCCGGGTAAATCTATACTCAGAATACGTGATTATGCCCTTATAAAATAAAGCCCGGATGGTATTTGTACTAAAATACTTATCCGGGAGATCTTTCCAATCAGCATTAGCCCAGAATCCGCCTTTATGCCGGGAGATAACTCCCCCGTTAGCTTTTATATATTCCAGACATTCTTCCTGCTCTTCGCTCAATTTCATGTCTTTCATCCCCTGGACTCCTTTACGCATATCTACGCACCAACTAAAATACATCTGCTTTTTCTCCTCTCTTAAAATATATCTAATTTAAGCTTTGCTTTTAATCTAAAACTATTAGCGTGCTTTAAATGGCCAAGATAAGAAGCGATTACCGCTTTCATCTGTTCTTTATCAAATACTCCTTTGGTAAACTCACGTAACTTTGATTTTAAATTATTAATCACGCGTTTCCGGACTAACACATATTTAGGGCGGACAATATATCCCAGGAAATCTAAACCGTTAGATATCGGAAGCAACTTACGGCGGGATGGGTGTAGTTTTAGATTTAATCTTTGTGAAACAAATATTTCGATCTTTTTTAACTGCTCAATCAAATGTTGCGGATCTGTATCAAGGATTACAAAATCATCTACATACCGCAGATAATAACGTGCTTTAAGCTGATGTTTGACAAACTGATCAAGCTCGTTGAGGTATACGTTTGCGAAGAATTGACTGGTAAGATTGCCTATCGGTAGACCGCATTTATTGTCTTTTCCGAATAAACTCTTATAAGCTGGTATTTGCTTTAGTATTGATACGTCCCCGCGGGGGATGTATGACTTTGTACAGTCCCAGAAAAGTACTACCCGGGTAAGCCATAATAGATCCGGATCGTTGATCTTTAAAGAAACCAGCTTAAATAAGATCTCTTTGTCTATGCTGGGAAAAAAGTTTTTGATATCCAATTGCAGGTAATAAGCGCGCACCTTGCCATTCTTTGTTATCTTTCGAGTAAAACCCTGTAATCTTTTCTTAGCAGCATGAGTTCCTTTATTTACCCTGCAGGCGTATGAATCATGAATAAATATCGGTTCAAATATCTTCTCTAACTGTTCTACCAAAAGATGATGCACAACTCGATCACGAAAGTGTCCGGCAAATATTTCCCGTAGTTTCGGTTTTGTTGTTGCGAATAAAATTGAACGCGAAGGGTGGTAAGTTTTATCTCTCAACTCCTGGTGGAGCTTTAATAGGTTCTCTCCGGAATTGAACTCAAACTGCTGCGCGTTATTGGTCCCGCGCTTATTCCTCCGGCAGTTAATATAAGCCAGGTGGAGATTCTTAAACGAGAATATGCTTAATGAGCCTCTGGCTGGAACGGACGGGCCACACATAGTTATCGTTATCCTTGTTGTTGTTGTTCACGTTTCCATTGTTGAAGGACACGCACCAATCGGTCTATCAACAAACTCCTACAGCTTGCCACCGCACTTGATACCGTTTCCGGCCAACAGGAGCAGATCCTTACGGTACCACTCCTTGTATTCTTATGCCTATAATACTGGCGGCAGTGGCGCCCAGTGACTTCACATACGCTCACTCCCAGAGGGATTCGATCCTCCGGGATTCTGGCACTTTTTTAACCACCCTTCGCATTGCTTTGAAATATTGACCACCATCTTTATAGCCGTAGGGAAATTATTATTCCGGTTAAAAAGACCCATTTCAGCACATAGTTGAACTAATATCTTTAACCGGAATAACTTTTTCAATGCTTCTTTTATTTTTACCTCACGATCCGACCGCGTGTTTGCTTCGGCAATTATTACAAGAGTATCCTGAGCGAGCATACGAAGATCGGTACCGATCCGATACTTGTGATACCTCTCAAAATTACGAACAATCAATTCGAAATAAGCGGCTAACTTTAGCGCACTTTGATAAACCGGCAGATTTTCGTATGCTGCACTCATTGGATCACCCCTTAAAAATCAATTGTCAAAACGTCACTGGCTGGAACGGACGGGCCACACATAGCCACCGTTACCCTTGAGGTAGTTGACCACGAGCCCATCGCCGAAGGACACGCACCAAATCAAACCGGGATTATTCTTTACTGGAGTTTTTGTCATAAACCAGTCATCCGTTTTTATCTTAGTAAACGGATCAATAATGGCCGGATCTCTCCGCGAACGATCGATCAAAGACTCCATCTCGTAGTCTTCCGGAACATACGCGTTAAGCGATTCCGCGTATTTAATGCCTTCCTCGAGGTTATCTACATGCTTGATCAATTCCAAAGGAGCGCGATCAATTCCATGCAGTTTATCTCTGAACCATCCATCCGGAAGAACTTCAATCCTGGCCGGATCCCGCAACTGCGCCAAAAGCTTATCCTTTACTTCTACCTTCTTTCCCTCTACCGCTTTTTTCATATTTCCTCCTTTTAAAAATCAATTGTCAAAAAATCAAATCACTGGCTGGAACGGACGGGCCACACATAGACATCGTAAGCCTTGTAGTCGTTGTGCTCGTTCCCATTGTAGAAGGACACGCACCAACAACAAGACTTATCCCCGGCGTAAGTATCCGACGTACCATACCATTCCGGTTTGATATCCGGGAACATATTAGTATTTACAGCGGGATTAAACTTAGTATGATCACTCCGGCTAAATAATTCTTTCAGGGTAGGCTGGCGCCAGTCCTTGTGTTTGGCGAAATTAAGTCCAGCACAAGCCTCGCGTCTTGCCCGGAAATTCATTGTGTTCCGGAAATGCACCGGTAGATCAGTATGCGGCCGCTTTACCCATGTAAGCTTGGCTACTGGATCAGTAACCGTACCATCCCCGTTATCGATGAGTTGATCTTCTGTGGAAACAACTCCCGGTTTTAATACCAGCTCATGAGGAAACCTAGACTTTAAGAACTCGAGGTTTTCCCTGTTAACCTTTAAAATACTTTGAAGCACGCTTAATACTGTTACTCCCTTTCCCATCTTCACCTCCCAGGTTAAGTTACTTTACATTGCGGGGGCAGGATTTGAACCTGCGTTGTCCTTTTGGGATCCTGGTTCAAAACCAGGTGGCATCACCGCTTGCCTACCCCGCAGAAACTTTATTATTTGATCAATTCCTTGGGAACTTTTCCTTTAAGATCGAATCCTTTCTTCATGAAGTATTCGATCAGTTCTGTTTTCTTCTTGGTCGCCAGGTCCGGAGCAAAATCCTTGATCCGTTCCTTCAGGTATTTATCCAGGCCGATCTCTTTGGCCAAGGCCACCAGCTGGTCCTTTGTGCAGGACTGAAGGTACGCTTCAGTGATCACGTAATCCTTGGCAATGCTGAAGCCGAGCTTTTCGCAAAGGAATTCGAGATCTTCATCATCCAGGACTTCTGACTTCTTAGATATAACTTTGACGATCAGTTTCTGGACCTCTTCATCGCCAAGAGCGTAAAGCTTGGGGATATCCCAGCAACGGCCGCAACCCTTGGCTTTCATCACGTCTTCCAGGAGATCTTCCGACTCACTCCATCCGAGATTATTCAGCAGTATATCCAGGATGATCACGTGCATGCACCGCTGATCCTTCGCGATCGATACTTTGCTAATCCACAGACCCTGGGAAGCCGCGCGGATCCTGTTTTCTTTTTTAGCTTTATCCAAGTTAGGCACCCGGTAACTGGTATCATCCCTATTGATCTTAATTCCGGCACTCTTAAGGATATGAGGAACGTCCGTCCTTTCCACCATTTCGATGATCTTCCCGGTAAACGGTTGCACCGCGTAAATTATCTTCACATCCTTCGCCGTCTTAAGCATAGGACGAAGCGTTCTACTGCGACCATCCCAATATTGCGATTCATCTATGGAGATATATTTGTTCTCCGGAGAATCATCGCTTTCATATTTAAAAAGCTTCTTCGATTCTTCGATAGATATAACCGTTTTTCCTTGCTTCTTAAGCTTCTCCACTTCCCGCTGAGTGAATGAGCCTTTCTTCGCATTAAAACATCCCGGATCAGTGCATACGTCTGCACTGTCTACATCTGAGAAAAGTTCTTTCTGGTTTCCGGTTCTTTTCGGACATTCCGCGCAAGAAATCTTCCCGCCAAGACCTTTTTCCTTGGTATCAAAATGCGCTTCTTTAAGTCGAAGCATGAATTCTTCTTCTACCCATTTCTGCGCTTCTCGATAACTCATTGGTCCTTGGCCTTGCCACCGGCCATTCGCTATCCTGCTTCCAGCCTCCTTCTGCAGATGTTCCGGGATCCTGGCTACCAGTAACGCAGTCGATGGAGTTAATTTCCCCTCATAGAACAGCTTCCTATTCTCCGGAAGCAGCTCGCACAGCTTCATCCGGCCGTAGATATACGCCGTGGATTTTCCCACCTTGGCGGCCAGGTCATCAACGGTCTTGTAGCCGTGCTTCTTCATGAGCAGTTCATATCCCTCAGCCTCTTCCAGGGGATGCACATCCGCGCGTTGCAGGTTCTCGATGACCTGAAGCTCCAACACTTGTTT
>Ga0074199_1000234_pt1 | contig 107736 bp, 102 predicted proteins | sample EPASupsiteSAE347_FD_64528 | JGI IMG/M metagenome (GOLD analysis project Ga0074199, IMG submission 64528) | Bioremediated contaminated groundwater from EPA Superfund site, New Mexico - Sample SAE3-47 | ecosystem: Environmental > Aquatic > Deep subsurface > Groundwater > Contaminated ...
AAATACACACCGAACGCGAACTTCAACGGCACTGACAGCTACACCTACACCGTCACCAGCGGCGGAGTTACCGAGACCGCCACGGTCAACGTGACCGTCAACCCAGTTGACGACGCCTCGATGATGGCTGCCGACACTAAGACCGTCAACGAGGACAACAACGCCGTCGGCAGCGTGCTCACTAACGACTCGGATGTGGACAACACCCTCACCGTGGCCAGCTTTAAGGTGGCCGGTGACATTACAACCTACATGGCCGGCCAGACCGCCACCATCGCCGCCAAGGGGACGATCACCATCGCCGCCAACGGCGACTACACCTTCAGCCCGGTCGGCGACTGGAACGGCAGCGTGCCCCAGGTCACCTACACGACCAACACCGGCTCCACCAGCACTCTGGACGTCACCGTCACCGCAGTAGATGACAATCCGGTCCTTGGTGACTACACCGTCTCCATCGATGAGAACTCCGCCAACGGCACCGCCGTCCAGACCGTCGCCGGAACCGATGCCGACGGCAACATCCTCACCTACTCGATCACCGCCGGAAATGATAGTGGTGCCTTTGCCATCAACGCCGCGACCGGAACCATCACCGTCGCCGACGCCTCTAAGCTTGACTACGAAACAACCCCGACCTTCAACCTCACGGTCCAGGCTTCTGACGGCACGAGAACCGACACCGGCGCGGTCACGGTCAATCTCAATAACCTGGATGAAGTGGCTCCGGCTAAACCGGTCGTCACCGCTATCTCCACCGACTCCGGCACCGCGGGCGACCATATCACCAGCGATACCACCCTGATCTTCAGCGGCACCGCCGAGGCCAACAGCACCGTTGAGGTCTTTGTTGACACCGTTTCCAAGGGAACAACTACCACCGACGGGTCCGGCAACTGGACCTTCGACTACACCGGCACCACCCTGAACAACGGGACAACCTACAGCGTCACTGCCACCGCCAAGGATGCCGCCGGCAACACCAGCGCCACCTCTGACGCCTATGCCGTCACCATCGACACCGCGGCTCCGGAAAAACCCACGGTCAACACGCTTACCACCAATGATACCACCCCGACCATCTCCGGTACCTTCGACAACACCGACAGCACCCTGACCTCGGTCGTGGTCAACGGCGTCACCTACACCGTCGGTGACGGCAACCTGACCGTCTCGGGCGGTAACTGGACACTGAACATCCCGGCAGCCAACGCCCTGACGGAAGGAACGTATCAGGTTGCGGTCACGGCTACCGATACCGCCGGCAACACCGCTAATGATGCCAGCACCAACGAACTCGTGATCGACACCACCGCCCCGGCAAAGCCCACGGTAACATCCGTCAACACCAATGACACCACCCCGACCATCTCCGGTACCTTCGACAATACCGACAGCACCCTGACATCGGTCGTGGTCAACGGCGTCACCTACACCGTGGGGGACGGCAATCTCTCCGTCTCCGGCGGTACCTGGACACTGAACATCCCGGCGGGCAACGCCCTGACGGAAGGAACATATCAGGTTGCGGTCACCGCAACGGATGCCGCCGGCAACACCGCCACTGATGCCAGCACCAATGAACTGGTGATCGACACCACCGCCCCGGCGGCCCCTTCGTTGACCCTTACATCCCCATCCGACACGGGAAAGAGCAGCACGGACGGAATCACAAGCGATGACACCCCGACGGTCAAGGTGATCCTGAACGGCAGCGGTCAGACGGCCCCCGTGGCCGGCGATGTGGTGAAGGTGTACTTGAGTGGCGTCCAGATTGGATCGGCCACCCTTACCAACCAAAACATCACGGATGGCTATGTGGAGGTCACCACAAGCACGCTGGGTGATGACGGGAACAAGAACCTCACGGCCCAAGTGACGGATGGAGCTGGTAACACATCAAGTGCGTCCAGCGAGCTGGCAATCACACTGGACACAGAGGCGCCGGTGATTTCCTCAACCACAGTTGATGACAAAATTCTGGTTCTGACCTATGAAGATGTTAAAAATCTCGATTCCCTGCACGAAGCTTCCACCGGGGCCTTCACGGTCAAGGTTAACGGCAGTGTGGCGGCAGTAACGGATGTCACGGTTAACGAGGCCGAAAAAACGGTCACTCTGACACTATCCAACCCCGTCCTAAACGGGGACACGGTTACTGTTTCTTACCAGGATCCCACAGCAGGCAATGACGCCAACGCCACCCAGGATATAGCAGGCAACGATGCCTTGACGTTTACGGATCGCACGGTGACGAACAACACAATGGCAAAACCATCGATACCGGTTCCCGATCCAGCGCCGATACCGCCGGACAACAACACACCAGCCGGCAATACACCGCCGCCGGCTTCGGACAGCCCGCTTATCGTGAGCAGCGCTGAAAATCAGGTCCCGGCGCCCCCCAGCTCCACCGTGACTTTGGCCCGTGAAGCTGCGGAAAACGCAGTACGATATTATCTCTTTTCCATGACGCCTCCCCCTCCGCAGGAGGTAGTCCTGGAAAACGTAACCACCTTCAATCTCCCGCCGGGGACATTCCAGCACACGGATACCGGCGCCCGGATGGAAATGGAAGCTACGCTTGCCGATGGGAAGCCCCTTCCCGACTGGCTGAGATTTGACCCCGCAAACGGCAGTTTCACGGCGCAACCGCCAAAAGGGATCGAGGCCACTTCCATGGATATCAAGGTGACGGCCCGTGATGAAAGAGGAAATGTGGCTTCTGTGAATTTCCTCATTCATATTACCGACACCAAACAGGTCCAGGCGCAAGGCGATAAGCAAACAGGTGATAAGGAACCTCAACAGCAAGCCGATAACGAGGATCGTGACACTGAAGATGGATCGAATGAAGGAGGCGGAGAGAATCGGAGTTCCATAGATTCGGAAAGGGATCAGGCAACAATTTTCAGAGTGAGCCGCATACCTGTGAAAGGGAGGCCATCTCTGGCCGATCAGATCACTGCGCAGGGCCGTAATGGAAAGCAAGTGGAGGTTATCAGGTTATTCGACAAGTTTCAGCAGATGGAGGTTAAGAAACGCGTTGCCTTATGAAATTGATGTGTTGCAATAATGAATAATATTATGATAGAGGTACGGATATGAAAATCCGCAACCTGATTGTATCCGTTATGATTGGGATTCTTCTTGCCGGCTGTGCCGTAAATCCTACGCCGTTGAAGCAAGATGAGATGCTTACCCGTGCGACAAAAGATATCACCAATTTATACAAGGGGCAGGAACCTCTCTCCGGACCGCTCTCACTGGAGGAGATCATGTCCCGGTCCTTGAAATATAACCTCGATCATCGCCTCAAACTCATGGAAGACGCGTTGGCCCTTAGGCAACTCGATCTCGCGAAATATGACATGCTCCCCAAGCTTGTTGCGGCGGCCGGCTATAACACGCGCAACCAGTACAATGCCGCCGCCAGCATGAATGTCTTTACCGATCAGCAGTCTCTGGCTCCATCCACATCGCAGGACAAAGCTCACTCCACCGCCGACATGACGCTTACCTGGAATATTCTTGATTTCGGCGTCAGTTACTTTCAGGCCAGGCAGCAGGCTGATCGGGCAATGATTATGACTGAGCGTCGCCGCAAGGTTGTGCACACCATTATGCAGCAGGTGCGTCATGCCTACTGGCTGGCTTTGGGGGCGCAACAGTTGGAAGGTCGCTTCGAACCGCTGCTCAAGGAAGTTGAGAAGGCCCTCAGTGATTCAAGGCGCATAGAAAAGGAAAAACTGCGCGCCCCGATGGAGACCCTGACCTACCAGAAGACCCTGCTGGAGATACTGAGGCAGTTAGAGGCCTTCCGTGATGAACTTTCCCAGGCTAAAACGCGTTTGGCATCCCTGATCAATCTTCCTCCCGGTCAGCAATTTCGACTGGTCGTACCGGCAGCGATGGATATGCCGAAAATTCCCGAAGGGATCGAGCAGATGGAATACCGGGCGCTCCTCATGAGGCCGGAAATACGGGAAGCGGATTACAACACCAGAATCAGCGCGGGTGAGGTCAAGAAGGCTATCGCGAGGATGTTTCCCGGAATCGAGCTTACGGCAGGCGGGCATTACGACACCAACAGCTACCTGGTCTGGAATAGCTGGTTTGAGGGCGGCCTGCGCGTCACCTGGAACCTCATCAATCTCCTGAGCGGTCCAACCCAGTACAAGGTCGCGACAGCCCAGACCGAAATAGCCGACGCCCAGCGCCTTGCCCTCAGCATGGCGATCCTGACCCAGATCCATCTTTCTTACCATGATTTTTTCAGCCGCCAGCGGCAATATGATCTTTCGAGGCAGCTCCAGGAGATTGACGCCAATATTCATCAGCAGACCAAAAATGCTATGGTCAGCGGCGCCCAGAGTCGTCTGATCGAAATCCGTGCCGCCACGACTTCCCTGATGGCTGAGTTCCGGAGTTATCAGAACTATGCAGCATTACAGAATGCCTATGGACAGATTATTGCCTCCTTGGGTGTCGACCCGCTTCCGGAAACGGTGGAAGGTCATGATGTAAAAACCCTGGCCAATGCCATCCGCGAATCCATGAGCCGTTCATGGGATCCAATCCCGATTGATAAAAAGCTCTTGAAAGAGGAACCCCGGCAGAACGATCAGAAGTCCGTCCTGACGCCGCTTCAAGCAAGTCCCCAGGCAACCGCTCCGAGCCCGCAACCACCGGCGGCGACGCCACCGACAACTCTTGCTGTACCGGCAGCGGAGGGGAAAATAACCGGATCTTCGGCGGAGACCACCATAGCCACAGCGGCGGCGCCCCCGGCGGAAAAGACTGCAACAAGTTCCGAAGCAGCCCCCGTTCAGCCGATAAAAGAGCCGCCCACCAGCGGGGTATTGGCGGCAGATGTAAAAACACAAACACCTGGATCGTCAGAACCGGCAGCATTAACCGCTGTTGTACCGCCCCCGGCGGAAAAGCCGGCGGCGAAACCCGAGCCGGCCGCTATAGCCGCTTCAGCACCTGCACCTGTTTCGGTTCCGGTTCCGGTTCCGGCACAGCAAGCTGCCTCCGACCCTGTTCCGACCGATAACAACAAGGATTCGCTTAAGGTAGCAAGCCCCCAGGCAACCACTCCGAGCCTTCAACCACCTGAGGCGGCGCCACAGACAACTATTTCTGAACCTACCGCGGATGCAAAAACACCCGTATCAGTGACGGAAACCACCGCAGCCACAGCGGCGGCGCCCCCGGCAGAAAAGAATGCAACAAGTTCCGAAACCGCTTCCGTTCAACCGATAAAAGAAGAGCCCCCCGCGGAAAAGCCGGCGGCGAAACCGGAGCTGGCAGATACGGCCATAGCGCCTGCCGAATTCGGTTGCTATAGTATTCAGGTTGCAATCTCGTACAAGCGGGAAGATGCGCTGAAATTCCGGGATGCGATCCAGAAAAAGGGCTTCGCTGCCGCCGTTGTAAAATTGCCGAGTGATGTATATACTTATCGAATCATGGTTGACCGTTTCCAGACGCGCCAAGACGCGTTGAAATTTATAAAGAGCGAGAATATAAAAAGGAAATTCCCTGGGAGCATCGTTCAGATGTTCTGTCCGTCTGTCTTTGCAAACCGGCAAAATTAATCTCGCCGATAGCTGGGAAGGAATCATTATCCATTAATGAAAAATCACCGCATTCTTACCATTTTATTAGCCATAATTTTTTTTCATATGTTCACGCCGGTCATAGAAGCCGGTGAACGAATCAGAATCCAGCTTACCCCCCTGCAGCAGACGACGCTTTCAGCAGAGATCGCCGCCAAGATATCGGGGCTCCCGTTGCGCGAGGGAGACTCCTTCAAAGAAGGACAAATCCTGACGATCTTTGACTGTTCCATCCATGAGGCGCAGATGAACAAGGCGAGTGCAACGGCTGAGGCGGCCCGTCAGACCCTCAAGGTCAATACCCGGCTGGCCGAGCTGGGTTCCATCAGCAGTCTCGAACTGGATCAGTCCGCGGCTAAGGTCAAGGAAACCGAGGCGGAACTCGCGGCCATGACTACCATCGTTTCCAAATGCACGGTGAAGGCCCCCTTTTCCGGCCGCCTGGCAAAACTGTACGTGGAAAACCACCAGTACATGACTCCCGGCAAACCGATCATGGATATCATTGACATGACCCATCTGGAAGCCCGTCTCATTGTTCCCTCCCGCTGGCTGCTCTGGCTTAAGGTCGGAGGCGTCTTTACCATCCATATCGATGAGCTGAATCGGTCATATCGCGCCCGTGTCATTCGACTCAGTCCGCGCATTGATCCGGTGAGCAGAACCATCTCCATGACCGGCCGGATTGAAGGACTCCACCCGGAGCTGCTTCCCGGGATGAGCGGCTGGGCGATATTCGCAAAATAATCATGAGCAATCAAGAAAATCAGATCTTGGGGTTGAGCCTGCTTGTCCAACTTTCCCGGCGCGTCAGAGAAGCGGGAAAGGCGGAAGAGATCGGATTTATTGCAGTCAATGACACGAAACAGCTTATAGACTACCGCCAGTCTGCCCTCTATCTGGAAGGTAAGGGCGTCTTTTCGGTATCGGGTCTCCCGGCGCCCGATCCCGGTGCGCCTTATGTGCAGTGGCTCAAGGCTGCCTTCAAGGTCTGGCAACAGATCACTGCCGGCCGTAAGACCGGTCCCGAAGATCTTCCCCGCCGCCTTGCCGATACATGGCAGGACTGGCTCCCGGCCTATGCCTTGATAGCGCCTATCGCGCTTCCCGGCTCCCCTCCCCTGGGCATCCTCCTGCTGGCGAGGGAACGGGAATGGGAGGATCAGGAAATTTCCCTGCTGGCGGAGCTATGTTCGATCTATGCCCAAGGTTTTCGGGCACTTAACCAGGGAAAAGGGTTGGGGTTGTTTGCTCGCCGCCGCCCGGGAAAAACGGTTCGGATCATCGTTCCGGCCCTGATAGTTATGGCCATGCTCTTCCTTCCGGTCAGACTCTCCGTCCAGGCGCCCGCGGAAGTGGCGCCCAAGAATCCTTTCGTGGTCCGGTCGCCCCTGGAAGGCGTTATCGATTCTTTCCGGATCCGTCCCAATGAAAATGTGGCAGCCGGGCAGGTCCTTTTTGAATTTGACCGGACAAACCTCAAATCAAGGATGGGGGTGGCAAGCAAGTCCTATGAAGTGGCCGCCGAGGAATACCGCCAGACGGCTCAGTTGGCCGTCTCCGATGAGAAGGTTCGCTCCGAGATGGAACCACGCCGCGGAAGAATGCAGGAAAAGGCGGCGGAACTTTCCTACTCGCGGCAACTCTTGGAGCGGGTGGAGGTAAAAGCGCCCCGCCCCGGTATTGCCGTCTTCGCAGATCCCAATGATTGGGTCGGCAAGAATGTCTCCATCGGAGAAAGGGTGCTGGTGATCGCCGATCCGGCCATGGTGGAAATGCTTATCCATCTCCCTGTTGCCGATGCGATCGAATTGTCCCCCGGCACCGAGGTTGTCCTTTACCTGACCGCGGATCCACAAAGACCGCGCAAGGGAAAGCTTACCTATGCATCGTACAAGCCGGAAGTGACGCCGGCCGGATTCGTTGCCTACCGCCTTAAGGCGGATTTCGTAGCAGATAACGAACCCTTGCCGCGGGTAGGCCTGACCGGTTCGGCCACGATTTACAGCAGCCGGGTGTCGCTGGCCTACCTCATTTTTCGCCGGCCCCTAACGGTGGTGCGACAGTGGATCGGATTGTAGAAACCTTCCTTCTCCCCCCCCTGCGCCAGGAACTCGGAATCTCTCCGGCGCCTCCTTCTTCCGACGGAACCCCCGCCTGGGTACTTCACGATCCCCCGGCGAACCGCTTTTACCAGTTGGGATGGCCCGCCTTCGAGATTCTCTCACGGTGGAACCTCGGCACTGCTGCCGCTGTTCTGGAGACGGTTCATCGTGAAACAACCCTTCAGGTTACCGAAGAGGACATCCGGCAGCTATTGACCTTCCTCCAGCAGAATTTTCTTCTGGACATGTCTACGAGAGGATCGGAGCAGATTGCCGCACGCCTTGAAGGCATGAAAATATCCTGGCCTTACTGGTTATTAAAGAATTATCTCTTTTTCCGCTTCCCCCTTTTCCGTCCCCAGCGATTCCTGGATGGCGCATCAAAACGGCTTTCATGGCTCTATACTTCCTGGTTCCACTGGGGGGTCGTCCTTGCCGCACTGATGGGCCTTTATCTAGTATCACGCCAGTGGGACATCTTCCTGCACTCCTTTACAACTTACCGGAGCTGGGAGGGCATTCTGATCCTGGGGATTGCCATATCCCTGGCAAAAACAGCGCACGAATTCGGCCACGCCCTGACAGCCCACCGCTATGGATGCCGAATCCCGGCGATGGGGATCGCTTTTGTCGTCCTCTTTCCCATGCTCTATACTGATACCAATGAGGTCTGGAAACTTACCTCCCGGCGCCAGCGCCTGGCAGTCGGCATCGCCGGGATGACTACGGAATTTATCCTGGCGATTGCCGCTACTTGGGCATGGATACTGCTTCCAGAAGGTACATTGCGGGCGGCGGCATTCGTTCTGGCCACATCTACGTGGCTGGTTGCCTTTTTTCTCAATGTGAGCCCTTTCATGCGGTTCGACGGCTACTTTGTCCTCTGCGATCTCCTTGGTATCCCGAATCTGCATCCTCGCTCTTTTGCTTTCGGCCAGTGGTGGCTCCGTGAACGCCTTTTCGGTCTCGGCGACCCACCACCGGAACCGGCAACGCTAATGCGACAACGTTTCCTGATCGCCTTTGCCATTGCGACCTGGTTATACCGCTTTTTTATATTTTTGGGCATTGCATTGCTGGTTTATCGCTATTTTTTCAAGGCCCTGGGTTTGCTGCTTTTTTCTGTCGAAATCTGGTGGTTTATCCTGCGACCGATCTATCAGGAAGCGGCGGACTGGTGGAAACTGCGCACCCATTTCCGGATCAACACGGCCATGATCCGGACATCTCTCATCCTGGTTGTTCTTATCCTCGTCTTCTTAGTTCCCTGGCGGGGGCGCGTGACCGTGCCGGCAATCCTGTCGGCGGCTCAAGAACAACAGGTTTTTTCTCCGGTGCCCTCCATGGTATCTGAAGAACCGGTCCGGGGCAGGGAGATCGTTCACGGTGGAGATACGCTCATTGAGCTTGTTTCACCGGACCTACAGCAGCGGATCGATCGGGTAAGGATTGTAGAATCTGTCTCCCGCTGGCAGGTGGAGCAGCAGCCCTTTGACGAAAAGATGCTCAGCCAGGGCATGGTTCCCCAGCGCCGCCTGGAAGTTGCCAGGACGGAACTTGCGGGAAGCCTTGCGGAAAAGGATCGTCTGACCATGAGGGCGGCGTTTGACGGCAGGATTCTTACCCGTAATGATGAGATACAACCGGGCCTGATGCTGCCTGCCAAGGAGCCCCTCTATGTCATTGTCGACATGAGGAAAAACAAGGTAGACGCCTTCATTAGCGCCCCGGAATTAAAAAGGATTGCCGTCGGGAACCGGGCCCGATTCATTCCCGACGCCCCGGAATTCGGTGTTTTTGACTGCCGGGTAACGGAAATTGACCGCGTTAACATTACGACCATGGAGGAACCGGCGATAGCTTCTTCATATGGCGGTCCGATTGCTACCCGTGCAGACGCCAAGGGTGTTCTTTATCCCTCGGTCCCTCTTTTCCGGGTGCGCCTTGGGGACTGCAACCCGGAAACGGTTCCTTCCTTGCGTCTGAACGGGACAGCCGCTATTGCGGCCGAAGAACGGAGTTTGATTGTCGAGTCCCTGCGCAACATATATGCCGTCCTCGTGCGAGAGAGCGGTTTCTGAGAATAATCTCCCCTCTGCAAATTCACATTGACACCCCGCCCTTCGTTGTTTAAGATGCCTCAGATTTCAGATCCACCAATATGATTGAAGGAGAAGAGTTTATGAAGAGATCGTTTGTCAGTCTATGCATCACCCTTATGCTCATCCTGTGCTTTGCCGCCACGGCCTCGGCAGGTCCCACCATCGATAAGATCATGAAAAACAAAGAACTTGTCATTGGTACCTCTGCCTCTTACCCGCCCTTGTCGTACAAGACGAAAAACGGCACTGTTTTAGGTCTTGATATCGACCTGGCCACAGCCATGGCCTCGGCGATGGGGGTGAAGCTGCGGATTGAAGTAATCCCCTTTGATCAGCTTATACCCGCCCTCGAAAAGGGAAAAATCGACATGATCCTGTCCTGCATGACCATAACCCCGGACCGGAACCTCCGCATCGCTTATGTGGGACCTTACTTCCTTTCCGGCCAGTCTATCCTGACAACCAAGGAAATTGCCTTGAACATCAACGGACCGGCGGATGTGAACAACCCTAATTTCAGCATTGCCGTGCCCCGGGGAACGACGACGGAACGTATTGCCAGGAAGATGCTTCCCCAGGCGAAACTGGTGATTACCAAATCCACCGATGAGGCGCTGGATCTCCTGAAAGCAAAGTCCGTAAAGGCCATGATGTCCGATTATCCCTATGTCGTGGTCGAGGCCTTCCGCTACAAGGACAAGGGTTTTGTGGCAAATCAGCCTTTCAGTAAAGAACCGATCGGCATCGGTGTCCGCCAGGACGACCCCCTCCTGGTCAACTGGATTGGAAATTTCCTGAACATGCTCCAGGGCGACGGACTCCTCAATCTTTTAACCCAGCGCTGGGTCAACGATTCCTCATGGATCGCCGATCTTCCGTAGGTATGGCAAAGTGCTGCGCCATGTTCAGCCCTGAAGGTAAAACACAAATGACAGCTTTCCAATACCAAGGGGCATGAAAATGATTCGATACCCCATCCCCACCCTAACCCTCCCCTTGAAGGGGAGGGAGATGTTGTAATCCTCTCCACGCAAGGCAGGGGAGAGCCCATATTCTTTCCCCGGTGGGGAAGATGATAATGACAGATTCCTCCCCAAAGAGTTAATAAGCCTTGTTCCTCCCCCTTCAAGGGGGAGGCCAGGAGGGGGAAGGGGTTTATAATGTAACAGAAATGAACTACCCTGCGGCAGGCTTCGGGGAATATAACCCTGAGAGATTAACCCTCAAACAGAACAGGTCATCATTTCAATGCGGGAGGTTGCCATGAAAAAGCGTGCGATTACCACCGAGGGTGTTCCGGCTATCGGACCCTATTCATCCGCCGTTGAAGCGGGGCCTTTCGTCTTTGTCTCCGGACAGATACCTCTAGTGGCGGCAACAGGACAGCTTGTTGACGGCGATATCCGGGCGGCGACCGAACAGGCCATGAAGAACCTGGAAACCGTCCTGGCATCGGCAGGCCTGACGATGGAACATGTAGTTAAAACAACAATTTATCTTGCCGACATGGCCGATTTCCCCGCCGTCAATGAGGTCTATGGCCGCTATTTCCAGGCAGATTTCCCGGCCCGGGCCACCGTCCAGGTTGCCGCCCTCCCCCGGGGGGCAAAGATTGAGATTGACGCGATCGCCTTTAAGATGCCGTTTTCCAGGGGGCCCATGGGACCGGCGAGTGAGTAAGGAAAATAGAGCAGCGTAAGAAGGTGAGACCTTCGCAACGTCGCTCCGCCGCTCAAGAGAATGAAAAACCTGACCTATCACGACCTTAATCCTCCCCCTTCAAGGGGGAGGTCAGGAGGGGGATGGGTTAAGAGATGCAATTTGCTTATGAGAGCCTGCTTTAACTGTCAGGCAAGCGTTGAACTTGCCGGAAAGATCGGCAGAAGCGAGGTCTGCTCCGGCTGTGGAAAGGACCTCCACGTCTGCCGGAACTGCCGCTTCCATGAGCCCCAAGCCTACAATGCCTGCCATGAGCCCCAGGCGGAAAGAGTCATCGACAAGGACCGGGGTAATTTCTGCGAGTATTTTTCCTTCCGGGAAGCAGGGCCGGAGACCGGTCGGCCGGCCGCCGCACCTTCGGCAAAAGAAAAGCTGGCGACCCTATTCAAATAGTGGCTTCCGGCAGGTCAAATTTGATTCCCCAAGTGGCGACACATATGGAAATTATTGTTGCAGTTCTTACGACAGCAGCAATTCCAGCTTATGCTTTCGTCTTTTCCAATCGGGCATAACCTTTTCCAGAATACGTAAAAAATCATGACCATGATTTTTGTTTTGCAGGTGACACAATTCATGGGTAACGACATAGTCGATACACTCCCGGGGGGCGCGGATCAGATCGGGATTCAAGGTGAGTATGCCTTTCCCGGATAGACTCCCCCAGCGCTTTTTCATGGTCCTGAGTTGGAGCTGGGGTTTCGTCAAAGAGAGCTTTTCAAAATGGGGCCAGCAGTGTTCAAATGATTCTCTGAATTTAATCTTCGCGTGCACTGCATACCATTTTTCCAGTACAGCCTTAACCTGATCGGAAGTAGCATTCCCATTAACAGTCATTTGGAAGTAGCCGCGGACCAGACGTAAGGGTGCGGCTTGCCTTGCCCCTGCATTTTGATTCTCCCTGTTGATCTTGAGGCGATACCGCCTCCCGAGATACAGATGGGTCTCCCCGCCCAGATATTGCCGGGGCGGAGTCAGCGGTTGAAATTGTCGAAAAAACTCCCGTTGCCTGCTGATCCATCGGACACGTTTGACGACCCGTTTTTGTATCTCACCGATGTCAATCCCGAGCGGCGCTTTGATGACCACTGCCTGATCGGGATGAACAGCAATTTCTAATGTTTTCCGATCAACGTGGGAAAAACTGAATTCAATGTTTTCTTTGCCAAAGGCAATGGCGCCCCGGAACGAATTCATCTTTCGCTCCTATTATTGGCGTTCCTGCTTCTGGCCACCTGCATGGCTCGCTCAATGAGGGCGTCCATCTGCTCTTCACTCATCTCCACGCCCATCTTGCCCTTCACCTCGTCAAAGAGGTAATCGTCAATGTCATTGATGGCCTGATTCTTGGCGTCCTCATCGTCCCAGAACTGCACCTTCCAGTGGCTCGCCAGGATATATTGAATGGCCAGACCAGTATCGGCGGCAATCGCATCACCCATCTCCCGTGAAAGCGGATGCTCCACAAAAAAGGGTTTCAGAACACCGTAGTAGGCCATGGCATCCTCGTTGCCGGAAAGTTTCTCGGGTACGTCGTCATGGTGACGGGTTACAACCTTGGTGCGTATATCCATGACTTGGTTAAGATAGTCCAAATCGGACAGACGCTTCGCCCGGAAATCCTCAATGGCCTGTTGGATTAGTTTGGAAAATTTCTCATAAAAGGCGGGATCTTCATCCATCTTTTCCGTAATGACCTTCCTGGTCGCATAGGCGATGGTATCGGCCTGTGACGCCGTGGTCTTCCCGTAAACGCCTCGTTCCTCCTTCACCAGCGCGAACATGTTACTGTCGAAGATGTTTACGGGTTCATTCAACTGGATGACTTCATTGGCCTGAATATGTGTATCGAGGAGTTTCTTGATCTTCGGCTCATAATCGCGGTAGTCGATGGCTTCGGCGTAGCGGAGTTTCACGGAGGCCTTGAGGTTCTGGAAGCGTTTCAAATCGGTCTTGTAGCGCCGCAGCTTTTCCTCATCGATCTTCATGATGAACGCTTCCGTCGAAAGGGCGATCCCGAGCGTCTTGGCGTATTCGGCCAGCCGACCGTAAAATTTTTCCCTTACGGCATCGTCCGCCAGCAGGACCTCGTAAGCCTCTTCATCGCGGCTGTTCTTGATTTCCTTAAAGAGATCCCAGAGATCGGAGTAACGCTGGGGCAGCTTTTCCACTTCCGCCTGAACAGACGTCAGCGTGCCCGCCAAGTCCTCCTCGTCAAAACCCTCAAAGGCGCTGTACATGGTCAATGCCTTGTCCAGCGCTCCCAGCAGACCTACGTAATCGACAACAAACCCATATTCCTTGTCTTCATGCACCCGGTTCACACGGGCGATGGCCTGTAGCAGCGAATGCTCATGCAGTTCCTTGCAGAGGTAGATGACGACATTGCGCGGCGCGTCGAAACCGGTAAGCAACTTGCTGACCACAATCAGGATTTCCGGTTCCAATCCGTTCTTGAACTGGTTGATGATCTGTTTGTTGTATTCTTCCTCTTTGCCATAGCGCGTCATCATTTTCTGCCAGAACTTGACCACCTTGTCCGTGGGTTCTTCATCCGTCGCCTCGTAGCCTTCGCGGGCGTCCGGAGGGGAGATGAGCACTTCGGAGGTCACAAAGCCGACGCCGGTCAGATGCTCATGATACTTCAGGGCTGCCGCCTTGCTTGGCGCCACAAGCTGAGCCTTGAATCCCGTCCCCTGCCAGGCGGCGCGGTAATGCTCGCTGATATCGAAAGCCCGCATGTAAACGACCTGATCCGCCTTGTTGAGCATTTCAGCGCGGGCATATTTCCTTTTCAGATCGGCCTGCTGCTCCTTGGTCAGCCCCTGGGTATGGCGGTCGAACCAGAGGTCGATGGCGGCCTTGTTCTGTTCCATCTCCACATAACGGCCCTCATAGAGCAAAGGAACAACCGCCCCATCCTCCACCGCCTGATTGATGGAGTAGTGCGGTTCGATCAATCCGCCGAACTTGACAAAGCTGTTTTTCTCCTTTTTCAGCAGTGGGGTGCCGGTGAAACCGAGGTAGCAGGCCTTGGGAAACATCTGGCGCATCCGTGCCGAGAAGGAACCGAAATTGGTCCGGTGGCTTTCGTCGATGAGCATGAAGATATCGGCGGAATCATCCTGATACCTTCTTTGGTTCAACGCCTTGTCAAACTTATGGATCAGGGTCGTAACAATTCCCACCTTCTGTTCCGCCACCAGTTCGAGCAGATTCTTTCCCGAGGTGGCGCGGTTCGGGTCCAGGCCGCAAGCGGCAAAGGTATTTTTCAACTGTTTGTCCAGATCGTCGCGGTCCGTCACCAGCACGAGGCGAGGATTGGGAACCCCCGGATCGAGAACCAGATTTCTTGCCAGCATGACCATGCTCAACGATTTGCCCGATCCTTGGGTATGCCAGATAATCCCGCCTTTACGCCGTCCTTCCCCGTCTAATTGCTTGATCCGTTCCAGGGTGGATTTGACGACAAAGTACTGCTGATAGTGGGCGATTTTTTTGACGCCGCCGTCGAAAACGGTGAATTTAAAGGCCAGCTCCAGCAGTCGTTCCGGGCGGCACAAGCTGTAGAGCGCCTTGTCCTGCTCCGTGACGAGGCGATTTCCTTCAGTTTCCTGGGCGTCGAAAAAGGCGCGGGTGACGGCAAACTCCCCGCTGAAGAGCTGATCCTTCTGGTCGTCGGTAAGACATTTCTGGACGAAGCCGAAGACATCCGACTCTTTATCCCACAGTTCCTTCCATAGACTCCAGAATTTGGCCGAAGAACCTACGGTTGCGTATTTCGCCTCGTTCTTGTTGACGCCTATCAACAATTGCACGGAGGCGAATAGTTTGGCGATGTAATCGTCGCGCTGGTTGCGGATGGACTGGGAGACGGCCTGATCGATCCCCACCTGGGGGGATTTGCACTCGATGACCGCCAGCGGGATGCCGTTGACGAACAGGACGATGTCCGGCCGGGCCGTTTCCGTGCTACGGGAACGCTCTACACTGTATTCGGCGGTTACGTGATAGACATTCCGTTCCCAATTGCGCCAGTCGATGTAATTCAGATTGAAACTCCTGGAATCGCCTTCAATCGTTTGCTCCAGCGCCGTGCCCAAGGTTATCAGGTCGTAGACCGCCTCGTTGGTCTTGAGCAAACCGTCGTATTTGATGTTTTTTAGCTTCTGGATGGCCGTCTGGATGTTTTCCTCGCTAAAGAGAAAATCGCGCCCCTTATAATAGATGCAGTTGAGCCGCTTGAGCTGCTCGCGGAGTATCTCTTCCAGCAGAATGTTGCCGGTCTTTCCCTGCCGGGCGGCAAGCGCCTTTGCGGGGGGCAGGTACTCAAAACCCAGGTTGATCAGAAGTTGCAGCGCCGGGATCTGGGAGAGGTACTTTTCGTTGAAACGGAAACCGTTCATATGTGCCTCCTGAGGGACTTCGACTTCCTCGAAGGTGCAAGACAGGCAACTTCAACTTCTTCCTTAAACAAAGCTTCATCAATCCAGCATATTGCACGGCGAAGATTGTCTGCCAAAGGACCTTGGGCAGATGCGTAATATTTATTGAACCAAGTTCTCAGCAAATCACGCAGATACCCAGAATGAACCGATACATCTTTAGCGGAAAGCCCCCGAATCGACTGCAGACAGTATTCAAGACTTTTTTCTGAAAGTGATGGATCAACGCAGTTTCCGGTCAGTTGTTCTGCATATTCTCGTTTCTTTTTAGCAATGGAAGTGTCACCTGTAGGTGCAGTCATGTTTTGAGTTTTTCCATCAGTTATACGTTTCACAAGTTTAGCTTTGGACGTTGATCTTGAAACAACACAGTTTAGCATTTTAATAGCTTCGTCATTATTAAGACCTGCTTTACGCATGTAGTAATAACAAGGAAGAAATGCAGTATTCTCAAAGCATATCTGTTTGAAAAATTCCTGCGGTTCCAAAACATGATCTTGGTTTAAAAAGCTGCTGACGATGTCACCTATTCGAATTCCTTTTGTTTTTATAATTTGTTTTTTGTTGACAGTTGAAGGGAGTCTCTCAAGTGGTTGAACATTACCAATCAACTTGAGTACCGGTTTTCCTTTGACCTCAGAAAATTCTCCTTCTTTTATGAAGGATAGTTGACTGAGAAGAGATTCATCGATAAGAAAAGAGCCGCCAGACCCTGTAACCTGGCCTGTATGAAGGTCAAAAATTCCTGCTTCTCGAACACCTATACGCGAAATATTGGCAAGGTGCTGCATCCAGAGCAGCTGTTCCTGTTCACGCTTTGTATCGAGAATAATACGAAGTTCAGAATATTTAATTCGTTCTGTGCGTCCCCGATATCGATAATAAATATCTCCCTCCTTCAATTCTTTTCCCTCATCCTTGCAGCAAATTACCGGCTTGTTTTTCGACTCATGTACATAAAGCAGCCCATATATATTTCCATGAAGCTCATACTGATGAATGTCCCACTCAATCTCTGGAACAAAATGATCGTTAAAGTGCTTGGACATCTTCTCTGGATCGAGAGCATCGAAGGCTTCAAGATTTTTTCCTTTAAGTCCAATCAAGATGTGAGGTCGGTTTGCTATCCCAAAAACAATGTAACCACCCTTCACATTAGCGAATGCAGCACAGGTCCGAAGATATTTAGCAATGCTGACCCAGCCAAAAGACTCTTTGAACTCTAACCATCCGCATTCACGGGAAATTACACGAGCCCGGTTATTTGGTGAAATTTTGAATACCTCGTTTAAGTTTTCCTGGGAAAAGGGGATGCGGCTATCCATTCTTAATGTCTCCTTCCTCAACTTTCATTCACCATTCTCAGGTTAGCAATTCCTGCATCAGGCCGCGTTTTTGTTTACAGTAGGCGTCGGCCTGTCTTTTCAGGAGGCTGATTTCATGGCGGGCGGTGTCGAGAAATGCGGAAATTTTTCGCTGATTATCCATTGGTGGTAAAGGAATTGGTATCTTGGCAAATTCATTCCATCTCAAACTACCCCTTCTGTCAACCGATGCACTCGTATTCACTTGAAAGATATGCCTATATATTGCTGTTTTTAATATCTTATAGAGATAGCCGTCATGAATGGACTCGTCTGTCTCAAATACCGTATACATTGGGCTGACCAACCCTTTGTCGTAAAGGTCTTGATAACCGATGGAGCCTTCTTCAATATGATTCGTCGCATAGACGAACTGACTTTTTGAGACGACTTTGTAAGTAGACGTATCCATGCTGAACACCTGCTTGTCAAAGTATGTTAGTGAATCGACCAAACCATCGTATTTTGTGCATGAAAGGACAGGAATGCTTTCTCCAGAAATATTAATAGCTTTTATTTCTTTGGCAATGCTCCCGACCTTTACTATTTTCCAATGACCAGGCACGGAAAACCATCGAGTTCTTTTTTTCGTATTTGCATTATGACAATTGCTCCCAAAAAGATAACCTCCAGAAAGCCAGGAGTACCTCTTCTCTTTGGCAGCGATTAGCCGCTCGGTTTTTTCGATTGCTGCATCCCAAGTCGAAATGAGTTCGACAAATTTCTCCTGTGCCGCAATAGATGGTAATGGTATTTTGTAAGGATATATATGCTTGTTATTAATCTGCGGTATGGTTGAAGTATCAGCAATCTTATATAGCTGTTCGTGTATAATCACATAGAAGAGATACTCTGACAGCACTTTTTCATTGGGAATTATAGCCATCATATTTGTATCCATACAGAGATCACGAGCAGCGATTCTTACTTTATTGTTCATGATGGCGGCACCCCTTTTGGGGAATATTATAGAACCTTTCGGGACTATATGATTGAAATCATCAGTATATTCTCGGCTTTCAAATTGGCATTTCTGGCAATTATTCATGTCTTCGACTTTCACGTATGGAAAGTTACCGGTTACCTTGAGTTGAAATGTAGATGGGCTATAGCCACTTTGTATCGTAACCAGCTCCCGAAGTGAAATTTTGCAGGTTTTCATTCCCCATCCTCCGGCTTCTTCCGCCTACGCCCCAACTGCTTCGTCTTCTTCTCCAGTGTGGATAAATCCTTTGGCATGGAGCCGCCCAGCTCCGTGATAGCTTTACGGACCCTACGTTGCACTCGTCGGCGGGTTTTTGGCAGGTCCTTTGTGGTCGGGGCCAACGCTTCGGCCTGGGTTTCGATGAAAGTGGCCGCTGCAGTACCCGAAAATCGTTTTTGGGGTGGATCCAGGAAATTCTCGATGCTGACAACCGGCGTACCCGTTTTGGCTTCAAGCGCCCGGCGGGCGTCGCCGGCGATGTTGCCGCCTTCCCTGGCGGCGGTTCGATTCTTGGTAAAACCTTGGGCGTTCTTTTTCCGGGTAATCTCGGTTGTACCGGCCTCGCCCAACATGGTGAAGATCAGTTCGAGATCGGTCATGTGATCGCGGAGATTGTGGCTGGCCTTGATCTGATCCAAACCTTTGATTTTACCGTGTTCGCCGGGAGTCACCCCGAAGGTGGCGCGGGCTATTTCGGCGGTAAGGATAGCGTATTCCCGTCCTTCGCTGACGCCGCGCTCCTTCCATTCCCCGGTTAATTCGCCGCGAATCGTAATGGAACGGAGCCGCTTTTCAATCCAGGCCTGCGAATAGCCTTTGGCTTCGTAGAGTTCTCGGGCGCGAAGGCTTGCCAGCTCCGGATCTTCGATCTCTTTTACACGCTCGTACCCAACCTTTGCCAGCCAGCGTTTGAAGGGTTCGGCCTTCGGCGAGGGAATGGATTGGATGATGCGGAAAATACCCTCCGTGTTGGCGCAGTTGGTGCGTTGTGCACCACCCTCGGTTTCGAGAACAAGGGGGGTGACAATTTGTCCCCACCCTTTGGCAAGTTCCGAGTCCCTCCCACGTATTTTCTTGATGTAATCGGCAGGATTGGCACTGTCGGTTAGCACACCAACAACATCAAGCACCGAAAACCACCATTCGTTGTTATGCCATGTCCGGCGAATGGTCCTTTCCTGAAAGACGACAATCCGGGATTCCTCTGTTTTGGCTTCTTTTTTCATGCCCATGGCTTCCCCTCCCTTAAGGCCAGTCTGTCTAGGTTTATAAACGTTTATCGCCCCTGGTAGTTGTAAAGGATTTTTTACAACCGAGCTCACAAATATTTCTTGTGAGTTGCCAAGACACCAACCGTCAAGCATTCCTTGACAGTTGTCCTAAGATGCTGTTTCTACTTCCGTTCAATCTCCTTGAGCATCGCAGCCATCTTCGCCCGGACCTCGACGAGTTCACTTTCGAGCTGGTCAATCTCCTGCTGGACGGCGTCGATGTCGATCTCCTCCTCTTCTTCGAAGGTGTCCACGTAGCGGGGGATGTTCAGGTTGAAGTCGTTTCCCTTGATCTCCTCGAAGGCTGCCAAATGGGCATACTTTTCGACGGCCTGTCGCACCTTGAAGGTTGCCACGATCTTGCCGATATGGTCGTCGGAGAGGCTGTTCTGGTTCTTGCCCGGCAGATAGTCGCGGCTGGCGTCGACAAATATCACGTCCTTACGGGTCTCATTAGGCCCTCCTTTTTCCCGGCTGCGATCGAAGATCAGGATGGCCACGGGGATCGAGGTGGTCGGGAAGAGATTCCCCGGCAGGCCGATAACCGCATCGAGCAGGTTCTCTTCGATCATTTTCATCCGAATCCGCCCTTCGGCCGCTCCGCGGAACAGCACCCCGTGGGGGACCACGACGGCCACGCGCCCTTCTTTTTCGAGAGCCGCTTCCACCATGTGGCTGATAAAGGCCCAATCTCCCTTGCTCTTGGGCGGGACGCCCCGCCAGAAGCGGTTGTAACGGTCATGCTGGGCCTCTTCGGCGCCCCATTTGTCGAGAGAAAAAGGCGGATTGGCGACAACAACATCGAATTTCATCAGGCGGTCGTTTTCCACCAGCGCCGGGCTATTGAGGGTGTCGCACCATTCGATGCGGGCGGAATCGGCCCCGTTCAGGAACATGTTCATCCGGGCCAGCGCCCAGGTGCTGCCGTTGGATTCCATACCGAAAAGGGCAAAATTGCGATCATTTACCTCTTTGGCGACCTCAATGAGCAACCCCCCGGAGCCGCAGGCCGGATCACAGATGCGATTTCCCGGCTTGGGACCGGCCAGCTTGGCCACCAGCTCGGATACCTTGTGGGGCGTGTAGAATTCTCCGGCCTTCTTGCCGGAGTCGGAGGCAAAGCGTTCGATCAGGTAGATGTAGGTATTGCCGATGACGTCCTCGGAAACCTTGCTGGGGCTCATGTCCAACTGGGGCTTGTTGAAATCCTCCAGGAGCGTCTTGAGGCGGCGGTTGCGGTCCTTGGTCTTGCCGAGATTCGCCTCGCTGTTGAAATCGATATTGCGGAAGACTCCTTCCAACTTCGCCTTGTTTGCCTCTTCTACGGCATCGAGGACGATATTAATCAACTCGCCGATATTAACCGAGCCGCGTCGTTCATATAGGCTGTAATAATCGGCCAGGAACCGATCTTCCACCTCACCCGTCTCGGGGTTCTTCAGCTCTGCATATGGCAGGACGAAACGTTCGCGTTCCAGCCGGCGGCGGATGCGGGCATCGTCGTCGCCGTACTGTTTGCGATACTCCTCATAGTGGTCTTTCCAGACATCGGAGATGTATTTCACAAACAACATCACCAGGATGTAATCCTTGTACTGAGCCGGATCGACAACGCCCCGGAAGGTGTCACAGGCGGCCCATGCCGCATTGCTGATGTCCTTTTGATCGATTTTCGAAGCCATCCGTTTTATTCTCCTTCTGCCCGTTGCATTAATATTGCGGAAATGTATTGATTTCGCTTATCGGTAAGCCTTTCCATCAGGTATTTCTCCTGCGCGGCCAAAACAGCCACCTCCATGATTGCTCTTTGTCGTTCAATTGGTGGAATTGTAATTTCCATATTTTCCAACGCCATTTTGCTGATCATCTTCTGAGCTGTTCCCTTGGCGTGAGAGGCCAGGAAGGCCTGTGCCGGTGGCTGGTTGATGAACCAATGTAAATACATGGGCAGGACGCGATTATCCGTAACCCTGATGCGCAGGAGCGGTGCGGCGACAACTGCCATGCCCGGATCATCCGTCAGGATGGCGGCGGTGCTGGTCAAACCGCGGGACCGGAACATAATGTCCCCCGGTTTAGCGAGGTGATGTTCCGATAGCTTTTCCATGTCGATACGCATTAGCCCCCTGAGATCGACGACGTTTTCATCAGTCAGGTCTTTCATTTGAATCACCGCGACAGAACCGGCGCCAAATATTTCCAGGCGTGACCGAAAGGAGTAACCCATTTGAATCGCGGCTATGTACTTCAGTTTCTCTTTCATGCTGCCTTCTCATAAATATATTGCTGCAATGACGTTGCGAAACAATATACATATGTCAAGACGGATTGTCAAGATATATTTTATTACAGAATTTTTGTTTCAGCTATTTTTCTAAGATATGCCGGGTTGCATTCAAAGGGATAACAAGGCAGCAAGAAAACGATGACGGAGCCAAGAAAATTTATATGCTTTGCTGTGCCCGCTTCGGGCATGGTGTTGTCAATGCATAATCCTTGACAAATGACGATTCGTTCCTTACATTGACAGTAAGGAATGAATCGCCTTACAGAGAGGTGCAGCATGATTACCGCAAGAGTGACATCCAAGGGACAGGTGACCATCCCGAAAGAGGTTCGGGAGCGGCTGGGAGTCCATCCCGGGGAGGACGTTGGCTTTGAAGAAAAAGGCGGCTTGTTGGTAATCAGCAAGGTAGTCGCGAAATCCCCCTTCGATAAATGGATAGGGAAACTTAAGCATCTGCAAGGGCAGAGAAGCGACGACCTGGTGAAGGAGGCCCGTGGTCATGATCACAGCCGTTGATACGAACATCATCCTTGATGTCCTGATTCCGGGAGAGCCGTTCAGCGAATCATCCAAGCAACTTCTGGACGGCCATTTATCCAAAGGGCAGCTTATTATGTGCGAAGTTGTTTTCGCCGAATTGGCTGCTCAATTCCCCTCCGCAGAAGAAATTACCTCGTTTCTGTCTGACACGAGAATGAGAATCGTCTATTCCAACGAGAAATCGCTCTATATGGCGGGTTCGAGATGGGCAGAATACTCGCGTAAAAACGCGCGAAACCGGTTTTCATGCGGTAAATGCGGGCAGGTCTTAGAGCCGACGACGTGTCCCCGCTGTCGGTCAGTTATGACCAAACGTCTCCATGTCCTGGCTGATTTTATCATCGGCGCCCATGCCCTTGTTCATGCCGACTGTATACTTTCCAGGGATCTTGGGATCTACAGGACCTATTTCGCCGACCTCAAATTAGTTAATCCGACTGGCTGAAACACTACACCCCCCCGCATCAATCACGGAATGCAGACATCCCAAAACCTGCTGCATTCCGTGGCCGATGGCATAAATGAGGAGTGCCTTTTACATCACTTGTTCCGGCAGGGGCTGGACCCACTTTTTCTTGTCTCCGTCATAGAACCACTTGTCCGGAAAGCCGCGTCGCCTGATGAAGGTGGGGTTTTTTGACCAGGAAATCATGTCCTCGTATGCCTGATGAAGTTTCCTGAATATTTCCGAGTCTCCCCCCACGTCGGGATGGTGTATCTTCGCCTGCTGGCGGAAGGAGTTCTTGATGAGCTGTTTCAATGCCGGGGAAAAGAGGTCGGACCGTTCAAGGTTCAGGATCAGGAGCGTCGTTTTTTTTACGGAAGAAAAGGTGGTAATGATCGGTTTGACGGACGTGAGGGGCTTGTAATTCCGCACCGCCTGCTCCAGGACGTGCTGTGAAGCGAGAAAGCGCTTGTTGGTTCTCCTCTTTTCCGCCCACCACCGCTCCCCCAGGATATCGGCCATGCGGCTGAAATCATCGGCCGGTTTTTTACCCGGCGTGCGGGGGTACAGGAAACTGAATATCTCCGAGGAACCATAGGGCAAAATATCCATCATGATCAGGGTCTCGGAAAAGGAAAAGGTGCCGCAACGGGTATTCAGCACCTCAACGAGGCCCATCCGGGCATCAAGTCTCAAGCGTAGCTTCTGGCGGCATTCTACCGAACAATAGCGCCGCCTGCCCATGTTTTCCGTGGCGCCGCAGGACAGGCAGCGGTATCTTATCCGTTTGTGTTCGTGAGGAATGAGGGCGGTTGTTTCGATTCTTTTCATATGGCCGGGCTTATGCACCAAGGGGTCATGTCTGTCAACAGGAAAACTTGCGGTTTAATGATTCATTGAGGGATCGAAGTGCTTTAAGAAAAAAATAAATTGTGATAGTATTCAACCAAGGTCGAAAGTCTTGGGAAGGGAGGACCCGGAATATGTTCCAGGTTGCATCTTACGAAACATACGAGGATGGCAAGGTGATCTTTGAGGAAGGGACTTATGGGGACTGGATCTATCTCATTGACGAGGGGGCGGTCGAGATCTTCAAAACTGTTGAAGGTAAAAAAGTAATCGTCGGTGTCCTGAAAGAAGGTGAAATCCTGGGAGAACTGGCCTACATCGCCAAGATCCCCCGGACGGCGAGCGCCATGGCCGTGGGGCGCACCGTCATCGGGATTATTGATCGCAATTTCTTCGATCAGGAGTTCAACAAGCTGTCCGCAGATTTTCAGAAAATGATCAAGATGGTGGCCATCCGGCTGAAAATCGCCACCGAGACTATCTGCATATCCAAGCTCCATGGCAAGTAACAATCCAGATGCGCGGCGTCCGGACCTTTGAAAAAACACAAAGAGAGACCTTTGAAAAATACCGTTTCAGACTGCCTATCGTCATTCCGGCAGAAGCCGGAATCCAGTGTTTTCAATGTGTTCTGGACCACGGCTTTCGCCGGGGTGACAGGAAAGTGTAGGTTTTCAAAGGTCTCAAAGAATGTTTCTTTATATTCATCGTATTGAGGATAAGGAGGACTTATGAGTAAGGAAGACATCAGAAGTTACGCCATGAATTTGGGAGCAGATGCAGTCGGCTTCGCCGCCATTGATGATTACAAGTCGAAAAAATCTCCCGATCCCAAGCTCATCCTGCCCAAGGTGAAATCCATTGTGGTTGTTGCCTACCGGGAACTGGACGGGGGCGTAGAGAGCGCCAATACACGGACATGTATGTCAGGGCGGATGGCCTTGATGGAGCTTTCCCAAAAAAACGTCTATCTATTGGGTCGTTACGTGGAGGACAAATACAGCGTCAAAACAGCGCCGGTCCTGCTTTCCTATCCCCTCGACATGGGACCGGGGGTCATGGGGCTCATCGGGGACATTTCCCTCCGTCATGCCGCCGTCGCCGCCGGACTGGGAGTCTTCGGCCGCCATAACCTTGTTATCCATCCCCGTTTCGGTAGCCGGATTCTCTTTACGGCCCTCTTGACGGAACTTGATCTTCCCTCCGATCCACCGGTTACGGAGGAACTCTGCAACGACTGCGGCCTGTGCGTCGATAACTGCCCCGCCCAAGCCTTAGAGGTGGAAGGACAGACGGATGCCATGAAATGCCTCCGCGTCTCCCAGCCTTGGGGCATCGGCAACGCCATCGGCTTCATCCTTAAGTTTACCAAGGCCACGCCGGAGAAGCAAAAGGAAATGCTCCTCGATCCCCAGTTTCTGAATCTCTATCAGGCCTCGTTCATCGGGTTTCAGTATAACTGCTTCAACTGCCTGGCCGGTTGCCCCGCCGGCAGCAGACTGTGAACAAAGGGATATTCAGGCGATGGTCACCTCCGGGCACAGATAGACGTCCTGGATGGCCTGGAGGATTGCGGCGCCCTCCTTCATCGGGCGCTGGAATGCCTTGCGGCCGGAGATGAGGCCCATGCCGCCGGCCCGCTTGTTGATGACTGCCGTCCGTACCGCCTCGGCCAGGTCGTTTTCCCCTTCCGAGGCCCCGCCGGAATTGATCAGTCCCGCCCGGCCCAGGTAGCAGTTGATGACCTGGTAACGGGTCAGATCGATGGGATGATCCGTGGAAAGCGTGCTATAGACCCGGGGATCGGTTTTCCCGAACTTGACCGCCGGATAGCCGCCGTTAATGTCCGGCTGTTTCTGTTTGACAATGTCGGCCTGGATGGTGGCCGCCAGATGATTGGCCTGTCCGGTCAGGTCTGCCGCCGTGTGGTAATCCTTGCCGTCCTTAACGAAAGCGGGATTGCGTAGATACGCCCAGAGGACCGTTGCCATCCCCAGTTCGTGGGCCATGGCGAAGGCCGCAGAGACCTCCCGGATCTGCCGGCTGCTCTCCTCGGAACCGTAATAGATGGTCGCCCCGATCGCGGCGGCCCCCATGTCGAAACACTGCTTTACATTAGCAAAGAGAAATTCATCGTATTTGGCCGGATAGACCAGCAGATCGTTGTGGTTGATCTTCACGATAAAGGGAATCCGGTGGGCGTATTTTCTCGCTACCGCTCCGAGGACGCCGAGGGTCGAGGCAACGGCGCTGCATCCGCCCTCGATGGCAAGCTTCACAATATTTTCCGGGTCAAAGTAGATGGGATTGGGGGCAAAGGAAGCGGCGGCGCTGTGCTCGATCCCCTGATCCACGGGGAGGATGGACAGATAGCCGGTGCCGGCAAGGCGGCCGTGATCGAAGAGGAGCTGCATGTTCTTGAGCACGTTGACCGGTCTGTCCGTGGGAACGAAGATCCGGTCAATGAAATCGGGACCTGGCAGGTGCAGATTTTCCTTGGGGAAAATACACTGGTGGCCAAGCAGCGGTTCGGCATCTTTACCCAATAAATTCATAATTTTTTTGTACATGTTCTATCTCCTTTCTTTGCAAACATCATCTATTCGTCAAGATCGATCAATTTAGAAATATCCGCCACGAAAACCTTAGCGTCGGCAAGCCATTTTTTGATCATAGGTTCATCGATTGTGAATAGATCTTGATAAAATAGTTAAATATAAAATAATTCCTGTCCCCGAGGGCGGAGTTCAAATCTGATCACCCATTGGCGCTCATGTTAGGTAGATAAAGGAGGGATGTCAAGCAGGAATATGTGCCATTCGCTTGTTTTCCCGATGGTTATCGTTAAAGAGGCATGGGGATGGAGATGAAACGTTCATGACGGTGTTCCGTCACAGAGGGGGGTGAAAATGCCAGACCCATCCCCACCCTGACCCTCCCCTTGAAGGGGAGGGGAAATATTGATATAATGATTTCAAGTAGTTGTTGAGGCATTTTCAGTTGGAAAAGGGCAGGCAGCGCCAGGGTGTTTTTTTGCTTCATCTTTTTGTAAAGATCGTCTAAGAAGGAACTGAGAAATTCAAAAGGAGCCAAAAGGTCATGATTGAATTCTACAAGATGAGCGGCAGCGGCAATGATTTTATCCTCATTGACAACCGGCAGCGCCAGGTGGAAGCGGCTATCGGCGCCATGTCCGTAGTGGACTTTGTGCAGGCGGTCTGCGCACCCAAGGTCTCCGTCGGGGCCGACGGCCTGATCCTGATCCAGGAATCGGCAAAGGCCGATTTCGGCTGGCGCTTCTTCAACGCCGACGGCTCGGAAGTTGAGATGTGCGGTAACGGCGGCCGTTGCGCCGCCCGGTTTGCCTTTCTCAAGGGCATTGCCAAAGAAAAGTTATCTTTCGAAACGGTCGCCGGAATCATTGACGCCGAAGTCAAAGGGGATGTTGTCAAACTGAGACTGACCGACCCCTTTGACCTGCGAACCGATGAGACCATCGCTATCGACGGCAGGGATTATGCCGTCAGCAGCATCAACACCGGCGTCCCCCACGTCGTCTTTTATGTGGAAGACCTGGACGCCTTCGACGTGTTTTACATTGGCAGGAACATCCGCTACCACGATCACTATCAGCCCCGGGGGACCAACGCGAACTTTGTCAAATCCCTGGACCGGCGCAACATGATGGTGCGGACCTATGAGCGGGGGGTGGAAGACGAGACCCTGGCCTGTGGCACCGGTTCCGTGGCGTCGGTGCTCATTTCCGCGGCGAAGGGACTGGTGGACTCCCCTGTCGCTGTCCAGGTAAAAAGCGGAGAGAAATTGAATATTTATTTTGAGAGAACCGGCAAGGGATTTGAAAAAATTTACCTTGAAGGAAAAGCGAAAGTTGTCTATGAGGGGCGGCTGTGGGACGAAGCCTACAACAAATAAAAGGAGAGAGACTGTGCAAATTGCCGAGCGTTTAACGAAAATTCCCCCCTACCTGTTTATGGAGCTGAGAAAGAAGATCGCCAAAGCCCGGTCCGAAGGCGTCGATGTCATCAGCCTCGCCATCGGCGATCCCGTGGAGGAAACGCCGAAAACCATAATTGATGAGCTATGCCGTACGGCTTACGATCCGGCCAACCACCGCTATCCGACCGACGAGGAGAAAGGAATGCTCTCCTTCCGCCAGGAGGTGGCCCGGTGGTACCGGGACCGTTATGGCGTCACTCTGGATCCGGCCAATGAGATCCTGGGGCTCATCGGTTCGAAGGAGGGCTGCCATCATTTTATCCTGGCCCGCATCAATCCCGGCGATACTGTCCTCATGACCGATCCCGGCTACCCGGCCTACCGGTCCAGCATCCTCATGGGGGGAGGGGAGCCCTATAATGTTCCCATCCTCGCTAAAAACGATTATCTCCCCGTCCTGGAAGACATTCCGGCGGACATCGCCAAAAAGGCCCGGGGCATGTTTCTCAACTACCCCAACAATCCCACGGGGGCCTGCGCCACCAGGAAATTCCTCGATGACCTGGTCGCCTTCGCGAAACAGTACGATATCGCCGTCTGTTATGACAACCCCTACAGCGAGATCCTCTTTGCCGGTCAGGAACGGATCAGTTTCCTCATGGCGGAAGGGGCCAGGGACGTGGGCGTCGAACTTAATTCCCTCTCCAAGCCCTTCAATATGTGCGGCTGGCGGCTGGGAATGGCCTGCGGCAACGCCGACCTGATCGCCGCCATAAGCAAGGTGAAGGAAAACACTGACTCGGGCATCTTCAATCCCATCCAGTTTGCCGGCATCCATGCCTTGAAGGAAGAGGCCGCCTCCATCGATCACATGATCGAGGTATACGGCAAGCGCCGGGAGCTGGTCCTGGCAACCCTGAAAAAAATCGGCATCTTTTTTACGCCCCCCAGGGGAACCTTCTACCTCTGGGTCCCCGTTCCGGAAGGAATGACCTCGCTGGAATTCACGAATCGTCTCTTCGACAAAACGGCCATTGTCGTGGCCGCGGGAACGGCTTACGGCAAATACGGGGAAGGGTATGTCCGTATTTCCCTCACCGTACCCGACGATCGCCTGGCCGCCGCCATGGCCCGGATCGAAAAGGAATTTGCAAACTAACTGACGATTGAATGATCATTCGGGACCGATGGATCAGATGAAAGTCTCCAGCCCCATCCCCACCCTAACCCTCCCCTTGAAGGGGAGGGAAGTGATCTTGAAACCAGGAGTAGGGTGGATGAAGCGAAGCGCATCCACCAAAACCATGCATATTATTGGTGGAACCGCTTCGCTTGTTCCACCCTACATTTCTGATATTGTCAACGATACCGGCGTATGGTTATATCAGCCGCCTGGTTCACAAAACTCATATGCAATTACTTAACCGGACATTACTGGGATGAGGCTGCATTTTCAGTTGAAAACTTTCTTTCTTATCTGGTTGTCGCTGGTTGTAATAACCTATCCAGGGGCTGTGGGCTGGTGTGCCGACAGTCCTCCTCCGGTCAAGTCCGGTGACGGCTCGGTGCAGGGAGTTCAGGAGGATGGTGTTTTTGTCTTCCGGGGCATCCCCTATGCGGCTCCGCCGATAGGGAATCTGCGCTGGCGATCACCGCAGCCGGCGACGCCCTGGCAGGGGGTGCGTAGCGCCGCATCATTTGGGCCGGCCTGCCCGCAACCGGAAGTGTCCGAGCTGGAAGGCGGAGGCGATCTCGGAAAGCTTGCCGAGGATTGCCTCTATCTCAACATCTGGAAGCCGGCAAATCATCCGGGAAAGAAATTGCCGGTCATAGTATGGATTCATGGCGGCGGCTTCCTGGTGGGCGCCGGTTCAGGACCGGAATATCCGGGGGGCAAGCTTGCCCAAAAGGGCGTTCTCGTTGTATCTCTGAATTATCGTCTGGGCCCGCTGGGCTTCCTCGTCCATGAAGAGCTCGAGCAGGAGTCGCCCGCAGGCGTTGCGGGCAATTACGGATTACTCGACCAGATTGCCGCCCTACAATGGATCAGGAAGAATATCAGCGCCTTCGGAGGCGATCCCGATCAGATCACCCTTTTCGGGGAATCAGCCGGCGCCGCCGCCATCAGTCTCCTGATGCTCTCACCCCAGGCAAAGGGTCTTTTTCACCGCGCCATCATGCAAAGCGCCACGGCGACAACCCTGCCGTACATAATGCCGCTGGCCAACGGTTCCTATGCCCAGGCGCGGGAAACGGGCCGGAAGCTGGCAGCCGGCCTGAAGTGCGATAAAGGCAAGGATACCTTGGCGGCCATGCGCGCCAAGACGCCGGCGGAGATCATGGCGGCCGCCCGCTCACCGCTTGACGATATCGCCTTCAGCAGCGAGGGGCTTTTATTCGCGCCGGTCTATGACGGCCGGCTGATTCCCGGACGGCCGGAAAAGCTTCTGGCCCAGGGAACTCAGCCGCCGATACCGGTCATCATCGGGACAAACAGGGACGAAGCCACCCTCTTCACCACCGACCTCTCCTATAAAACCTACCGGGATTGGCTTGCTCGACACTTCGGAGGCCATGAAAAGGAGATCTACAAAATGTTTCCCCTTGGGGACGAGAACAATTTCCTTCCCGCCGCCAACCGTTTTCTGACTGCATTATGGTTTACCGAACCGGCCCGTTTTCTTGCCCGCTCCATGACAGTGAGAGGGGCGCCGGTCTACCGTTACCAGTTCACCCATGTACCGAGTAATTTCTGGATGTCAGGAATGGGCGCCTATCATGGCGTGGAAATACCCTACGTCTTCGGTAATATAGAAAAAGAGAGTCCGTCGGCGACAGATAAAATATTGTCGGAGGCGATGATGGACTACTGGATTCGCTTCGCCGCCCAGGGAAACCCTAATGCGGCGGGATTGCCGGCATGGCCCTTATATCAGCGCGCTGCCGAGCCCTATCTCGAGTTGGGCGAAAGCATCTCCGTCAAGTCAGGACTGGAGCGGCAGGCCTGCGATCTCATCGAAAAGATCCGCTAACTCGATGCCGTCGATCTTGGGCAGTTTGAGATCCAGAAGGGTCACAATGGGCATCACCGCCATGCCTCGGCCGGCATAGGCGCCCGTCCCAAAGAGATAATCCAGGGCTTCCGCCCCGTCTCTGGCGACAACTACCCGGTTCAGGATTTTGCTTGTCTGCAACGCCAACATGGTCAGTTCCACATCGTCCGGGTTGTCTTCAACAAGCAAAATAACTTTTCCCGTCATTTTCGCTCCTCCTTCCCAGCGGCTATTGCTCCTGCCTTTCCTTATTGTCTTACTGATCCATGTCGACCTGCTTTACATAGGTAACGTAAAGTAGAATGTTGCCCCCTTTTGCAGCTCGCTTTCGGCCCGGATATGACCGCCATGGCGATTGATAATACGCTTCACTATCGCCAGGCCGATCCCGGTGCCGGGGAATTCCTCGAAACTGTGAAGACGTTGAAAGGCGCCAAACAGTTTTTCCACATAGGCCATGTTAAAACCGACGCCATTGTCCCTGACAAAAAAGACTTTCTCTCCCCCCATGGCAGTCGCGCCGAATTCGATGCGGCCATTTTCATTCTTACATGTGAATTTCCAGGCATTGTCTATGAGGTTTACCAGGGCGATTTTCATCAATTGCAGATCTCCGTAGACGGTGATCCCCTCTTGTATTACTGTTTCAACGGCCCGTTCGTGATTGTCTTTCCGGTATTCTTCACATATCGACTCGACTGTGGCGCTCAAATCTATCTCCTGACGGCGAAATTCTGCTCTGGATAAACGTGATAGTTTCAATATGTCATCAATGAGCCGGCCCATGTTTTGCGCCGCCTTGCAGACCCGCGCCAGATAGTCCTTCCCTTTGTCATCAAGGCCGGCATGATAATAATCCAACAGCGCCTGACTGAAGCCGTTGATGCTCCGGAGGGGCGCCCGCAGGTCATGAGAGACGGAATAGGAAAAGGCCTCCAGCTCCTTGTTGGAAAGTTCCAGCTTGCGGCGCTCCTCTTTTAACTCGGAGGTCATCCGATTCAGGTCTTCCACCATATAGAGCATGGCTTGCTGGCTTTTGGCGAGTTTTTGAACTTTCTCCTGAAGCTCTGCGGTACGCTCGGCAACCTGATCTTCAAGTCTGCCGGATAAATTTCGCAGTTCCGCTTCGTTTTCCCGCAGCGCCTCTTCAGACTTCTTTCTTTCTCCTATTTCCTTCATCAAATCGCTGGTTTGCCGCTTCACCTCTCTACGCAGAACGATGATTGCAATGCATGATATGATGATCAGCAGCGGAATAACGGAATAAATGATTATTTTAAGGATGTCCTTTATGGAAATTTTTTCTTTGATGGCCGGCCCGAACCACTTGAGCCTGATATCCTCATAGGTCTTATTGGCAATAACAATGGAAAGGCCTTCGTTTAAACGGGAAAGGAGTTTATTATTGCCTTTTTGGACGGCGAAACAAAAATCCTGACGAAATTTTGGAAGCTGCAGATCCAGGGGTTTTACAGATTCGATGCCTGCCTTTTTCAGCAGCTCAAGCCCCATCACCCGCTGGGTGATCACGGCGTCGTATTTTCCCGCGGCAAGCTCGTTAAAAGCCTCTTCAAAGGTATTGGTGGTAAAAATATTGTTGGAGATCTTATCGCGCCTGACATATTCTTCTGCATTGTCCCCTTTCATCACCACAATTTCTTTGGTTTTCAGATCCTCAAGCGAATTGATGCCGGCGGCGCCTTCCCGCACAAAAACCGCACCGTGGAGCGATAAATAGGGGAGCGTGAAATCGTAGAGTTGCTCCCGCTCCGGGGTCCTGCCCACCAGGGGCAGGGCGTCAATTTTCCCTTCAGCCAGGTCTTGCTTGATCTTGCTCCAGACTCCGACTTTTATTTTTACCTCAAGTCCGACGGCCTTGGCGGCCGCCTTGAACAGATCCACTGAAAATCCGGAGGCATGGCCGTTTTTGTCTACCATGGAATAGGGCGGGTAATCGGGTTCGGAAGCGATGGTGATGGCATCAGGTTCCACGGAATGCCTACCCGTATCGACAATCTGTTGGGCAGATAGATGGAGCGGGACAAAGAACAGCAATATAAGCAACAGCAATTTCATCCCTTTGGCGCTCAAGATGGTTCTCCCTTCAACCGCGCGATTTCATCGTTCAGTTCTTTGATCCGGAATTCCCGCGCAACGGTGGCGGCGTGGAAACGCTCCAGTTCCGAGATTCTCGCTTGCAGTTCGCCGGTTTTCCCTGCTATCTCTTTTTCAAGAAGTTCCTTGTGCAGGCGCAGTTTTTCTTCCGCCTCCTTGCGATCAGAGATGTCGATACAGGCGCCCACCCATTCCCGAATATCTCCGTTTTCGTCAAGCAAAGGGATGCCGCGGGCCAGATAGTCCCGATATTCGCCATCGTATCGGCGCAAACGGTATTCGGTTTCATACAATACTTTCTCCGCAACTGCTTTTCTCCATATCTTGGCAGTACGGTCGCGATCGTCCGGGTGGACATCTTCCAGCCAACCGAAACCCTTGGTCTCTTCATAGCTGCGTCCGGTATATTTGCTCCAGGAGGAATTGTCTTCCACAAGCTCTCCCTTGTGGTTTGCTGTCCATGCCAACTGCATGGTCACGTCAATATATGACTGGTAACGCTTCTCGCCGGCGCGAATCGCTTTCTCCGCAAGCAACTGCTCCTGGATCTGCCGAGTCGCTATCTGCTTTCTGGAATAGGCGAGAAATAAGATGATGGCCAGAAACGTCAGCAAAGCGATCACCGCTATCTGGATGTAGAAAGCCAATCCGGACCGGATGATGCTTTGTTTGTCCCGTCCGATGAAGACGGTCCAGCCGATATCGCCGACCGGGGCATAAGAGATGTAACGCTTCCTGCCGCCAAAATCGGGGGCGTCCACCGCAAAGGTCTTGTTCTTTGCGGCCACCGCCTCGTGCATGGCGGATTGATAAGGATAAGCTTTTATCTCCTTTTCATAATCATAACGGCTGCTGTAGACGACATGCCCTTTCCGGTCGGTAATAGAGATGCTTGCGCCGGGATCGAAGGGCAGCTGCGTGACGAGTTTGCCTAAAACAACCGTCCGCGTGGTGCTCACCATGATGCCGGTCACCTCCCCCTTTTCGTCAAAAAATGGGACGCTGATCTGGATGGCGAGATCCTTTTCTCTGACTATTCTCTGCACGACATCGGATGTGTCTGGTTTCCACGCCTTGCTGACGCCCTTGTACCACTCCCGATGGGCGAGGTTCTGCCCCAGGATTTCCGGCCGGTCGGGATAGGCGGCCCAGAGGGTGCCCTGCTTGTCTGTAAGGACCAGGATGTCGATGTCGGGGTCTCTCTTTACCAGATCGGCCAGGTGCATCACTGCTTTTGCCGCATCTTTATCCCTGACGGCTTGAAACAGGAGCGGCCGGTGGCTGTAGGACTCCATGACCGCAACGACGCGTTTGAGACGTTGATCCATGAGGAGGGAAAGAAGGTAAGCTGTTTTCCTGTCCTCTTTCAAGGACAGCTCCCTGTTTGTCAAATATTGCTGCCGGCAGATAAAGAAAGATACCACAGAGAGGACGATGAAGATCAGGACGATAAGAATTGATAAGTATCGGCGTTCCATGAACCAGGCATGAGCGCGGGAATCCTCCGCCGCCATTTAATCCTCCTTGCTCTTTGTTATCCTTTATGAACAACTACTGAGTCATGCAGGTTAGCCGACAATACAACAACTTGTCCGGTTAAGGGGTGGTCGAGTAACAGGAGCATCCCTTCATTTTTACTATTATACCTATTTTCTGAATTGTTCGCAATCGGAAACAAAATCAGGCTTCCCATTTGATGATTTTCAGATCGAGGACGGCAATGGCGTATATCACCGGCACCAGGATGAGGGTGATGAAAGTCGCCAGGCTCAGGCCCCCGATCTGGGCATAGCAGAGAGGTTCCCAAAGGGGGCCGCCGTGGAGCGCCAGCGGCACCAGACCGAAGACCGTGGCCCCGACCGTGACCAGCACCGGCCGCAAACGGACAATCCCGGCATCGAGGAGGGCCTCTGCCAGCGGCTCGCCCTTTTCCCGCATCTCTTCGATGAAATCGAAAAGAACAATGATATGGCTGACGATAACCCCCACGAGGCTGATGATGCCCAGGAAGGCCATGAAACCGAAGGGCAGGTTCATAAAATAGAGCCCCCCATAGGCGCCCACCATGCCGAAAGGAATGGCGGCAAAAACCAGCAGGGGCTTGATCGCGTTGCGGAACTGGAAAACGAGGGCCAGGAAAATGGAAAATACGCAGGTGACAAGGACGATGGTCAGTTCATTAAAACCCTTTCCCTGTTCCTCCTCTTCCCCGCCGATCTCCATCTTGTATCCCGAGGGCAGCTTTTCCCCAATCTTGACCAGTCCGGTCCGCGCCCGGTCCATAACCTCCGAAGCGAGGAAACCTTCCGCAGGGAAGCAGGAAACGGTGATCGTCCGGAACTGATCACGCCGCCTTATTTTCTCGGGTTCCATATCATAGCCGATATCGGCAACCTGGCGAAGCGGGACCTTGAATTTCTCCTGGGAAGAGGAAATGTAAAGATTCTTGAGATCACCGAGCTGTCCCCGTTCGTCCATGCGCAATCTCATGATGACCGGTATCTGGCGGTGTCCTTCCCGGAGCACGGTGACGGGAAAGCCGCTGACAGCCGTGGCAGAAGAAAAGGCGATGTCTGCATTGGATACCCGCGCCAGATTGGCCCGATCCGAGTCGATCCGATATTTCACCTTCAGGCTTTCCGTTCCCCAGTCATCCCGGATTCCGGAGGCCTCGGGCAGCTTCCGGAATACATCCTGGATATCGTCGGCAAGGCGCCGCAACGTCGCAATATCGTTTCCCGAAACGCGCACCTGCACGGGAATTCCAACCACAGCGCCGGTTTCCAAAGGCCTTACATCGATCCTGGCCCCGGGAACCGCATTGGCCAGCGCCGTCTGGAGCGGCCCGAGCAAAGGGGACGTGTCGTGCTTATCATTTACCAGGATGACGATCTGGGCGTAATTTAGCTGTTCCATTTCGGGGTTAATGGAAAACCAGAACCGCGGGCCGCCGCCGCCGACAAAGGTCGTTAGGGAATTCAGTATCGGTCGTGGTTTTCCTGCGTCGTCGAGATGATCCTTGCCATACTGTTCCGCAACCTGACGGATAATCTTTTCTGTTTGTCCGGCGGCGTCATAGGTGGAACTCAGGGAGGCGTTTTCCGGCAGCCAGATATCCACATAGGAGAGATAGGAAAGGTCGTTGGGAAAGTACTGCATCTTCAGACTGACCATAAAGAAAACGCCACAGACAAGAAAGACCAGCGACGCCGTCAATACCTTCCAGCGATGGCGGATGGCCGCCGTACCGAGACGGAAGTAGAATCCCGAGAATCCCTGGGTTCGCCGCTCCTCCGGCGACAAGGGCTTCTTTTTATCGGGACGGAGCAGGTAATAGGCGAGGAAGGGGATGAAGGTCATGGATACGATACGGGAGGACACCAGCGAACAGGTCAGGACGATGGGTAGGCTGTAGATGAATGTCCCCGAATCCCCTTTGAGGAGCAGGAAGGGAAGATAGGCCACGATATTGGTAATCGTGGCGTACATAATGACCGTGGCCAGCTTGGTCGGTCCCAGCCAGGAAGATACCGCCGGGGGATGTCCCCCATTGAGGTCCCTCTTGATGGCGTCTCCCGCCACTACCGGGTCATCCACCAGGAGGCCCAGGGCGATGATGAGGGAAGCGATCGAAACCTGCTGCATGTCGATGCCCAGGAGATGCATCATCCCGAAGGTCATGGCCATGGTCAGCGGAATGGACAGGGAGAGCAGGGCCGCGGAACGCCATTCCCAAAAACCGATAAACGCCATGAGGACGACCAGGGCAATGGCCTCGTAGAGGCTTTTCATAAAGAGATCGATGCTTTCCTTTACCTGGAGGGGTTGGTCCGAGGTCCGGGCCAGAATAAGATCGGCGGGGAGCCCGCCGACGATGCCGGCCAGGGCCTCATCCACATGGCGGCCGAATTCTGCGATCTGATGTCCTTCCCGCATCTGGACGGCGAGCGTGACGGCGCGACTCCGCTGCCACTTTCCGGCGGCGTCCCGGCTCGTATAAAAGTTGAGAAAGCGGACAGGATTTTTGTAGCTCCGGGTTATCGTCATGAGGTCCCGGAGGTACATGGGCGTTCCGGAAGTCGATGCGGTCAGGAGCACGTTGCCGATTTCTTCTTCAGTCTTGAACTCCCCCGAGGGATCGATGGCGATATTCCGGCCGGAGATTTCCACGACGCCCCCCTGGCCGGTAATGTTCCTTGCCCCCAGGATATCCCGAATGGTCGTGGGTTTGATTCCATAAGCGGCCAGGCGCTCCTGGGAATATTCAAGAAAAATCTGTTCCTGCTGGATGCCGGCCCGATCCACTTTGGCCACATCGGGGATCGTTTTCAAGGTTCTGACGATCAGATCTGTCAGATCGTCAAGCTGGCGGTAACTGTATTTATCACCGGCCCCCTTCCGGAGCACCACATCCACATCCTCCTTTTTCCGGACCACCCCGACATCCCAGATATCGGGATGGAATTCCGCCAACTGGAGGCGATCCTGCAAAAACGTGTTTATATATGAAGAGATAGCGGCGTTGTCCAGATCCGTTTCGCCATCGAGCGCGAGAAATCCCGCCCCCTTGATGATTTTCGCCTGCTTCAGGATGCCGTCCTTGGCGATGGACCGGATCAGGATTTGAAACGGCGGCAGGAGTGTATCGGGATTGATGGTAAAGGGGAAACAGGCCAGCAGCGTAACCCTTCCTGATGACGGCTTGGACCCGGCTGCCCTGGCGGCAACAATGGCCTTCCAGATAGTATCCTCCCGGAGGGCCAGTTCGGCGTCATCCGCCTTGGGGCTGGCCACGGTAAGCATCAGGGCCGCCGTGTCTGAGTAATCCTTGAGGAAAAATATAGGGCCGGCGTGTTCCGGGAGGTCGCGGATACCGTCCAGCCTGAGTTTTATGTCATCAAACTCCTTGGCCGCCTCTTTGAAATTGTCCAGAAGTTCCAAGTGGATAACCGCCATTCCGGTCCGGGCGACGGTGTAGATGCGCTTGATCTTTGGATTTTCGGCAATCCGCTCTTCGATCCGGCGGGCAAGAAGCTGTTCGACCTTTTCAGCGCTGGCCCCCGGCCAGGGACAGAGGACCACCGCCACGCGGCCGGGGATGTTGGGGTCCTTGCGCTTGGGCATCTCCAGATAACCATATATGCCCCAGAGGATAACGGCAAAGAATAATATCCACGAAATATGTCGGTTTTCGACAAAGTATCTCGCCGTGTTGCGGGTCTTTTTAATCTGTTCCTCGTCCGAAAGATGTGCCATAGCCTGTACCCGCCGCCTACCGGAATGCCTTCACTTCATCGCCGTCCTTAAGGAGGGCAGCGCCGTTCCCCACAAGCTGATCTCCCACCCTCAGGCCTTCCAGAACCGTCATCTGGTTTCCCACCACTTCTCCCAGTTTTACAGTCTTCATCTTGGCAATAGACTTTCCCTCCTGGCCGGCAATCGTAAAAACGGCGAAGCCGGCAGGATTGTCCCGGGGGCGGATGATGGCGTTCAAGGGTATAACCGCGACCGGTTTGGGCAGTTTCGCGTCCGAGACAAGCAGCGACATGACCATGCCCGTTTTTAGTTTGTCCAGGGAATTGGGAATGGAGATCTCCACATCGAAGACGCGGCTCCCGGCGTCGGCGGCGGCGGCAATCCGGGAGACCCGCCCGGAAAACTCCTCTCCGGGGAAGGCCTCACTGGTCAAGGTGTAGGATTTGCCGATCTTGACATGCTTGAGCAGCACGTCGGGAACACCGAATTCCGCCTTTACCGACGAGGTATCCGCTACGACAAAGGCCGCTGCGCTTGGCCCCGCCAGGCTGCCCCGTTCAATATTTTTCTTGAGGACAACCCCGGAGATGGGGGAACGGAGCGATGCATCCTGCAATGCCAGCCGCGCCTCATCGAGCACCGCCCGGGCCCCTGCCGCTTTTGCCTCCACCATCTCCAGGCGGGCCTTGGCGTTTTCGAAATCCGGTTTGGTCATGCTGCCCGAAGCGAAAAGCCGTTCGGACCTTGTAAAGTCAAGGCGCGCCTGGTTGAGAGCGGCTTCGGCCTCGGCAAGAGTGGCCTTCGCCTGGGCATCCTTCAAAGCATAATCCCTTTCCCGCAGGGTCGCCAGGACCTGCCCCCGGGAAACGCGGTCACCGTCCTGAATATCCCGCCGCTGACCGTCCTTCCCCCGTATCTGCAGAAGGGCAGCCACATATCCGCCGTTCTTGAAGAAAAGATCTATCTGGTGATTGGGCTTGATGTTGGCGGAATAGCGAAGTCCGCCGGCCATTGTTTCTTCCTGTACGGTGACTATCTGCACGGCCTTCGGCTCGGGTTGACGTTTGGGATTATCACGACTGCAACCGGACAGGAGCAGTGCAATTGCCAACATCGCACCCAGTGCCGCAAGCGTCAGGATTATTTTTGGGGATGATTTACTTTCCGCTGTTTTCATCTGGAAAATCACCTCTTAATAGTTGAATTCATCTTTCTTCCCCCCCGAGGGCCTTCTGAAAATCCGCTTTGGCGGCCAAACAGCCCAGCAGGGCTTGATGGAGCTGGTGATTGGCCTCCGCCGCCTGCGCCTGGGTCTGAAGCAGATCCTTTAGAAGAGCTGCTTTCTGCTGATAACGGTCCATTACCACCCGCAGCCTTTCGCGCGCCGCTTCCTGGTTAAGCCGGGCCACATCCAAAAATTGATAGGTCTCCCGCATCTTCCGGTAACGCTGCGTAACATCCATCTTTACCAGTGATTCCGAATCCTTTAGTGCTGAATTGGCCTGCGACAGGGACTTTTTCTTTTCCGAAAGCTCCTGCTGCTTCCGCCCCCAGTCGAAAGGCTCCCAGGTAAGCCTGACGCCGGCATAGGCATAATCCTTGGGCATGATTTCCATCTCCGGCAGCCGGGTATAGGAGAAAACAAGATCGACATCGGGAATGTATTCAGTTCTCTTGATCTTCATTCCGTATTCCGCCTGGCGGGCCTTCAGTTTCGCCTCCCTGATCTCCGGCCGCAGCCTCATAGCCCTCTCGACGGCCGCCGTCTGATCCATATCCGGCGGCGGAGGTTCTACGGCTTCACTTACGGCAAAGGGAGTCGCCAGATCACGTCCGAGGAGGTGATTGAGCTGCTCTTTCTGTGACGACAGGGCGTGTTCAGCCTTCGTGGCGTCGTAGCGGACCCGCGCCAGTTTGGACTTGACCTCCAGCAGGTCTGCCTTGAGAATCGTCTGCTGCTGCAGATGATCAGCCATGAGCCGATCCAGTTCCGTGTAGAAACCAATGGCTTCCATAATGGCTTTGAACGCGCTCTGGGTCTCCAGAATGCCCAAATACGCCTTCCTGACGTCATTGATGACGGAAGTCCGGGCGTTCCGGTGCTGTTCTTCCGCGATGTTTTTCACGAGTCCATACTGTTCGATTTCCAGGGAAATGCGGTATAACTGGGCAAGGGGTTGGGCCACCAGGGCCTGGCCTTGGTTTTCCCACTGCTTGGGCGTGGAGATCTTGGTATCTGCTGTCGGAATCACCTCGCCGGTGGCTATGGATCCCAGGGACCCCCGCTGAAATTCGAAGTCCAGGGGGCTCAACTGTTGGGCCCCTGTATAGCGCAGATTCAACTGGGGATAACGGCGGGTGCGGAGGGCGGCAATGCCGGCGTCGGCCTTTTCCATCTCCAGCGCTGCATTCTGGACATTCCGGTTGTTTTTCAGGGCCAGGGCAATGGCGTCATCCAGGGTCAGGACATCTTCCGCCGTAACTGCCGGCAGGGAGGGGAAAATTTGGAGGCAAATCATACTGACGCCGATTACCAAAAGGAAGGAAATCCATCTGCCGCAGGTCATCTTCAGGCCCCCAAAGTTTCAGATCATACAAATTCCTGGACGATGTCCAAAATATCATCATCCGCAACCCGCTTCGGATAGGTGCAATGAGGCGCCAGTTCACGGAAAAAGGCGTCGGCAGCCAGTGACTTTTCGGGTGTCGCCACCCCCTTCACCTTGACCATGCCCCGGGCAAACTGGTGGACGCCGATGGCCAGGGGAATGCCCGTTGACCTCGCCATACCGGGGGGGTTGGTTTTGATCGTAGCAGCTACGGTTGCTTTCCGGCCGTTTATCTCTCCCTTGGCGATCACAAAAAACAAGGGCAGGCGGGGATAATCGAAGATGCCCGATATTACCGCCAGGACATGATCGAGGAAAGAGGCGTTCTTGGCCTCGTCTACCAACTGGCGCCCCGCCGCTTCGAGGGTCAGACGTCCCGCATCGATCTTAGCGGCCAGTTTCATAAAATAATCGGCGGTCAAAGCAGGCATGACCATATAACACGATGACTTTTCGATCTCCGGATAGGACCACGAAAAGGCCACCGGTTCCGGGTGACCCACCGTCCAGACATCCCGGTCTCCCAAACCGGGATAATGCAATTCAACCTTCGCCAACGGTTTCACCGCCTGCAGCCTGCCGTCCCGGCACTCGAGGATCGTCCCCGAACACTGCTGCATCCAATGGACAATGGCCGCCGAATAGGCAATTGGTTCGGGGGCTTCGCTTTCTTTCTCTTCAATGTTCCACGCGGCATGCAGCTCCTCTACCCGCTGAAACATGCCGTATACCTTGGCCGCCAGCATATTCGTAATGCCGGGGGTGGCCCCGACGCCGACTACCGCCGTGATCCCCGCTGCTTCCGCCTCTTTTCCCATCTTCAGCATGTCGAGAGTCGGTTCCGGATCGTCACAGATGTCAAAATAGTTGACCCCCGCCCGAATGGCGCAGGAAAGGATTGGAACGGCGAAACGGAAAAAGGGGCCCACGCAATTGGCGACAACGTCGTGGCCCCGCATCAATTCTGTCAGACCTGCGGCATCTTCCACGCTGACGGAACAAGCCGTCGCCTTTCCCCGGCATGTCCCCGCCACCCGCTCCGCCGCTGCCAAATTAAGATCGGCAATGGTAAGCTTTCCGATTTCATCAAAGCCGGCCAGTGTTTCCGCAGCCTGCGCCCCCATGCCACCTGCGCCAAGACATAAGATGTTCATAAAACCTCCTTGCTTTATTGCGGTATATTTCCCCTTTCAATTTTTACCGGGCCACTCGAAAAGCTTTTTCAACCGCTCCCAGAACTCGCCACCCAGAACAAAAAGGCTAATGATAAAGATCACATCGCCCGTCAGCATCGCGGCAACGAGATAATGCAGATCCCGTCCCGTCGGGTGGCCAAAAAAGAGTACGCCTTCGGCAACCGGATAAGGAAGAAAGCTCGCAAAGAAAAGGGTTACTCCGATAGCATGTTGTGTCTTGGTGATGGGCTTAGGGGGAGCAACCGGCATCTTGCTGATGAAAAAGCCCTTGATTTTGGCCTTGAGCAGTTCCACAAAGGGTTTACCCAGCAGCGCCACGGCGCAAATAAAGGTGAGTTCACCGGAACCTAAATAGATAAGGGCGGCAGATGCCTTTTCAGAAGTGGTAAGAGGGAGCATAAAGAGCAGTTCCACTGTGCAAATGGGGACAAAAGAATAGATGAAAAGAGATAAACCGAGATAGTATTTCCAATTTTTTTCTGGATTCATAGATTCAACCCTAAAGATCTTTCAACTTCTCCAACATTTGATAACCGTAAGCCGGGTGATAAAAATGGAACCAATCTATTTTTTTACAATTGCCTCGCCGAACCATTTTTTTGATATTGTATCCGCACTTCCGTCTTGTTTCATTTCGTCGAGCGCCTTGTCGATGGCTTTGCGAAGTGATAAAGCGTCTTTGCGAAAACCGACGGCGTAAAGTTCATTCCCGAAGTCATCGGAGAGAATGGCAAATACCCCTGGTTTTTTGGCGATATTGTAGCGTCCGACCACCTCGTCAACGATGACCGCGTCGATGCGCCCCGCCTCCAAATCGCCTATTGCCGACTGGTTATCGGGGTATCGTTTGAGTTCCCCGATTTGCAGGGCAACCATCCGCCTGGCATGGAGGGCCGTGTCGCTGGATGAGCCAAGTTGCAGGCCGACTCTTTTCCCTTTGAGATCGGCCTTGCCGCCGATGGGTGAACCGCTTTTGACGATTATTATCTGGCGGTTATCGAGATAGGGCTTGGAAAAAATGATCTGCTCTTGCCGTTCCGACGTGATGGAAAGGCCGCTCCAGATCATATCGATCTCTCCCGCGTTGAGGCTTGTGATTACGCCGTCCCAGGGCACGGGTTTGAAAACAACCTTCAACCCCAGCTTCTCCGCCGCCTTTTTGGCCAAATCAATATCGAACCCGACCAGTTCGTCGGTTGCGGCAATCTCTTCCACCGCTTTCTTGTCCAGATTGATCTTATAACGAACGGTCCTGTCATCAGCCTGCTTACGAAAGCCCATGGGAGGAAAGGCGTCGTCAAGGCCGACAACGAAATAACCCCTTAACTTTACTATCTCCAGGGATCGATCCTCACTGCCCCTTCCAGCACACCCGGCTGCCAGCACAATCCCTGAAACCAGCGCCGCCAGCGCCAAACGAAAAAAAAACCTCTGCCCCATGGCCTCTCCTTCAGCCTTTACCCATTACTTACTCCCATTTACCATTTACTCTTTCCCCTTTACCTCCCCCTGGAAATAATGCGGTTTGATCATGTTTTCCGGTGACAGGATTTTTTCCAGTTCGTCCTTGGACAGGCAGCCTTTTTCAAGGACGATCTCATATACCGACTTGCCCGTTTCCAGCGCCTCACGAGCGACCTCTGAGGACTTTTCATATCCGATATAGGGATTGAGGGCGGTAACGAGCCCGATACTCCTTTCAATGTTGAGGCGGCACTGTTCCCGGTTTGCCGTAATGCCTCTTATACAGCGATCCGCCAGCGTGAGACAGGCATTGTTTAAAAAGGTGATGGAATTGAAGAGGCTGAAGGCAATTACGGGTTCCATGGCGTTCAACTGCAGCTGTCCCGCTTCGGCGGCGAAGGTTACGGTCATGTCATTGCCGATAACGTGATAGGCTACCTGATTTACCACTTCCGGAATGACGGGATTTACTTTTCCGGGCATGATCGTCGAGCCGGGGGCCATTGCGGGGAGATTAATCTCGTTGAATCCGCAGCGGGGCCCCGACGAGAGCAGGCGCAAGTCATTGCATATTTTAGATAATTTGACTGCCACCCGCTTCAATACCCCGGAAAGTTGGACATAAACCCCCGAGTCCTGCGTGGCTTCCACCAGATTGACCGACGCCTCCACTTCGATGCCGGTAAATTTGCGCAGATTGAGAATCGCCAGGGGAGAATACTCCGGATGGGCGTTCAACCCCGTACCGATCGCCGTCGCCCCCAGATTGATTTCCCGCAATAATTTCTTGGTTTCCTTAACCCGCTCGATGTCTTCCCCGACCATCACGGCAAAAGCCGAAAATTCCTGCCGCAGGCTCATGGGAACGGCATCCTGCAACTGGGTTCTGCCCATCTTGATGACATCCCGAAACTCGATGGATTTATCCTCGATGGCGTCATAGAGATAATGCATCGATTCCAGGAGCCCTCTGATCTTGAAGATCAGGGCCAGGCGAATCGCCGTCGGATAGACGTCATTGGTGGACTGACACATATTGACATGATTGTTCGGATGGATGATGTCGTAGCGCCCTTTTTCGTAGCCAAGCTTTTCGAGGGCCACATTGGCGATCACCTCATTGGCGTTCATGTTTGAAGATGTCCCGGCTCCGCCCTGGATCATGTCGACAACAAACTGATCGTCGTATTTTCCGGCAATCACCTCGTCACAGGACTGCGATATGGCCTTGGCGATATCCTCAGGCATCAGTCCCAGTTTGGCGTTGGCCCGGGCGGCGGCCTTTTTTATGTAGGCCAGGGATTGCACCATAAACCGGTACCGGCCAAGCTTGATGCCGCTGATCTGAAAGTTTTCGACCGCCCGCAGGGTTTGCACCCCATAGTAACAGGAGGCGGGAATTTCCCGATTTCCCAAAAGATCGTGTTCGATGCGAAAGTTTGTCTGGGTCATGTCATCTCCTTTTCCCCAATTTCAGCCGGTTTTATCGGCAAGCCCTCCCATTTCGCAACTACAACTGAAGCCAGGCAATTACCGATTACATTCACCGTTGTCCGCCCCATATCGGCGATGGCGTCAATGGAAAGAAGCACCGCTACAGCCGATAGCGGCAGGCCGAAGGTCGGCAAAAGACCGGCCAGGATAACGATGGACCCCCGCGATATCCCCGCCACCCCTTTGCTGGCCAGCATAATCGTAAGACCCATGAACAGTTGCTGGCCGATGCTCAGCTCGATTCCGGAGGCCTGAGCCACAAACACGGCGGCCATAGGCAGATATAAGGTCGTTCCATCGAGATTAAAGCTATATCCTACCGGAGTTACAAATGATATAATGCGGCGCGGGACGCCGAAGGCCTCCATTGCCTCCATGGCCTTGGGCAGGGCGGCCTCCGAACTGGTTGTAGAAAAGGCGATGATCGCCGCCTCTTTGACAGCGGCGAAAAACTTCCGGACGGGAATCTTGCAGATGAGCATTACCGGAACCATGATCACGGTTACAAAGACCACCAGGGAAAGAAATAGGCACACCATCAGTGCAAAGAGATGAACAATGACGGAGATGCCTTTGCTGCCGACGACGACGGCCAGGGCCGCCCCCACGCCGATGGGGGCGAAGCGCATGACGATGTTTGTATATTTGAACATGACCTCCGTGAGGGACTCGCAAAGCTCGATAATCGGCTTTTTCTTCTCCCCGACCAATATGATGGCAATGGCAAAGATTACGGTGAAGACAACAACCTGCAGGAGGTCGCCTTTGGCTGCAGATTCGATAAAGTTTTCCGGAAACATGTGCACCAAAAGCTCGGAAAAACTGTGCGCCTTGGCGGCAACTATCGTATCCCTGCCGCCGATGATGCTCACCCCGTCCCCCGGTCTTAGCAGGTTGACCGACAGCAGGCCGATAAAGAGGGCGAAGGTCGTCATGACCTCGAAATAGATAATCGCTTTAAGTCCCATCCGGCCGACGGCCTTGATGTCCCCGTGTCCGGCAATGCCGACCACGAGGGAGGCGAAAATAATGGGAACGACGATGGTCTTGACCAGGCGGATGAAGATCACGCTCAACGGTTCAAGGTGAGCCGCGAACGAGGGGAGAAATACGCCGACCAGCAGGCCGACTGCCATGCCGATGAATATCTTTTGCGACGGCGATATCTTTGCCAGTTTCATCATGTATGCTCAGAACAGCGAGAATTCGTGCATCTCCCTGGCCACGCCTGTTTTGACGGCGGTTTCCCGCACCGCCGCGGCCACTCTTTCCTGAACCTTCAGATTGAAGACGCTGGGGATGATGTAGTCTTCCATCAGGCACTCCGGCTCGACGCTGGCGGCGATCGCCCGGGCGGCAGCCAGCAGCATCTCCCTGTTGATCACGCGGGCGTGGCAGTCCAGCACGCCCCGGAACAGCCCGGGGAAACAAAGGACATTATTGATCTGGTTGGGATAATCCGATCTGCCCGTGGCCATGATCCGGACATGCCCTTGCGCCTCTTCCGGCATGATCTCCGGCGTCGGGTTGGCCATGGCAAAAACGATCGGGTCTTTCGCCATCCTTTTTATGTCTTTGGCATGGAGGAGATTGCCTTCCGAAACACCAAGGAACAGATCGGCGCCTTTGAGGGCGCGGAACACATCGCCTTTGATCAGTTCGTCGTTGGTTTCCGCGGCGATCTTTTCCTTGACGGGATTCATGTTTTCCTTCCGGCCCCGGTAAAGAATGCCCTTGCGGTCGCAGCCGATAAAGCGCGTTGCCCCGGCCGCCCGTAAAAGATTTATGGCCGCAATCCCGGCCGCACCGAGGCCGTTCACGACCACCAGGATATCCTTTATATCCTTGCCGGTAATTTTCAGGGCGTTAAGGAGCCCCGCCAGAATCACTACCGCTGTGCCATGCTGGTCGTCATGGAATACGGGGATGTCCAGGATTTCCTTGAGGAGATTTTCAACCTCGAAACAGCGGGGGGCGGAGATATCCTCAAGATTTATGCCTCCAAATCCGGGCGCTATTCTTTTCACTGTTTCGATGATTTCGTCCGGTACTTTGGTGTCCAGGCAGATGGGGAAGGCGTCAACGCCGCCGAAGTTTTTAAAGAGGAGCGCCTTCCCTTCCATTACCGGCATGGCGGCCTTCGGCCCGATGTCGCCCAGTCCCAGCACGGCGGTGCCGTCGCTGACAATGGCAATGGTGTTCTTTTTAATCGTCAGATCGTGCGCCCGTTCCGGGTCTGCATGGATGGCTTCGCAGATGCGGGCAACGCCGGGCGTGTAAGCCATGGCGAGATCATCGCGGCTATTCAGGGGGATCTTGCTTTTGATCTCTATCTTTCCCCCCACGTGGGCCAGAAAAGTCCGGTCGGCGATATCGATGACGGTTACGCCCTTGATCAGCTTCACCACGTCCAGGATCTTTTGCATCATGTCATGATCGGCGGCGCTGACGACGATGTCTCTGATGATGCAACTGCCTTTAAAGCCGACGATATCGACGGCCCCCATGTTCCCCCCGGCTTTGCCGATGGCGGAAACCACCTTTCCCAGCATCCCCGGCTTGTTGTTCAGCTCGATACGCATCAAGATGCTGTAACTTGCGCTTGTCGTTCTGATCATAACTCACCCTCCCCAAGGTATTATTGACTTAGATGTTTTAACAACTGTCGCAATCATACCGCGAGTGCCATGCGCGATCCAAGATATCTTAATCGACATGAATTTCCTTTTTGACAGCGGGAGTATAAGTTAAGGAAATCTTTCATGTCAAAGGAAATTTGGCGTTCAAACGGAAAATACTTATAACCATATCGCTTGCCTTTTCCTGCCGGATGATCGACATGACGGATATAACAACCATAACAAATTTATTGGTTGACAATCCGGCGCCTTTCCACTATGAACCTCCCGGTTCCGGGGAGGCGCTTTTGGCTATAATTGAACAACTCAAGAAAAATTCCATAAAAAACAAAGGTGTCGGGCGTAATGAAGCCTGGCGTCTCTGTGAAGAGGGTAGCATTAATCCCTTCGGTCTCATGGCGGCGGCCGGGGAGCTTCGCGATCACTTCAAGGAGAAAAAGATATCTTTTTGCGGTATCGTCAACGCCAAGTCGGGGAGATGTTCCGAAGACTGCGCCTTCTGCGCCCAGTCCGTCCACTACAAAACGAAGATTCAAACTTACCCCCTCAAAAAGGCCAATGAGATTATCATGGCGGCGCAACGGGCCAAAACGGCGGGAGCGGAGATGTTCGGCGTCGTCGCCAGTGGCAAGGGAATCAAGTCTAAAAAGGAATGGGCGGAAATATTCAGGGCTATTGACGGCATCCGCAGACTGGGAATCCTGCCCTGCGCCTCCCTGGGGATCATTAACGGCGAAAGGGCAAGGGCGCTTAAAGAAGCCGGCCTTTTCCGCTATCATCACAATCTCGAAACCTCACAGAGTTATTTCCCCAATATCTGCACGACTCATAAATATGAAGAAGATATGGAGACGGTCCGCAACGCTATGAATGCCGGGCTTTCCGTATGTTCCGGGGGCCTGATCGGTATGGGCGAGGGGATGAGCCACCGGATCGAACTGGCCCTTACCCTGCGGGAACTGGCTGTCGATTCCATTCCCTTAAACATTCTCACTCCCATCAAGGGAACCCCGCTGGGAGGACGACCAATGCTGCCGCCCCTGGAGATTCTCATCTCAATTGCCGTCTTTCGTTTTCTCCTCCCCGACCGGGATATCAGGCTCTGCGGCGGGAAAGAAAAATCGCTGCGCCAGTTGCTGCCTCTGGCCGTCGTTGCCGGGTGCAACGCCCTCATGGCCGGCCATTACCTGACCACGGCGGGAAGAGACCCGGAACTCGATGTGGAGATGATCAGGGATCTGGGGTTCATGCCGACGCGGGAACCGCTTCATGTCTGTAAGTGCGCGACAGATTGTCATTTAGGTGACGGAGAAGGGGAAATTGGGAAAAACTGATCTTTCCAGGACGGCAAAGCTGCTGCTGGAACAGTTGAAGCTGGAACAGGGACGATGGGTATCCGGCGAGGAACTGAGCCGCCTGTTCCAGGTGAGCCGCACCGCCGTCTGGAAGCATGTCTGCGCCCTGAAAACGGAGGGATACGGCATCGATTCCGCAACGCGGAAGGGGTATCTGCTCCGGGAGATCCCCGACCTGCTCCGGCCCCAGGAACTCCGGGAAGGATTAAAAACCGTCTGTATCGGCCAGGGGGAAATCCGTTATTTCGACCAAACGGACTCCACAAACCTGCGGGCCAAGGCCATGGCGGCCGACGGCGCTCCCGAGGGAACCCTGGTCATTGCCGAGGAGCAGACCCAGGGCCGGGGCCGGCGGGGTCGTGACTGGTTTTCACCGCCCGGGGCCGGCGTCTATCTGTCCCTGATTATCCGGCCGGACATCCTGCCTCAGGAAGCGCCCCGCTTTGCCCTGCTAACCGCTGCGGCAGTCGCCGAGGCCGTAAGGGAAATCACGACACTGGAAACAAAGATCAAATGGCCGAATGACATTTTGATCGGCGGCAGGAAACTGGGCGGGATACTGACCGAGATCAGCATGGAAATGGATAAGGTGGAGTACATGATTGTCGGCCTGGGACTCAATGTGAACCTTGCCCGGGAGGCGTTTCCCTCTGATCTTCAGGGACTGGGAACGAGCATCCATGCGGAAATGGGCAGGCCCTTGCCCAGGCTTCCCCTGGTGAGGCGCATTCTCGAGAGGTTTGAAGAAACATACAATGAGTACCAACGGAACGGGTTTGCCTCGATTCGCAGGCGCTGGCAGGACTTTATGGATATGAGCGGACGGAAGGTGGCAGTGGATGCCATGGGACGCCGGTTTACCGGGGAAGTTATGGATTTTGACGAAGACGGATACCTGGTGGTCCGGGAACATAACGGCGGCCCGGTGCGCCTATTCTCCGGCGACGTGAGCTTCATTTGACGGCTTTGTAAAAAACCCGGATGCAGCGTTGCTCTGCGCCCCTCGTCACTGCTGAGTACGCCGAAAGTACGCCTTAATGACTCAGGACTTGCGCGTCTTGCCTGCGGATCTTTTTACAAAGCCGTCGATTGAAAATTGAAAACCGTTTTTCGATTTTTTTTGATCAGCTTGATTGACGGGAAAAAGATAAAGAGGGAGGGGGATGTTGGGAAAAAATAAAGAGATCTCGCTGCGGGGGATGGCCTATGCCTCCATGTTCGGGGCTTTGACGGCGGTGGGGGCCTTTATCATGATTCCGCTTCCCCCGGTGCCCATTACGATGCAGACCTTCTTCGTATCCCTGGCCGGCGCCCTGCTGGGGGGCTACCTCGGGGCGATGAGCCAGGTGGTCTATATTCTTCTCGGAGTGATCGGCCTGCCCGTTTTTGCCGGCGGCAAAGCCGGGGCGGGCGTCTTGTTAGGGCCGACAGGGGGATACCTGATCGGATTCGTCGTCGGGGCCTACGTCATCGGCTGGATGACTTCCATGAAAAAGCGCGCCGGACTTCTGTGGCTGCTCCTGGCCATGCTGGTTGGTCATGTCTTCATTTACGTTCTCGGCATTGCCCAGTTAATGGTCGTGGCGAAACTGGATCTTGCCAAAGCAATCGCCATTGGCCTGGCGCCGACCATCCCCGGAGGCGTCATAAAAATTGTCGCGGCGGCACTGGTCTGCCTCAAAGTGAGGGACCATATTAAACTTTGATGGTCTCCGCAAAAGTCCCAAAACACCCTCCCCTTCAAGGGGAGGAAACAGATTATTTATTACGACTCCGTCAACTTTGATGTTTAAAAAGGTTTTTTTCTATGATCGCATTTAAAGACGTCACATATCATTACCGTGAAAAGACGCCTCCCGTGCTGGAAAACTTGGACCTTCAGATTCGGGAAGGTCAATACGTCGCCCTGATCGGCCCCAACGGCTGCGGGAAGACTACTCTGATCAAGCATCTCAATGCCCTCCTGATTCCGTCCCGGGGAGAGGTCCGGATCGACGGTATGGATACCCGGGAAGCTTCCTGTCACCGGGATATCCGTTGTCAGGTCGGGATGGTCTTTCAGAATCCCGATCACCAGATCGTGGGGATGTCGGTGGAAGAGGATGTTGCTTTTGGCCTCGAAAATCTTGCCGTGCCATCGTGCGAGATTTCCCCCCTTGTCCGCAGGGCGCTTGCCCGAGTCGGAATGGAGGGTTTCGAAAAACGCGCCCCCTTTACCCTCTCCGGCGGGGAAAAAAGACTCGCCTCTATTGCCGGCGTCCTGATCATGAATCCCCGCTATCTGGTCTTGGACGAACCCACGGCCTATCTCGATCCGGCGGGGAGGCGGCGGATTCTCGGGATGATCAGGCAGCTTCACCGTGAAGGAATGGGTATCATCCATGTTACCCACGACATCGGCGAGGTTGCCGACGCCGACCGGATAGTCGTGATGGAACGGGGAGTAATCATTATGGACGGAACTCCCGGCGAGGTTTGTTCCTTTCTCATGTCCCGGGATAACCCCGGTCTGGAGGCGCCGGTTATGGCCGCTTTAATGGCGAAGCTAAAAGAGTCGGGATGGGACCTGCCGACAAATATAATTTCCTTAGAGGACGCCCACCGGGAAATCAATTCCTGTCTGAGCCAACTGGCGGAAATGAACGGATCCGCAGAAAATAATCATCCCCATGCAAAATTTTAAAGTTGGTCAGTTTCCCGCCGATTCTTCCCCCCTTGGGCATATTGATCCCCGGATAAAGATCCTTGCGGTGACGGTCCTCAGTATCCTGATCTTTCAGGCAACATCAGGGGAGATTGTTGTAATCAGTCTGTTTATGGGGCTGGTAATCCGGATTTCCAGGGTGAGTCTGCAGGAAATCGGCGGGGCACTGAAACCGATCGCCATTTTTGCCGTGCTGCTGTTCCTGCTTCATCTCTTCTTCACCGAAGGTCGTGATATTCTTTCCATACCCCTGCTGCCGGTGCGGATTACCTACGAGGGTCTTGAAAACGGGTCCCTCATAGTCTGGCAGTTTGTGGCCCTGGTCACCGCCGGAGCTCTGCTGACCATGACCACTCCCCCCTCGACGCTGGTGGCGGCTTTGGAAAAGCTCCTCAGACCTTTGAAAATACTGCGGGTTCCCACCCAGGATCTGGCCGTTATGGTTTCTATGGCGTTGCGTTTTGTCCCGACTTTCTCAGAGGAATACAACCGGATGAAAACGGCGCGCATCGCCCGGGGGGGCGACTTAAGGGGAAAGGGGTTGTTTTGCAAGCTGAAGACGTCCATTTCCATTGTCATCCCCCTTATCCTCAGCGCCTTCCGCAGGGCCGATGATCTGGCCGCAGCCATGGAGGCCAGAGGTTACGCCCGGGGACCGAGAACCACCCTCAGAGAATTGCGCATGACCAGTATGGACTATGCCGCCCTGGCGGTAATGGTCTCTTTCACATGCTTCACTATAATGATCAAATTAATGTGAAGATTCATCAATTAACCTTCTTCGGGAATTATTCATCCCTTACAGGTGCACACAAACAAAAACCCCCTGACGAACCGGTTTCGTAAGGGGGTTTTTTAAAGGGACACAGATCCTAACAGACAGTGTCTTTATTTATCAAGAGCTGAAAATTATCAAACCTCTTTGCGCCGCTGCCACGCTTCCTGGTAGAGCCTGCCGATCGTCAGGAAGAGGGCCAGGAAGAACATCCCGAACATGAAGTTCGGCGCCGTCCCGAAATACTGATCAATCTTATATCCCAGGTACAGGAAGAGGAAGGAGGCGAAGGCGATCACGAAACCCCAGGCGCTGATGACCATGATGTGCTGATACTGGTGATACATGGGTTTTTGTGTTTTTTGTATTGCTGTCATGACCTGTACCTCCTTTTCCTTTTATTGTGATCCGTGTTCCCGGAATATTCCGTACCTGTTAGCCAACCATGTTCTTGATCGTCTCGATGACCGGATTGGTGAAGAGAGCGATCAGCACCGTGTAGAGAGCGAAAACCCCAGCGACTTCACCTGTGTACATCTTTTCGTACTTGTGCTTCAGGGAGATGATGACCATCCCGCCCACTATGAGGCAACCAAGCTGGAAATAGGGGAAGTTGCCCACACCGGCCATCGCGTATTCTGCAAAAGCGAAGGTTCCCGTCATAAGAACCACTGCCAAAGCCGCTACCATCGTTCCTAATGTCTTTTTCATGATCTGTGTCCTCCTATATGTTTTTTTATTTTTTGTTTCCCTTTGACTTTTGATTATGCTTAAAGTGTGCCAAGTCTTGCAAGGACGCCTTATAAACGTGTCAACTACTTGCAATACTTAAAATTAATTTAAATTGGGGCCGCCTGGAGAGACGATTTCCGGGGCCGATGCAGAGATTGTTTTAATGAACCTTTAAAATTGGTTGAACGAAATGATGGGAAGGTTATCCCGTTTCTAAATCAAAGATGAAATCAAGGCGGCAAGGAAGAGGCGACGCAGGCGTATATGGAAATACGTCAAGGAGCCGATGACGAAGCCAACGAAGATAGCGCTTTGATTTAGAAACGGGATTAGATGTTGTAGATCTGCCCGCCCCTGATGACCATGTACGGATTCCGGCAGGTTTCGAGCTTGACCAAGGGATTTGCGGTAAGGACGACCATATCGGCAAGCTTGCCTTTGTCGATTGTCCCGATTTTATCCTCCCTCCGGAGAATCTTGGCGTTGTTGATCGTGGTGCACCGGAGCACCTCCTGATTGGAAAAGCCTATCCTCCCGAGCATTTCCATCTCTCGCCACAACGTTCCATGATAGACATAGGGGATGCCGGCATCGGTTCCACAGCCGATCACAATCCCGGCTTCTTTCATCTTCATTAGATTCTTCGGACCATGGAGCAGGACATGGAAATAAAGGTCCGGCTTGGCCATGAACTTGCCGTTTTCATACAGATTGCCGCATCCGTATTCCCGGTAATATTGGAGAGCCTCGACGTTCTTTTTATGTATCGCAGGCTCGATATAACGGTCCGGCGACGAGGCGAGGTACTGCTGCCGGATGGACAATTCGCGGTCAATGAAGTCATTCCGGTATGCGCCCGGGATCTTGTCAAAGGCTTCCGGTGCAGCCAGCATCTGGGCAATAACCATGGTGGGGACGATAGCGATTTTCTTTTCGGCCATCTGTGCGATCTCCCGGTCCGTCAGCGAAGTATCGGCAAGGGAATGCTCCATGGAATTGATCCCGTATTTAAGGGCCCGGTCAAACCCGAATTTCGTATGGATGTGACCGGCGACGGGGAGGTTGTTCCGGCGGGCAAATGCAAAAATTACCTGCAATTCCTCTTCACTGTAAACTGGTATCCCACCTTTTCCGCACAGCAGGGATTTATTGTCCATAGTAAGTTTGAGGAAAGAGGCGCCGTTCTCCAGGCTCTGCTGCATTCTGTCTTTCAGCTCCGGGATGCCTTTAAACCAGAGGCTGGGATTCCCCGTAAAGGCCATGGCAATTCCGGAAAAGGCGCTGACGTCGGCGGGATCGAGATCGGGATGCCCGCCGTAGACATTCGTGAAGGCATTACAATAGACGACTCTCGGCCCCGTCAAATCCCCTTTTTCAATCAATTCAAGATTTTCATGCAGCAATTTCGGCAACGCGCCCATGTCCCGGATGGTCGTCACGCCCTGGGTGAGTTGCTGGAGATAATTTCTTTTGATCTGCCGGAGCATCGTGGGAACACCGAAGGGGTTGAATTCCGCCTCGCTGGACAGGGTTGAATGGCAATGGGCATCGATCAAACCGGGGATCAGGTATTGATTTTTCATATCAACAACGAGAGATCCTTCGTGGGGCGAAGGAATCCGGTCCGATATGGATTCAATTACCCCGTTACGGATCGCAATGGTCCGGTCATGGTGGACCAACCCTTGCACTACATCAACGATGTTACAGTGAATCAGTTCCAGTGATTTGCCGGCGCCGGCGCCGATCGGCTTGTATTTGGGGACCGCCGCGCAGCCGGTTATGACAGGCAGAGAGAAATAAAGGGCAGATGCCGCCGTCAACTGCAGCATTGCTCTTCTGGTCATCATCCGGGATTCATCCTGTTCCATGGTCATTCACCCTCTTTTACAATTCGGTTTTCATCTGAAGATGCGACCTCACACTGTTGAATTTATTCATCTAATTATTCCCTCCCCTTCAAGGGGAGGGTTAGGGTGGGGATGGGTTGATGTCTTGATTATCGTCCCCCTTTTTGATGGCTGCCCATCATATTGGTTTCATTTACCACGGTTAGCCGTCGTTGTATAGAGCGATTGCAACGGATTCACAGTGAAGCGACTCTCAGTATGCCTGAGGTCAATATTGCGAGGACGTCTCCATTGACAGGCCCGTTTATTTCCACTATATTCGCGATCCTATGAAGAAACGGCGTGACATGACAAAAGGGGAAGTCATAGCGAAGGAATCCTGGAAGCCGGGGAATGTGCTTTCGCCCGTGCCGGTGGTGCTGGTGAGTTGCGGCGGTTCAAAGGGATGGAAGCCGAACCTGATCACTATTGCCTGGACGGGAAGCGTGTGCAGTGAGCCGCCTATGCTGTCGATCTCCGTCCGTCCGGAGCGTTTCTCCCATGAAATCATTCAGGATACCAACGAATTTGTGGTGAATATCCCCTCCCTGGCGCAGGCGAAGCTGACGGACTGGTGCGGCATGGTATCCGGGCGCACAGTGGACAAGTTTGCCGGAACGGGCTTGACACCGGCGGCGGCTTTGAAAGTGGGCTGTCCGATCGTCCGGGAATGCCCTCTCAATATCGAATGCCGGGTGCAGCAGTCATTAAATCTGGGTTCCCACACGATGTTTGTGGCCGAGGTGATTGCCGTACAGGTTTCTTCTACGCTGCTGGATACTAAGGGGCGCCTCCGCCTGGAGAAGGGCGGTTTGCTTGCGTTCGCCCATGGACAATATTTCGCCCTGGGTCGCTGTCTGGGCCGCTTCGGATATTCCATCCAGAAACGTACCCGCCCGGTCCGCCGCACAGCACCCAGTAAAAGGACCTGACCGAGGTTTGCCAACACAAAGGTAGATGAAATCGACGATTAATGTTCATAAAATGGGAAGTCACCCTTCCTCCCCCTTCAAGGGGATGAAATATTAAGATCAATGAACGAGCAAGGAACGAAGCAAGCTTCGGGAAATTTACCCCGAGAGATCAAATTATTTAGGGGAGCATTTTCAGATGAATCATTTCAGCTCAACGGTCACGAACGACGAAAATGACGCAGCTAACCCGCCAAATCATTGACCCGCAAGGAGAGGCACTTCTTGGGGGGATCATTTTATGCTGACAGCCATGACCAGCGCGGACAAAGGAAAGCATGAAAATGATAACACATCAACCCCCGCCATAATTATTCACCGGGAAGGGGAAGGAACTAAAGACGGGGCTCATCTTCACGCCAGGCGGTTGCTGATTCTCTTCGCCCATCCCCGTTACGAAAAGTCCCGGGTTAACCGGGCGCTCCTCAATGCCTTGCCTGTATCTGATGCCATAACGCTGCACGATCTCTACGAGCTGTATCCCGATTACAATATCGACGTCGAAGCGGAAAAACAATTGCTCCTCGCCCATGATATCCTGATCTGGCATCACCCTTTCTACATGTACAGCGCCCCGGCCATTCTGAAGCAATGGCTGGATCTGGTGCTGGAATACGGGTGGGCTCATGGGGACGGAGGGGATTTCCTGAAAGACAAAACGGCCTTCAACGTCATCACCACCGGCGGGACAAGGGAGGCGTATCGCAGCGATGGCTTCAACCGTTTTACGATCCGGGAGTTCCTCCGCCCTTTTGAACAAACGGCGCGCTTGTGCAAAATGTCATATCTTCCCACTTTCGCTGTCCAGGGAACCTACCGTTTAACCGATGAGGAACTTTCACGTCATGCCGCAGACTACGCCTTCCTCTTGCAGCAGTTGTCGGCAGGCCCTGACAGTTGCGAAGAAATGGAGAAGTTCGACTTCCTTAATGACTGGATTGCGGCGGGGCAAAGGACGGAGGCGCCATGACGGAAGGATTTCTATTCCAGGCCCTCATCTATCTGACTGCGGCCATCGTCTGCGTCCCCATCGCCAAACGCCTGGGGATGGGGTCGGTCCTGGGTTACCTGTTGGCGGGTATCGTGATCGGACCTTACGCCTTTGGTTTCATCGGCAGGGAAGGTCAGGATATCATGCACTTCGCCGAGTTCGGCGTCGTCATGATGCTCTTTTTGATCGGCCTCGAACTGGAGCCTTCTCATTTCTGGGGAATGCGTCATCGCATCCTCGGTATGGGGTCTGCCCAGATCATCGTCACGTCACTGGTTCTGTGTGCCGGCATGATGCTGATGAACTTCAACTGGAAGACGGCCCTGGCCTCCAGCCTGGCCCTGGCTATGTCTTCGACGGCAATTGTGCTCCAATCCATGAAAGAAAAAGGCCTCGGGGATACAGCAGCGGGAAAGGGTTCTTTTGCCGTCCTCCTTTTTCAGGATATCGCCGTGATCCCCATCCTTGCGTTGCTGCCCCTGCTGGCCGTATCCACCGGCAATGGAACAGGGGGGCAAGGGAAGGTGATCCTGGAAGGGTTGCCGGGATGGCTGCAGACGGCGGCGGTTCTTGGCGCCGGGGGGGCAGTTGTACTGGCCGGGCGTTTTGTCGTCGTTCCCTTTCTCCGCGTGGTGGCCAGGACCCATTTGCGGGAACTCCTCACCGCCGCTGCCCTCCTGATCGTCATTGCGACGGCCTTCCTGATGCAACTGGTCGGACTGAGTCCGGCCCTGGGAACCTTTCTGGCCGGGGTTGTCCTTGCCAACAGTGAATTTCGCCATGAACTGGAAAGCGACATCGAACCCTTCAAAGGCCTGCTCCTCGGCCTGTTCTTCATCGCCGTCGGGGCCTCCATAAATTTCAAACTCCTTATTGACTCGCCACTCCAGATCATTTCCCTGGTCTGCGCCGTTATCGCCGTTAAAACCATCGTCCTCATCGGAACGGGAAGGCTCTTCAAACTTTCCCTCGATCAGAACCTTATCTTTGCCCTGGGCTTATCCCAGGTCGGGGAATTCGCTTTTGTCCTTTTTGGTTTCATGCATCAGCTGCATATCCTGCCGGATCAGATGGCAGACAGGATGATGGCGATTACAGCCTTCAGCATGACCATTACACCGCTCTTGCTCTTCATCAATGAGCGATTTATCCTCCCCCGTTTCGGAACCCGGGAGGTGGAGACAAAGGAGGCGGACATCATCGATGTCCAGCATCCGGTGATTATCGCCGGGTTCGGCGATTTCGGGAGCACGATCGGGCGATTCCTCAGGGCCAACGGGATTGAGGCGACCATCCTCGATAACGATTCCGATCGCGTTGATCTGCTAAGAAAGGTGGGGTTCAAGGTGTTCTATGGGGACGCCGCCCGGACTGATATCCTCAAATCGGCAGGGGTGGACGAGGCCCGCATCCTGATTATCGCCATCGCCGATCCATCCATCAGTTGCGATCTGGTGGAGAAGATACAAAAACAACATCCCCATCTAACCATCATGGTCAGGACAAAAGATCGGGAGGATGCTTACGAAATGCTTGATCTGGGCGTAAAAGACGTTTACCGGGAATCCCTGGACACCTCAATCCGCCTGGCGGTCGACGCCCTGGTTAAATTGGGATACCGGCGGCACGCTGCAACCCGGGCCGGTCAGAACTTCCTGAAATATGACGAGGCGGCGCTGCTCAAACTGGCCCCGCACCGGCACGACGAAAAGTCATACATCTACAATGCGAGAGAACAAATCACCCTGCAGGAGCAGCTCCTCGCCAACGACCGGGAGGTGAACCCGACCATCAATGACCACGCCTGGGAAAGCGATTTGCGCAAGGACCAATCGGGTGAAGGGTAAACGATATTGGTTCTTGAGCAGGGCCACCGCCGCTTTTTCGATCTGGTCTTCAGAGATGAAATTAGGCATGGGCTTCGGCCTCTTCGGTTTTCAGTTTGTCGTCCGTAATCGCGGAGAAAAAACCGGCCGACCAGAGATGCACGGCCTCGGAATTTTTGATGAAGGGCAGCACGTCCTTTCGGGCCTGATCGAAATCAACCGTTGCAAAACGGTTTCTCAAACGCTCCTTGAGATCCTCTTCAGTGAGGGCTGCATCGACCGAAAGGTGTCCGGTCTGTTTCATCCGTGCAGCCAGATGGGCCAGGTTAACCGGGATCGCTTGGGACAAGAACCAGACATAATCATAAAAATCGCGTCCCTTGACCCTCGTTTTCCAGGACCGGCAGAGGAGCGCATGGACCTTCCCGGCAAAGAGCGATGAAGGCGCGTAGAGGCGCACGGCATAGGGCACCGGTCGCAGTTGATACTTCATTTCAAGGGCTGCGCCGCCCGGCGGTTCCGTATCCACTTCCAACTTGATCCGGAGCTGCTCCCCGGGGTTGATGCCGGACACCGGCGGCTGGACTGACGCGATCTTCAACAGATGCATTTGCGTGCCGCCTTTGATGAAGGCCGACTTGACAGGCGAATCGTTGCGTTTGATCTTTTCCTGGACAGTCATTTCCAGACCGTAGGCGCCCAGCTCGTCCTGCACCACCTGGGTGAAGGAGGAAAGATCGAAGGCTGAATCGCTTTCCACGAGCGAAAAATCCAGGTCTTCGGAAAAGCGCTCCAGACCGTAGAAAATGCGGAGGGCCGTTCCCCCATAAAAGGCCGCCTTGGCGAAAAAACCGCCGCGGTAAAGCCCCAGCAGGGCGATCTCCTGGACGATTTCATTGAGGGCGTGGCGGTAGTCATCGGCAGTACGGCAATCGTATGCCTTGAGCATGTCCTGTATGGCGCTATGCATCGTTCGCCTCGCCCGCCAGCCACTTCAGAAGCAGCGGGAATATCTGTTTTCTGTAAAGGGGCGCCAGAAAAAGGATGCTTTCCCGATCGAGGGAAAGGACGGCTTCACGTTCCATCCGCCAGTCTTCAAAGAGCAGCACCTGGAGGGCCTTGACGCTGCCGATGCCCCGCGCTTTGTAGAGGGTATCGCAAAGCGCCTTTTCCGGAGTGGCCATTAGATAATTCTGGCCGTTTTCTTCACCCAGGGCGACTCCGTAGGGAAAGACCTGAGACGGAAGATAGTGGTAGTAAAAATCGCCCAAAGGGGTGTGAAACCGGCGATTCTTGTTTTTGTTGTACACCGCCGAGGTGACAGCCGTAACCCGCTCCGGAATCAGCCCGTAATGGGCCAAGGCGTATTCAAAGGAGATGTAGGACGGGCCGTAGATGATGGAGGCGAGGCTCTTGAGGGAGTAGCCGGCTTCCTTTCCCTCCAGGAATATTCCTCGGCGCACCTGGATCACCTCACTCGACTTGATCATTCGCGTCAGACGCGCCTTCGGCGAGGCGTAGTCCCGCAGCTCGTGCATCAGGGTGACATGATCCTTTGGCATAGTATTGTCTCCAGTAAGTATCAATTTATTGTACTTTTCGGAGAAAATCAACTGTTTTTTGGCGTCTCCCTCTCGTCCCCATCCGGTGTGCCCATGCTCGCCGGAAACCGGATATCGAGATTCTCCACATCGATTTTACCGGACATCAGGCGGGAGAGAAGCCGATCGCGGGAGGTGGTTAGAAACTCGTTTTGCTTAACGTGCATATCTCTCTTTAGAAATAGAGGCTTAATGTTCAGTGCATACGAATCAATCAAAGTTCTTTTGGGAAAATAGAACTTGTTGGAATAGGCTTGTTCACGGTTTAAGCCCGGAACAGCAGCATCATTATTAATAAAATTCATGCTTTGAATCAAATAGAAGAGGTACTCGAAAGGCTAGTCAGAACGAACAAAATATACAGTATCAATAGGGAAAAAGTCTTTCTTCGTCCAAATAACCTTGCCTACATTGCCCTTTCTACCAACGACTATTCCAGGTCCTTTCACGAGAGCGGCATTATGATATCCAATTATACCACCTGAGCCAATTACTGGATAATTCCCCTCTATTCGATCTTCTTCTTTAAGCGCTTTTCCATAAGCAAATTCCACAATCTCCTTGAGTTTCTTCACTGCCCAACCCTCCGGCACGCCCTTCACGATTTTCACCTTCTCATGTCCGGGGAAGCGCAGGCGCACGAACCACTCGCGGTAAAGCTCCTCAGCCATCTTTTCCAGAAAAGCGATGCGGCGGTTGTTGTTTTCAATCAAGTCGTCGTAGGCCGAAAGCACCGCGGCAATCTTGCGCTGGATGGAGAAATCGGGTATTTTTATTTTCAGCTTGTGAAGGTGGTTTTGATTTAATGTAGGAACACCGGCTCCTGAGTTGAAATTTTCTAAATGGAATGTTTTAAGGAAATAGAAAATATACTTTGGATAATTACCTTTAAAATCTTTGACATAAAGTGAAGTGTTTAACGGCCAGCATTTTTCAGTGATATATTGAACAGTGCCTAATGAACCTGATCTCCCTGTTACAACAGCTGGAGGGTTAACTTTATGATATTTGTGATATGCCTTTATAGAAGTGCTTGCTACAACAGGATAAGCACCTTCAATAATATCTTTTTCTGGTAAATCAAACCCCCCTATTGAGTTTGATGAAATTATTGAAAATATCTTCCTTCCAGCCCTTCATTCTTCCCCCGCAGTCACCAGGATGTTCTTCCCCTTCTGCGTCAGCCGGTACTTCTGTTGCGGGCTCTTGGGTTTGTCGGGGATGGTCATTTCAATAAAGCCGGCTTCCAGCGCCGGGAGGAGATACTCCCGGGCAAAGTGCATCCTGTCTTTCAACCCTAGGGCATTCATAAGCTCTGTTCTGGACATCTCACCTGACAATGATGCCAGCAGCTTTTGAACTTGCGGGGTAGCTTGCGGGGTAGCTTGCGGGGTGACTTGCGGGGTAGTCCCGCCCACGGATTCAAAAGCGGCGCCAGGTTTACGACGGAGGGTGACGACAAAGCCATCGGTGAGTTGGAATTCCGGGTCCCGTAACCCCGCCGCACGGCACCGTTTGACCATGTCCAGGACGCCGGTTCCCATTCTTTCGATTTATTTCACCAGATAAAGCGGCTCCGCGACCAGGGGGTTTTTCGGATAGGAGCCATGGGGTTGCAGCAAGGTATTGAGGGTGAGGGCCGGGGGCAATGTTCCGGGATTCCAGACCTCAAGGCGGTCGGAGAAGAGCATAACCTGAACGCTGGCCGTGCTGTCATAGTCGCGGTGCGCGATGGCATTCACGATGGCCTCGGTGATGACAACGGGCGGTATTTCATAGGCCACGGGAGCCTGAACGCTCTGGTCACGCGTGCCGACGGCCAGGTCGATCTTGGAAAGAACGAAATTTACTGATTGGTCAACCAGTTCAAAGAGATTTCCCTTGTAAACCTGATAAAAGGGAATTGGCTTTTGGACCTCTGTTCCGTGGAAATGGGCGCACTTCACCTCCGAGGAATAGATGAACCGCTGGGGCTCACGACCGAAGAGGAGGATCGCCGCATTGGTGGGCTGACCCTTTTTCAGAAGGCGCAAATGGGAGAGCACGGTTTCAACATCCGTTTCCGCCTCCAACGGCAAACCGCGGGTGGCTCGGGCCAGATTCAGAAACCACCGGACCTTGCTCGCCGAGATGTCCTCTATTCCGGCGTCTTTGCAAATGGCGGCGTCAAAAGGGCCGAAGCGCAGCAATTCCATATCGGCCAGATAATCCACGAGGCTGGCGTAGACTCCGGCGATCAATTCCGGGAGAAAGGAAAAGCGACGACGGACCAACTGCGTCGCCGCTTCTTCGATAAGCGCCTTCATCTTCGGCTCCCTGGCGACGTCATCGGCTCCCTTGACAAAGATGAGCCGCTGCTTATTCAGTTCCGTAGCCCTCAGGAACTCCCGGTGCGTCGGAGAAAGGCCTTCCCGGTCGGGGCCGCCGTATTCATTCCCGAATAGCCCGATATAAATCGCAGCCTGGTCCACCTCGTCCAGGTATAACGCATCGGCCCGCTGATCCTTGGCGGGAACCTCTTCGAAGAGAAAGACTTCGAAAAATCTGCGCAACAGGGGATCCCCCCGCAGAAAATCACGCAGGGCCTTGCGCTCAACGGCAAACTCTTTTTGGACGCTGCTGATAAAAATACGGATGGACTTCATTTTCTACTCTTCCCCCGCAATTACCCGGATGTTCTTCACCTCCGACCCGTTCAGCAATCAGACTTGATGCCAGCAGTTAGAATACATCGAGATTGTTCAAATTATTGGCAAGAAGTCAAATGATTTGCCGCAAATTTGATTGCTTATATGCCCGCTAATCACCGGTCAACTGTCTGATATTATGATTTATAACGTCTTCGAGCTCTTTTGCGTCTTGATTGAGACTGTTTAGTTCATCGTTCAAGGCAACAATCTCTTCGATGAATTCTTCTTCGGTCTTGCCGTCCTCTTCGATCACCACGCCGACATAACGACCGGGGTTTAAGGAGTATTCCTGTTCTTTCACATCGGCAATGTCTGCCAGCTTGCAAAGGCCTGTCACATCTTCGTATTTCGCCTCGGGAAAGCGCTCGTGGAGCCAGGCGATATGACCAAAAAAGTATTCGGTGGCCTTGACCTCCTGATGCAACTCTTCCAGTTCGGCTTTGAGGGTTTTCAGGTCTTTGCTCCCGCCTTGTTCCTTCTCAATATGGCGGACCTGCTTGTCCACCTCTTTCAGGATTTCATGGAGGGCTGCAAAGAAGGGGTGAATCGTTTCGGCAAGTTTTCTTTGGGCATTGTTGGCTTGATCTATTTCGCCTTTGGAGAGGTTTTGACCTGTCGTTGTATCATATTCATAATACGCTGCTTGAAGTTTTCCGTCGCTTTTCAGGATGGCGGAAAAATCGGGCAGGTCCTTGCCGTTATTGGCTTTCAGGAACCCGGTCACCTGTTCGGTCACGGCAGTAAGCTGCGGCAGGTTCTCGGCCAGCCGCTTGAATCCCTCGGTAAAATAGCCGTGGACCAGCTCCACAAAGGCGGCGCGGTTGCCCCGGCGCAGGCGGCTGATGACGGCGATATTCTGTATCTGTTCCTCGGATAATTCCCGGTGCGCCCGGTCGATCTGGGTAAAGATATTCCGGGCATCGATAAAGAGGATTTTGTCGTCCTGCTTGTCCTTGTCGAAAAACCAGAGCGTCGCCGGGAGCGTGACGGTGTAGAACATGTTGGAAGGCAGCGTGAGCATGCCATAGATCAGGTTCTTCTCGATCAGGGTTTTGCGGATATCCGCTTCGCTGTGGCGGGCGTCCGATGCCGAATTCGCCATGACGAGGGCGGCCCGGCCTTTATCCTTCAGGGACGTCGCAAACAGATTGATCCAGAGGTAGTTGCCGTTGGGAACGGTCACCGCTCCTTTGTCTTTCGCCTTGGCCCCGGTTTTGTTGCGCGGGATGCCGTAGGTGTTGAAGCGCCTGTCTGCCTCCACCCGGGCAAGATTCACATCGTCCACATTGAAGGGCGGATTGGCGAGGACATAATCAAACCTGCCGAAACTGTCATGGACATCCTCGTAATAGGTGTTGGCCTGACGGATATCGCCGCGCAGGCCGTTGACGGCAATGTTCATCTTGGCCAGCTTGACCGTTTCCAGCGTCTTTTCCTGACCATAGACGAACAAGCTGCTGTCTTCGCCGGGTATCTTGCGCCCTTCAATGAACTGGGCCGACTGCACAAACATGCCGCCGGAACCGCAAGCCGGATCAAAGACCGTGCCGTTATGGGGTTCGATGATCTGCACCATGAGCCGGACAACGGAGCGGGGGGTAAAAAACTCTCCACCCTTCTGTCCCTCAACCATGGCGAATTTTCCGAGGAAGTATTCGTAAATCTGCCCGAACATATCGCCGGTGGCATTCTTGGGAATATCGGCGAAGTTCTTGAGGAGCTGCTTGGGAATGCCGCGATATTCCGGTTTCCCCACCAGGCGGAAATATTCATCCTGGGGAAGGGTGTCTTTGAGTTCCGGCTTGTACTGTTCGATCAACTGCATCGCCTTCTTGAGAGCCTTTGCAATGTCCTCTTTTTCGGGAAGGTTCAGCAGATATTCATAGCGGGATTCCGGCGGCAGGTAGAAGCCGCAATTTTCAATGGCAATGTCTTCAATCGCCCGCTCGCGGCGGCTGCCTTTGAGCTTTTGGTATTCAGCGTTGATTTCCGCTTCATGAAGGCTGTACTTGTTGTCGGCGAATTTCAGGAAGATCAGGCCGAGTACTGGTGTGGAATACTCAGATGATTTCAGGTCGGAATTGGCGCGTAGCGTATCGGCGGCCTGCCAGAGGGTGGCTTCCAGTTTTTTCAGTTCATCCGCAGTCATCTGGTCCTTTGAAGGAAAATTAATTCACATCCCGATGGTGTCATTGCGTTTCAACTGTGAATTCCTTCGTCGAAATCATTAATATGAATGAGTCTGCATATCAAGAAGATTTCTCCCATTTTAATCTCTCTTTATTGTATGAAATATCATTTGAATTATAAGCTTATTTTCTGATAGGCCGTTGAAACGCAAAGAAACGGGAAACAACCAATGGAGGTGACCAATGTCGGTAAATACGGTGGAACGGTTTGATGATGTCAGTGTGCTCTGCAAGGCAAATATCTATTTTGACGGGAAGGTGATCAGCCATACCATTCTCTTCAAAGATGGAAAGAAAAAGACCGTGGGATTGATCTTTCCCGGCTCATTTACCTTCAATACCGAGGCGCCGGAAAAAATGGAGATCATCGCCGGCAACTGTCGGGTGCAGCAGTCCGGATCCGATCAGTGGGCTCCTTACCGGTCCGGAACATTTTTCCTGGTGCCGGGCAAGTCGTCATTTGCCATTGCCGTGGACGAAGGAGTTGCGGAATATGTCTGCTCGTTTGAATAAAGGAAGGTCCCTGGATTATCCCCTTTATGAGCGGATGAAGAAGAAAGCGCCCCGGGCGGCTAAATATTGGCTGATCGGGGATCGCCTTTTTCACGCCGGCCTGTTTCTGACCATGATGAGTATGCCGGCGCTGTTTTTTGCTTACACGCAAGCGGGATTAAGGGCGATATTTATATGGATAATTGTGGCCATGGCCGGCTCGCTGGGAACATTAGGGTTTGGAATCTACTTTAAAAGGGAATCATACAAGCTGGCAATTAAAGCCGGGATTGACATAAATAAGCTGTCCTGACAGGTGCTATCCCAATTCCGGATCGAAGGGCATATTTCTTGGCTTCGTCATCGGCTCCTCAAAGTATTTCCATATACGCCTGCGTCGCCTCTTCCTTGCCGCCTTGATTTCATCTTTCACCTGAAAATGCGACCTCACATTATTGAATTTATTCGTCTAATTATCCCCTCCCCTTCAAGGGGAGGGTTAGGGTGGGGATGGGTCTCGCATTTTCATCTCCCTTTGTGACGGAAAACCGTCATGAACGTTTGATTTAGAACCGGAATTATTAGAGATTCATTTTTTCAATCATCTTCATCAGAGCGACGACATCGCCGCTTCGGAGTAAAGTCAGAAGTTCGTCGAGAATTTTTCTGTATGATACCAAAATTTTATCCGTGTGGGGATTCCCGGCAATAAGGTGGGCGTAGAGGTCAGGGTGGGCAACGATCCTGTTTAGATGATCGAGCCGTTCCCGGAAGATGGGCGTGGAAAAACGGCGCAGCTCCTCAGGAGAAACGTCCGATCCGGCCAGGGTCAGCCCCAGCATGACGGTATTGAAATGATTCAGGCCCTGAACGAGGGCCATCATCTTGTCGTGCCCCTCCGGTGTGGTTTCTACGAGATTGGCCCCGTTTTTCTCCAGGACATCCTTCAGCCAGGGCAGCCAGCGTTCTCCCCGAGCGGGGCAGACCGCGATGTTTTGGCCGTCCAGGGAGGCAACACGGGGACCGAAGAGGGGATGGAGGCCGATGACCTCGGAAACGGAGGCCTCCAGCATAGCCCGGACGGGGTCCTCCTTCAGGGAGGTGAGGTCCATGAGGACGGATTCGCGGGGCAGGCAGGGGCCTATCTTCCTAATCACCGCTTCCGTCGCTTCTATGGGAACGCTTACGATAACCACCGGGCAATCCACCGCCAGCTGCCGGGGGTCGGAGCCGGTGCTACGCCCTGAAATCTGGACGGAATAACCTTCCTGCTGAAAAAAAGAAGCAAACCACTTGCCCATCCCGCCCGTGCCGCCAATGATTCCAATGGGAAATCTGTCTGATTTCATCTGAGATATGCCCTCTAATTTCTACTCCCTAATCCCCGGAAATCCGGTAATGGCGCGCTGCCGCAGGAGATGATCAACCAGGACCATACAAACCATCGCTTCGCAGACGGGGAGGATCCGGGGAATGACGGACACGTCATGCCGGCCGCCAATGGTCAGCTTTACGGGTTTCCCGTTTATGTCCACCGTGTCCTGCTCCCTGCCGAGGGAGGGAATGGGCTTGCAGGCCGCCCGGATCACGAGATCCTGTCCGCTGGCGATCCCCGCCAGGATTCCTCCGGCATGATTGGCGGCAAATCCGGAAGGAAGGAGCGGGTCGTTGCACTGCGAGCCGGTCATGCCCGCGGCCGCAAAACCGGCGCCGATTTCAACCCCTTTAACCGTGCCGATACCCATGATGGCCTTGGCCACATCGGCACCCAGCTTGTCAAAAACAGGGGCGCCGAGACCGGCGGGGCAGCCCTGAACGATAATCTCCACGATTCCTCCCAGGCTATCTCCTGCCTTTTGCGCCTTCTTCAGTGCCGCCTCCATTTTCGTTGCCGCTCCAGAGTCTGGGCAATTAAAGCGATTCTGATTCGCCTCCGCCATGATTCCAGCTTTCGCCCTGACGCCGCCCAAGGCAATTGTATAGGCGCTGACCCTGATTTCTTCCCGGGCAAGGACTTTCCGGGCGATGGCTCCGGCGGCGACACGGGCGGCAGTTTCCCGACCGGAGGCCCTGCCACCGCCCCGGTGATCCCGGATGCCGTATTTCTGGAAATAAGTATAATCCCCGTGCCCAGGGCGGAAGACATTCCGGAGAGCTTCATAGTCTCCACTTCTGGCGTCGCGATTCCAGATGATCAGCGAAATGGGCGTCCCCGTAGTCTTTCCCTCAAAGATCCCCGAGAGGATTTCGACCCGGTCACTCTCCTTTCGGGGAGAGGCCGCCTCCCCCTGGCCCGGTTTTCGCCGCTCCAATTCCCTTTGGATATCCGCCTCCGTCAATTCCAAAAGGGGCGGGCAACCATCGATGATCGCACCGAGAGCGGGGCCGTGAGATTCCCCCCAGGTGGTGACCCGAAAGAGTACGCCGGTGGTATTTCCTGACATATCAGCTCCTTTTATTTATCTGCTCTGTAATATTACCCCATCCCCCTCCTGACCTCCCCCTTGAAGGGGGAGGACAATGTTGAAATCAATCGCGATTCCTTCCCCCTGAAGGATGGAGAAATCGAGTATTGCCATTGCCCCTGGAGATTGGGGAAATCAAATATTATTGACCTCATTCAGGTTATCAACAACTACTCCCTGCCCTACAAGGGGAAAATCAAGTTTCCCCCTCCCCTTCAAGGGGAGGGTTAGGGTGGGGATGGGTCATCCGCATGATATCAGCCGCAACTTCATCCACCGAACGTCCGGCCGTATCTATGACCCGGTCGGCAACCGACCGGTAGACAGGTTCCCGTTCCCGGAGCAAGATTTCTATTTCCAAGTCAGAATCCGTCCCGGAAAGTGAGGGGCGCTGCGCATTGCTAGCCCGGTCATTTCTGATACGCTCCGCGATGGCTGCCCCGTCTGCCGTCAGCCAGAAGAAGGACCCATTTCGCTTGAGTTCTTTCACGTTTTGCTGATCAAGGACGGCTCCCCCGCCCAAAGCGATTATACACCCTTTCCTCCCGGCGAGTTCCCCGACAGCAATCCTTTCCAGTTCACGGAATGCCTGCCATCCCCCGGCGGCGACAATTTCCCGAATTGTCTTTCCCATACGTTCCTGGATCATGGCATCCGTATCAAAAAAAGGACGCTCCAGCTTTTCCGCCACAATCCTGCCGACAGTGGTCTTTCCACAGCCGCGATATCCCATCAAGACGATATTCATAGTCCCAGATCCGATCCTGGTTGCGACTTTATCTGACAAATATTCGTTATCATTTACGATATAGCTTATCCAGCTCTTTCCAGAAATCCGGGAAGGATTTGTCTACGCAAGCGGGGTTCTTTATTCTCATTCCCGGGACGGCCAATCCCATTATCGCAAAGCTCATGGCAATCCGGTGATCGTTGTAGGTCTCAATTTCCGCACCCCGGGGATGCCCCCCGGTGATGACAAGGCTGTCCGGACGTTCTTCAACCTGGATCCCCGTTTTTTTCAGTTCTGTGGCCATGGCCGCCAGACGATCGCTTTCTTTCAGGCGCAGATGGGCTACATTGGCGATGACCGTCCGGCCCGGTCGTAAGGCGGAGAGAACGGCCAGTGTCGGTACCATGTCCGGCATATCCTTGAGATCGCAGACAAGGTCTCCTGCCGGCAGCGGCCGGCCTGTCAGCTCCACCCTGTTTCCCTGCCGGTTAATGATACAGCCTGACTCTTCCAGGAGAGAGAGGAAGTCGATATCACCCTGCAGGCTGTAGGGATTGATGTTTTCAACCCGTATCTTTCCCTCGCAAAGGGCGGCAGCCAGGAAAAAATAAGAGGCACTGGAGACATCTCCTTCAATCGGGCAGTTTATTCCCTGATAGCACTGATTACCTTTTACATGGTAATGGCAGGGAGCGTCCGTTTGCACTTCCACGCCGAATTCCTTCATGGCTGCGATAGTCATGCTGACATAGGGCAGGGATGGAATGCGGCCCGCTAATTCGATGTGCGTATCGCCTGCGGCATAGGGGGCTGCGATCAGAAGAGCAGAAATGTACTGGCTGCTTTCGACATCCCGGAGAACTACCTCGCCTCCCCGCAAGCCCGACGTCCGGACCAGGACAGGCGGATAGCCCTCCCGGTCGCGTCCCCGGGCATCGACGCCGAGTTTTCTCAGAGCCTCCAGCAGTGGTTCGACCGGTCTTTCCCGCAGGCGTTCGCCTCCTGTCAGAATGAAAGTTCCCCGGCCGATGGCAACCATGCCGGTCAGGATGCGCATGGCCGTACCGTTGTTCCCCAGATAAAGCTCTTTATCCGGATCGGCCAAGCGGCCTCCGGCGCCGGCAATGCAAAGATCTCCATCGCGGCTGCTGATGTCGGCCCCCAGAGATTTCAGGGCGGCGATAAGGTAAGAGGTGTCCTCCGACTCAAGAGGGTTGTGAAGGATGGACTCCCCGGCGGCAATTGCCGCCAGAATCAGTGCCCGCTGGGTATGGCTCTTGGATCCGGGCATGGTCACCGTGGCGTCCAGAGACTGTCGTAGGGAGCTAATTTCTAATATTTCCTTAGTCTCCATAATTTGCCCCTTCCTGGAGAGCAGCGAGAACGGTTTGCCGCATCGTAGCCAGAGGCGGTTCCCGACCCGTCCAAATACGGATCTGCTCTGCCCCCTGGTGGACAAAGAGACCCACGCCGTTGATCGTCAGGCAGCCCATCTCACGAGCATCCCTGAGCAGCTTCGTTGTCAGGGGAGTGTAAATTGCATCCATAACATAGCGAAAGTTGGTCAGGATTTCCCTTTTCAGAGGAGATCGGTCCGTATCGGGGGCCATGCCGACCGGGGTGGTCTGGATCAAGGCTTCGGCCCGGAATCCGTCCAGGGCTTCAAGAGGCAGGAAAAGACTGTTAAATGCACGGGCCAGGGCTTCACCCCGCTCACGCGTCCGGTTGAAGATCACCGGCACTCCTCCCTCCTGAAGGATGCCGAAGACAGCGGCCCGGGCCATCCCTCCGGCCCCGAGGACAGCGAAGGTTTTCCCCCTGATTTGCAGATGATCTTTCAGATCCCGTACCAGGCCGATCCAGTCCGTATTGTCTCCGACAAACATTCCGTCCCTGTTGAGGATGGTGTTGACGGCCCCGATGCTTCGGGCGCTTGCCGTGATTTCGTCCAGGCTCCCCATAACCGCTTCTTTGAAGGGTAAGGTGACGCTTGCCCCGTCAATCCTCAGTGTTTTCAACATGGGCACGATTTCGCCGGCGTTTTCCACGCGGTAAGCCTTGTACCGGGCCGCAATTCCCATTTCCCCGTACGCGGTCCGGTGCATCCAGGGGGAGAGGCTGTGACCGACGGGGTTGCCGAAAAGGGCAAAGCATTTTTCCTGATCTCTTCTTTTCATTCTTCGTTCCCGAAACTTATTATATTCAGGACTTGCTTCATTTCCTCGACAGTCATCTGCCCCGGCGCCGCCTCTTCTCCCTTGTCCAGGGCGGCATAGGTTAGATGAGATCCCAGCAGGGGGGCCATGACCCGGCTGATCCGCCCCTGTTCACCCATACAGAAAGCGATGATGTCCTGCCCCCTTTTCCGGGAATAGGGGATCAGTGACAAAACCCTGAGATTGTCCTCGCTGCCCCGGGCATAGGTCACGATCTTTACAATATTGCCACCCTTTTCCCGGCAGGTGTCCCAGATCCGACGCAAGGCGCCCACTGTCGGGGTGGCATTAAAATCGTGAAAAGATACAATTATTTTCGTTAGGCATCCCTGCCCTGCCGCGGCGTTAAGGAGCCGCCGGGATAGATCATCTTCCGTGGCAGCTTCCATATCCACATATTCCGCCTTAAGACGAACGGCCTCACAAAGAAGATGTATCCGTTCTTCCTCCGTCCCTCGAAAACCTCCCCCTTCCCCCCCCCGGCGGTTGGTAATGAGGACCGGCCCTGTTTTCGCCTGCATGAGGGCCGGCAGATCCAGATCGGCAATCAGATCGATCCGCAATTCCAGGAGATCGGCATGGCGGCTATGGTTGGCAATTTTTTCCAAAGCCCTTTCCATTGTCCCGGCCATCAGGGAAGCGCAAATCACGTCGGCTCCTCCCCCTGGGGATAGGAACCGAGGATCTTAAGAAAGGTAGTCCTGCCCTCCATGTCCTGCAAACACTTCCTGACCTGTTCATCCTCCCGATGCCCGGCAAAATCGGCAAAGAAAAGGTATTCCCACATCCGGTCCCGCAGGGGATGGGACTCGATCCTAAGCAGGTTGATCCGCTCCCGGGCGAAGATTTCCAGGGCCTGAAAAAGGGCCCCCGGGACATGGGGGGTTCCGAAGAGGATCGATGTCTTGTCCCGCCCCGTCCTTTCCCCTTTCCCCTTGCCTACGACCAGGAACCGGGTGGTGTTGGCGGGGTTGTCCTCGATATCCTCCGCCAAGATGGACAGATCATGGATCGCTGCTGAAAGGCGGCTTCCCACCGCCGCTCCTCCTTCAGAGTCGCGATGTGCCCGCTCCCCCGCTTCCGAAGTGCTGGTCGTCTCCACTTGTTCGGCTCGAGGCAGGTTTTCCCGAAGCCAGTTCCGGCATTGGGCAAAGGCCTGAGGATGGGAATAAACCCTTTTGATATCCTCTTTCCTTGAACAATGAGACAGCAGGCACTGGGAAATCCGCAGGAATACCTCCGCCCGGATATCCAGCGACGTCGTAATCAATTTTCTGAGGGTATGCCCTACCGAGCCTTCCGTCGAATTTTCGACCGGGACAATTCCCAGGGCGATATTTCCTCTCTCCACGTTTTCAAAGACTTGATCGATCGTCCCGGCAGGGACCAGCTCTACACGGTGTCCGAAATGGGCAAGGGCGGCCAAATGGCTGAATGAGGCTTCCGGTCCCAGATATGATACCGTCAGGGAACCCTGCAAGGCCCGGGAGGATGAAAAGATCTCCCGGAAAATATCCCTGACAGCGGCATCGTTCAAGGGACCGGTATTGTGCCTGCTCAGAAAATCAAAGACCCTCGATTCCTGGGCAGGGCTGTAGACATCTACGCCCGTGGAACGCTTGACTTGACCGATTTTCACGGAGCGGGCCGCCCGTTCGTTAAGGAGCCGCAAAATATCTCCGTCGAGTTCCCGGATGTCTTCCCTAAGTTGTTCAAGCGATTTCTTCATCGGCAAATGCACCTATATCTCATTGAATTCATTATCCTCTATCAAATTAACCCCATCCCCCTCTTAATCTCCCCCTTGAAGGGGGAGAAATATGAATATTGACCACCTCTTCAGTAGGAGGCCCAAACTCTTAGTCCCCCTCCTCCTCATTAGGATACCCACACTCTTCGTCCCCTCCCCTTCAAGGGGAGGGTTGGGGTGGGGATGGGTTGATGTCTTGATTCTCATCCCCTTTGTGACGAATGCCCGTCATACGCGTTTCATTTTTGTTTACAGATTTTCAATAATATCCTTGACCAAACTGTCCGGAACGCCGCCATTTACAAAAGGCATCCCTGGCCTTTTCAGGAGGACGAAGTGGACAACATTCCCCTCTTTCTTCTTGTCCCGCTGCATCCTGGCCAGGACACCGTCGCTGCTCATACCTGCGGGCATGCGGACGGGAAGACCTGTCTTTTGGAGGAGACGGATGATCCGGTCCCGGTCGGCGGCCGGCAGGTGTCCGAGCCGCTCCGAAAGGGCGAGGGCCGCCGCCATGCCGATGGAGACGGCTTCACCATGGGGAATGGCGTATGCGGCTTCCGCCTCGATGGCATGTCCCAGGGTGTGGCCGAAATTGAGGATCCTTCTCAAGCCATGCTCCTGCTCATCGATCTCGACGATTTTCTTCTTGATTTCACAGGTTCTCGTCACGATGGGAAGCAGGGCGGCCAGATCGCCTTCAGGATTCAAAAACGCCGCCTTTTCTTCGAGAAGCTCCAGGAGGCCCGGATCGTCAATAGTGGCGCACTTCACTATTTCCGCCAAACCGTTTTTGAATTCATTGCCGGGGAGCGTCCTGAGGAAGGACAGGTCGGTGAAGACCGCCTTGGGTTGATGAAAGGTCCCCAGCATATTTTTCGCCGCCGGCAGATCCACCCCCGTCTTGCCGCCAATGCTGCTGTCCACCTGGGCCAAGAGGGTGGTGGGCAGGTGGATGTAAGGGATGCCCCTCATGAAAATGGAGGCGACAAAACCCGTCAGATCGCCCACCACGCCGCCGCCCAGGGCGATAAGGCCGGAGGTGCGGTCGGCGCCCCTGCTCAGCAACTCTTCCGTGACCGCTACGGCTGTCGCCATGGTCTTCGATTTTTCTCCCGCCGGGATAACAATCTCTTCCACGGGCAGTCCCATCTTTTTGAAAATATCTATAACCCTCTGTCCATGAAGTTCGGCGACATTAGCATCGGTGATCAGGAAATATTTTTTCGCCCAGTTTCCTTTGGCGATAAGCAGGACGGCCCGATCCAGGATGTCCTGTCCGATATAGACCTCATAGGAGCGGGAGATCTTTTTTTCAATGCTTACCTTGAATCGGTTCATCGTGTCACCTCGATCTGATCCCTCATGACCTTCGCCAGGATGCGCATTTCCTCCATAACCTCGTAGAACTTCTCCGGTTTCAGGGACTGGGCGCCGTCGGATATTGCCTTTTCCGGTTCCGGATGGACCTCGATGATGAGTCCGTCCGCTCCCGCCACGACGGCTGTCCGGGCCAGGGGTTTAACGTATTTCCAGTGACCGGCGGCATGGCTCGGATCGACGATGACCGGCAGATGGGTCAGTTCCTTCAGGACGGGTACGGCACTTATGTCCAGGGTGTTGCGGGTTGCCGTCTCGAAGGTGCGGATTCCCCGTTCACAGAGGATCACGTTGTCATTGCCGGCGGCAAGGATGTATTCCGCCGCCATAAGGAGTTCCTCGATGGTGGTCATCATGCCCCGCTTGAGGAGAACCGGCTTTCTTGCCTGCCCTACTTTCTTCAGGAGGGCGAAGTTCTGGACGTTCCGGGCCCCGATCTGGAGGATATCTACGTATTGCTCCACCAGATCCACGTCCGTCGTGTTCATAACCTCGGTCACCACGGGGAGCCCCGTTCTTTCCCGGGCCTTTTTCAGGATTTTGAGCCCATCCTCCTCCATCCCCTGGAAACTGTACGGGGAGGTACGCGGTTTGTAGGCCCCTCCCCGGAGGATATGGGCGCCCCCTTTCCGGACGATATAGGCGCTCTCTAGGAGCTGTTCCTCGCTCTCGATGGAACAAGGACCGGCCATGACGACAAAATCGGGGCCGCCGATCTCCACCTCCCCGACGCGGACCACCGTATTGCCGTCCCGCGATTCACGGCTGGCAAGCTTGTAAGGTTTCAGGATGGGCATGATATTTTCCACGCCCGGCAGGTGCTCCGCCGATTTAAGTTGTGCCTTGCCCCGGTCGTCGCCGACGACGCCGATGATTGTCCTTTCCACCCCCTGGGAGGGGTGAGCCCGGTACCCCACCGATTCGATCCAGCCTATAACGGCATCGATCTGTATTTCTGTGGCGCTCTTCTTCATGATGATAATCATTGCTTAGACCTCCAAATAAGTAAGGCCATGGGAACCTTCGCCGTCCCATGGCCTTACAAAAACAAAAAAGCCATGGGGGACACTCCGTTCCACCCATGGCTCATTTTTTTATTTTTTTATGGTTTTACGTTTTCCTGAGCGATAGGCAGTCCGGTGCGCCGAAATAATAATACCAAAAATAAAAGCCGTTCCGCGCAATCTTGCTACCCATCTTGTTGTCTAACTGCTCCTTTTCACAATTTGTGAGGGTGCATTAGTTCACGGTTTATTAAGGAAGTCAAGAATAAATTTTCAGAAATTTTTTCTGCACTGCCTTTTTCCTTGTCGCCCCTTAAGGCTTTATCGGAAATAAATGGGTAGGTCTATAGTTACAGCGGCGCTTTTGGATTGATAATATCCCGGTTAAATGGTAGAATCCCTTGTGTGAATTAAGACTTGGGAAATATCAGCTCCAAATATGAAGGAAAAAACAGTCGATGAAATCCTAAAAGAGGAATTCCTCAAGGAAAGGGCCGTCGTCCTGGGACGGACCGGAGAAAGCGTAGCAAAGGCCATTGTCAAACTTCAGCATATGGCGCAGGTTATTGAGGAAAAACATCAACATATAAGAAGTATGGAGGATCGATTGTGCGGGGACACCAGCCATAATGAACTTAAAAAAGCTAAAGAAAAGGCCCTCAAGGACATCAACAAGATGATTCTTCAATACAATCACCTTTGGGATCATGCCCAGTTACGGTATTATTACCTGATAGTCACCCGGGAGGCCATGGGTTTGAGAAGGCACCATCGAGTGGAGGAAATTTACCGCATTCCTCCGAAGAAAAAGCAGCTCTCCGGGGGATAGGAAAAAATGGATCGCTTCTTGAAGCAAAGAATGAAAATGGTGGATGCTCAGATCCGGTCCCGGGGGGTTACCGACGAGCGAGTACTCAGGGTCATGGAGAAAATCCAGCGTCACCTCTTCGTTGATGAGGGCCTCATCGATCAGGCCTATAATGATAACCCTCTGCCTATAGGTGATCGCCAGACAATCTCCCAGCCCTACATCGTTGCGCTCATGACGGCAGCCCTCAACCTGACGGGAAGGGAAAAGGTATTGGAGATCGGTACCGGCTCCGGATATCAGACCGCAATTTTGGCGGAGCTTGCTGAACATGTCTTTTCAATTGAAAGGATGGCCTCGCTGGCGGCAGGGGCAAGAAAGACTTTGGATTCCCTCAATTATTTCAATGTGGCTATCCGGGTAGGCGACGGCACCTATGGTTGGCGGGGGGAGTCGCCTTTCGACGGGATAATAGTTACCGCCGGGGCGCCGAAGATACCCCGGATTCTTCTTGAACAACTTGCCATTGGCGGTCGGCTGGTCATTCCTACCGGCAGTCGCATAAGCCAGGACTTGCTAAGGGTTACACGTATGTCCGAAGACATTAATGAAATAAAGACCGAGGCGATGTGTGGATGCCGTTTTGTCGATCTTATCGGTGATCATGGCTGGAACGCCTGAGCCGAAAACTTTCCCGCTGTTTTTCCAGATGTTGTTCTCTTTTTTTATATGAGCATCAGAATCCTCTTTTTGGCCATCGCCTTCCTCTTCATCATTGCCTGCGCCAGTCAGCAGAGTAATACATCCAAGACCAAAGGGGTATATCACAGCGTAAAAAAAGGTGAAACTATCTCGGATATTGCCCGTGCCTATGGCACTAACCCCCAGAAACTTGCCAAGATCAATAATATAAAAACCCCGGGACACCTGGAAGAAAACAGCGTGGTGTTTATTCCTGATGCCGTTCGGGTCCTGGATATTGAAAAATCTTCAAAATCGGGAATAAAAAATCTCCAGACCCCGGGCGTTCAAAAGAAACCTGAGACAGGAAAGAAATCGCCCTCTCCAGGCCGGCAACAGGAATTAAAGCCAAGGGAGCAGCAGAAAAAGATTACCGCCGCAGGACCGGAGGGCAAGAAGGCGGTCCCGGAAAAAAAGGTGGCGGCAGAAAGAGAGAAACCAAAGGAAGCGCCGACGCCGACACAAACGCCGGACGGTATCGATCCTGCCGTAAAGGGATCGTTCGCCTGGCCGGTGCGAGGCCGTGTAATCGCTAATTTCGGGCGCCAACCCAATGGCATGGTAAATAATCATATCCGCATCGCGGCGCGTGATCATGCACCCGTTGTAGCCGCAGCCACGGGAACAGTAATCTTTTCGGCGTCCTTAAGAGACTTTGGGGAAACAATTATCATCAAGCATGATCAACAATTTGCCACCGTTTATACCAATTTGGGGAACAGGTCCGTTAAGGCGGACAGCCGGGTTAAAAAAAGTGAACTCATCGGTCTAACAGGGAAATCTGAAAAAAAGGGAGAAGGATATATCGATTTTGAAATCCGCCAAAACAACAAGGCAAGAAATCCCCTTTTATTTCTTCCTTGAATATAGGGCTATGCATGATTACATTACGACTCATACAAAAAGCCGGGATATATTGAAATTTTATGGAATTATCTTTTGAACAGGGCCCCATCCGGCCGCCAAGTGAAGCAAAGAGCCTGCTGATTCGGGCAACCCGCAATTGTCCGTGGAATAAATGCGCCTTTTGCCGGACCTACCAGAGAAAAAAATTTGAGCTCCGCTCCCTTGAGGAAATCAAAGACGACATCCGGCAGGCAAGGGCCATCGCCGATGACATAAAGACCTTGTCGTGGAAATGCGGGGGCGCCGGGAAGGTTACCGATTCTCTTGTCCGCCTTATTTACAATAACGGCAGTGGCTATAACGACAGCTACCGGTCTGTCTGTGCCTGGCTGTATTGGGGAGGGGCATCCGTTTTTCTCCAGGACGCCAATTCCCTGATTCTGAAAACAGATGAACTGGCCGAAATCCTCTCATTTCTCAAGGACCAATTCCCTCATGTACAGAGAATTACATCCTACTGCCGATCAAAAACGGCAGCCAGGAAAACCGTAGAGGAATTGAGGAAACTCCATGAAGCTGGTTTGTCGAGGATACACATCGGCCTGGAGAGTGGTTTTGACCCGCTGCTGGAATTCATCAGTAAGGGCGCCACGGCAGCCGATCATATCGAAGGAGGCAAACGGGTTGTTGCCGCTGGCATTTCCCTCTGCGCCTACGTTATCCCCGGCTTAGGGGGCGACCGTTGGTCTAAAGAGCACGCCATTGCCACGGCAGAGGTGATCAATGCCATCAATCCCGAATATGTCCGGCTGCGATCTCTACAGGTCGTAAAAGGAACGGGACTTTACGAACTGATGCAGAGCGGGGAGTTCAACCCCCCAGAGGATGAAAATACAGTAAAAGAAATCCGTCTCTTTATCGAACATCTCGACGGAATACAAACAACCCTTGTCAGCGACCATATTCTTAATCTTCTTGAGGAGCTGGAGGGACAACTGCCGGAAGAGAAGGAAAAACTTTTATCTGTAATCGACCGCTACTTTTCTCTTCCTCAGGAGGACAGAATGATCTTTCGCCTGGGAAGGAGACAGGGAATCTACAGACAATTGTCTGATCTGGACGACCGTGTCATGTATCAACGGCTGAAGGCGGTCATTGACGAATACGTTGAAGATGGTTCAGAAAGATTCGATGAAGACCTGAAACGGATGATGAATAACTATATATGATGTATTGACTATATCGGAAAAATATGTTAACATACTGAATTCAAAATATATTAGGTGGTGTGTAAGATGTTTAAGATAGGCGACATGGCAGTTTATCCCGCGCAGGGCGTCGGGGTCATTGAGGACATTGAGAACCGTGAAATCATGGGGACCAAGCAGGCATTTTACATCCTGAAAATAATGGGAAACGGCATGAAGATAATGATTCCCACAAAAAGTGCGAAGTCTGTAGGTCTTCGTGAAGTTATTTCCGAAAAAGAAATTTCTAAAGTATATGATATCCTTAAAAATAAAGATGTTACAATCGACAAGCAGACCTGGAACAAGCGTTATCGGGAATATCTCGAAAAGATAAAGACCGGTTCTGTTTACGAGATTGCCCGGGTGCTCCGGGACCTGCTGATCTTGAAGAATGACAAGAATCTGTCCTTTGGAGAGCGCAAGATGATGGATACGGCAAAGAACCTGCTGGTCAAGGAAATTTCCGTGGCCACAAAATCGGACGAAACGAAAATTGAAGAGGATCTGAGAACTATTTTCACGATCCAGTAAAACAGTAATATAGAAAGGAAAAGAAGGGAGGTGAAAAAAATATGATTATTAGGTTGATACTTATTGCTGCCTGTTCTATCAGCGGATTTTTCATTGCCTACCTGACTTATCCCCCCAGCCAGTGGTGGGCGTGGCCAGTCGGATTCATTGTCGGGTTAGCGATCGCTTTCTTCGTCATCAAGGTGGAACAGGATATTAGAAAGGTTTCCCTGAGGATTATCCTTGGGGGAGTTGTGGGCATGATAGTTGGTCTTATCATAGCATTTCTTCTTGCCTATGGTCTAAATTTTGTAAGTAATATCAAACAAAATCAGGAAGTAGTTCCCTGGATATACGCTCTCCTGACGGGAATCATGGGATACCTCGGATTGGTTCTCGGATCGAAAAAAATAGAGGAATTCAATATATTCGGTTTTGGACAAGCCAAAGAGCCTAACGAAGCCAGAGTTCTCGACACCAGTGTCATTATCGACGGCCGGATTGCCGACGTCTGTGATACGGGCTTTATTGAAGGGACGCTCATGGTTCCCAGATTTGTCCTCGACGAGTTGCAGTATATAGCTGATTCCTCTGATTCCCTGAAACGCTCCCGAGGCAGGCGCGGGCTCGATATCCTGAACCGGATGCAGAAAATGGCAGGAATCACGGTTGAAGTAGGAGAGCAGGACTTCCCCAAGATCAAGGGAGTGGATGCGAAACTCGTGGCCTTAGCCAGAAAGACCAATGCCAAGATCATCACCAATGATTTCAACCTTAACAAGGTAGCGGAATTACAGGGCATAAAGATCCTCAACGTCAACGAGCTTGCCAACGCCCTGAAACCGGTTGTCCTGCCCGGAGAGACGATGACGGTCAAGATCATCAAGGAAGGCAAGGAGCAAGGACAAGGAGTTGCCTATCTGGATGACGGCACGATGATTATTGTTGACAACGCGCAGAAATATCAGGGTTCCGTTGTGGATGTGCTGGTCACCAGTGTTCTTCAGACTACAGCCGGCCGGATGATCTTTTCCGAGATGAAATCTCTGGCCGGTGATAAAAAACCCTTTGCCTTGTCATCCAAATCCTGAACACTTTCCATAGCCCGGATGAGGGAAAAGCATCCGGGCTTTCTTTGTCTGAAGAATATTGCTGTTGCCTCAGGATATGATTTTTATCTGAAAATGCCTCAACATATAATTGAAATCGTTGCATCTATGTTCACCCTGTCCTTCAAGGGGAGGATTATGCTGGGGATTGGTTTACAATATCGTGAAGCATAGGATGATTAACGCCACGGCCATTATCCCCGCCGGCGGAAGCGGGCGGCGTATGGAAAGCAGGGAAGCTAAGCAATATTTGCTTCTCCAGGGCATTCCTTTGCTGGTCCATACCCTCCGTCCGTTCCAGAATGCCGCGGTTATTAGAGAGATAATTCTCGTCGTTCCAGCCGATGATGTAGTAAAGATGCGGACTTATATTGTGGATGCCTACAGTCTGACCAAGATCCGTAAGGTCGTTGCCGGCGGCAAGGAAAGACAGGATTCCGTCCGGAATGGACTTGCCGTACTTCCGGCAGATTGCGAGATCGTCCTTATTCATGATGCCGCCCGGCCTTTTGTGTCGCCCGCCCTGATTGAAAAAGCGATTGACGGAGCGTTGCGGGAAGGGGCCGCAGCCGTCGGCATCCGGGCGAGAGACACGGTCAAACAGTGTGACGGCGCAGGAAGGGTGATAGACACCCTTGATCGGGAACAGATCTGGATGGCCCAGACGCCCCAGGCATTCCGGCGGACGACGATCGTGGCTGCCCATCAAAAGGCGCAGGAGGAAAACTTTTACGGCACCGATGACGCTGCGCTGGTGGAAAGGATGGGGATACCGGTTATAATGATCGACGGCATCCCCGATAATATCAAGATCACGACTAGGGACGACCTCGCCTGGGCAGAATACAGGCTTTCGGCAAGGAAACTTTGACGGCTTCGTAAAAAAGATCCGGATGCTACGTTGCGCTGCATCCTTCGTCACTGCGGCGTACGACAAGTACGCCTCATTCCGAAGCATTTGCGCGCCTTGCCTGCGGATCTTTTTTACGAAGCCGTCGATTAGGAACGAAATAATGGTAAAACAGACAAGAGTCGGGATTGGATATGACAGCCACAGATGGTCCGAAGATCGCCTTCTTGTCCTTGGCGGCGTACATATTCCTTATCACCAAGGACTGATTGGCCATTCCGACGCCGACGCCCTGATCCATGCCGTCTGCGACGCCATTCTTGGGGCAATCGGGGCAGGCGACATCGGCGCCCATTTCCCGGATCATGATCCTGCGTTTAAGGATATATCGAGCCTCCTGTTGTTGAACCGGGTAAGGGAGATCGCCGTCGGCAAAGGATACCTGATTGTCAACATAGACGCTACGGTGATTCTGGAAGAACCTAAGTTGCGGCCATATGTAACTGAAATAATTAATAACATTTCTAAATCGCTTGATCTGAACCCGGAAATGGTCAGCGTCAAGGCCAAAACCAATGAGGGGATGGGATTTGTGGGGCGGGGGGAAGGGATCGCCGCCCTGGCTGTAGCCCTGGTCGAAACAATAGGGACAGATGAAGGTTTTTCAACATCCTGATCGTTTTTCTCATGAAGACAGTTTACCCCCTCCTGGCCCTCCCCCTGAAGGGGAGGGAAAATATCGGGTTTCACCCATCCCAAAGATGGGTAAGTAGTGAGTTCCTCCCCCTTCAAGGGGGAGGGCCAGGAGGGGGATGGGATTAAGTAACGGAATGGAATCAATAATATGACGAATACACCTCCCCGAGTTCGCTTCGCACCCTCCCCGACAGGGGAACTGCACGTCGGCAATGCACGCACGGCCCTCTTTAACTGGCTATTTGCGAGGCATCATCATGGCAGCTTAATCCTGCGTGTAGAGGACACGGATCAAGTGCGCACGTCACAGGTTTTCGAGACAAATCTGTTGCAAGACCTGGCCTGGCTTGGCATTGACTGGGATGAAGGACCTGGTAAGGGAGGATCTTGCGGCCCCTATCATCAAAGCGAGAGATTTCCCGTTTACCGGGAGCATTTAGAAAGGCTGATCGCCGCTGAACTTGTCTATCCCTGTTATTGCACGGACGAGGAGCTGGAGGCGGAAAGGTTGAGTCTGCTGTCCCGAAAGATGATGCCTCGCTATATGGGAAAGTGCCGCAATCTGACTGCCGAAGCCCGCAATAGATTAGCCGCGGAAGGCCGGCCGGCGGCCTATCGTTTCCATGTCCCCCCGGGGGCGATTACCTTTCCTGACCTGATCAGGGGCCCCATGCATTTCGAGGGCAGCGCCCTGGGTGATTTCATCATCGTCCGCTCCAATGGCATCCCGGCCTACAATTTTGCCGTCGTCATCGATGATCATCTAATGGGAATCACTCACGTTATCCGCGGGGAAGACCATCTTTCCAACACCGCCCTGCAATTGCTTCTCTACCGGGCCCTCGGTTTCGATCCTCCCCAATTTGCTCACCACGCCCTGATCCTGGGGCAGGATCGTGCTAAGCTAAGCAAGCGGCATGGGGCCACCGCCGTCCGGGAATTTTGCGAAAGAGGAATCCTTCCGGAGGTATTGCTCAATTATCTGGCCCTGCTGGGGGCCTCCTTTGGAGAAGGAAAGGAAGTCTTCGCAACCGGTGAGATGATAGACGCATTTTCCCTTGACCGGGCGGGGAAAAGCGGCGCCGTCTTCGATGAAGACAAGCTGCTTTGGCTTAATAGCCTGTACATCAGGAAGGAATCCCCGGCAACTCTCGCCCGGAATATGGCGCCCTTCATAAGGGCCGCAGGTTATGAACATCTGGCGGAGTCTCGTCTCCACCAGATTATAGAGGCCGTTCGGGACAACCTGACCAGTCTGGCGGAGATTGGCTATTATCTGCGCATTTTTGATGATAATGCCTATGAACTGTCTGACGAGGCCCGGGAAATCCTGGCCGCCCCGGAAGTGAAAGGGGAGATTGCCACCCTTCTGGGACTCCTTGCCGCTGCGAGTGATGCCGCCAGTCCGGGACGAAGCGACATCTCAAGGGAGAGCGGCGCCCTAAATAGAACCGGCGCCCGAGATGTGAATGCCGCTACCAATACAAGTATCCACGGGTCCGTGAAAAACGGCGCCGCCGCTAAGGCTTTGGGGAGGGAGGATGATAGCAGCGCACACGGGGAGACGGACGCAGTGAGCCCGGAGCTTTACAAAACCCTTATGTCCCGCCTAACAGCGGAGACGGGCCTGCGGGGGAAGAGACTCTTCATGCCCCTCCGCGCCGCTATCACCGGCCAGACCAAAGGGCCGGAATTGGATCGATGCTTTGCCGTTTTAGGCAAAACATCACTGCAACACCGCCTCCACCGGGCCATCGCCGCCACAACCTGAACATATACATTGGCTTGGATTTGTTTGCATATCCGAGTCAGTAATATTTATGGAAGATCCCAGGCTGTCCGGAGCTTCCGGTAGGTCCCTTCCGGGAGCTGGATGAGGACGGGATTTGCCGCGGGGTCGAGCCAGCGGAGGAGTCTCTCCATGTTTTCCGGCGACATGGCCGTGCATCCCGCCGTCCCTTTATCAGCTCTTTTCCAGATGTGAATAAAAATGCAGGAACCCCTTTCGGGAATGACCGGGTTGGCGTTGTGATCGACAACTATGCCCAGGCGGTACTGGTCGTCAGGAAGGAGCATTTCTTCGGCGCTTTTCCAGTCAGGTTTAATCAGGGCTGAATCGACAATCCGGTTATAGTGAGGGGACTGGGTGTCATCGACACATCGCAGGGACGGCGTAGCTTGCATGTAAGGCAGTCTAATCCCGCTGGCTTCCTTGGCCGGAGCATAACCAAAGGCGCTACTCAACTTGAAAATTCCCGCCGGGGCCCGCCCGTCTCCCTCCCGCTTTCCCGGGCCGTTGTCTCGATGGGCCTCCGTATCAGCAATCAGATGGAGGCCGACACCCCATCCCAGGCCATTGCGCCCGACCACGACAGGGATCGCCTCTCCCACGGATCGCCAAATATCATTTTTTGGGGAAGATCTTTCGTAGCGCTGTAGTATCCCCTGCAGCGCCTTCCAGTCGGCTGTCCTGACAACCACTGCCTGACGGAGGATGGAAAGACCAGGGCGGTAGGAATCGGGAGGCGTTACGGCGGCGGGACGAGTCGGGATGAAGGGGGTAAAATCCACTCCTTCTACCGACGCTGAAATAGCAGATGAAATCAATAATGACAACAACATAATCCATGTCCGGCTACAGCCATGAAATCTCTCTTTCTTAAGGTGTATCATTCTTGAAAAGGCAGATCAGATGAAGGTTTCCATTAATCACCAAATTAGGCAAACTTCCAAGGATAACTTAATGATTCCGTCAATATGTGCAATGTTGGGGCTCCATGTCGAGGATCAAGGCTACCGCTGTCTTCACCAGATCCATTGAGTCAACGTCGATAATCCCAATCTTCTCTCCAAAACGGTTATGACTAATCGCCCGGATTTGAAAGCAGTCTATTGCCGATTTTTTTGTCAGTCCATTATGCTCGGAAGGAATAAGGGGTACAAAGAAAGGGTTATGCTCCCAGGCAGTAGCATAGGAAGTAACAGGAACAACGATAGCCAGTTTCAGGTTTTTCTCATGACCGCCATTGAGAACCAGCACAGGGCGTTTCTTTTGAATCTCATCCCCGACAGTTGGATCCAAATTCACCCAGAAGAGTTCACCGACTTTCAAAATCTTCTCCCTCGATAGCTTCAAAGATGTTTTCGTATTGATTTCTGCCGATGGCTTCCATAGCCAATTCCCGTTTTTTACTCCTCAATTGACGTTGATCTTCACGAATCTTGGTGGTTACTGCTTCCCGGAAATACTCGCTGATGCTCTTATACTTTAAATCTTTGTAGATTTCTTTGATCAGTGTGTAATCCCGTGCGTCTATCTGGACATTAGTTCGAATCAGCATGGTCATCCCTCTTGAGATAAATAATGTGAGCTACTGATACCAGATGTTGATGTAAAAATCAACCACCAAAAATAACCGCCAATGTCTCCTTCGCCATGAAGTGCAAAAGGCTGGAACGAGAACCTATTCACAGTCCCATTCACGAATGCGCCTCGATCCCGCCGGCCCATTTGTTATAGCGAATAAGTAACAACAACCCGGGAATGGCCAGGGCGGTGCAGATGATAAAAAACCAGACCCAGCCGGCGGCGACGACGAGATAGCCCGTGGGGGCCCCGGTGATGTAGCGGCTGACCGCCATAAGGCTGCTCAGGAGGGCGTATTGGGTCGCTGTAAAGCGGGTGTTGCAAAGCCCCATGAGGAGGGCCATATAGGCCGCCGTCCCCATGCCGCCGCAGATGTTTTCCACGCCGATGACGACGCTCAGGGCCCAGAGCTCGCGACCTGTAAATTCGAGAAGGATAAAAGAGATTGTGGAAACTCCCTGGAGGATCCCGAAGACCAGGAGGGACCGCCGCAGATCCCATTTGGTCATCAGGGCGCCCCCGACAATGCCGCCCAAGATAGTGGCAGCCATGCCGAAGCCCTTGAAAATGGTTCCGAGTTCCGTCCGGGAAAAGCCGATGTGCTGGAGGATATAGGGCGTCGTCATCTGGGCGGCGGCGACATCCCCGATTTTATAGAGAATGACGAAAAGGAGAATCTCCCAGGCCCCCGGCCGTCGGAAGAACTCCACAAATGGAGAAACCACGGCCTCGTGGAGATTTTTTGGCGGTGTTGCCGCCTCCTGGCGGGGACGTCCCTGACCGGGGTCGGGGCATAAAAATGTGGCGACACAGCCGATGCTCATGACCAGCCCCATGATGATATAAACACTACGCCAGGAGATGTGATCCGACAAGATCAGGGCGAGGGCGCCGCTGACCAGGAGGGCCAGCCGGTAGCCCATGATCCAGATCCCCGCTCCCGCCCCGCGCTCTTCGGGGGCGAGATATTCCGTCCGGTATGCGTCCAGAACGATGTCCTGGCTAGCGCTGAAAAAGGCCAGGGCGACGGCCCAGAGGGCGACAAGGAGGGGTTGCGAGGATGGATTGAAAAAGCCCATCGTGGCGATGATCGCAATCAGGGCCAATTGGGTAATCAGCATCCATCCCCTTCTCCTGCCCAGGAAGGGGGGGACGTAGCGGTCCATAAGGGGCGACCAGAGAAACTTGAAGGCATAGGGAAGACCGACCAGAGAAAAAATGCCGATCGTCTTGATATCTACGCCCTCCGTCACCAGCCAGGCCGACAGAGTCGAGCTTGTCAGGGCCAGGGGCATCCCCGAGGCAAAGCCCAGGACCAGCATGAGGAGCATTTTTTTGCTTAGATAGATTTTAAAAATGGCAAGGACCCTCATGTTACGTCATTATGCTTAAAGGGCATAAACCCCTTTACTTGCTGCCGCCTTCACAAGGGCCGAAAAAGGCTGGCGATGAGGCGCTTCATCCTGCATCCGTTCGGGATGCCACTGAAGTCCCAGGACAAACCGGCCGCTTGCGGCCCAGGGCGAACCGGGGGCAGGTTCGATCGCCTCAATGATTCCGTCGGCGCTCCAGGCCGACGCGATTAGGTGCTTCCCGATCCGGTCGGGATGGATGGCCTGGTGGTGAAAGGAATTGGCCGCCAGCATGGAGCCCGGCGGCGTGCCCGTGGCACGAGCGGCCAGGCTGTCAGGAATGAAGCAGACAGGATGCCGGAAAAAAGGGGCTTCTTTACCCTTGTCTGCTTTTGCGTCCCGTTCATCCAACTTAACGGCCGCCGGTCTCTTCCCGGCTATGCTCCCGGCTTTCTCGCTCTGTATCCCGCCCCGCCTTCGCCCTGCCTCCGCTATCGTCCCTTGCTTCTCCCGGTCTTGCCGACTGTGGGGCAGGGGCGGGCCGCCCTCCCGAGGGTGCCATTCCGTGCCAATATCCTGAATCAGGGTACCCCCCCGGGCAATGGAAAGCAGTTGACAACCCCCGCATATGCCCAGCACCGGAAGATCCGTTTCTTCCAGAATGAATTTGGCCAGGGCCACATCGAAATGATCCCGCCGGGGGTGGATCAGTTCTTCTTCCGGTTGCGGGTGTCCGCCGTAATGCTCCGGCCGGTAGTCAGCCCCGCCGATGAAGAGAAACCCTTTCAGGAAAGGGAGTATCCTCCGGATCTTGCTGTGGTCCTCATAAGGAGGGAGACAGAGGGGAATGCCGCCGGCGCCCTCTATGGCATCGATATAGGCCAGGGGCGTCAGCGCCTCGCCTGGATCATTCCCCGCCGGCGACTGGACAGACATGTTCAATCCGATAAGAGGCGGCATTTCAGGATTTATCCACTGCGGTGCAGCACTAATTCAATCTCCAGAGCTGGTTGTCGCCGCCGTGGCAGTCCCACTGGTACACGTTTGCCCCCCGGTCCTTGCTGACCCCGGAGACATCGAGGCACTTCCCACTGTGTTTGGCTGTGATCAGGTAATAGTCGCCGCCCTGGGGGATGATGGACCAGAGCTGGTTCGTGCCGCCATGACAGTCATATTGTTGCACATTTGTCCCGTTGCCATTGCCGTATCCTGCAACATCGAGGCACCGGCCGCTGTTTTTGGCCGTGATCAGATAGTATCCGTCACCCTTGTCTGTAAGGGTCCAGAGCTGGTTGGCGCCGCTGTGACAATCCCACTGTTGCACATTGGCGCCGTTATGGGTGCCGGCGCCGGCAACGTCCAGACATTTGCCGCTGTTCTTGGAGATGATATGCACAACATGACCGGAAAGAGAACCGGTTCTGGCGCCATAGGAACCGGAAGTCGCCTTTGCTCCCTGGAAATCGATCTTTTCAATCGTGTCGGTGTCTATGGTCTGCTTTTTGCCGTTCTTGTAGTAAATAACTATGTTTTCTCCCGCCAGGGCAACGGCCGCAATAAACATCAGGGGGAAAACCACCGCCATCAGAATTGCCACGCTTTTTTTCATAAATCTCCTCCTTTCTTTAAATGGGGGGGATACTCCCCCGTTTTGTCAGTTGAACATGAAGGGGTTTTCTGTATTTACAACTATTGATATGTTTGCCCATAGAGGGCGTCAAACCCGTCTTTACCCGTGGCCAGGAGCAAGGTTAGCGGCATGACAGACCGGGCCGCTGCCAGCATCTTTTCCGTCAATTGACGGATATCCCACTGGGCGTGACGGTCCGCCCGGAGCCTGGCCATATGGTATAGTTCCCGGGCGTTTACCTTCAGGGCGACGCGGCGCCGGTGGGCATTAGTCAGGATATAAGGGGCCGCCGCAAAGGCCGCCTTCCGCAATTGCCCGTAGATTTCATTCGTCCTGTTTATGATATCCATGAATGACCCCTCCATGCCGATTTCCCTGATGGCCGGCGGCATGGTAAACCCGAGGGCGGGATCATAGTCCTGGACGGTGAGGGTAGCCATGCGGTGCCGCTTCAACTGGGCGAAACAACTGGCGCTTACCGTCAGCTCAAAGAGGAGGTCCACATGTTCGAATTCCCGCAGGACGGGATCATAGGCCCGGATATGGCGGAGGGCAGTACGCATCATATCCAGCCGCTGCTGCTCATCCATCTGTCCGGCCATGATAAAGCACTCTTGCAGGGAACGATCAGAGGAAGAATGGATCAGTCCCGCCAACACCCACAGGTCGGCGTCGGGGGTGGCATGCACCAGGGTAACGGCGGGAAGCTCCTCTAATAGCGGCCCCCCGGCGAAAACCGGGGCCGATTTCATGTTTTTCAGGGATTGTCCGGATTCCCCCGGCTTAAAACCTGCCGGGGCAGGCTTATCGAGCCCGGAATGACAGTAAAGATCGTTTTCCGGAGGTTGCACAGGCAGCGCCGATTGCAGCGGCGGCGCTGGTTTCAGCCCGGAAGCTATCTCCCGGAGTTCCTGGCGTGTCAGGCGGTCGTAGTCGGTCGCTTCCGTATAACGAACCAGCGAAGGGGCTACGGATTTAGTGCTCTTGAAGAGAGCGGCGCTGAAATCCCTGGCTTCGGCAAGGGGGTGGGCGGCCAGACGCCGGAGCATCAGTTCCAGATTCCGGGCGTTGAGGGTCATGCCTAACTGTGTTTCCGTTGCCAGGGCAATCGCGTAGCGGGCGTCTTCTTTGGCCCAGCCTTCCAGCAGAGAGCGGTTGGCTGGATCAGCGGCCAGGTCCGGGTGCTTCGCAAAGACATGGGGTCGCAGTCGGTCATAGCAGGCATGGTAGCATTCATTCTGGCGCCGGATTGTTTCCGCGAACGGGGCTTCGAGACCGGCTTTTTTGATTTCGGCGGGGATCACGAAGTCATCCTTAAAAAGAACGTACCGCTGGGATTTCTCTGTATAGGAACAGAGACGGAACTTTTCGATATCCTCGACGAGGAGACGAGAGACGCCCAGGACGTCGATATTGAACACCGCATGTTCCGCAATGGAGCTGTGCCCCATCTCGAAGACGATATTCCGGTTGGACTGCCTGGCCTTGTCCACCTCTCCCCGGGCCGCGGCCCGCAACTCATGGACAGCCTTGGGAGACCTGCTGATCCGGGCATAAGCGGCGGCGATCGTCTCCGGCGTCAGTTCTTCAATGTCCTCACAAAGATCTTCCAGATCCAGGATTGTTTCATAATCGATATTGTAACCGGCAAGAATGACTTTCACACGAAAATGCCTCAACAAATAACTGAAATCATTATGTTAATATTCTCCCTCCCCTTCAAGGGGAAGGTTGAGGTGGGCAATATGGGCTCCATTACCATTTAGTTCCCTCCCCTTCAAGGGGAGGGTTAGGGTGGGGATGGGGTTATTGCTTCATTTTCATCCCCCTTTGTGACGGTAAGCCGTCATGAACGTTTCATAGCCTTATCATTACACTTTGAATTCAACTTCTTCTATGGATTCATCAGTATATTAACCCCCCTTTATTTTCAAGAAAATTCATCTGCCTGCCGGAGTTTGATCTTCTCCAAGGTTAACTCTTGACAGGAAGAGACAAAAAAAGGATAAGGGTAGGAAATCGTTAAACAACAATAAGGAATCAGAAGATGAATAAAGTACAAGTCATTAATAGGTACGTCAACATCAGGAAGGCTGGGGCATGAAGCCCGTCATTGCCATTATCGGCCGGCCCAACGTGGGCAAGTCAACCCTGTTCAACCGCCTGGCCCGGAAAAACAAGGCGATCGTCATCAATGAGCCGGGGGCGACGAGGGACCGGAACTATGCCGAGGGTGACTGGCAGGGGCGCCCCTTCATTCTCATTGACACCGGCGGTTTTGAACCCACCGCCGAAGGTATCCTCGCCCAGATGCGGGAGCAGACGACTCTGGCTATTGAAGAAGCTGACATTATTCTGTTTCTCCTGGACGGCCGGGACGGCCTGACCCCCGCGGACCGGGAGATCGCCGGCATCCTCAGGGAAATCAAGAAGCCCGTTTATTATGTCGTCAATAAGATCGACGGACCGAAACACGAGGATCTTGGCTATGATTTTTTCGGTCTGGGAGTCGATAAACTCTTTACCCTCTCCGCCCAGCATGGCCCCGGCATCGATGAGCTGATGAATGATCTGGCTTATCTCCTTCCGGAGGAGGCAGCCGCTCCGGAAGACGAAGAACGGATCCGGATTGCCGTCATTGGCAAGCCCAATGTGGGGAAATCGTCGCTGATCAACAAGATACTGGGCTACGAAAGAACGATTGCGAACCCGCTCCCCGGGACGACCCGGGATTCCATCGATACTCCTTTTGAACGGGAGAGTAAAAAGTATCTCCTCATTGACACAGCGGGAATACGCCGGAAGAGCCGCGTGAGCCTTACCCTGGAGAAGTACAGCGTCGTCCAGGCCCTCAAGGCTATCGGCCGTTGCGATATCGCCCTGATCCTTATCGATGCCGTCGAAGGGATGACGGAACAGGACGTCAAGATCGCCGGATTGGCCCATGAAAAAGGGACGGCATGCATTATCGTTGTCAATAAGTGGGACGCCGTGGCCAAGGATAACGAGACCATCGGCCGCTACGTGCTGGATATCAAGGATAAGGCCAAGTTCCTTGATTTTGCCCCAATTATTTTCATCTCCGCCCTTTCGGGGCAGCGGGTGGTGAAGATCTTCGATCTGATCGCAAAGGTTTATGACCAATTTACCCGCCGCATCACCACGGGAGATCTCAACCGGGCCGCCCGGGTATTCACGGACAGAAACCCCCCGTCCCGCTCCCAGGGGAAGCCCAACAGCTTTGCCTATGTGACCCAGGTCGCCGTCAAACCGCCGACCTTTGTCTTTTTCGTCCGCGATCCCAAGGCCGTCCACTTTTCCTATGAACGCTACCTGATGAATCAGCTTCGGGAGGCCTTTGGCTTCGATGCGGCGCCGTTACGGGTTTTCTTCAAGAAAAAGTCAAAGGATGTCGGGACGACTTGAGCTAGAGAGATATCTCACTTGCCTCATATACAGCCATCGGAAGCGGCACGATTCGATTGACGATCATGGAAGGAAGATTCTTTATCTATTGAAAAGTATAAGGGTCCGGGATGAGTTGATTTTGGCCGTGTCCTTCCTGAAAGCAGTAAAACGTCAATCTTTTCGATAATGCTGCATTTCAACCAGTTATCAATGATGCTCTATATAACACGTGTGAACCAGAAAACTGTTGTAATAGTAGCTATGGCCAACTAAAGCATGGGTGATCTTCTCAGGTTTTACCTAAAAATCAGACAAATATATGGGACAAGAACGCCGCCGGGGAAATGTCCTCGTGTTGATTTTCCAACCGCATTGCCCATAGCGAAACACAGTCTATCTTCAATTGTGATTTCATCCTTTAAATTGCGGTGGTGCTTCTCCAGGTACAAGGACTTGTGGCATTGCAAGTCCCGAATATAAAGTTATTTGCCGAGATAACCAATGGACTTTGTTTTTCAGTTAAATTCATGATTATCTATGCCTGTTGCGACAATTGTGATGCGAATTTTATCTTTCATGTTCTGGTCAATGACCGTCCCGATGATAAAATGTGCATCTTCATGCACATGGTCATGAACTAATGTTGAGGCTTCCTTTAACTCGATTAGACTTAAATCAGGTCCACTGTTGATATTCAGCAGGACACCATGTGCCCCATGAATAGTTTTGTTTTCCATGAAAGGAGACAAAATAGCCTTTTTTGTTGCTTCTATGGCCCTGTTCTCGCCATCAGCGGTACTGGTCCCAATTAGAGCCACCCCTTTATACGACATTATAGTTTTAACATCTGCAAAATCAACATTGATATGACCAAGTATAAGCATTAGGTCGGAGATGCTTTTCACTGCATTATAAAGGACATCATCCGCTTTGTTTAAAACCTCCTGAAAGGGTAAATCTTGTATGCCAGTGTCAAGGAGGCGCTGATTGGGAATGACAATCAATGTATCAACTATCCGTCTTAGCTCTGAAATTCCCTTTTCCGCCTGATTATTCCTCACCCTTCCTTCAAAGTGAAAGGGCTTTGTAACCACTGCTATGGTCAATGCATCGAGTTCCTTGCATATCTCAGCAATGATTGGCGCCCCGCCCGTTCCTGTGCCGCCTCCAAGACCTACAGTTATAAAAACCATATCAGCGCCTTCTAAATGCCGACGTAAGAGGTCTTTGACTTCAATGGTAGCCTTTTTACCCACATCAACATTTCCACCAGATCCAAGGCCTTTTGTCAATTCAACTCCAAGCTGAATTTTTATAGGAGCAGATGAAATATTCAGTTTGCTGATATTTGTGTTGGCTGTTATGAAATCAACACCTTCAAGATTATAAGAAATCATCCTATTAACGGCATTTACGCCAGCTCCACCTATGCCGATCACCTTCATTACGGCTTTTTTTGAAGTATCTATCAGATCAAACATATTTTTCTCATCTCTAAAATATTGACTCTAAGAGGCTTTGTTTCCTCGTAGAATGAATCGCTTCCACAAACTTCACAATTATCATTATAAGCATCTTGTATCGATGAAACAACCTGATTGTATTGAAGTAATGAAAATGTGCTGCCAAGTTTTGACGATAAAAGAAAAAATATTCCCATGGCCCTTTTCTTTATTTCCTTTCAATTATTGTAATTAACCTTTTTCGCTGTTCGCGGATAGAATGTTGCACACTCCAAATGATCCTAGTTATTCACCTTCGACTGTGTGTCATATTGAGAAGATAGACGTTCTATCTTTGCCATAATTTTCTCCACCACCCACTCCGGCTCTATCACCCTCGCCTCTTCCCCAAAGAAAAGAATCCAGGCGATCAATTCCACATCAGATGAAACAGAAAATTTCAGTAGGATTTTATCATCGTCAATCTTACTAATTTTCTGGTCCGGACTCCAAGTTCGTTCCGCCACGTATTGGGCCGCCCAGCCGGTGAATTCGGCCTCTACCTCAAAACAATCATCCTTCATGAAACCGAAGTTCTTATCGAAAACATCCTCAAAATCATAATCTGCCGGATATTCAAAGCTACGGTCTGTCATTTCCACCTTTTTTAACCTGTGAATCGCCAGCAATGGATCAAAATCCGGTTCCCGGTAAGTCTTGCCCGGTTCCCTGGCCAGACGAGCGTGAAGATACATGGTATCCCGATAGGAGAAGATCTTCAGCGGCTTGATATGGTAGGTTTTAGACTTTTTTCCCATTATGGCTTGGTATGTGATCCGACAGACCTTCATTGCCTTCATGGATTCGATTAGAATGCGTACCTTTTCCTGATGAGGGGTATAGTCAATCGTTCCCGTACAGAAGGAGGCAAAGTGGCGGGATGGAAACCCGCCTGCGCATTCTGTCAGGGACAGGTTCTTCTCCAAAGCCTGGGTAGCCTCATGATAAAACTGATCACCCAAGAGATGTTCCGTAAAGGTCTTGCACATCTGTAAGGCGGTGAGTTCTGACTCGGTCAACGGAATCACGGGCGTCGCTTTCCCCTGTTTGATGAGACGGTAATATTTTCTGTTTCCACGGATGTTTTCTTCAATGTTCACGCCATAGGCCATCCGGATATCGCTGATGAGCCTGATGACTGTCTGCTTGGAACATCCGAGCATCTGAGCCAGTTCCGTCAAGGAATAGCTTTCCCTGGTAAATAGCAGCCGGGCAAACAGGCTGATTAATTTCTCGCCGTAACTCCTGTTCATTTCGAGTTTTCCAGCCATAGATCGCCTCTCATTCTTTATTGCATTTACAGTTCTTCTATTAATCCATTTCCTTGATGGTGGTCAATAGAAATCGCAATAATCGTGACGTTATATGGAACGATACCATGCTATAATTTAGACAATCAACAGGACACAGGACCTTTTTATCTCGCTATTTGAAGATCCATAAAATCGGGTCGTTTAGAAATAATATCACTGGAGGCGCACATTCGCAAATTAAATGCGACGATTTACAGAGTAAATAAATGGCAGGAGAAGTGTGAGAAAGACAGGATACCGCATGTGGGAGTTTTTTATGTGATTGAGGGAAGGGTATTTGGCGATATTGTGCCTGTTGAAGAACCTCCTGATATTGAAATGAAACGATTTCTGGACCGCCCACTGGTGCATGACAAATTTTGGAGCCAACTAATTCAATCGGGAGCTCAATTGAATCTTGATTGGGCAAAGCACGATGCATTCCATTATCCTCGGGGCCGAGTAACGTATGATGCTGTTTCAGATACCTTTGAACTTGCTGCCGATAAACATATTCTGGAGGATCAGTCAATTCTGGATGCAGTCATATCTAAAATGTTCTTACCTCATGATAAGACTAATATTGTTTCCGATGATCAATATACTTGTCATGAAGATCACAAAAGTTGATGGTCATCAAGATGAATGCGCAGACGGCAGTGAATGAAACAATCGCCAGACCTCTGACAAAGCATGAGATCCGTATAGGAAAAGTCTCACGGGAAGAATTCCCTCAGCTCCATAGGAATCCAATTTATCTGGTTCTGGACAGCCTGATGTCCGCCCATAACGTTGGCACGATCATCAGATTATCTGATGCGCTGCTGGTTGAGAAGGTCTTTATCTGCGGTGATGGCGCATTACCCCCCACCAAGAAGGTTCGGAAAGGATCCCTTGGTGCGGAAAGATGGGTGGCCTGGGAACATCGCGAGGATACTTTTGCTACGGTTTCGGAACTGAAGAGTAAGGGGATATGGATCATCACCGCCGAGATTGCCACCACGAGTATGGACTACCGCAATACAGATTATCAATTCCCAGCATGCTTGGTACTTGGGAGGGAGGACCGGGGAGTGGCCCAGGATATTGTGGCAATCTCTGATGCCGTCGCGCACCTGCCAATGTACGGCATGGTCAACTCACTCAACGTTTCGACCGTTGCGGCTGTGTTGCTTTATGACCTGGTTGGGAAGCTTGAATGCAGTATGCGTAAATGAGGCAGCAGGAGATCGGGTAGGCAGAAGTAAACGATTTTCAAAACATCAATGAACACGACACAATAAAGGGAAGGAAGGAGTAGCCCTGATGGTTGTTTGTTATGATTCATTCGGGCAGGATTCTACCGGCTTACCAATGGTTATCTGGATCGGAGATCCTTGGAGTAGTTGGGCGAGGCATAATTTCAAGCCGCAAATGAAGGTTGCAACCGATTATTTTCACTACTACTGGCGTTGTCGCCGGACCATTTCATTTTATCTCCATCCGCAGTATGTGAAGATTGCCGGTAAGAGATTTAGCGAGTATGAAGGTGTGAGACGCAGGCTGACCGAAGAGGACAAGCAATATGTTCTTGATTTTATTGCCAAGAACTGGGAACCGATGGTTCTTTATTGGTACGGCTTCATGGATACGATGGCCTTGATCGAGAGGCTCAAACCGGTAGCCATCCGGCCGGATCACCCATACCTGATGAACGTTCAGAAATACAATTTGAGTTCGGATGAAAAAGGGTCGCTCGAAACAATGCACCGCATCGTAAGAGAGGGACCGTGACATGGCCTAGAAAATAAATTGAATAAGCTCGATGGACTGTGCTATTTTGAAACACGGGAATGAAGAGGCTTCCCAAAATAAATGTATCCAACATATTCTTGGAAGTGAGGTAATTATTATGGAAATTCATGAGCTTGACTATGGATGAGAGAAAGTTACCCAATGCAAATCTTGCCTCTATTCCGGAATCAAAAATCGTTGATTATTTACTGTCGGACAAACATCGTGTTGGTAAGAGCAAAGCCGCATTTTTCAAGTCGTTTGGTTTCAGCCATGAGCGTTGGCATGAGTTAAAAGACGCCTTGTACCTGCATGTGCAGAAAAATTCATTGGCAGAAATGGAACAGACCCTGTATGGTATGCGATATATTGTTGACGGTGATCTTCAGGCGCCGGATGGGAGTTTCCTGCGTATCCGAAGCGTTTGGTTCGTTCATACCGGCGAGATTGTACCAAAGTTTATTACGGCACACCCTTTAAAGAGGAATAAATCATGATCAAAGAACTTGACGACATCATCCTAACCTCTGATTTGCCTCAACACGGTCTTGCAAAAGACGACATCGGCACCGTTGTGTTGGTTCATAATAACGGAGAAGGCTACGAGGTTGAATTTACGACATTAGATGGTAAAACTCTGACTGTTGCCACCCTGCCGGCCAGTTATGTTCGTCCCGTCCGCAGCGGTGAGATTCCCCATGCCCGTCAACTGGCAACTGCTTAGCCATAAGGGAAGTCTGCAGGTTGGTCTCTACTCGGCTATAGCGAGCATCGAAAACAGGCCAGTCTCGATAAGGGTGTATTGATGCGTTATCTCGGCATTGTTGAAAAAAGGCATGGCGGCCAGGTCATTCTTGAAGCCTATAGCCAGGAGAAAATAACGGAAGAGGATGATCAGAAAACAAAAGAACTATTCCCCGATTTGACGGCCAAGGTTGCCGCCCAGATCCACGCGATTTCCTCATATCATCTCTTTGTGGACGGCAACAAACGCACCGCCCTGGTTGCCGCCGACGTCTGTCTGCGCCTCAACGGGCATCGTCTTGCCATTTCCGACGACGTTGAATCATTTTTCTGGAGTATTGCCCGGGGGGAACAGTCAGTTGAGGATATTGAATCATGGGTAAAAAATCAGAAGGAGGCTATGATTATTGGGAATCGATCATGACGCCTTGTTTTCCAGCATCAAATTATTGGGGATTCAAAACCCGCTTGCTACTCAAAATCTTATGATCAGCAAAAGTATGAATGGTGATGGAGCGTCGGTACCTGTGTATTATATTCCGCCTGTATGGATACTTCTTTCATTGGATTCAGTGGCTGTAAGGCTGAAATTACTTTCAGGCTAAAAGTTATCAATTTTCTAATTATCCATTATTCTTCGTCAAAACTTCTATTAATCAAGATGTTGTGTGCATCAATCAGTGCTGTTTTATGTCTTGAAAGAAATGATAATATTTCATCATAAATTGCGGCTGAGAATACTTTTCTTTTCTCTTCATCACAAAGATAATATATCGTTTTCGAATCAGATAGATTGGCGTTCATTCCTTCTGGGTATAGCTTTTTCCATATCAACCATTCATTAGAACTTAAATTATCAGAATCCCAATCGCTCTTTTTTCCTTCTTTGAAATATGATATTACTTCTTTCATTTTTTCATTAAAAAACTTGTCGAGCTTCTTCGATGACGGATTTTTTTTGCCATAATGATACCACAGACCAAAATCGACTCCAAAATCGACATTTTTTTCATCTAAATAAAACTGAATACTTGCACATAAACCTAAAGGGCCGTCATCATCTTCCTTGATCACGACATCTTTGGGGAAAAAGTACCAGAGTCGATCATCAAAAGCTTCCGTATCTGAAATAATCTGAAAACCGTCAAAGCGCTCATCGTTCGATAGTCTTTTTTCAATATCTTCCGAAAGTGACTCCATAAATTCTTGAAACCAACGTTTTTTTATTTCAGGTATCAATTCAGATAGTTTGCACGCAGCCAGCCATCGCTCCTCGGTCGTAAACATGTTTGATGCTTCTTCCAGCAAATAATCATTCATTTCATAACCTCCGTAAGGTTTTTAAGTATTGCGCAATGATTGCCTTTAAAGATGGGGCAGTAATATCGCCCATGCATTGTTTTAACCAATTGTAAATGCTAATATATGATAATCTATAAATATTATCATCATTAAGATAAAATTTCTCTTTTTCATATGCTTTCCCTGCTGGTTTTGAAATACTGTCTGAACCTGGCTTCTTCTTATCTAGTGTCAAATATATAAGTCTATAATGCGATTTATCCGCACGCCATACTGATAAGTATTCGTTTTCGAGCCATTTCCCATATCTCCACAATTGATTGGGTTCATCCACATGATCTATCTTATTTTCAATAACGACTGCAGCATTCTGATTCTGTAGAACAATATCCATTCTACCGAGACTTTCACTATTTTCTACATCAATAAAGCCAGCAGATTTTTCTGTTTCCACACTCCATGGGCTTGGCATTTTTATGATGCCGATTTGGTTTAGAAAAGTATCCAAGAAGATTGCCCCCTGCCCATGTGAACCTTTTGCATCAAGAAGGTTTGCCAGGAATGCGGAGTGGGTGTTGACTTCTTTACGTTCAATTTTGAGTATCTGAAAAATGTTATAATCCGATGCGATTGATTTCGCTTCAATCGACGCTTTCTCTAAAACGCATTCCATAGAGGCGCAAAGCCCATCGAATTCAGGCCTTATGAGGTTTATTGCATCCTGTACCCTTTTTTCGTTACCCTTTAATACTTCAATGAATTTGCTAATGAGCGGATCTATTGTATGAATAAAATCTTTCGCTCGGTATTCATAAGACAAAAGAGCCTCTTGAAATTTTGAGATCACATTCAGCATTTCTACATTGTAATTCAATTGATCACCTTTTTTGTCATTGATCCCTAACTTCCTTTTTCTCAAAATCATCCATTGGGTAATGCTTGATATTCCCCGTGATTAGGGAGGCCTTATGGACGACACTGGTGGCGATGATGAGGCAGTCATCCAACACCAGATGATGGCCCTTGATCGTCTGGCGATAATCCCCTGCCAGGGCCTCAATTTTTCTGTACATAGCAATCACCACTGAGCTGTTCGGCTGTTTTACCGTCTTCTACAGCGTATAGGGTGAGGGTCAGCACTTGTTTTTCTTCCTGATTCGTGCTCTTCCGGGTTCTAAAACAGTAAAGCTGCCGTCAAGTTCTTGTGCATGTCCGCCAATCAGATCGATCACGGCTGCAACCATTGAAGATCGCAAGCTTGCCGGATAGCGGATTAGCAATACGCCCGTCATCGCATGGTGATGCGCAAAAACCCACTCACCAAAATCCTTGTCTTCTGTTATCAATAGCCGACTTTCCGCCACCGCCAATTCCAATACCGATTCATCTGGCAATGATGGGGATATTTCAGCGATTGCATCGACGGAATATCCAACCGACCGCAGTGCACGAATCACGGAAAAATCGCAACTTTCGTCTGCCAAAAAGCTCCATGGTTTTGTATTCAATCGGCAGTACCTGTCTTCAAAAAGATTGTTGTTTCATTGCGGATCATATCGGCTGCGTAAATCAACGCCGACTGGATGGCTTCTCTCGACAGCTTTGGATAACCATCGAGTAAATCTTCAAAAGAAGCGCCTTCACCCAATTTTCTTACGATGAGGTCAACAGGAATTCTTGTCCCTTTGATGACGGGCTTGCCCAGCATCACTTCCGGTCTTGTCTCTATCATGTCATAGGCATTCATAACATCCCTCCATTGTTGATTGTTACGCTACCAGAAGTTTAGCTTCATGGCAATTGTTTCTTTACCGAAAAAAGAAAATATCGTGCCGCGATATGGAACGAATAGGTGCTATACTATAACCAAAAGGAGATGCAGTTGAGGCTGGGCTTAATTGTCAAAAGAACTGGAAAGAGGCAGAGGCCATGAAATTTAAGAAACACATGAAGCACCTGGATCATTCGGGAGCAGTGTCTTGCGATCTCGACAAGAATGAACGCTTTGTTCTGCGTAACTGCGCCATTTACCTTGATCGGCTGCTTGGGGCTTATCCATTATTGGCGGACCGTCAAACAATCAAGCTGCTGGCGTGGGTCCTGGGACCGGAAATGATCAGCCTGGGACAGGTTCTTTTGGAGCGGATGAGCAAGAAGGAAAAGCAAAGATATGAACCGGACATCGATGAAGAACTTCTCGATCCTGAGGAGGCGCCTGATTCAATCTGCCGCATTCTCAGACAATCAGGAAAAAAGCATACGACTCCTTTCATGACTGCCGTACGCGATGCACTGGCGCAGCGACACAAGATCCTTGCATATACGGGGCGCAGCGACACCGAGAAGAAATTGGATATCCTGACGAAAATGTTCTGCCTATCGGACCAGGAACATGTTCTTGTCGATTTTCTTTACATCATTTCGGCCTGGCAGCAGGGGGAAGACTATTTCGTGGATCATCTGCACTGCCAGGATATTTCTGGTCGGCGCTATCTGAAAATGATCCTGCAGATGACCGACCGGGAAATGACAGACGTCCTTTCCGGAACTCTTGCACGAATTGAATTCTATGAAATGAACAGACATTCATTCTGCATAAATGATGATTTTCTGGCCTTTTTCCAGAAACCGTCGAACGAGTTGCTGGCGAAGAATTATTTCGTCGCTTTTTCCAGGAAAACCATCCCTTTGGGAAATCATTTGATCGATCCGAAGGTAACGGAAAATATTCTAAGCCTCCTGAGCGTCAAGCGGAAATCGGCGAATCATATCCTGCTCTATGGGCCGCCGGGGACAGGGAAAACAAGCTATGCCCTCGGTCTGGTGCAAAAATTGGGGATTCCCTCCTACGAGATCCTGCAGGAGGAGGGCAATACGACCAGCAAACGTCGGGCGGCGATTCTTGCATGCCTGAATATGACTAACGGTGGCGATGGTTCGCTGGTCGTCGTGGACGAGGCGGATAACTTGCTCAATACCCGGAATTCCTGGTTTTCAAGGGGAGAGACGCAGGATAAAGGCTGGTTGAATCAGCTCCTTGAAGAACCGGGGGCCAGAATGATCTGGATTACGAACAACATCTCCTCGATTGAAGGCTCCGTGCTGCGCCGCTTTGCCTTCAGTATCCATTTCCGGGAGTTCAACCGGCGGCAGCGGATCGACCTATGGGAATCGATCCTGAGACGGCACCGCGTCAAGAGCTGTTTCGATACTGAGGAAATCACTGATCTGGCAATTCGCTATCCCGTCAGTGCGGCCATTATCGATATGGCCGTCCGGAAGGCTCTGGAGACTTCATCGCCGGGGCAGGCCGCCTTGAAAGATATCGTGACGATGAACCTGGACGCTCACCTGACGCTCATCAACGACGGCGTGAAACAGAGGAACAAGGAATCGATTGAAACCGATTATTCCCTTGAGGGACTTCATGTGGAAGGAGATTTACCGGCTATCATGGAACACCTGAAAGAGTTTGACTGTTGCCTCCGCCGATCAGATCAGCACGCAGTGAGAAATTTCAACCTCCTTTTCTACGGGCCGCCCGGCGCCGGAAAGAGTGAACTGGCGCGCTACATTGCCGGACATCTGAAAAGAGAGCTTATGGTAAAGCGGGCCAGCGATATTGTTAGTCCTTATGTGGGCCAAACGGAGCAGAATATCAGCCAGCTCTTTTCCGAGGTGGAGGCTGCGGAGGCTGTGCTGGTCATCGACGAGGCGGATTCGTTTCTTTTCAACCGCAACCGGGCAGTCCGGTCCTGGGAGATCAGTCATACCAATGAATTTCTCACTCAGATGGAGCGCTTTTGGGGCATTCTGATCTGTACGACCAACCGTTTTGAAGATCTGGACCAGGCCTCCGTCCGCCGCTTCAATTACAAAATCGGTTTCCGCTGCCTGAAGCCGGAAGGCAACGTTATCTTTTACAAAAAGCTGCTTTCTCCACTAACCACGGCATTATTGGATAATGAAGGGGAAGGAATGCTTGGCAATATCGGCGATCTGACGCCGGGAGACTTCCGGGTGGTTCGGGACCGTTTTGCGATCTCTCCACCTGAAAGAGTGAACCACGACATGATGATACAGGCCCTGCGGGAAGAAGCGCAAATCAAGAAATTGCAGGAGGGCAGGAAACCTCTTGGTTTTATGCGGCTTAACTCATGAAAGAACTTTAAAAACCATTTACAAAAGGAGGAAATTATGGACACGATCATTCTGCTGGTTATTCTGGGAACAAGCATCTGGGTATTCTTTGACGCCCGCGCTATCGGCGTAAAGAAAGGTCTGGTCACGGGGTTGGGGAACATGGGTCCCTGGGGTTGGTTCTTTGTGACCCTCTTGCTGTGGATAGTCGGGTTCCCGGCTTACCTCGCCATGCGGGGCAAGTACAAGAAGATCAATCAGCAACCAGGTTTATAGCTTTTTTATTTGCTAATTTCTTTGAATGTGGGGGTGGTTCACATGAGATTTTGGGAGGGTGTTCATTTTGTTGGCGCCGGTGACGATGGAAACAGGACGGCCATCGAATTATCCAGGATTTATGAAGGATTGCGTGACGGTCTTTTTAATGAGGGGCATGACGAGCCTAAAAACCATCTCCACATTCATTCATTTCCATTTGCTGAAACGGGCTGCTTCGATGGTAATTCTGATTCCATCATTATTCTGGCCGGGGCAGTCCATGATCCTTGCTGGAAAGAGGCCCGGGAAACTTTAAATGAGAGCAGGCCATATTTCATGTTGACGATTGGCATTGATTCTCAGCGGGGAATAGACACTGACTCCCTTCAACCATTCCCGAACGAAAGCCTTGTCTTTCCTGCCCCGTATTCTTTTAACCAATTCGAGGTAGCGCAACTGGCGTTGAAGATCTTTTTTATTCACACGTCGTGGCAAGCAAGCAGCAGGGGATCGCTGATTGGTTATGACCCTGCCGATACGAAGGCCATATTCACCGGCAAAGTCACACAAATCAGACAGATGACCTCGGATAAAGAACATTACCGGCAAAACTTCTCAAAGTTTCTCGGCGAAAACAAGGTAGACCTCAGCCGAGCACAGGGAATCCTGATGTCATTCTGGGGCCGGGACGACGTGTTGTCTGTTCCGAAAGTAAAAGAGCTTTGGGAAGAAACGGTGCGGTTGTTGCTGCCCGACACCCATCAATTGATTACGTATCATGTCCTGCCGGAAGAAGAACCGGCGTTCATGGCAACGCTGTTTCTCTCTTTGTAAGGCCATCCGGGGCCATGTCCAGCAGTGATGATTTACGACAAAATCTGTTTAAAAGGGAGTAAAATCAATGGGAACAATCCAGCCAAAGAAAGCGGGGAACATGTCAGCCGCTAAAAAAAAACCCGGGAATTATCTCAGTAAATCTCTTTATGTCCGCGGTCTGCAATGCCACAAGTCGCTCTTTCTCCAGAAATATAGTGCCGATTTGAAAGACGACATATCTGACTCTCAGGAAGCAATTTTTCAAGGTGGTAGAGATGTCGGAACTCTGGCGTGGCAGTTATTTCCGGGCGGCATTGAAATACCTTACGAAGGTTTGTCCCACCAGGAGCAGCTTGACCTGACACAGCAAACAATTCAGGAGGGGCAAAAGACCATATATGAGGCAACTTTCAGCCATCAAGATGTCTTTGTTAAAGTTGATATTCTTCATAAAGGGAAAATGGGATGGGAGATCTACGAGGTTAAGGCGGGAACAAAAGTCGCGCCTGTCTATGTAGATGACGCCGCCCTCCAGTATTACGTCCTCACTGGCGCAGGAATTAAAGTCAGCAAGGTCTGCATATCCTACATTAACAACGGTTATGTCAGAAAAGGGGCGCTGGATGTTAAAAAGCTCTTTATCAGTGAGGATATTAGCAAGCAGGTAAAAGAGAAGCAGCCTATTGTCATCGAACAGTTGAAAAAGCAACGACGGATGCTCGCGGGAAAGCTTCCAAAAATCGACATCGGACCCCACTGTTCTGATCCTTACGAATGTGACTTCTGTGATCATTGCTGGAAGCACATCCCTGATGACTCTGTATTTGATCTGCGCGGCAACGGCATCAATCCTTTTGATCTCTATGAGCAGGCGATAATCAAACAGAGAGATATCCCTCTTGACTTGCTGAATAAGAAACAACGCCAACAGGTCGTGGCGACCGTAAAGAAGCAAAACGCCGTTGATAAGAAAAAGATCCGGGAGTTTCTCAAAACGCTTTCATACCCCCTCTACTTTCTTGACTTCGAGACATTCATGAGCGCCATTCCGCTTTACGATGGCGTTAAACCTTATCAAAACGTACCTTTCCAGTATTCGTTGCATTACCAGAACAAGAAAGGAGGTAAACTTTCCCATACAGAATTCCTGGCGGAACCTGGAACTGACCCGCGCAAGCCGCTTTTAGAAAAGCTGCTGGTTGACATTCCGGAGGACGTCTGCATCCTGACCTACAATATGTCCTTTGAAAAGGGGGTGCTCACGGAATTGGCCGCTCAGTATCCCAAGCACAAGAAGAAAATTGAAAAATGGATAGATAACATACAGGATCTGATGGTCCCTTTCCGTCAACGGGACGTTTACTACTGGAAGTTTAAGGGATCGTATTCCATTAAAAATGTGCTGCCGGTGCTGGTCCCGCAACTTTCCTATGACGAACTGGAGATTGCTGACGGTGGTGCGGCGATGGATGCCTACCATCAGATGTGCGCCGTGAAAGATAATCCTGAAGAGTTGGCGCAAATAAGGGATAATTTGCTTGAGTACTGCAAATTGGATACGCTGGCAATGGTGCAGATTCTGGATGCTCTTGGTAAATTGATTTGAGACTGGGAAATTCATCTATACGAGGGTTGGAGCTATTAATTAAAAACGGCACGAACCAATTCATTTGCTTGAGGGCAGCATGAACGATAAAATTATTACAGGCGTTATTGAAAATATGGACACCGGTGAGAAAACGGAAATGGAACATTATGTTCTCTTTCCAAATTACGGATTGACGGCCATTGTGTTGGTGAAGGGCAGCGAATGCTATGGAACAGACCCCGATGGTGCCAAAGAGATAGAGGTAACGTGTAAGGCTCTGGACAGTATCGGCATGGTATATGACCTTAATCTGACATTTACCCCGGACACATCCGAGGAGAAAACGGCGCTTCTTCTTGAGTTTAAGGATAATTCTGTGCACCTCGTCAGCGGTCACTATGGTTTCATAAATAACGAATCCCTTGTCTTGTATGACCCGGAGTACCGTTCAGTTGAACCGGATTTTAAGGAGGATGAAGTCAGGGATGCATTCCGTATCAACGAAAAACATAAGAGTTATCATTGATCATTTCATTCCACCAAAAGCATGCAGAGTGGAGTAAGGAGTAGCATCGTCATGCCCAGACTTGAAGATCATTGCCTGGAATCCATGCGCCTTTTCGGCAAACCTTATAAAGAGGTCCACCTATGGTTAGATGAATTTGCCGGGAGCGAGAGATACGGTTTCAGGCACAGAAAAGTACGCCATCACGACGCTGGAATCGCAGAAGTATGCAGGCTCTTTGGCCCGGATGCAGGTGTGTCGGCGAAGCAACATATCATTTCGGACCTGAAAACAGAAGGCTGGACCGCAGACGATCCGTTCCCCAAAAATGAAGACGACTATGTGAGGAGGGGCTTCTTTTAGTCATATCAACATGAAAACAGAAATTATCGAGAGATGCCGTGGAAAGATTCAGAAAAAACTTGCGTTGAGAGGGCTTCCGGAAATTACCATCAACATCAGACATTTTGACGGCCCCGATCGTCATGGTCATTACCGACTTCCCGAGCACGAGGATCATGTCCATGAACCGGCCGAGTTCCTGCGCGATAGCCGCTGGTTTGACAAGGTCATCCAGCAGTTCAAGGTGGCATATTATGATTTACCGCACAATACCCGAAAGGACATTCCCTACGAAGTTTATCTGATCGAGCCGTTGATACGTCTGGGCAACGCAGTCATTGCCGGCGGATTGAACTGGGTCATCATGGGAACGCTTAAAAACGGCGAGAAATACGCGGCCATAAAGGATGTGGAGGTCAGACCCATGCTGCGCGGTTGCAGCCTCATGACGCTTATGACCCATGCAGAAATGGAACTGGCAAAAGAAAGGGGCTGCGACTTTATCCACACATGGCATTCCAGGGAAAACACCACCTTTCTGGCAGTCGTTGCGCCTGAATTGGTGGCGGGGTTCATGTTTTACAGGGGTGACGCCAGGGACGGTGAGGAATATGAAAATGCAGGCTGTGTGCATCTCCGTTATTACTTTGATCAGGAGAAAGATAGAAATATCGGTGTCCTTTTTAAAGATGGGAAGGAATTCAAAAGTCCCGTAGGTAATCCCGAAATCATTCATCACCTGATGAAGTTTGAGAAATACCCCGGCAGAGAAATTAAGAGGATCGAAGAGTGCAAGCACAAAAGGTAATTCTCAAAAATATTATGAAAAATATGGATGTCATTTTATTATTTGTAGCGGAACTTGGGGGGTTGAACCAATGGCGTGCTTATAATATTTGGAGCTAAACATCCGCAAATAATCAATACGGATTGATATTTCTTGCCAGGATTGTGCAAGATGAAAGGAATTGAAAATGCCAAGCAAAGATTTTGACCTAATTGTGGATCTAATGAACAAATTCTTTGTGCAGAAGAAAATTCGAAATTCATTAGAAGCATTTGAATGTATAGGAATCTCAGATTGGGAAACATGGTGGCAAGTTGAATTTGCTGTTTTTCTGTCTGGACATGAATCTAACCATGAATGGTATCGTGAAGAATATATTCCGGTCGACAAGAGAAAAGAAAGATCGAAGTATAACTTGATTGCTGATTTCATTATAAGGCCAAAAAATCATGCGTTGGACAAATATATCCTGCTTGAATTTAAGCAGCATAAATCTACTAAAACGTGTATTTCAAGGATGTTCGATGATATTTTAAAAATTGATAGGGCAAAGGTATCATCTATTAATCTGAGAAGTGTCTGGGCTGTTGGCGTGCATCCGAAAGGAAACAAAAAAATCCTTAGGGAAAAGGTAGAAGAGATAGCGCGAAAAAGAAATTTAGAGTTGTGCAAGGTCTACACAAAATTTATTTCTAATACAGGCTTTGCATATTCAATTTTTTGTAAAAATCAAGCTCTTTCCGGACAGTCAGTTTCTCTCCGGTATGATGTTTAAGCTGCCTGTTTTAGTGTCTCTTGCTCTTTGATAATTTTGCCAGCCTCTATGGTCTCAATGGGTCTTCTG
>Ga0074199_1000235_pt1 | contig 107607 bp, 111 predicted proteins | sample EPASupsiteSAE347_FD_64528 | JGI IMG/M metagenome (GOLD analysis project Ga0074199, IMG submission 64528) | Bioremediated contaminated groundwater from EPA Superfund site, New Mexico - Sample SAE3-47 | ecosystem: Environmental > Aquatic > Deep subsurface > Groundwater > Contaminated ...
TGTAGTAATAGCAGATTTCACGATGTCTTCCATTCCAGGGTCCCTCCTTTTTTCCTTGTGCAAATGTTATGTGCCGAGTTGCGGCAAAGCATTGTAGAGAAAAAATCCTTTTAAATACGACATCCGGGGAGCATTCTCATTGTCTTGGCTTTCCGGACGGGTCCCTAAAGGGGTTTTACCTCTCGCAAAAGCTAATGCGCCAATATTTTATAAGCTATTTACGGGGTTTGCGAGGGGAAAAGAGAATTTTGATGTGCGGTTTGCACTTTTACAAGCGTGTTTGGGCCTTCCGAATAAGCTTCGGGCTGTCAACCGCATTGTAGAACTTGAGCTTTCCGACCTTGTCTGCATCAATCCACTCCGCAAGGGCGGCGTATTTCTTTTCGTTCTCATCGAAGAACTCGGTCGAGAGCTTGCCGCCGGTGATTTCACAAAGGTAGTATGCGCAGATTGCGTGCACGAACCTCTTGCTTACAGGCAGCCTGAAAAAAGAGTCGCTGAACTCCACCAGCTCGCCTACCTTGGCTTGCAAACCGGTTTCCTCGTGGATTTCTCGTTTCAGCGCATCTTCAAACGTTTCGCCGGTTTCGACAGCCCCGCCGGGAAATACGTAGCCATCCAGCATCCTTGAGAATAGGACCTTGCCATCTTTGATTATTACCGCATAAACTGCCGGTCTGAATTTCAATTCCGCTGCCGGAACCTTGAATTCTTTGCCTTCGTAATCGTGGCAGATAACTTTCTTTTCGCCTTTTCCCTGGTTTGCCATCAAAATCATCCAAGAATCGAACCGAAGAAGCCCTTCTTCTTTCTCTTGCCCTTCTTTTCGACTATTGCGCCGGTGTCAAGGGCTTCCAGGTACTCGCGCTGTTGGGCGTTCAGGTGAGTTGGAGTTTCCACAATCACGCGCACAATCTGGTCGCCTCTTCCGTCGCCGTCAAGCGAGGGCATTCCCTGTCCGCGCAGCCTGAACTTGGTGTGAGTTTGAGTTCCAGCAGGGATGCGGACGTCCGCATCGCCGCCATCAATGGTCGGAACCGGCACGGTTGCTCCGAGTGCTGCCTGCGAGAATGAGATTTTCTTGTCAATGTGCAAGTCAAGCTCGTCAACTTTGAACGTGTTGTCCGCTTTGACTGAAATCATGATGTAAAGGTCTCCCATCGAGGAGCCGTCCGAGCTGGCCTCGCCCTGCTCGCGGAGTATTAGCTTTAAACCATCGAATGCTCCAGGAGGAATTTTTACTGAAATCGTCTCCTGTTTGTGCGCTGATCCCTTTCCTTGACATTGCGTGCATTCCTTATCATAAGTCTTTCCTGTTCCTGAGCAGGTTCGGCACGCTCCGATTGTGACGAACTGTGTGTAACCTGCCCTGCGCACCTGACGTGTCTGTCCGGTACCACCGCATGCAAGGCACTTGCGCACCTGCGAACCTGGTTCTGCTCGTGTTCCCTTGCAGTGCGTGCACTGCACGGAGTGGCGCAGGGAGATGTCGCGCGTTGTTCCGGTGAACGCTTCCTTTAGGGATATTTGCGCCTCGTACTGGAGTCTCCTGCCACGCTGCTGAACTGCCTGGCCCGAGTACTGCTGACCGAAGAAAGATGAGAATATGTCTCCGAATGTGCCAAGGTCGTCGGAGTCGTAAAATCCGGTGTTGCGGAAGATGCTTTCAAAGTCTGTTCCGCGGAAGATGTCCTCCTGCGAGTATTCGTCCGAGAACTTTTCTGGGCCTTCATAGTCGTATCTCTTTCGCTTGGTCTCGTCGGAAAGCACGGCGTAGGCTTCGCTAATTTCCTTGAACTTGGCCTCGGCTTCCGCGCCCTTGTTGCGGTCGGGGTGATACTTTAGCGCGAGATTGCGATAGACCGACTTGATTTCCTCAACGCTTGCGCTCTTGGAAACGCCGAGAACTTCGTAATAATCGCGTTTGGAAGCCATGTGTGCAATGAACCTTCGCTGGTTTCTGTATTGGAATTTTAGAATTTGCAGAAAAACAAACTACAAATCAACGAAAAGGAAAAATAAAAGGGGATTAGGGTGGCAGGGGGAAAGAGAAGGGGGCGGTGGTATTTGGTCTTCCTTTCCCCTTTACCCTAATAGTACTCATCCTTTCTTGGTAAACTCCGCGTCAACCGCGTCGTCAGGGCCTGCATTGCCGCCGGGGCCGGTTGGGCCTTGGTTGGGTCCTGCTCCTCCGAAGCCCTGGTTGGGGCCTGCGCCCATGTCCGGACCCGCGCCCTGTCCGGGCTGGCCTTGCGCTCCAGCGTCCTTGTAAATGGCCTGGCCGATTTCCTGCTCGACCTTGCGGAGTTCCTCCATCTTGGTCTTCAGCAGGGGGATGTCGTTCTTTGCAAGGGCATCCTTGACTTCGGCAACTGCCTTCTCGACCTTTGCCTTGGTCTCTGCGGGGACTTTGTCCTTGTAGTCCTCCAAAGTCTTGGCAATGGCCCACACTGCTGTGTCGGCTTCGTTGCGCAAAGTGATCTCGTCCAGACGCGCGCGGTCAGTTGTGGCGTTCGCCTCGGCTTCCTTCACCGCCTTCTCCACCTGCTCCTTGGACAGCTTGTTGGGCGCCATTATGCGGATTTTCTGCTCCTTCTTGGTGCCCTTGTCCATTGCGCTCACGTTGAGGATGCCGTTGGAGTCGATGTCGAAAGTGACCTCGATTTGGGGCGTTCCCCTTGCAGCTGGAGGGATTCCTGAAAGCTGGAAGTTGCCCAGAAGCACGTTGTCGCGCGCAGTCGGCCTCTCGCCCTGGAAGACATAGATGTCCACAGCCGGCTGGTTGTCAGCGGCAGTCGAGAACACCTGGCTTTTCTTGGTCGGGATGGTGGTGTTGCGCTCGATTATCTTGGTGAACACCCCTCCAAGGGTCTCGATTCCAAGCGAAAGCGGTGTCACGTCGAGCAGGAGCAGGTCCTTGACCTCGCCTGAAAGCACTCCCGCCTGTACTGCCGCACCAAGCGCTACGCACTCCATCGGGTCGATGCTGCGCTCGACTTTCTTTCCAATCAATCCTTCGACGAAGCGCTGGATTGTAGGCATGCGGGTCGGCCCGCCTACCATTATAATCTTGTCAACCTTGTCCGGCGTAAGCTTTGCATCTTCAAGCGCCTGCATCAGCGGGTGCCTGCAACGCTCAACAATCGGCTGGACCACGCTTTCCAAAGTTGCCCTTGAAAGCCTCATCTGCAAGTGAACCGGTTTCCCAGTCACGTCCTGCGTGATGAATGGCACGTTCAGGTCGGTCTCAAGAACAGTCGAAAGCTCAATCTTTGCCTTCTCAGCTGCCTCGCGCAGCCGCACCATAGCCTGGCCGTCCGCTGCAAGGTCGATTCTGTTCTTTGCCTTGAACTCCTTGGCAATGTACTCGATGAGCGCGTTGTCCATGTCCGTGCCGCCCAGCTGGGTATCGCCGCTTGTGGACTTTACTTCGAACACGCCGCCGCCAAAGTCCATTACCGTAACGTCGAGCGTGCCGCCTCCAAGGTCGAACACGAGAATCTTCTGGTCAGCGCCAGCCTTGTCCACCCCGTATGCAACTGCTGCTGCGGTTGGCTCCGGAACTAGGCGCATGACCTCAAGCCCTGCAATCAATCCTGCGTCCTTGGTTGCCTGGCGCTGGTTGTCGTTGAAGTAAGCAGGAACGGTGATGACTGCCTGCGTGACCGGCTCGCCAAGGAACGCCTCGGCGTCCTTTCGTATCTTTGAAAGGATGAATGCCGAGATTTCCTGCGGCGTGTAGTCCTTGCCGTTTACCGTGTACTTCTGGCTGCTTCCCATCTTGCGCTTTGCAGCGGCAATTGTGCCGTCCGGGTTGGTCGCGGCCTGCCTTCTGGCTGGCTCGCCAACCAGCACCTGGCCGTCCTTTGTGAATGCAACTACCGATGGCACGGTCTTTCCCGCCACAGTTGCGCCTTCCGCGCTAGGTATGATTATCGGCCTGTTTCCCTGCATAACTGCAGCTGCCGAGTTGCTTGTTCCCAAATCGATTCCGATTATTTTACCCATATATTTTTCACCTGAATTTTTAGTGTAATTTTTTTGATTTTTCCTGTCGATTTTTTTTTGTTTTTACTTCTTGTCTTCTGTTTTTGTTTTTCCGCTGCCAACTACCACCATCGGGTGGCGCAAAATCTGGCCGCAGAACGAATATCCCTTCCTCAATTCACAGCTCACAATCCCTTCCTCTGCCTTGTCGTCCGTCCTCACGGCCTCGTGCACTTTCGGGTCGAACTTCTTTCCCCCGCACCCGGCGATTTCCTCAAGGCCGTGCGCCTTGAGCGTGTCAAAAAGCCTCTTCCTCAGGCCGGCAAGCCCTGCCTTTACCTCCTCGTTCTTTTCGTAATGCTCGATTGCCGAGTCAAAATCGTCCAAGAGCGCAAGCAGGTCGGAAGCCACGTACATTTTTCCGCGCGCCTTGCCGTCCTGCGCCACGCTTTCTGCGTGCCTCCTGTAATTGTCAAAGTCAGCGGCAAGCCGTTTGTAGTCCTCGACTGCGACGCAGCCTTTTGGACAGCCGGTGCCGCAAGTTTCGGCGTCGGATTCGCCGGCAAGGTTTGCGTTGCCTTCGGCGTCTTTTTCGATTTCTTTTCCGTTTTCCTTGGCGTTATTGTCGTCACTCATGCAAAATCACAATCCCCTGTTCACTCCTGCCTTTCCAGCTGCCTTGCAATCATCCGCGCCCTGCGGATGTTCTCCATTGCCTGCTTTTCAAACTCGTCAAAGATTTCGTCAAAGTCGCGCGGGTAGTACCTCGGGCCGCGCTTCTCAAGCATCCCCAGCTCCGCAAGCCTGTTGAGGTGGTGCAGCGCAGTCAGCCTGTTGAGGCTTTCGATTTCGGCAAGCTCGCTTGAGCCGATGCCCTCCTGCGGGTGCGCCCTCTCTATCACTACCTTATATACGCGCACTACCGTGTGGCCGGTGTCGCGCTCCGAAAGCGCGCCAAAGAGCCTGCAAATCTGCTCGAACTCACCAGCAGGAATCTGCTGCGAGAGTGCGGCCTGCCTGCCTTGCTGTAGCTCCTGCGGCTGTTGCGGCGCCTGTGGCCCTTGCCTGGGTTCGTTCTGTTGGCCTGCAGCAGGCGCCTGCCGAAGCATTATCCTTTGCTCCTGCCGCTCCGGCGGCCTTGGAGAAACCCTTGCCAAGAAAATCATGTTTCAAACCCTTGAACTGTTAATACCGTTTTAACGGCAATTGGTAAGAAACGTGAAAGTATATAAATGTTAATATCGGATTAACACTCTCGTCCTGTGGCTGGTTTTACGTCTAGGAACGTGGTTGTCGGGTTCTTTTTTGTGGTTAATGGTTTTGTGACTACTTTTTAGTAACTAATATATTGTTCCGCGTCCATAGGTATGATATGTCTAATCCTAAGCCAATGTCCGCAGAGCACATGGATATGTACCTTGCATTCGTGCTCCGCGAAAAACGCGTACTCCGCAGCCGCGAGACCAGTTTTCCGTCGGAAGAGCTTGCTGCAGCAGAAAAGCAGGTCAAAGGCGTGCTTCGTGAGATACACGCCAAGTTCAAGAAGAAAGAGGAGCTTGACCTGGCCATGTCAAAGCCGACCAAGCGCCGCCAGCTCTCAATAGACATCCTGCGCAAGTGCAAGGGGATGAACCGCAAGCAGGTGATCCTTGTTGTCGAGAACTTCCTGCTCTTTGAGGAAGTCATGAAGAAGACCATCACTTCGAAGGTAGTCCTTCCCGACCCTACCAAGGGCGACGCGTTCTACGTGCCCAAGAAGCACAACTACCGATAATTCGCCGGTTTTCCGGTATTTCCATATTTTCCGCCTTACTGCAAGGTCTTCGGTTTTTCGGTCCCCGGCAGCCTGCCGGCCCTTTTCGCCACTATATTATTACTTACTGTCCAGTAGTGTCCTAGGGGTTCGATTTAAATATTAGTTACTGCACAGTAGTAACATATTAGTTGGGGTAAAATTCATAGGTGACAGTGGGTAGATGGCATTCTCTCGCAAGGCATTCGTAAATCTTCTATTGCCCATACTCGGGCTCCTATTGGTCGCGGGCGCGCTTTTCCTTGCGCTCCCTTCGGCCGCCGCGTACTCTTCATGTACTCCGGGCGCAACCTGCGACTCCGCAGGCCAGACTTGCACTTATTTCCTCCCAACCGACACCCTCTGCCGCAGCACGCTCACCTGCAACTCCTACAACCAGTCCAAGACAAGCACCGTCCCCTACGACACTGCCTGCTACTGCATGCAGAACCTCCAGATTACCCAGGTGACCGACCAGAGCCTTGCGGGCAACGGCGCGGAGGCGGCCTTCAAGATAAGCGTGCGCCAGTCAAACCAGGTAAGCTACCGCCAGGAGACCACCTACAGCAACCTCCTTCTCTTCGGCTCGGCATCGCTCACCTGCTCAGGATGCAAGTACGACAACCCGTCCTGCGGCTGGGACGAGTACTGCGACACTTCCAACAACGTCTGCAGGGACAACTACAACCACTGCGAATGGTACGAGCATTGGGACGGCAACAGCTGCGAATCGCGTTCGGGCTACTGCTACTCTGACGGGGACTGCGGCGGAAACGAGCGCTGCAGCGGGCACGTGTGCCGCTATGATTACGATTATTACGACAACTACTGCAACTCGTGGCAGTATTGGAACGGCTACATGTGCGTAAGCACCGGCAGCTACTACTATTACAACACCGACTCGTGCTACGGCCTGTGCGGCTCAAACCAGTACTGCGACAACGGCGTGTGCAGGAACGGCAATTACTACAACTCCGACTCGTGCTACGGCGGGTGCGGCTCAAACCAGTACTGCGACAGCGGTGTCTGCAGGAACTACGGCTCCTCGTCGGACTACGATTGCTTTGATTCCGACGGCGGCATAAATTCCGGCGTTTCAGGGTATGCAAACGGCTACGCAACATCCGTGTCCGACGTATGCTATCGGAACGGCGGCCAGCTTTCTTCGGGCGCCGACATAGGCGATTCCGTCAAGGAGGCGTACTGTGACGGCAACGAGATCAGGACCGCGATGGTAAGCTGCCCGTACTCATGTCAGTACGGTGCCTGCACCAACCCATACGGTTCCGCGACCCCGACTCCCTACGTGCCACCGGTTTACCCGTCCGGCGGATACGTTTGCTCGCCTGGGGAGTACATCTGCGGCCTCCCATGCAGCTCATATTATTCAATAGACGCGGCCTGCGGCTCGGTGATGAAGAGCTACTGCTCGACACACGGCGCGAACTACGTGTCAGCCGGCCCGCAGTGCAAGCAGTGCGGCACTACTGCGCAGTGTTCGCTTACCTCGGCGTACGATTCAGGAACGGGCCAGCAGAGCTGGATGATAAACTCGTTCGACGACCCCGCTTCGGTGGGCGGCCAGTGGTGCAAGAACGACCCGCCCGTGGCATGCAGCGCGTACCTTACGGGCCCAGGGCTTTCAAGGACCCTCGTAGGCACCTACAACTTCGACACGCTCCCCAACGTGGAGTACCCCGGCACCGTGAGAATCAACCAGTCGTACTTCGGCCAGCAGGGGACCTACTCGCTTGACGTGTCATGCAACGTCCAGCTTCCCGCGGGAAGCGTCGCATGCTCCTCAGGCTGCACTTCTGCGGCGTCAACAATCAACTTCCACGTCGACACGTGCAACACCGCAATCAGCGTGACTACGGACAAGGTCCAGTACGCAAGCGGCGAAGTGATGAACATACGCGGCACGCTGCGCAACAACAACCTGCCCATAGGCACTACTGTCTACGTGCGCATCCAGGATGCGTCGGGCAACGTCCAGGCGACCATACCTGTCACCGCAGCAGGCGGCGAGTTCTCTACCAACTGGATAGTGCCCAGCACCCTTTCGACAGGCTCGTACCGCGTCAACGCCACTTCGCAGTTCAATTCCTGCCCGGCGGCGAACTCAAACGTCGTTGTCGGGGTGGCGTCGTGCGACGTCACCGTAGCAACAACGTTCACGCAGCAAGGCTCGGCAAGCCCGGCCACTGTCACCGGAACGGTGTACAACCACGGGACCTCGCTTTCAGGGGCCAACGTCACCGTGAAGGTCTACAAGGACGGCAGCCTCTACAAGCAGGCCTACACCGGCTCGCTCCTTGACGGCACATATTCCATCTCAATGCCGGGCACCTACAGCCAGGGCACTTACTCGGCAATAGTCGAGGCCAAGTACCTCACCTGCCCGGCGGTATCCTCGGCTGCATCAAGCAGCAACACCATCACCTTTGAGGGGACGTGCGACACCCGGCTAATGAGCGGGGTTGCCAAGTTCTCCCCGTCCGTGTCGGGCGTGCAGGTCACGGGATACCTTGCGGACAGCGCAGGTACGCGCGCCAAGGGCACTTACGTAATCGAGGTGCGCAACAAGGCAGGTTCGGTGGTTGGCTCGACAAGCGGCACCACCACTAACGCAGGCGACATCAGCGCGTCGGTCGCAAACATCCCCGCAGGGGACTACGACGTCGTGGTCAAGTCGCAGGCCGGCTCGTGCACTTCCACTGACAAGCTTTCGCTTGGCGGCGACTTCAAGGTCACGCTCCTTTCATCGCCCTCGTGCGGCTCGGCATCAAGCGTGTACCAAATCAAGCTCACCAACAGCCAGTCGTCGTCAATGACCGTCACCATGGCTTACTCCTCGGCTTCCCAGGTCACCCTTTCAGGCCCGTCCTCGGTCCTGGTTCCCGCAGGTGGGGAGGCGGTCATAAGCGTGACCGTCGGGTTTGCAGACGCCGTGTCAGGCGGCTCGCTTGGGGTGGTCAACTTCAACAACAGCAACGCCGCGTCCTCGCAGTCTTTGGAGCTCCCGATATGCGCGTCAGGCAACCTGCGCGTCAACATCGTCGACAAGCTCCGCACTGGCTCGTCGGGCCAGCGCCTGTGCTACAACTTCCAGGTGGAGAACCGCGGCGCCGAGTCCGGCACGGTCACGATGTCCTATGACGTCGGTCCGTACTACGTGGACGGAAGCTTCAGCCAGCAGCAGTTCCGCCTCTCATCTTACGAGACGCGCGACGACCTGCAGTTCTGCGCAACCGTACCAAACGCACAGTTCTACACAATCCCGATAGTCCTGCGCGCAACCGCGCCATTCGGCTCGAATTCCGACGCAGTCGCGATGTCGAGCGGCATTTCCACTTCCGACATCTCGGTGGGCTTCACGGGATGCCCGCTCATTTCAAAGGGCGTGCAGTACCCGATATCGCTGTACAACAACGGCGAGACCGCAAACTACGCGGTTGAGATAGCCGACAACGGCTACCTGCACCCGCTGGTGTCGCCGCAGGTGATATACAACTTTGCGAAGTACTCAAGCCAGATAGTCACGGTCTCCGTGAACCCGTCCGGGCTGCTCTCGTCGAACTACGTGACCCTGTACATCCGCAAGGACGGGGTCATAGTCAAGCAGCAGCAGCTGTGCTTTGCGACGATTGGCGCAACCAACTCAAGCTCGCAGTACGGCTCCTCGCTGTACCCTGTGAACCGCTCGGCGCTTTCGCAGGCGCAGGCAAGCAACGTGCCTGACGTGACCATCTACGCCCCGCAAATCGACTACACTTACAACGGCACGCACTTTGTCGCCAACGCGTCGTTCCTAGTGAAGAACAACGAGAACCGCTCGCTCCTTTACGAGGCCAACGTCAACCTGCCGCAGGGCTGGGATGCCAAGTACTACCCGCACGCGGCAACCATCCGGCCAGGCGACATGCGCGAGTTCACCGTCGCAATAAGCGCGGCCGACTTCCAGAAGCGCGTCTACACTGCGTCAATAGCAATCGTCGACCCGATTGGCAGGACCGCAAGCGCGCCGTTCTCGATTGATGTGACCAAGGCCGAGTCCGCAGGAATCCTGACAGGGTTCTTCTCCGCAGCTGGCGTCTCAGGATACGGCTCGGCAATAGTAGTTCTCCTTGCAATCGGCGCGGTGCTGTTTTACGGCATCCGCAAGAACGAGGAAACCACAGCGTAGGCAGCGCCCGCGCTTTGGCGTATGGCGGAACACCCGCTCCCCTTTTAATTTTTTAGGGGAAAGGGAGATTGTTGTTAATAGGGGGTTTTGGTTAAAATGAAGTGCTCGCTCGTATTCGGTCTTTTCCTGTTGCTTTTCGCAGCTCCGTTTGCCCTTGCGGATCCCGCAGGGAGCATCTCGGTGTGCAAGGGCGAGAACGCCGTCTTCGAGTTCGAGCTTTACAACCAGGCCGAGCCTCTCACTTATTCCATTTCTCCGTCCGGAATCACCGGCACGCTCTCGACTACCACGCTTTCGCTTGGCCGCGGAGAGGCCGCAAACTTCTCATTCCTGGTTGCCACGGTCAACCGCAACGCTGGCAGCTACCCTTTCACCATCATAGCCGACGGCGGGGTCTCGGTGTCGCGCGCAAGCGGCCTGCTTGTCGTGTCGGACTGCTACGGTTCAATGCTTACCCTCAACGCGACCTCGGCAACAGTCGAGCGCTGCGGCTCGGTCAAGGTCAAAGTCTCGGTCCAGAACACCGGCTCCAAGCAGGATGCGTTCGCGCTCTCCTCGTCCGGCGACCTTCCCGTTGCATTCAGCCCCACCGCGTTGTCAGTCGGGCCGTCAAGCCAGGCGTCGGCTGATGCCGTTGTCTCGGTCCCCTGCGCAACAAGCACTGGCACGCACACGCTCCAGATAAACTCATCCGGCCACTCCAAGCAGTTTGCAAAGCTTACCGTATACGTGACCGCGCCCACTCCCACTCCCACGCCGAAAGGGTGCGCGTACTCAAACCCCGCATGCGCCTCTCCCAAGGTGTGCCAGAACAACGCCTGCGTGCTGCCTTCGGGATGCAATTACAGCAACCCCGCATGCGCCTCTCCCAAGGTGTGCCAGAACAACGCCTGCGTGCTGCCTTCGGGATGCAAGTACAACAACCCCGCTTGCGCTTCGGGATTCTCCTGCAACAGCACCACGAACCTGTGCGTGGAAATCCCCCCAGTCCCGGTGCCGGTAATCACGACTACCGTCCGCGCATGCAAGGGCGAGACCGCGCGCTTCAAGTTCAGCATTTATAACCCTGAGGCTGCGGCAGCGGCGTTCAACGTCACCGCAAACAGCCAAGTCAACGGCACCCTTTCAGCCGCGGCGTTTACCGTGCCCGGCAAGTCCTCCGAGAGCGTATATTATACCGTGAACACGACCCGCGTTGCAGTCGGCACTTACCCGATTACCCTTGTGGCGTCAAACGGCAAGACCTCCGGCTTTGTGGCCTCGCAGCTGCAGGTCGAGGACTGCTTCGCATCCAACCTGACGCTGGTCAGCGCAATATCCAAAAACCAGACGATACCCGTGGCGTTCCCCTCGACAGTGCCCGTCGCGCTCCCGACTGCGGTTGCGACCACTGCCCCTGCCAACGCTTCAGCGGTGCCTTCGCTTGCGCCAACAGCTGTTGCCAACGCTTCAAACGCCACCAACGTCACCAAGCCAGCCAGCGTGCTGTGGGCGATAGTCCCGAACGGGATGGTCTTCGAGTCCGGGCTGCAGAAGGCAGTCACCGTGACCGTCCGCAACTCGGCCGACTATGACGTCCGCTCGGTCCGCATACTGATTTCGAACATGACCGTGTCCGACGTCACACTGCCATTGATTCCTGCAGGCAAGAGCGTGAACGTGGACCTGGTTGTCTCAACCGGCCTGTCCAAGCCGTTCAACGCCACCATCCGCGCAGTAGGCGAGCAGGGTTCGGGCGAGACGGTGTTCCTTGTCAACGCGACCGAAGGAAAAGTCGCAGCAAAGACCTTCAAGTCCGCGGCAACGACCGTGAACGGCACCAACGGCTCTGTGGAGCGCGTCAATGCCACGGTGCGCCTGTACAATTACGCCAATGCGACCGCGAACGTGACCGTCTCGGTGCGCGATTCCGCAGTGAACGTGACCCCCGCGGCAGTCTCGATTCCCGCAAACTCATACGTTGAGGTCTCGCTTTCAGCGCAGCTTCCGAAGGGCAAGGGCTACAACGCCACCCTGGTCGTTACCAGCAAGGCGGGCGCGACATACGCCCTGCCCGTGTCGCTCCGTGTTGAGCCGGCATCGGCCTCGACCGGCCTGTTCTCAGGCGGCTTGGTGTCGATGTTCTCTCTTGCAGTAGTCGCAATCGGCGTCATACTCGTGCTCTTCTACTTCGCGCGCAAAAACTCCGACGAGGACGAAGGCGACGAGTCCGGCGATGAAGACGGAGAAGACGCTGAAGACGAGAATCCGAAAGAGGAAAAGAAGCAGGCGAAGAAAAAACGCTAGTAGTGGATTGATGGTCTTGTAAAATGGTCTTGGAACAAATAGCCCTCCTGGGCATTGCAGGCGTGGACGCGTACCTGGTCAGCACCTACCTGAACTCGAAGAGGCAGGCAGGCGAGCGGGCAAGGGCACTGTCCTATCGGGGCGTCCAGCAGCAGCCGGTTCAAACGGCCGGCAGCGCATCCTTACAACCCCCGGCAGCCGCTTCAGGAGACTCCGTAATCCTTTCAGACAGGCTTGCGGCAATCAAGAGCGCGGTTGGCGAGACCAAGTTCGCCGACGAGGTGCTCCCCTACGAGCTCGGCGCCTTGCCGTCAACATCGCTTGCGGAGAATGCGCGGTTTGAGGAAAGCTCCGAGGAGTTCGTTTCAGATTCAAGCACCGTGGTGGAGTCAACTTCCACAAGGTCATCAACTGTCACTGAATCCTCTTCCCTGTCTGTTGAGGAAAAGTTCGAGTCGCACGACCGCAAAATCCAGGACCTCAGTTCCGAATTTGCCGTCTTGGAATACCGCATAGCAGAAGTCGAGCGCATGCTTGGCGTCGAGAAGCCGGCGGAGAAGAAGGCCGAGCAGATTGTAATCCCGTTCAAGCCAGTCATCGTGCAGCCAGTTGTTGTCGAAAAGAAGGTTGCAACCGCGAAAAAGCACGCAAAGAAAAATGCAGCCAAGAAGAAGGCCAAGGCAAGGAAAAAGACCGCAAAGAAGAACGTTAAGAAAGTTGCGAAGAAATCCGCAAAGCGCGTGTCAAGGAAAGTCACGAAGAAGGTTGCGAAGAAAGCCGTAAAGAAATCCGTTACTATCACTGCAAAGAAAGCCGCTCCAAGGAAGGCCGCACGCAAGAAGGTTCGCGGCCACAAGCGCAGCAATGCACGCCGCCAGACGCAGCGCGTCGAGGTCGTCATCAAGAACCAGGCCGCAAAGAAGCGCAAGGCAAAGCCCCGCAAGGCGCGCCGTGCCAAGAAGGGCCGAGTTGAAGTGGTGTTCAAGGCAGCCAAGGGCACGGTTGTGAAGAAGACCGCAAAGTCAGGCTCCAACCGCGTCGAAATCACCGTTGCAGGAAAGAGAGGGCCCGCAAAGAAGGCAGCCAAGGCCAAAAAGAAAGCCTCTCCCAGAAAGCAGGCGGCCCGGAGTTCATCTTCATCCAACAAAGTCGAAGTCGTAGTCAAGACCGCGTCAGGAAAGAAGGTCGCAGTCAAGAAAAAGCGCGCTACAAAGAAGGCGGCAAACCGCGTTGAGGTCGTGCTCAAGGAGCCGTCCCAGAAAGTCGAAGTGGTTCCAGTCCAATCCGAGAAGCCCGCAGAGAAGAAGCCCTCGGAGAAAAAGGACGCCAATTCCAAGGACCACATGGACATCGAGTGGAAGGGCTCCACAATCAAGCTCTACTCCGGCGAATCGAAGGACTAAAAACCTTCATCATCACTAGTTTTACCAGCTTACTTCTGGTTTTGCTTCGCAAGACCCAGTTGTTTTCATTCTTTGAAGGTGGAATACTATGGAAAGGACTTTCGTAATGCTCAAGCCTGATTGCGTCCAGCGCGCGCTGTGCGGCGAAGTGCTCTCGCGCTTCGAGAAAGCCGGGCTCAAGATTGTGGCAATGAAGATGACCAAGCCATCCAAGGAGCTTGTCACCAAGCACTATCCCTCAGACGACAAGTGGCTCTCCATCGTAGGCTCCAAGACCCTTGAGAGCTACCAGAAGTTCGGGATTGACGCCAAGAAGGAACTCGGAACTGATAACGCAATCGAAATCGGCAAGATGGTAAAAGGGTGGCTCGTTGACTTCATTTCAGGCTCGCCGGTTCTTGCATTTGTCCTTGAGGGAAACCACTCCGTTGAGAACGTGCGCAAGATTGTAGGCTCGACCTTGCCCATAGTTGCGCTCCCCGGAACCATCCGCGGGGACTACGCAGTCGACTCGCCTGACCTTGCAAATGCAAAGAAGCGCCCAATCCGCAACCTCATCCACGCATCAGGCTCGGTTGAGGAAGCAAAGTTCGAAATCGACCTGTGGTTTACCGCAAAGGAAATCTACGAGTACAAAAGAGCAGATGACAGCATAATCAACGGATGATTTGTTGGCAGCAATTGAAGTGACTTGCATATGCCCGCCCTCAGGCAGCCCATCGTGTGCGTTCTTGGCCACGTCGACCACGGCAAGACCAGCCTGCTCGATGCAATACGCCACACCAAGGTGCAAAGCAGGGAAGCGGGCGCAATCACGCAAAGCATCGGCGCGTCAGAAATCCCCATCAGCGTAATCAAGGACGTCTGCAAACCCGTTCTTTCCCGTCTTCCAATCCAGTTCACCATACCCGGAATCCTCACAGTAGACACGCCCGGCCACGAGGCCTTCACCAACCTGCGCAGGCGCGGCGGTAGCATCGCTGACATCGCAATCCTAGTCATCGACGTTACCAAGGGCGTGGAACGCCAGACCGAGGAAGCGCTTGACATACTCCGCGAGTTCAAGACTCCTTTCGTAGTTGCGCTCAACAAGACTGATGCAATCTCCGGATGGAACCCGCAAGTTGGCGCGTCGTTTTCCGAAACCGAAAAAGTACAGCAGGAACGCACCAAGGCGCTTCTTGACCAGCGGCTCTACGAAATAGTCGGCCAGCTCTACTCGCGCAACATCTCAGCAGAGCGGTTTGACCGCGTGAGCGACTTCACCAAGCAAGTCCTTCTCATCCCCGTCAGCGCAAAAACCCGCGAGGGCATTCCCGAACTTTTACTATACGTTTCCGGACTTGCACAGAAGTTCCTCGAAAAGCGCCTGACCATAGTCGAAGGCGCAGGCGGAAAGGCAAACATCCTTGAAGTGCGCGAGGAGCGCGGCCTGGGCAAGACCTTGGACGCAATACTTTTCGATGGCACCATCAACGAAGCCGACACGCTCGTGTTTGCAAGCGCAGAAGGCGCGATACAAAGCAAGGTCAAGGCAATACTCAAGCCCAAGCCCTTGGACGAGATGCGCGACCCGCGCGAAAAGTTCTCTTCCATCCCAACCGCGTCAGCCGCGGTCGGCTTGAAAATTGCCTGCGAAGGCGCTGACATAGCAGTAGCCGGTTCATCAATCACCATAATCAACCCGGAAGACCCCGAGCACGAGGCCAAGGTCGCGGCAGCAAAGACTGCAATCGAGTCCGAAATCAAGGAGCTCGTCACCGCAACGCAGAACGACGGCATCATAATCAAGGCCGACGCGTTCGGAAGCCTAGAAGCCATTGAGAAGCTCCTTGCAGGAGAAAAAATCACAGTTCGCTCAACAGGCATCGGCCCAGTATCCAAGAAGGAAGTGCTTGAGGCCGCAAGCGTCAAGGTCAAGAACGCAGACCTGGGTGCGATTTTTGCGTTCAACGTTCCGCAGGACCCCGACGTGCTTGCACTTGCGAATTCCGAGGGAGTCAAGATTTTCCCAAGCAGCATAATCTACTCAATAGTTGACGACTACTGGCGCTGGATTGAGGAAAAGAAGGCGAATGCAAAGCGCGAAGCTTTTGCAAGCCTCGTTATGCCCGCACGCATACTTGTGATGCAGGGATGCTGCTTCCGCGAGTCCAACCCGGCAGTGTTCGGTGTTGAGGTTGAGTCCGGCCTCCTCAAGAAGGACGCGCCCCTGATGAACGAGCAGGGTATAGTTGTCGGGTTTGTGCGCGGAATCCAGAAGGACAAGGAGCCAGTAGAGTCCGCAAAGAAAGGCGAGCAAGTTGCCATAAGCATGTCAGGGGTCTACTTCGGCAGGCAAATCAAGGAAAAGATGAAGCTTTTCACCAACCCGCCCGCTGACGACATGGCCACGCTTGAAGGCAAGTACAGACAGGCCCTGAGCGAGGACGAGCGCGAAGTTTTGGCCCAGATAAAGGCGCTCAAGGCACTGGCACAGGACTGAATACTGGCTGCGTCCAATACTGGCGTCCCCGAAACAATTAATAGCCTTAAAATGGACTATTATTACAGCTGATTTTTGGCAATTTAACGCTTAGAAATTACAGTCACAATTAGGGGTGTAGGTATTCAATGAAGATAGTATTCGGCGACCCGAAGTCCAAGTTCGTGTTCCAAAAGGAAGTAGAGGCATCAAAGGAAGGCCAGCTCCTCGGAAAGAAGATAGGCGACAAGGTCGAAGGCTCCATAATCGGGCTTGAAGGCTACGAGCTCACAATCACCGGCGGAACCGACAAGGCTGGTTTCCCGATGCGCAAAGACATCGTCGGAGTCCACAAGATTCTGGCATTCCTTTCGGGCGGCGCAGGCATCCGCAAGGTCACCAAGGGCTCGCGCGAGAAGCGCAACGTCGTAGGCAACGTGATTTCCGAGACAATCGCGCAGGTCAACGCAAAGATTACAAAGGAAGGCGCAAAGTCACTTGCAGACAGCGGCTTTGTTCCTGCATCCGAAGAGGACCGCAAGAAGAAGAAGGAAGAAAAGAAGGCTGCGGCAAAGTCCAGCAAGGCAAAAGGAAAGCCCAAGAGATAATTTCTTTCCTTTAACCCCATCTTTTTCTTTTGATTTTCTTTTTTCAATTTTTTATTTTTCTTCATTTTTAGCAGTTTATTTTTGTTGGGTGCCTCTATTTGTCCGAAAAGGAAACAGAAACCATCACTTCCCTTCTGGACTCGCACTCGATACCTTATGAAAAAATCCAGCACGAGCCAGTGCTTTCCGCACAGGACGCGGCGAGGGTGCGCAACCTCGCCCTTTCGGATGGAATCAAGTCGCTGGTTGTGGAATTTCGCCGCAAGGACAAGTCTTTCATAGTCTGCGCCGCAATCCGGGCAGACCGCAAGCTTGACTTGAAGAAGCTCAAAGCAATCCTTCAGGCTGACGAGGCAAAGCTCGCTCCCCTTGACAAGATTGAGTCCCTTACCGGGTGCGCGCCCGGCGGGGTGCCGCCATTTGGCCACACTCCCAAGATTTCGGTCCTTGCGGACAAGTCGCTGTTTGCGGACGAGAACAAGGTGCTGGAGTTTGCTGCTGGACAGAACACGGTTGCAATCAAGATGGGTGCAGGAAACCTCAAGAAGGCATTCGAGGCGTATGGTGCGGCGTTCTTTGATTTGTCTGCCTGATTATCGGATTTTAACAAAATTCCGCAATTGTTTCGGGACGTGCTTCTTCAGCAATTGGTCGTAGTTCCCGTCGCTGTTTATGAGTATTTTTCCCCCGAAGACGTGTGCACGTGCCTGGTTTCTTTTAACCTCATACGGGTCGTCGGGAAAGCAGTAAAAGCGTCTGTCGCCGGTTATCTCTTTTTCCGACGCGTCCAGCACGGCCTTCTCCGTCTTTGGGTTGAACAGTATTTCCAGCACCCTGCCTTGGGGGATGCCCGTTTCTTCCGAGATTTCCTTGGGCGTCTTTCCGTCGAACATATGGAAATAGACTGCCTTTAGAGGGCCTATGTCTTTGTGCTCCTCCATCGTCTGTTCATGATTTTCTTCTACCCATTTGACTGCCTGCGGAAGGTAATGTTTTCCAGCAGGTTGGGTGCCTTCTGGCCGTGGCGGCCTTCCCTTTTTTGGTTTTGAAACGGCAGGCTGTGGCATACGAAAATTGCTCAGGGCTTGTGGTAGTGAAGGCCCGTCCTTTGAACGCGCTTGAAGTTTCCCGGTGCGGTACATCCGAAATATGCGCTCGACTTCTTCCGTATAAGGCTGTCCATCCAGCGGGCTTTTTTCCGGCAGGAGGGACGACCTGATGCTGGTCAACGGCTTTCCCAGTTTGGTCACTATTGGAAGGGGCAGACCGGTTTGCATGGATGCGGCCTTGGCGTCGCCTCCGTTATTCATTATCTGCCTTGCCCTCTCGCGGGTGGCGAGCTTTTCCAATATGTCAAGTTCAGTCGAGCCGCCGGGAGTGTGCTTGCCATCGAAACGCTGTGATGTGTCGATGTCGTGCGTCACTTGCCAGATTTTTTCTTGCGGAATTCCCGTCTTTTCATGCATCTCTTCCAAGGACGATCCTTTGATGGCCATGCAGCGGAGATTCCGAGCCCTTTTAGGGTCTAACGGCGGTTCAACTGGCGTTTTCTTGTCCTCAAAAAGCGTGCGCACTTGGTCTCGGTATTTCTCCATCAAACCGTCTGGAATTTCGCGGCTTGCAGCAACTATTTTTGATTTTTTTTGGTCTTTGATTCGTCCTGGCATCGCGGTCATCTGCTGAAAAATGAAATCCCGACTCAATCTTATTCTTTTTCCAGTTTCAATGGTATATCTACGCATTTTTTAGGCTTGCCAGCTCAATTCATTGGTAACGTTTTCAGTCGCTTTGCGACCTATGGTTGGGTTATCAAATGGCAGTCACCAAGGAAGACCTCAAGAAGCAGTTCGCGCAGGACTACAAGAAATACTACCAAGTCCCCCTGTTCGAGCAGGAGGGCTTCCAACGCCGCGTGTGCCCCAAGTGCGGCAAGGGCTACTGGAGCATTGACAAGGAAGACTGTGGCGACTCGTCCCACGAGCCTTACTCGTTCTTCCGCAAGAACCCGCGCAAGGAGAATTACGTCAATTTCTGGAACAAGTTCGCCGACTTCTGGAAGAAGAAAGGCCACGAAATCGTGCCCCGCTACCCTGTAATCTGCCGCTGGCGCGACGACTTGTACTTCAACATTGCATCAATTGTGGATTTCCAGCGGCTCGAAGCAGGCAAGATGTCCTTCGAGTACCCCGCAAACCCGCTCGTAGTTCCCCAAGTATGCTTGCGCTTCCCCGACATCGCAAACATCGGCGTGACTGGAAGGCACTTCTCCTCGTTCATGATGGCCGGACAGCACTCGTTCGACTACCCCAACGACAAGCGCGCCTACTGGAAGGACCAGTGCATCCAGTACAACTATGATTATCTCACGCAGTGCTTGGAAATTCCAAAGGAAGAGATAGTATATGGCGAGGACTTGTGGGCGATGCCTGACTTGTCCACGCTTGGCCCCTGCATAGAGTCATTCTCGCACGGTGCGGAGCTTGTGAACAGCGTCTTTACCGAGTACACTTACTTTGACAACAAGGTTGTTGACCTTCCAAGCAAGGTCATTGACGTGGGCTGGGGTTTCGAGCGGCTATTGTGGTTCTACAACGGCACTCTTACTGCGTACGACTCGGTCTTCCCGCGTGAAATCGACTTCATGAAGCAAAAGGCCGGGCTGAACATGGACACTGCGCTTTTTGAAAAGTACGCTTCGCTCTCATCAACCCTTGACGTTGAGACCATGCTCAATATGGGCGCAGAAAAGGAGCGAATTGCAAAGATGCTTGGCACCACTGTCAAGGACCTTGAAAAGTCAATCCTTCCGATGCAGGGAATCTACGCCATTGCCGACCACTCGCGCACCCTGTTGTTCGCGCTCTCGGATGGTGCAATCCCGTCCAACACCGCAGGAGGCTACAACCTGCGCGTGATACTTAGGCGCGCACTCTCGTTCATCTCCGACTACAACTTTGACTTCGACTTGGTTGACATCTGCGAGATGCACGCCGAAGACCTCAAGCCGCTATTCCCGGAGCTTTCGGAGAACCTGGACGAAATCCACGAGATTTTGGCAGTTGAGAAGCGCAAGTACGGCGAGAGCAAGACCAAGGCGTGGAAGGCAAGCCAGGACATAGTCTCAGCAGGAAAGCCAATCACAACCGAGAAGATGCTCAACCTCTACGAGAGCCAGGGAATCACTCCCGAGCTTTTGGAAAAAGCAGCTGCTGAGAAGAATGCGGAAGTGAGCATCCCAGCAGATTTCTACAAGGCAGTGACCAGCCGCCACCAGATGGAGGCGCACTCTTCAAAGAAGGACTTGACCACCCTTGACGTTTCAACCATCGCAAAGACCGAGTTTTCGTTCTACGAGCACCCCGAACGCGATGAGATTGCCGCAAAGATTGTCGCAATTGACTCCGTGAAGGGCATAATCGTTCTAGACCGCACCATCATCTACCCCGAAGGCGGAGGCCAGAGTGCGGACCGCGGCTCGATAGTTGCAGGAGCAGTTGAGGCAAAGGTTGCAGATTGCCAGAAGCTCTTCGGAGTGGTATTGCACATCCTTGCAAACAAAGCGGATGCAGCGAAGTTTTCACAAGGACAGCTTGTCACGGTCAAGCTTGACCGCAAGCGCCGCAACGAAATCTCCGCTCACCACACTGCCACCCACATAATCATCGCATCCAGCCGCAAGGCGCTTGGAAAACACATATGGCAGTCAGGAAGCTTCAAGGACGAGGAAGGAGCTCACGTGGACATGACCCACTACGAAAAGCCGACTCCCGAACAGCTTGCACTTATTGAAAAATACGCAAACGAGGCTGTACGGCAGGCAATCCCCGTAACTTGTGAGTTCCTTGACCGTGGACAGGCCGAGGAAAAGCACGGCTTCCGTCTCTACCAGGGAGGCGGCGCAATCGGAAAAACAATCCGCGTTGTTGCAGCTGAGGGCCTGGACTACGAAGCCTGCGGTGGAACACACCTCGCAAACACCGCCCAGCTGGGGCTAATCAAGATTACCAAGGCAGAGCAAATCCAGGATGGCGTGGTGCGTCTGCACTACAAGGCAGGACAGCGCGCGCTTGAATACGTCGAGGGGCTGGAGAAGATTCTCTCAGAGACCAACAAGGTCTTCTCGGCAACAAGCATCGAGGCAATACCCGCTGCTGCGACCAAGCTCTTTGACGAGTGGAAGGCGCGCGGGAAGTCCCTGGATGCGCTAGTTGACCGCTTCGCATACTCCGAAGCAGTGTCCCTTATGATTGCAGCGCAAAAGAAGGCTCCTGCTGGCGGCGAGGTCTTCCGTTTCGTGGATGCAACTGGTTTGGACTACGATGCCAAGGTGCTTGAAAAGATTGCGGTTGCCATTGCCGGAAACAAGGGCTGGGCTGTTGCAGTCTCAAACAAGGAAGGCTACCTGGTCTGCGCAGCTGAAGCCGGGAGCGGAAAGAATGCAATCGGCCTGCTCAAGGAGCGCGGCGTTGGCGGCGGGAACGAGAAGTTCGCGCGCGGCAAGCTCAAGGCTTGATTTCTAATTTTATCCTTGCTTATTTTGTCCGGATTATGCGGGGCCTCTTGCCATTGGCAATAGGAACAGGCATTCCCCGGTTGTTTGCAAACATCGCGCCGGTTGCGATGATGTTGGTGAGCAGTATGGTAATCATTATCGTCTCGGCAAAGTAGGGTATGACTATGCCGTTGGCTGCGGGAATCGTCACAAGCACCGCCGCAGCAAGGCCCTTGGGCGTCAAAAACACGATGAGGCTGCGCTCGCTTGCAGGTATCTGCGAGGCGAACGGCCGAACCGAAAGCCACCTTGCCGCGGTTGTCACGATTACTATTGCAACCGACAGCAGTATTGCCTCAAGCTTGAACGTCGAGCCGGTCATCAAAAGGCCGAGGTAGACGAAGAAGAACGTGCGCACAAAGAACGATATTTCCTCCTGCATCCGCCGGATTTCCGGGTCGACTTCGTACTCCTTCTTGTTGAGCTTGAGCAGTGCTGCAAGAACGCCGGAGTTGCCAAGCACAAGGCCGAACACGAACACCGCTATCACGCCGTTGCCTCCGAAGAACTCGGAAAGCGCGTATGCCATGAACACCGTGGCAAGCGTGAGCATGTAGGAGTACTTGCTCTCGGTAAGCCTGCGCAGGATGACCACCCAAAGCGCGGCGAGGATTATTCCTATGAACAGCGCGGCTGAAAGCGAGTTCATCAGCTTCGCAGGCGCAGCCGAGATGTCCGCATTGCCTATCATCAGGTCGATGATGGTGAGGCCGATGATGAGCGTGAACGCGTCCGTAACCGTCGACTCGATTGCAAGCGTCGCCTTGGTCTGGTTGGATGCGCCAAGCCTGCCCAGCATCGAAAGCACGTTCGAGGACGACGTTCCGGCAAGCGCCACCCCAAGCAGGAGCCCCGGCAGCCAGCCGATGTTGAACAGCAAGTTTGCAACTGCAGCTATGGCAACTGTGCATAATGTAAACGAAAGAATCGTGAACCCGAAGGCAAGGGGCAATGCGCGCACCATGCTTGCAATCTCAAATGTCAGGCCGCCGTCGAAAAGCATGAGTATGAGCGCAAGAACTGTCATGAACCCTGCGGCGCCGGCAAGCACGCTCCCAGCTGACACGTCGATTACTCCGAAGATGGGGCCCAGCATTATACCTGCGGCCATCAGGATGAGTATCTCGGAGATTCCGGTGCGCTCGAAAAACAGCGTGGCCGCAAAGCCGAATATCAGAAGCACTCCTATGAGAAATATCAGCTCAATCATTTCAATCTCTCTTTCATTGTGCAGGCTTAAGAATATTCTTAATGTCCGTGCTGCTGTCTCTATGGCCTATGCGATTCTTGCCTGCGTGCCGAACTCCAGCGCTATGAACGCGATGTACGCAATTACCAAGACGAGCCCTTCGTTGAGCGAGATTTTCCTTCCGCTCTGCATGAAGTGCACCCCAAGAGCGCCAGCAGCCACCATCGCAAACCCGCTCAAGGCAACCGCGTCGAACGCGGGCGCAACCGGCGAGGCCAGCGCGACTATGCCCAGGCTCAAGGTTGCGTCCGTTGCGACGTTGCCGACGATGTCGCCAGCTCCCATTTCCGAGTGGCCCTTCCGTATTGCCTGCACCGCCAGGGTGAATTCGGGTGCGCAGGTCCCAAGCGCGATGAGGAATCCCATCAGCACGCCGGGCAGCCCCACGTCAGTTGCAATCTTTATCGCCGAGTCAGAGGCGACGCCTGCTGAGATGAAAAGGACGGCCAGCGCGGCAACCCCGATGATTGCGTGCTTTACAAAGTCATGCCTGTTGTTTGATATGTTGCAAAAGGCGTCCTTCAGCCCGTCGTGCCTGCCGATGATCTTTCGCAGGTAGTAGAAATACGCGATTATGAGGATTATCCCATCAAACTTGGACAGCCCGCCGCCTATCATCAAAAGGACCACTGGCAGCGCAAGGAGCATCAGCAAGGTCTTGCCGCCGTGCCTTACCTTGGACTCCACCTTCAAGCCGCGAGCGTAAATTGCCACCAGGCCGAGTATGAGCGTGAAGTCTGCCACGTTCGAGCCAAAAAGCACCGCAGCTGCCATGTCCGCGCTTCCTTCCGCAGCTGCAACAGTCGCAACCGAAAGCTCCGGGAGCACCGACGCTATGCCCACCACTATGAAGCTTATTGCGAACTCGGAAAGGCAAAGGTACCTTGCAAGCGCCGCGAGGTTTCGAACGCACACTTCAGAACTCTTGACAAGCACCGCAAAACTTGCTGCAAGCAGGGCCAAACTCATAAAGTCCAAATACGTCACCTGTCGGTCTGCGTCTGATTTATTATGCCGCTTCCAAATAACTGTATATCGCTTTTTAGGCCTTTTTTTAGCAGCGTAGGCCGTATCCCTAATCCTTCAACGGGTTTTTCCATTGGGCTTCATAAGCAGGATTTATTACGGGGGCACCGATATCGTGTTCGGCCTCATCCTCCTAGCCGCGGCAGGCTCGATAGCGGGCGGTTACGCCGACATAGTCGCAACTGTCATGCTGGTGCGCGGCGGCATGACGCTGGCAAGCATCGCAATGTCGGTTTAGTTGGTTTTCATGGCACATTCTGAGGGCGGAAAGTGGTTTTACGGCGGTGGCGACATAGTGTTCGGCCTCGTCTTCCTGCTCAACGCAGCCGCAATCGGCGGCGCGGCTTCGCTGATTGGGATGTTCCTTCTTGCACGCGGCACGATGACGATGCTTGGGATAAGTTGAGGTTAGGCAGGCGAATTGGAAGATGCCTTTTGCCGCTTTCCTATTTCTTCTTTCTCCGGCTTGCCTTGGCTTTCTTTTCTTTCGCCTTGCTTTCTTCAGCCGGCCGCACCCAGCACGTGCCTGATGGCGAGCACGACAGTGCGGCGATGGCCTCGTTCTCAGTCTTGGTGTTGACTATGACTCCGGTGCCAAGCTCCAGGCCGGCCCATACGTTCGGGCGCGGGTAAATCTCGGCGTGGAAGTGCGAATCCTCGCCTTCAACCCCGTTGTGGTAAACCACGTTGTAGTCGCGCGACACGCGGAACACCGCCTCGACTATTGTGCGAAGTGCCTGCATGAACTGGCCGCCCTGGAATTCCGAGAACTGGGCGATGCTTTTCTTGTGCTCCAGGCTGATTATCCAGGCCTCGAACGGGAAGCGCGCAAAGGACGGGCAGATGACTGCGAAGCTTTCGTTCTGGAGGATTATGTTCCGCTTTTCCCTCTCGAGGATGTCGCAGATTATGCACTTGCCGGTCTTTTTTTTGTACTCGCGCTCGTTGTCTATCTCCGACTTTATCAGCGCAGGGACGAACGGGAGGGAGATTATCTGCGAATGCTCGTGCTCCAAGCTCGCGCCACCGAGCCTCCCATGGTTCTTGAAAAGGTGCACGTATTTTGCGCCCTTCTTTTTGCAAAGCGCAGCGTACCTCTGCTGGTATGCCTTGAAAATCATCGCCTGGTGCGCAGGGTCCTTGATGTCGGAAAAGAGCTGGTGATGGTCGGGCGTCTCCACGATGACCTCGTGCTCCCCGTACGCCGGCGAGGTGTAGAAGAAGTCGTCCTTCTTTTCCGGCCTGAACTTGCCGCGCGGCTTTACGATTGCAAACGCGTTGTCAAAGCACCGGACGGTCCAGTCCCTCGCGGAAGGCAACGCAAGCTTTGTCGGCGGCGTGACCTTCTCCGCTCCCTTGCAGAACGGGCAGGACACCGACGGGTCAAGCGGCCGGAGCGCGCGCTCGTTTGCAACAACCACTATCGAACCCTTGATAGGGTCCTTGCGGAACTCCAAGACCATAGATTGTGGTAGGAAGATTGCGGTTTTAATGATGTCTGATTTTACTTTGGTTTGCCTGTCGTGTTGTGCCTACTTTAGAGATGTTTTTAAACCGCCCGCGGGTAATCTGATTGGTTCTAATAACCAGTATGTTTGCGAGGGATGAAAATTGAAGCGCGGTCAGGCTTTTGATACGATGATGCTTGTAATCAGCGTCATCGTTGCTGTTGCAATACTTGGGATTCTCCTTAAGTTCATTGTTGATGTCAACCCCGTAGCAGACAATGCCAAGACCGTGGTTCCCGAGCTTGTCAAAAACACGAACTCAAAGGGGTTCGGCGTGGAGATAAAGGACAAGGTCAAGTTCGATAAGGGCGCGGCGTTTTACCGCGAAAACGCAATAGGTTCATCTTCGATATTGCCCGCAAACCTCGAATTTAAATGCGACGATACTCTCATCTGCGGTTCCATAGGTTCTGGCAAGCCCCTTGAGTTTGACGAGACTCACATTTTGGCAAATCAGGATGTTTCAACCGCAGTTGCAGTTTGCACTAATGGCAGGGACAACAAGTTCAAGGTCGTGCTCAGCCAGAACGTAGTTGACGCGCGCGCAGTTGCGGAGACTGCCTGCGGGCTCAATGGATAATTTAGGAGGTTGTGGTTATGCAGAGAAGAGGTCAGGCTTTTGATACTATGATGCTAGTCATCAGCGTCATCGTTGCAGTTGCAATCTTGGGTATGCTCCTTGGGTTCCTTGGAGGGATCGGGGGCTTCGGAGCCAAGGCAAAGGACGTAATCCCCGACCTTGTCAAGAAGGTCCAGCAGAAGGGGTTCGGGCTCGAGCCGAAGGACAATGTGGAATTCAACCCCGGCGACTCCATCTACCGCGACGATGCGAAGGGGACCGCCCCCATCAGCAAGGACTCGGTCAAGTTCGTATGCTTTGACGACAACGTCTGCTCAGGAGGTACCGACACCCCCCTTACCGTTGACGAGCAGTCCATCACCTGCAACCAGCGGATTGCAGTGGCGGTCGCAGTATGCTACAAGGACGACGACGGCACTTACATAATCGGCATCGGCCAGAAGCTCACCGGGACTGACGGGGTGCGCCAGCAGGCCGAGACCGAGTGCGGGCTGCGCACTTAAACTTTGGTGCAACAAGATGAGGCGCGGTGACTGGAGCGGCGTGTACATGATCATAGTGGTCATCATTGCCGCGGTCCTTGTCATCACCCTTGTCAAGCCCCTTTTCGCTTCAGCTGCCGAGACCTCACAGTCCAACCTTGGTTACGGCACGGAGTACGTCCGCGCCGCGCTGGGGCTATTCTAGATTGGTGCATGCTGGATGCGATACCCCCGCAAGCGCGGCCAGATGGCCGCGCCAATGGAGCTGTTCATAGCCGTAATCATAATGACCCTGAGCATGAGCCTTGCGTTCTACCTTTACAACAACATAAGCGACACCCAGTGCGAGTACCGGCTCAAGACGCAGAACGAGCGGCTCCAGGAGGCCATGCAGGAAGTCGCCATGGGCTCGTGGGGCACCTCAAAGCTTGTGGACTACACGATGGAGCGCTGCACCGGCCGCTCGGTCGAGGCGGTGCGCATGATACACTACACCAACCAGAAGTACTGCTCGCGCTGCTCAGGCAACTACGGCGGGGGCTGCTGGGTGATAGAGCCCCTGACTTATACTTCGGGAGTGGACGGCGAGACCGGCATACTTGCCCCTCTGGTCGATTCCAGCGTATGCGTCGAGCTTTCCGAGGCGCTGAGGCTCAACATCGACCCTTCGGGCTCCTGCAACGGCAAGGTCTCCGAAAGCGTGTGCCCGTCGAAGGTGCAGGGCCGCGCCATAACCCCGTCCGAATGCGAAGAGATGTCCTACGCAAGCTCGGGCGCGTACGACAACGCGATGTTCGCCACCTTCGAGCGGCTGTCCGAGGGCAACCTCGCGTTCAAGATAAAGATAACCAAGTCCGCAACCGCAGGGAACATCGAGGGAAGCGCGGGGCAAATCGACCTGTGCGTGTCCCAGGTCTCCTAGGCCGGCCTCATTTTGGCCAGAAGCTTTGCCCGAATTCCTCAACCATCAGCTTGAAGTCCGCAAGTAACGAGTTCCCCTTTTTCTTTGTTATCTCGGCAGTCAGGCTCGGGTTCATCTTAACCGCATCGGCAATCAGCTCGTTGCCAGTGTCAACCTTCCCCAGGTTCTTGTAGGCCTCGCCCTTGTTGTAGATTGCAAGCGCGTTGGTCGGGTTGATTTCGATGGCCTTGTTGAAGCACTCTATAGCATCCTGGAAGTACCTCGCCTGCGCCAGCGCGTTGCCCTTGCTCATCAGGGCGTACTCGTCGCTTGGGTTTTTCTTCAGTACCTTCTCAAAAAAGAGCAGCGCGTCCTCGGTGCGGTCCTGCTCCTTGAAGACAATCCCCTTGTTGATGAGCGCGTTGGCGTTCTCCGGGTCGATTTCGAGGATGCGCGAGAAGCAGTCCATGGCGTCATTGAGCCTTCCAAGCTTGAGGAAGCACAGCCCCAGGCCGTTGAGCGCGAATATGTTGTCCCCGCTGACGTCGAGCGCGCGGTAGAAGTAATGCACCGCCTGCTGGTAGTTCTTCGCCCCCAGCAGGATTGCGGCAGTCGCCTCGATTGCGACGATGTTGTCCGGCTCCATTTCAAGCGCCTCGTAGTACGCGGCAAGCGCCTCGTTGAGCTTGCCCTGGCTTTCAAGCTCAGAGGCCGAAGCCATGTACTCCGCAACAGTAGATGTTTTCCTGGCAACCGCCTGCGGCTTGCCTGCGTCGGCCGGTGCATTTTCCCGTGGCGCAGCCTGCGCCTTGGCAGCGGCGTCTTGTGCCTTTGCTGCAGGAGCGGCCTGCTGGCCAGCTTGATTGGCCTGCGGTGCGGTCGGTTGGTCAGCCAAAAAAATCACGTGCTTACAGCAAAACGCGAAAGTAATCTGATTTGTACTTTGCGTTTAGCTTCTAGCGTAACTGGGTTTAGTCTCGGATTACTTTCCCAGTTCGCTATAACATTAACCGCGCCCAATAAAAAACATGATTTGGGGCCCAAACGGCACAAAAGCACCCCCTGCGCCCGTGCCTTGTTTTTAAATCCTTTATAACCTGCACTTGTTTCGTGACGCTGTTTTTTATACTGCAAGATGGATTCTTACTACTGCAAAAGTCGATTCTAATGGCGTCGTGTCATTTCGGTAACCTTCCTCTTTCGGTCTCCGTAGCACGCGCAATGGCAACCACCATCCCCTCTTGCGGCCTTCAATAAAAAATTGGAAACAACCCTAAATCGGTTGAAGGCCGCGCTTGTTCTGAGATTCGGGGAATTTGTTCGGTGGTGAAAGTTGGGAATGTCATCAAGTTGTAGTTACGGCGTGTCCGTCGAGATAAAGCACAGGGGCAGGTACCCCAAGCTTGAAGGCGAGGACATAGGTCGCCTGGTGCAATTTAGGCAGGCGGGTTATTCGTGCAGGAAGCTCGAGTCGGAGTTCTCCTGCTCGCGCATGGCGATATGGCGCGCATTGCAGAGGCTCGGTCTAGAATGAGCAGGAGCATCCTACGCATAGTCAAGTTCGGCGGCAAGAGCCTCTCTACGCCTGCGCTGGTGCAGAAGGCGGCGTCGCTTCTTGCAGGCGACTTTGCACGCGGAAACCGCGTTGTCGCAGTAGTGTCCGCACAGGGTGGTTCTACGGACTCGATAGTGTTGCAGCTTACGCAGCTCAGCGGCCAGGAGAACGCCAAACAGCCCCAGGCATGGGATGTCGCATTGTCCTACGGCGAGCGGCTCTCTGCTGCGCTGTTGCATTCCGCGCTGGTTTCTGCCAACGTGCAGAGCAAGCTCTACGACCCTACCGGAGGCGAGTGGCCAATAGTGTCCGACTCGCATTACGGTTGCGCCAGTGTTGACGTCGAGCGCACACGCTTACTTTGCAGGAGCCTGGTGGAGCCCTGCCTGGAGTACATGGTTCCGGTGATTCCGGGGTTCGTGGCGCGCTCGCACGAAGGCAAAATAACGACCCTTGGCCGAGGCGGGAGCGACGTCACCGCGTTCGTGCTCGCAAGGTGCCTTGAAGCTGATGAAATCGTCAAGGTAACAAATGTGGACGGCTTTTACGTTGGGGGCAAGCGCGTAAAGGAAGCGGGCGTGGACGAGCTTCGCAGCAGCTGCCACGACTTCCCTTTCGGCGTCGAGAGCAGGTGCCGCTCGCTGATAGCGCCAGCTGCGCTTGAGCACTTGGTGTTCCCGACTTCGCTGCGCATAATCAGCCACAACGCCGAAAGCCTTAATTCCGAAGGCTCGGTAATCTACCCAGGCAAGCCCGCGTTCGCCGCAACCGCGCTTGCGGGGACCGCAAAGTTTTGAGGTGTGAAAAAATGGCCCGCGTTTGCAAAAAAAGCTTCCAGACAAGGGCCATACACGAAGGGTACGTTGCCGGTTCGACCTCACCTTCATCGTCCGTGCCAATACAACGCACCTCAAGCTACGTGTTTGACAGCACCAAGCACGCAAGCGACCTCTTTGCGCTCAAGGCCGACGGCCACATCTACACGCGCATGTCCAACCCCACCACGCAGTCGCTTGAGGAGCGGCTTGCATCCTTGGAAGGAAAGGACTGCGGAGCTGGCGCACTTGCCCTTTGTTCAGGAACAACCGCGGTATTCTACTCCATCATCAACCTTGCAAAGCAGGGCGACCACATAGTCTCCTCAACTGACCTTTACGGCGGGACGCACACCCAGTTTGCCGGTATGCTTCCTGATTTTGGCATTACAACCAGCTTTGCAAGCCCGTCCGACCCGGACAACTTCTCCAAGGCGATTACCAAAAAGACCAAGGCGCTCTATTGCGAGGCAATAGGAAACCCCGCGCTTTCAGTCCCCGACTTTGAGGGACTGGCTGAGGTTGCGCATGACAATTCCATCCCGCTCATCATTGACTCGACCTTTGCAACGCCCTACTTGCTGCAGCCCTTTGATTTCGGCACGGACATAGTCGTGCACTCGCTTTCCAAGTGGATTGGAGGCCACGGCACCGGCATAGGCGGGGCGGTTGTGGACAGCGGCAACTTCGACTGGAAACAGTCGGGGAAGCACCCGCAGTTCACCGAGCCAGACGGGAACTACCACGGAATCCGATACGCCTACGATTTTGGCAAAACCAACAGGCTCGCTTACATCAACCGGATGAGGCTCGGCGCGCTTCGCAACCTCGGAGGGTGCATCGCGCCGGACAACTCCTGGATTTTCCTGCAGGGGCTGGAGACGCTCTCCCTGCGCATGGAGCGGCACTGCGAGAACGCGCTCAAGGTGGCCAAGTTCCTGGAATCAAACAAGAGCGTGTCCTGGGTGCGCTACCCGGGATTGTCCTCGCACCCGTCGCACGGCAACGCCAAGAAGTATTTCAAGAAAGGGTTCGGCGGGGTAGTTGCTTTTGGAGTCAAAGGAAAGAATGCCGGCGGAAGGTTCATCGAAAGCCTTTCCCTGTTCTCTCACCTGGCAAACGTCGGCGACGCAAAGAGCCTGGCAATACACCCGGCAAGCACAACCCACAGTCAGCTTACTGCAAGCCAGCTGGAAGAATGCGGGATTTCGCCGGACTTGGTGAGGCTCTCCATAGGGCTTGAGGATGCCGATGACATCATCGCGGATTTGGAGCAGGCCCTCAAGAACGCGTCAGCAGGCGCATAGACAAGAAAAACGGTGTTCAACTTGGAAAAGCAAGGAAACTCAGTGGGATTCGTCAAGACGGATTACTTCGACGCAGGAGACCTTATGCTAGAGTGCGGGGAGAAGCTCCGCAACGTGCGCATAGCCTATGAGACTTACGGCACGCTCAATGCGCAAAAGACCAATGGCGTCCTTGTGTTCCACGCACTCACCGGCGACAGCCACGCTGCAGGCATGCACAAGCGCAATGGACGCAAGCCCGGCTGGTATGATTTGGCCATCGGCCCGGGCAAGACGTTTGACACGCGAAAATACTTTGTAGTCTGCGCCAACGTCCTCGGCGGCTGCAAGGGCACAACAGGGCCTGCCAGCATAAACCCGCGAACAAAGAAACCCTACGGCTCGGACTTTCCGCTCATTACCATCCGGGACATGGTGGCTTGCAACAGGAGGCTTGTTGACCACCTCGGAATCAAGCGGCTGTTCTGCATCGTTGGCGGCAGCATGGGAGGGATGGAAGCCTTGCAATGGGCTGTTGACTACCCCGAATCGTTCGACACCGCAATAATCCTTGCAGCTACTGCAAAGCAGTACCCGATGGGCGTTGCCTTCCACGACATGGGCCGCAAGATGATACTTGCAGACCCGCACTGGAAGCAGGGCGACTACTACTCAGGGGGCGCGCCACGGAAAGGCCTGTCGCTTGCGCGCCAAGTCAGCCACATCACTTACCTGAGCCACGACACGCTTGAGCGCAAGTTCGGCCGCAGGAAAAAGGAACGCCACGGTTCCAAGGCTCCCAAGTTCGGCACCGAGTTCGAGATACAGAGCTACTTCAACTACCAGGGGCAAAAGTTCGTGCGCAGGTTCGACGCCAACAGCTACCTTTACATCACCAATGCAGTTGACCACTTCGACCTGACTGAAAACGGACAAAAGGAACTGTGCGACGTGTTTGCGGGACTGGCTTCGCAGCCAAAGAAGCCCAAGTTCCTCCTAGCATCCTTTACCTCGGACTGGCTCTACCCGCCGCAACACGTCGAGGAGCTCTATGCAGGGCTTGCGGAGGCCGGAGTTCCCTGCGTGTACAAAAAGCTCGACCTTCCCTACGGCCACGACGCGTTTTTGGTGTACAACAACACCCTTGGTAACGCGATGGTGGACTTCCTTGCACGTGAGCGCAACCGCAGGAAATGAGCAGGCTTAGCGTTTCCTAGGGCTATTTATGCCTGCTTTGCGCCTTGAATTATAATCTTGCAATTTTTGAGAGTGTGGGTCTTATGGCAAAGGAACTGGCAGTAGTCACGGCATTCGGGAAGGACAGCACCGGCCTTGTCGCGGGAGTCACGCGCGTGCTTGCCGAGAACAACGTCAATATTGAAGACTTGGGCCAGACCATAATGCAGGACATGTTCGCAATGATGCTGCTTGTTGACATAAGCAACAGCAAGTGCGACTTCGAGACCTTGCAAAAGCGGCTTGCGACCGAGGGCAAGAAGCTCGGCCTGCAGGTGCTCATCCAGCACAAGGACATCTTCGAGTACATGCACCGCGTCTAGAATGGTTCGGGCCCTCGATGGCCAATATGATGATTGCTTATGAGATTCTCTTCCGAGGAAATCCTCCAGACAATAAACATGGTCAGCCGCGAGAACTTCGACATACGCACGGTCACCCTCGGAGTCAACCTCTCCGACTGCTCCTCGCCGAAAGAGGACGAGCTTTGCGGGAACATTTCAGAGAAGCTTCATAAGACCGCGAAGAATCTTGTTCCAGAGGCGCAGAAGCTTGAGCGAAAGTATGGCATTCCGATTGTCAACAAGCGCGTTTCAATAACTCCCATCTCAACTGTGATGGCGTCCGCAGTTGCAAAATCAGACGTTGCTCAAGGCGCAAAAATCGCCCTCAAAGTCGCAAAGACTCTGGACTCTACTGCAGGCGAGCTAGGAATCGACCTCATCGGCGGATACTCCGCAATGGTGCACTCCGGCCTCTCGCACTCCGACGAAGTACTTTTGGAATCCCTTCCGAAAGTCTTTTCACAAACCAGCCGCGTCTGCGGCTCGCTCAACGTCGGAAACTCGCAAGTCGGAATCAACCTCGATGCAATCAACTCCGCTGCCCAGAAAGTCAAGGAAATTGCAGAGGCAACAAAGTCCCAGAAAGGCTTCGGAGCGGCCAAGTTTGTCGTGATGTGCAACGCGCCAGAAGGAATCCCCTTCATGGCAGGCGCGTTCCATGGCTACGGCGGAGCGGAGACCACGATTAACGTGGGGATTTCCGGCCCCGGAGTGGTCAAGAACGCGGTTGCCTCGCTCAACGACGGCGCGGACGCCACCGAAGTTTCCGAGACCATAAAGAAAATCACATTCAAGATTACCCGCGCAGGCGAGCTTGTGGGCAAGGAGCTTGCAAGCAAGTTAGGCACTACGCTTGGCGCAGTAGATTTGTCGCTCGCGCCCACTGACAAGACCTCCGACTCGGTTGCCGAAATACTTGAGGCAATCGGCGTGGAGTGCGCAGGAGCGCACGGCACAACTGCCACGCTTTACCTTCTCACCAACGCAGTCAAGACCGGCGGCGCGATGGCAACTAGCCGCGTCGGAGGATATTCCGGTGCGTTCATTCCCGTAAGCGAGGACTCGCGGATGAACGCCGCAGTAAAGGACGGCTCGCTCTCAGTTGACAAGCTGGAGGCAATGACTTCGGTGTGCTCGGTTGGCCTGGACATGATTGCAATCCCCGGCACCACTCCCTGGCAGACCATCGCCGGAGTGATGGCGGACGAGATGGCAATAGGCGTGATGAACAACAAGTGCACTGGAGTTCGCCTCATCCCCGTTCCAGGAGGCAAGGAAGGCGACGACGTCGACTTCGGCGGATTGTTCGGCAAGGCAACGATAATTCGGATGAGCAAGCGCAGTTCCTCCAAGTTCGTCACGCGCGGAGGAAGGATTCCGGCTCCGCTGCATAGCATTAGGAATTAATTTTTCAGGTGAGAGGAATGCCCAAGAAAGTCCCGTTCGAAGAAAGGCCGGAGTACGTGCTTCCTGGCGAACACATCCACCCGGTTGTTGCACGCGCGATAATAAGTGCGGTCAAAGTCAATTCCCTGTCCCCGGAAGGCAAGCTCCCTGATGCCAGCGTCAAGGCAATCCGCAATATCGCAGGCGCAGAGGACTGGGTCAACTCAGCGCACGTTGCATCCCACCCCGACTTGCCCTACGACCCGCTGAAGACGCATAAGTTGGTTGTCGATGCGGAAAAGAAGAGGCTGCGTTCGGTAAGGTTTTTGCTGAAATAAAACGTAGTGTCTGGTTCAAATTTCGGCTCCATTGCACAGCATCAGGAACTAATCATCTTTTTGTTTAGATTAAGAAAACCAAACGCTATTAACTTAGTTTAACTAATTTTATATTAGGCGATATTATGGAAAACGTCACCGTCAACCTTACAATCAAAGACTACACCAACCGTGTGCTTGGCGTGCTCAAGGAAAAGTACGGCCTGCGCGACAAGGCAGCTGCGCTTGACAAGTTCGCGGAGCTTTACGGCAGCGAGTTCGTAGATGCCGAGGTAAAAGACGAAGTAGTCCGGCAGGTCATAAAGTCCTGCGACGCGCACATAGCCAAGCACGGGTTCAAGACAACAAGCCTTTCCGAGCTGCGCAAAATCTGCGAGGCCTGACGCGCTTGCCCTTTGCATTCTCGCTGTCTGACGAGCTCAAAGCAGTGCTTGGAAAGGCCGCCAAACGCAATCCCGAGCTGACGAAGGCAGTATTTCGGAAGATTGAGCAGATAACCCAGCTCAACGACGAAACTACGATTGACCACTTCAAGAACATGCGCCACGACCTTTCGGACTACAAGCGCGTGCATGTCGGAAGCTTCGTGCTCTTCTTCAAAGTCTACCGCAAGGAAAAATTCATCCTCTTCGACAGGCTCGACCATCATGATGACGCTTACAAACGCTGATTATGGATAAAAAAGAAGTGCCGAGGGGGCATTGAATTTTTTTCCAGCTTTCCCGCGTGCATCGGAATTGATTTTTCAGCCCTGTTTTTCCTTGATGCTTTCAGGTTCTCCCACGAGCTTTTTTTCAAGCAGCCTGACCCAGACCCCCCGTTCCTTTCTTTTGTGCAGCTCGGCGATTTCTTGGATGGTCTTTCCCTGCGCAACTTCTTCCTTGAGCTGGCAGTCCTCCCCGTCAGTCCACCTTTTTCCAATACGCGATACCTTCTCAAGCTGCTTTTGGATTTCTGCGTCTTCCAAAAGCCCGTGCTTTACAAGCCGGAACCGGATGCCATTCTCCTTTCTTTTATGAAGCTCTGCAATCTCCTGGATGGTTTTTCCATCCTTAGACTCCGAAATCAACTGCGCGACTTCCTCTTTTGTCCACTTGCTTCCTGTTCGTAGACGCTTGCTGGTGCTGACTTCGGCTTGGGCTTTCAGCGTGGCTTGCTTTAGGGTCAGGTTCTTTTCAATTGCCGCGAGGGCTTCTGAAAGAAATTTTGCTGGAAACTGGTGGTTGAACATTTCAATGCGGTTTCCGTCTTTTTTGTTTCCAACTGCCTCGTTCAGCTTGTCCCTGAGGGCAGGGAACTGCTCTTCGGTCCAGGTTCCTTGGTAGCAAACGCGCAACTCGTCGCCTGCGACGTTGATTGCCTTGATTTTCAGGGCCGTTTTGTCGTCCTGCTCGATTATTTCAAAGATGAATCGGGAGTCTCCGTCTTTTTCCTCAAAGAACGCCAACACGGTCCTTTTTTGCTTCCGGTCTTTGCGCGTTTGAGTCATTTTGCATCCGGCTCTGAAACAGTAGATTATGAAAAAAAGTAGTGCCGAGGGGGCGATTTGAACTCCCGACCTCCAGATGGCTCAAAACTCATAGAGTCTCATCAACGCCATCAATGCTGGCAAAAGCACCCATAAGTCTCTTCATTTCCTGCGGCCCTCGCCTCGTTTCATAGGCATAAGTGGGGCCATAGGCTTTATGAGTCTGGCGCTCTAACCAGGCTGAGCTACCCCGGCAATAATACAATATTTTGGGTGTAAAGGTCTTTAAACGCGTCTAAAGTGTTCAATAAAAAAATTCTTTTACTAGTTTCTTAAACCCTTGATAGCTTGAATTGATTAGTTTTATGATGTATGTGACCTGTTCTTTTTTTGAAAGGATTATGTATGAAATGATAATTTCAAGAATTACAAAGCCGCCACTGTAACCAAGCAATAATTGCGGTGACGTCGTTTGTTTTCCAAATCCGTCTGTAGCATACAGGTATATACATGCAATTAACAGCAGTTCTAGAATTATATCTTTAATAAATAAAAATAATGTTTTTGTTATTTTTGTTATTTCTGTAGTTCTTTTTAACATTCTAGCCAAGAAAATTAGCAACATTCCGACCGCAACAAAGTTTATTTGTGAGACGTCGGGCCTTCCAAATAATATCGACGATGAAATAATCAATCCAAATAGATAATACATTATAACGATTATGATATATTTGAGAAAAATTTTCCATAGTTTACTGTTTTTTGATAGTTCGCTAGTAAGTTCATTTATGAAAAAAGAGAAATAGAGAAAAAACATCAGACTTCCGATTGTTATCAGAATTATTGGTTCAATGAATTTGTTTTGGAGTAAAAACGGTGTAATCAACACAATTGTAATAAGAATAAAGCCTAATGACCACCTAGTACTTTCTTTCTGTTCTTTATTCATATTTTTTTCTTGCCTGCCAAGGGATTAAAACCGCTCGATTAGTAATTGCTAGCGACTGTCAGCAGTCAAAATCGGTGCTTATTGGATGTCCCTTGTCGCAGGCGCCTCGAGCGCAGACCTTTACCTGGTTCTTGCCTGCCTGGGGTTTGCAGCCCTGCTGTTCTGCCACAACCGGAGGGCAATCTTTCTTGCGCTTTTGCTTGCAACACCAACAATCCCGCTACTAAAGAACGCCATCAACGAGGACCGGCCCTGCGAGGGGTGGCTTACCTGCCCCGAGGACTCCGGGATGCCATCCGGCCACTCTGCAATCGCGTTCATCTTCGCAGCAGGCTCGCTTGGCTCTCCTTCATTCTGGTTCTTCTTCCCAGCTGCGCTTGTGGTGGGCTTTTCGCGGACGTACTGGGGCGCGCACTCGATGGCGCAAGTAGCCTCCGGCGCGGGCCTTGGCGTGGCGCTGTTTTTCATCTCGGAAGAGCTTCTCATTTACTTTGGCGCAATCAAGAGGCGCACGCACTGGAAGGTGAAGCGCTTCGTCAAAAAGCGCATCCTTGCGATGCGCAAGGCCAAGAAATCAGGCAATGTAATGCCCGCAAAACAAAGCTCTAGGCAGGCCAAAGCGCCCGTGGTGAAGCGAAGATGAAGGAGCTTTACCGCAAGCTGTTCCACATCACGTTCGGTGCAGTCATAGCAGGAGGCATCTGGGTGCTTGGCCGCGACGACGGTCTTGCCGCGCTATTTGTGGCGCTCATAGCAGGTCTTGTTCTCATACAGTGGAAGCTCTCCGGCTTCGAGGAGAAAGTCATCGACTTCTTCCTCTCAAAGATGGAACGCAAGGTCACCATTCCCGGAATCGGCGCCTTGATGTTTTTGCTTGGCGCAATACTTGCGCTTTCGCTTTCCAAGACCGTTGGCTTTGCAGTCGTAGTACTGTTGGTCTTTGCCTTCGGCGACGGCGCCTCCACTCTTGTCGGGATAAAGGGAAGCCACCGCATCTTCTACAACCCCCGCAAGACCTGGGAAGGCTCTCTTGCATTCTTCTTTACCGCTTCGGCAGTGTCCGTGTTCTTCCTCGGGCCTATTGCGCTCCTTCTTTGCTTCATCCTTGCAATAGTGGAGTCCCTGCCCATCCCGTTTGACGACAACTTCACCATAACTCTTGCGGGAGCCGCGCTCTCGTACGTCCTATAATTTGTGGGTTTTCATTTGGACCGCACACTCTTTCGCATCCGCTCCGCCTTTTCGCGGCCTTCAGTGAAGGCGCGGCTTGTTGACGGGATAATCCCCTTCGCGCAGCACTTCCACTCAAAAGGCGCTGCTGAGGCGGTCGTTCTCACGCTGTACAAGAAGTCCGTATCAAGCCCTACAGCGTCCTCAATAGTCCCAAGCAGGGAGGACTTCGTTCTGCTTGCAAAGAAAAAGCCCGACTCAAAGTTCCTGTCCGGCCAGTTCGCCCTGATTGGCGGGGTAGTCGAAAAGGCCGACTTGGTGGATGCGGACTGCGGCCTGGACGTTTACCGCAACGCCCTTGGCCGCGAGGCGCTCGAGGAAGCCGGGCTTGCGCCCTCCGACTACGCGTCTTCCTACTGCTCGTCGTTTTTTGACCGCGCGACCAAGTTCAACGTCCACTGCTTCTCCGGGTTCCTGCTTTCAGACCCTCAAAAGACGGTGCAGGCGCAGCACCTTGCGCACGCAAACCTCCGTCCAACCAACTCCGAGCACGACAACTTCTCCTGGATGCCCGTAACGCGCGTATTCTCCTCGCGCCAGGTGTCCAAGATAGCAAAGCGCGCAGTAGACCTGACGCTCTCCGACTGAACGTGGCAGAATTAAATCCTCCGGCTCCGTGATACAACGCATGGCAACAAAACCGCTTTTCATAGTATTCGAGGGAATCGACGGCTGCGGCAAGTCAACGCAGGCTGAGCTTTTGGTGACGTTCCTCCAAAAAGCCAAGAGGCCGACGCGGCTCATACACTTTCCCAACTACACCTCCGCAACCGGAAGACAGATTGCAAGGCACCTGCGCGGGGAGAAGAAGGCATCGCCTGAGCAGATGGCCGTTCTTTACGCAAAGGACAAGTACGAGGGAGCAAGCGAAATCAGGCGGCTCCTCTCCGCAGGCTACAACGTCATAGTCGACCGCTACACCGCATCCAACTGCGCCTACCAGTCTGCCAGAGTCAAGGGCACCAAGAAGCAGAAAGACGCGTTCATCGAGTGGGTGCTGAGGCTCGAAGCCCTGTTGCCCCAGCCTGACGCCACGTTCATAATCGACGTCAACCCCGTTCTTGCGTTCCAGAAGAACCTGCAGAAGAAAGGCCGCGCCTACCTGAAGGACAAAAAGGACGTCTACGAAAAGGACATCGAGTTCCAGAAGGCCGTCCGAACACAGTACCTTGCATACGCGAAAATCTGCAAGGCAAAAGGCGCAGTAGTAATCGACGCAATGGCTGGTAGAAAGATGGCCTCCAAGGAAGCGGTTGCATCCAAGGTGCTCAAGGCGCTCTCCAAGTCGCTGCGCCTAGCCAAACCGGGCAAGCCAAAGCGCAAATAAACCTATCAATGCACTATTAGATGACCCGCAAAAGGGTAACAGATAATCGACGCTTTTTTTGCTCCAATAGTCTAGCTCGGTCAAGGACGTCGGACTTTCAATCCGATAACCCGGGTTCAAATCCCGGTTGGAGCATTTGCGTGCGGCGGGGGACACCCTTTTGGGTTTCCCCCCTTGTCCACGCCCGGACGCGCCCCCTTCCTGTCATACTATTTTGGCTCAGTTCCCACAGGCTTGTTTTCATTCTCATACCAGCGCGTTGAGCACGTATCCCATGATCACGATGCCTGCCAGTGTGATGCCCAGAAATATCGCCAACAACTGCCAGTGCATGACCTTCTTCAATATCAGCAATTCGGGTATCGAAACGGTCACGATGGACGTCATGAACGCCAGCGCAGTCCCGATGGGAACTCCCTTCTCAACAAGCGCCTGCATAATCGGGACGACGCTTATAGAATTTGCATAAAGCGGTGCGCCAAGAAGCACCGCAATCGGGACTGCCCACCATTCCTTCGATGACAGGTATTGCTCGGCAAAACTTGCCGGCACGAAACCGTGGATTAACGCGCCCAGGCCGACGCCCAGCACCACGTACGGGAAAACCTGTTTTACTACTGTCCAGCCATCCTGCCACCAGTATGCGGCAAGCTCCTTTATGGATGCGGTGGCCTCCCCTTCCTCTTTTTCGATGCGCACCCTGGTCTTAGTCTTGATCAGCTCCTGTTTCACATACTTGTCAAGGTTCAACCGCTGGATTAGCATCCCGCCTAGGACAGCAACGGCAATCCCCAACAGGTTGTAGATTATAGTGACTTTCATCCCGAACATTGCCGGGAACAGGTAAAGCGACGCCTCATTGATTAGGGGCGATGCGATGAGGAACGCAAAAGTCACTCCCAACGGGATTCCTGCACCGACAAAACCTATAAACAACGGGATTGACGAGCACGAGCAGAACGGCGTGACGACTCCAAGCAGTGCGGCAAGCAGGTATTCAAACCCGAACCAGCGGCGTTTTGTAAGTATGTCCTTTACTTTTTCAACCGGGAAGTAGTACCTTATGACTGCCATCAAGTAGCAGACTGCAACCAGGAGGATTCCAATCTTGATTAGGTCTAAAACGAAAAAATTGACCGCGCTTCCAAGGTAAGAATCTTTTCCCAAGTTCAGCCAGCCGTAACTTACCAAGTCGGCAAACCATTGAACAGGCTCAAATACGTCCATCATAACCACTTCTTTGTCTTTTTACCTTCAGGAGTCAGCCGTAGCACTCATCCCTTTTCGCTGAAAATTGAACTTACTTGAATCGGATTAGCAGTGCGGAGTTCAGCATTACCGAGAAGCAACCCGCTTCCTGGAAAATCACCGCAAGCGCAGGCACGAACAGACCGGTTGCTGACAGCCCGAAGCCGAGCACGTTGTAAGCCATCGAGAACACTATGTTGCCCTTTATCGTGCGCAAAGTCTGCCTGCTCAACCGAATGGTCTCCGCGACTTTTCCAATGTCATTGGTCTTAAGGACAATATCTGCAGCTCCGATTGACACGTCCGTCCCGGAACCCATTGCGATGGACACGTTGGCTGCTGAGAGCGCAGGCGCGTCGTTTATGCCGTCGCCCACCATCGCCACCTTGTAATCCTTCTTGAGTTCCTCGATTATCCGCATCTTGTCCTCGGGAAGCAGTTCAGCCCGCACGTCCTCGATGCCCAGCTGTTTGCCCACAACCTCTGATACAGTGCGGTGGTCGCCGGTGAGGAGGACTATTTTCTTTATTCCAAGCTTGCGCAGGCTCTCAATTCCTTGTGCCGAGTTTTCCTTGAGCATGTCCGCAACTGCAATCACTCCGGCAACTTTGCCATCAACTGCGACTATCAGCAGGGTCTTGCCTTCAGCCCCGCGCTTGGTTATCTCAGCCTCGGCTTCCTTTGATACGTTCACCTTGTTGTCCGCTAGGAGCCTCTGGTTTCCCACAAGCACCTCGCGTTTTTCCACTTCGGCAAATACTCCCTTGCCCGGAAACACCTTGAACGAAGCAGGCTCAACAAGCTTGATTCCGTGTTTTTTAGCCTCTTCCGCAATGCTGGACGAAAGCGCGTGTTCGGAAAGCTTTTCGGCACTCGCCGCATAGAAAAGCAGCTTTTCCTCGCCGATACCGTCGAACGTGGAAACGTCAGTCACCGCTGGTTTTCCAAAAGTGAGCGTGCCGGTCTTGTCAAAAACAACGCAATCCACCTCGGAAGCCGCTTCCAGGTAAGTGCCGCCCTTTATCATGATGCCCTTGCGAGCACCATTGCCGATTCCCGCAATTACTGCGGCTGGAGTAGCCATGCTAAGGGCGCATGGGCAGGCGACAAGAAGAACTGCCGCTGTCTTGACGGGGTCGTTTGTCAACAGGTATACCAGAGTGGCAAGTCCAAGCACTGCCGGGATGAACACTTGTGCAATCCTGTCCGCATACTTCTGCACTTCGGGCTTCTTCTGCTGGGCATCCTGAACTAGCCTAACGACTTTAGCAAGCGTGGTGTCCTCTCCTACCTTGGTGGCTTCCATCTGGAATGCGCCAAGCTCGCAAATCGTGCCAGCCATCACCGGGTCGCCGGCGCTTTTCTCAACCGGAAGCCCCTCGCCCGTGATGGTGGACTCGTTGACCGAGCCGTCGCCCTTTGTAATCTTGCCGTCAACAGGGATGCGCTCGCCACTACGGACAACCAGGATGTCGCCGGGCTTTATCGTTTCAACCGCGACCTCCTCCTCGACCAAGCCCCGCTTTACCCTTGCTTTCTTTGGTGCAAGCGCCATCAGCTCGTCAACTGCGCTTTTCATCTTCACCAGGGTGAATATTTCAAGTGTCTCAATGCCAAGCATCAGCACGATGACCGAGCCTGCTGGGAAGAATCTGCTTGAGAACAGGCGGTTAAGGTCAGCGCCAAGCCAGGACGCGTCAACGGAATGCGCCGTCGGGACCGCGAGCGCCGCAAGAATGGCAATCCCGATAAGAACGTCCGTTGTAAGCTGTTTTTTCAGCAAAGCGTCAAGCGCCCTGCCGTAAATCTGCGCCGAGCCTATGAATATGGCAAGCAGCGCGGTGTCTATGCCGAACAAGGAATCGAAAACGTGGAACCAGCGCAGGGCAAACAGGAGCATTACTGTGCCGTAAATTGCGTACTGCCTGTACTTGCGCATCTTCTGCTCTTCGCCAAGCTTGTCCGTCTGTGATGCCGGAGCGCCGCACGACTGCCCCGGACCGCAGGTACTGCAACCCATTCAAGCCACCTTCAGGCGATTTGCTATTTCCTTTTCAATATCGGAAGACGCAGGCACTTTACCCGGCGTCATTACCGTCTCATCAACAGAAACGAAGGGGAGCGCGATTTTGCCGTTCGCACCTTCCGCCTTTTTTAGGAATGGAAATTTTGCGGTGCTGGATGCAGGATACGCCTCGAACACCAAGCGTTCCTCTCCGAATTTCCCGGCAAGCTCCTCGGCAACCTGCTCGAATGCAGCCATATCCTTGTTGGGTCCGCAGCTGCAACTGCACCCGCCGCCGCAGGACGGTGCAAAGAACAGCCTGACTGTCACTTTTTCGCTCATTACAACCACCTGGAAAGAATTAACTCAAGGATAATCTCAACAAAGGTATAAATACATATTTGTGGTTACAAATATCTATGGACGCAAATATGTCGCCCCGCATCGTCGGCGTAGTAAAGGCGATTTCCGAGCCGAACCGCATAAGGATACTGTACCAGCTGCGCAAGGCCGACTCGGCTCCTTCTCCAAGCCGCATGCAATCGCGGTGCCCGACGAACAGGGGCGAGCTATGCGCCTGCAAGCTCCCCGACTTGATTGGGCTGACCCAGCCGGCTGTTTCGCTTCATCTCAAGGTGCTTTTGAAAGCGGGGCTTGTGCAGGTCAGGCTGGAAGGGTCAAACCGAATGTACTCAATCACGCCTCTAGGCCGCCGGGTGCTTTCGGACATCATACGCTGGTAATCCAAAAGGTGCAACTGGGATGGAGATTCAAGTATTGGGAACCGGCTGTGCAAGGTGTTTGGACCTTGAGCGCCGTACAAAGGAAGCGGCCGCAAAGGCAGGCGTCAAGGCCAAAGTCGAGCACGTCTATGACGTGGAAAAGATAATCGCGATGAACATTTTTTCAACCCCCGCACTGGCAATCGACGGCGAAGTCGTTTTCTCAGGCCGCACACCTGGCGTGGACGAGCTGGTAAAAATCATTGAAAAACACAAGAAGTAGGTTTTGGTGCTTTGATGAAGGAATATCTTTTTGCAACAATAGCAGTCCTCCTGCTTTTCGGAGCGGTCGTTGCTTTGGATAAGAGCATGCAGGCGGCACCGACAAATTCAGCGGTGCCCGTTTCCAACTCGTCCCTGGTAGCATCGCCTTCAGCCTCGGTTGCCTCGCCCTCGCCTACCCCTTCCTTGAATTTCGCCCCTGCGAATATCACCCTGATAAAGTTCCACGGCAACCAGCAATGCACGTCGTGCGTCAACTTGGGAAAATTCGCCAACTCAACTGCAAACAAGTATTTCAAAGCGGAAGTGGAGCAAGGCAGGGTGCGGTATCTTGACATCAACGTGGAAGCCGACCCCACAAACCCGCTTGTGGTAAAATACGCGCCAACGCACGCTTCGCTTTACGCAATCACCTACAATTCAACTGGCGAGCATTTTGAGGAGCTTGCACAGGCGTGGTACTACACCGGCGACGAGGCGGCGTATTCAGATTATTTGAAAGCCGAGATTTCAAACCGGTTGGGCTGATTTCGTGGATTTTGTTTCCTTGCTTGGCCAGTTGTCCGTTTCAAGCCCGCCAATCATAGCCTCGCTCCTCATCGGAGTTGCAACGTCAATCAGCCCCTGCCCGCTTGGCTCGAACGCCGCCGCAGTCGCACTCATTTCCAAAAAAGCCGGTTCCGGGACTCGTGCCGCTTTGTTGTCGCTTTCCTACGCCGCAGGCAGGGCCGCCACATACGTCCTAGTCGCCGCCATTGCCGCATTGTTCGGCGTGGCGATTGCAGGCATCGCCCTGCCTTTGCAAGCGTATTCCGAACTCATCCTTTCTGCGGTGCTATTGGTATCCGGCTTGATGCTTGTCGGCAAAATCCAAGTAAACTTTGACGCAATCAATTCTGAAAAGCTGCGGTTCCTGCTCGAAAAAGGCGTTTTGGGCGCGTTCCTGCTCGGAGCCGGACTTGCCTTGGTGTTCTGTCCAGTGAGTGCCGCATTGTTCTTCGGCGGGGTCGTCCCCCTAGTCTTTTCGACAAAGGACTGGCTGTTCCTGCCGATTGCTTATGGGATTGGGACTGCACTGCCCGTGATTTTCTTCTCGCCCGCACTGCCCTTTGCAGGCAAGAAACTCGGCGCCTTCTCACGCTTCGGCAACAAAATCACTCTTGCATTGGGCTGGATGTTGATTCTGGCAGGCGTTTTCTACCTGTTGAGTTTTCTTGGCCTTAGGCTAAATATCTGATAGCAAAAGCACGGACGTCCGCCCAGTCCGCATCCAGAAGGGCGAAAGCTCCCTCTAAATCCCCGGCGTTCTTGTATATCGACGTGCTTGCCCTCATATCCTCATCTCCTGAGGACACGACTATTTTATGATTGGTGCACAATTTGGTTGCAAGCAACACAATTCAAAGCCGGGCAGAACCAAGGCCTCAGGATGCGGTTGGAGCACTTTTCACCCAGACCTGCAGGCTATTCCATTTTCTTATTCTGGCTGAAATGGCCCTTGATGATTTTTTCCTGTTTTGGGTGCAGGCCAATCGGCCATTCAAGCCGGTTCAGGTCCGTCCTTCTCTTGCGCACTAGGATGCCCTTGCCAAGCAAATACTCTATCTCGTTGTGCAGCACCGGCAGGTGCGGATTCCCCCTAGCATCATTTGCGAATTCGCGTTTGGAAAGCGGCGCGCCCAGCTGTCCCGGCAGGTCGGGCGTGCTAGGATTATATTCTATGACTCGCTTTCCCGCGGCAAGCTCGCCAAGCACCCTTTCGTGCTCAACCCTTTTGGCAGGGTTGGCGTTCAACAGGCTTTGGAAAAACAGGTCGCGTGCCTTTTTGCTCGAATCTAATCCGGGACCCCTCGAATTGGTTGCCATCGTGTTTCATCCTACTTTTGCGATTATTCCGACGTAGTTCTTCCCGTATTTCTTTGCGCACGAGGGGCAGGTGGTGTACCACATGTACATCTTGCCAACAGTGAAGCCCTTCTTCTTTGCATAGGCGTCGAAGTCCTTGCACCACTTTCCGGTGTCTTTGAACGGGCCCTCGTAGACTTTGGAAAGGAACTTGCCTGAAAGCTTCACGTTGTCCAGCCCGTCAACGGGCTTCTTGACATCCAGGTAGATGTCCATGTTCCACTTGGAGGTGTGGTCTGAAAGGCAGACGTTGTCCTTGGCGGCCGCGCCGGCTTCCTGCACCTTGCCGTAGACTCTGGAGATGACCGAGCCGAAGTTGATTGGCATGAAGAACAGCGTGAACACGCTTGCCTTGACGAACGGCTTGTTTTTCCAGACAAGAATCTTTCCATCCCACGGTTTGGGGTCGAACCTCGGGCAGCAACCGGTTTCTGTTTCCATGCGCATTCACCTGAAAAATACTGTGCGGAACTGGATTATAATCGCGCCGGGCCGCAAAAAGCAATTAACTTAAACCCCGCCTCCGAACCAGTTTATGGTGAGCATATGGGCATTCTTGACGGAATTGTGGGCAAAGTGCAGAGCGACCTGGAATGGAAGGCAGGCCAGGCAATCACCGACACCGTAGTCAAGGGAGCAGGCGGCGTGCTCAACAAAGGCGGCTCCCAAGCACCGACTAATAATTGTCCCAAGTGCAAGAAGCAAATCCCCGACCCGAGGCCGAAGTTCTGCGGCGGATGCGGTACTGCGTTGATGGTCACTTGCAAGAAGTGCAACGTCGAATACCCGGTTGGCACTGGCTTTTGCACTGGATGCGGCGGAAAATTGAAGTGATTTTTAGGGTAAGGCAACGGGGCGTGTTTGCCCCTTCTTTTGCCTCTTATTTTGCAACCCTGATTATACGCTAAAGTCAACAGGGATTTTTGTCAGCGTCCTCTTTCCAAGCAAGAAGCTGAACTTCTTGGTGTCCTTTGGAACTATGTAGTAGACGTAGCCTTCAGTAGGCTTTGCCTTGTCAAGCGCGGTCTCAAACTTGTAGTTCTCCGGCTTGATTGGCTCGCCCGCCCCGTAGTTGAGCCACATCTCCTCGTCAGGAACGATGTATGCCGTTGAGGGGCTTTTTTTGTTCTCAAGCCTCACGCTGAGCGCAACGAACACGCTTCCTGCCGGCGCCTTTCTCATCATGAATTCCGGCCCCTTCTCAGCTGTGCGGACTTCGATTGTTATCTGCCCGTACTGTACCGTCTTCCCAATCTTTGCCTTTGCCAACAGTGCGTCAACCATCGGTTCCCCCTCCTTTCCTGCTTTTGCATTGTGTTCCATCTGCTTCCTGATCGGCGCGGCAATATCGTCCTCAAGCGCCTTTTTCTTCGATGCGAATTCAGCTTTCGAAATCTTGCCAGCAAGCATCTGTGCCTGAAGCTCGTTAATCTTTGCAGACTTGTCCCAGGCGTTGCGCACGTAGTCGTCCATGCTCATCGTCCGGCGCTCGGACTTGTCCTGCGTGACCAGATACTTGTCATCAAGTTTTTGCGGCGAAGGCAGCCGCAGGTTCGCAAGCTTTGAGAACGCGGCCTCGCCGTCCGACACCGCCTTCTGTGCAGCTTCCTTCCTCTTTTGCATCACGTCCTTTTCGCGCGCCTCGTCCTTCACCGCGAAAGCCCGCGACACGCCCTTTCCCTGCTCGTAGTCCGCAATCTGCTTCTTGTAATCGGCTATTACCTCTCGGGGGAGGTACTCGTTCTCGGCAAGCTCCTTTTTCATGTTCTCGATGTTTGCCGATATGCTTCCCTGCATCTCCTTCTTGAAGTCGTCCACGCTAGGTCCCGGGTTTTCGAGGATTTTCTTTCCCATCGCGCCGGCCTGCACCTGCATTCCCAGCTGGAACACCTTGAACGCTTCCTCGTACCTCGGCTCAACCGAAGGCAGGCAGTAGAGCCCGTCCGCAGTCACCACGACCTCCTTTGCAAAGAGCGCGGCCTTCGCCTTGGTCTTGGTGTTCTCAATCTCCGCTATTGCCATGAAGAACGCTATTGCGCCGTCGCTGCGCATCTCGGCATTGAACGACATCGCGTTGTTCTTCATCATCGGCGACACTTTCAGGGGCACGCTTGTCTTGAACTCGAACTCAGCAGGCCCGCCGAACGAAATCATACCCTGGATGAACTTGACTTTGGTGATGACGTCAAAGCCGCCCTCTATGCTCTTGGATGCGGTGTGCCTTGTTGTAAGCTCGACTGCGCTGTTTGGGAACATGCTGATGCTTGTGGTGGGGTTGTTCCCGCTCATGTTGGGGACATCCGAAAGGCCGATTACGTACGAGCCTTCACCAGTCTCGATGCGGTCCCCGTCCTCGATGTTGAATTGCTTGCCGCCAAGCTCGGTGACTACTGGAATCTTTTTTCCCGCGCGCTTCACCGTGACGCTGCTTCCTATTGCAAAAGAAATGTGTGTCTTGGACTCTTTCTCCTTCTTTTTGGGCGCGCCTCCAAGCTCGTAGTCATAACCCGTGCCGGGCGTGATTTCACCCACTCCGGCCCCGCCAGCAAATTCAACCCGCACCCTCTTTTCAGCCATCTGCAACAGTCCCCTCTCTTTTTGCCTTCTCTCCTCTCTACTCGCCTGATATTTCTGCAAACAAGTATGCCGCGCACAATGCGCCCTGGTAATCATACGATGCCGCAAGAAGCTCTGCAGCGGCCTTCTGGAGCGCGGTGTTGCGCGCGTGGAACGCGTGCGCCCGGATGTCCATCAGGTTGCCGTGGTTTCCGCCGCTTTCCATCCGTGCAATCGCGTGGAGTACAGGACCTTCCTTGGCCCCGCTGGGTGCCATCAGCTCAACAATCTTGGCCTCGTGGTCCAAGTCAATGTAGCGCATCAGCGTGTACATCGTGTCAGTGAGCCTCTCGTTTACGTCCTTGGAAAGGGAGTCAACCTTCTGCGCTGCTTGCTTGTATTTTTCAAAAGCCTTGGCGACATTGTCAATGCAAGCGGCCTTGTTCCCTAGCGCCAGGCCCTCCATTGCCGCCCGATAAATTGCAAGCTTGACCTTGGTTTCCCGGAAGAACGAGATGATTGTCGTAAACATCGGCGCGTCGTCAACGTCCTCGTCGTTTTCGTACCACTTTACGAAGCGCGCCTCTATTGCCGACAGTTCCTTGTCCGCTCTGAGGGCCGCCTGCGGAGTGCCTTTGCTTGACTGGAATCCCGCGCGCGCCTTCTTGGCCTCGTCCTCGAACTGCGTCAGCTTCTTTTCCTTGAAGTAGTTTTCCAGGATGAAGTACTTGCCGTCGACTTTCCTTGCAAGCTCCTGTTCGCAGCCTGAAACCAGCTTTCCTATGTCGGCCTTGCCCGTTCCTTCCCCGCCAGCATTTTGCGCCATAAAAAACACCTACTTGACCCTGAACTTCTCATCCGGCTTTGGATAGGCCGGGAGCGAGAACGAGTCCAGCCTCTGCTTTGCCTCGGAATACATTTCGCCCATCTTCTTTTTGGCAACCGTGTCGCTTGCCGCCGTTTCCATGTATTTTGCCGACAGGTTCGCCTGCGCCGTCATCTGCGCAAGCTTGCCGCTTCCCGCAAGCTGCTTCTGTACCTCAGCCATCTTCGGAGCCGCTTCCTCAATCTGCTTGCGCTGCTCAGGCGTCAGGCCCGGCATGTCCTTGAGCTTGGAAAAGTCCATGCTTGCAAGCATGTTGAAGCCAAACGCGGGAGTGCCTGCTCCGCCGGAAGCCTTGGCGGCATTCACATAAGACGAGGCCATCTCAAGCGCAGCCGGGTTGAACTTGCCTGACTTCTTCATCTTCTCCAAGTTCTCCGCCGTAGGCATCTGCTTTATGGCTTCATCGATTTTTGCCTTGCCTTCCTTGTTCTTGCGGGCAGTATATTCCGTAAGCTTCTCATCGTAATCCATGTCGTGGGGCGTCCCGAACCCCACCTGCATGAGGTATCCTGCAAGGGCGCTTGCCCTCTCGTCGACTTCCATGCTCTTTTCATACATCCCGCTTGGGGTGACCATGAGCTCAGTCATGCCCATCGAGCCGAAAGCAGGCCACGTTTCGTGCGGCTTTCCGCCTGCGGTGACTTGCATCCGCGAGCCGGGCAGGATTACCGTCATCCCCGGCAGTACGTCGATTATGAGCCTCATTTCGCGCTTCTTGTCGATGTGCTCGACTTGGACCAGGGGAATGTCGAGCTTGGCTCCTGCGGGATATACTATGAACGTGCCTTTTGAGAATTCCAAGGCCGCGATGGCAACGCCGTGCCTCTTTTCCTTGCCATCAGCAGCCTCCCACTCCCTGGTCCTGAGCTTGGCCTCGCTTTCGGGAAAGATGGAAATCATCTGCATGAGCTTGGTGTCCTGAACCTGGCCGGTTATGGTTATGAACGACTTCTTGCCGGTGGCTATCGAGTCGCCGTCCGCAATCTTCTGCTTTGCCTTGAGTGCGAACTCCTCGTCGTAGTTCTTGGGCTTCCCGAACTTGATTGTCCCTGACTTGCGCTTGAGCGTGATGTCCCCGTAATAAGTGGTGTAATCCACGCCCCCATACTCAACGACGCCCATCCCCCATTCGCCCCCCTAAATGGTACAATAAAGCTTACCGATAAAAGCCATTGCACTGGGGGTTGTTTCGGCTGTTTTTTTGCCCTGCTGATAAGTTTTTATTTTTCGGCTCCAAACTCTATCTTTTCACCCAAGAGAGCTCTTAGCATGCATGAAAACGACAGCGCCAGACTGGCGCGCTCAATCACGAAATCCTCCAGCCTGCAGACTTTCCTCACAGCTGTTCTTCTAGTTGACCGCGGCAAGGTGGACGACTGCTGCCGCGCCTACGCCTACTTCCGGTGGGTGGACGACGAGATTGACAACAGTAAAAAGACAGCAGGGGCGTGCAGGCGGTTCCTTGCAAGGCAAAAGGAGCTTGCAAAAGGCCTCTATGCAGGCAGGTTCCCTGCAAGCCCGTCCGCAGAGGAGGAGATGCTTGTTGACCTGGTGAAAAACGACCGCAAGAAGAGCCCTTACCTCAAGTCGTACATATTCAACTTCTTCAAAATCCTGGAGTTCGACGTTCAAAGGCGCGGCAAGGCCATAAGCGACCGCGAGCTGAAGCGGTATTCCGGCCTGCTGGGCAAGGCGGTCACCGACGCAATCTTTTATTTCATAGGCAACGGCCGCAAGTACCCCGACGCGCAAAGCCGCTACCTTGCAGCCACCGCAGCGCACATCGTCCACATGCTGCGCGACTACCGCGCAGACATCAAGTCCGGTTACTTCAACGCGCCCAAGGACTACCTTGACCGGCTTGGCGTCTCACCGCAGGACATCTCTACCCCCGCGTTCAAGGCGTGGGCCAAGAAGCGCGTTGCCCTTGCCAGGCGCTACCTGTCAGAAGGCAAGGGGTACATAGACTCGCTTTCCTCCTTGCGCTGCAAGATTGCGGCGTACTGGTACTGCGCGCGCTTTGAGGACGTCCTTTCAACCATCGAGTCCGACGGCTACGTGCTGAGGTTCGAGTACCCGCGCCGAGGCAACCTCGTGCTTTACCCCAAGATGGCCCTCCTTGCACTGCCGGTAATGGCAGGACACGTTTTTGGGAAAAGAATTACAAGCGCATGACCGGGGCAGTACTGGCGGTCGGATGCCCGGTTTGCGGCCGATTTCACCGGAAACCGCCAAAGCACGCCATTCTTAAGCAGTACCTACAAATAGTATTACGGTAGTTGCCCGCGTTTTTTCTGGTTTCTGCAATACTTGCTTTAGCCAGATTGATGCGTAATTGCACTGCTGATAAACAATAGGTGAATGAAAAATGAGTTATGGCGACAGAGATGGCGGACGCAGCTTCGGCCCCCGCACAATGTACAAGGCAGTTTGCGCTGATTGCGGCAAGGAATGTGAAGTACCGTTCCAGCCCACTGAGGGACGCCCCGTCTATTGCAGCGATTGCCTCCCCAAGCACAGGGCACCGCGCAACGACAGGCCCCGCTACTAAGCGGCAACTAGTTGCACAAAACGCTTAGGGGGGTAAAACCCCCTAATCCTATTTTTTTATCCTCCCGCACGGAAAGGCTCTTTATATACTTCTTAACCGGAAAAGGGCCGGCATCCGGTTCTTTAATTAGTGCCTTCAAATTAGTATTAACGGCAGATGCTCTGATTATCCAAAACTTGTGCCATCAGCTTAAGCGTTGGTAGTCACTTGCAATGCCCAAAAATAGGTGAAACAGAAAAAATGGCATATGATGGAGACAACAACCGCGGCCCCCGCAGTTTCGGCCCGCGCGAAATGACCAAGACCACATGCTCCGACTGTGGCGCAGAGTGCGAGGTACCGTTCAAGCCCACCGAGGGACGCCCGGTATACTGCCGCGACTGCCTGCCCAAGCACAGGAAGCCCAAGTACTAAGTAAGAACTCGGCTTTGCATAAATTCAAGTTCTCTTTTTTTAATTTTTTTATTTTCCCGATTTTTTCAGTCTTTACCAATCCCTCTGATCAGTTCCTCCAGCGCAAGCCTCAGGATGTGTTTGTACTTGCGGCAGTCGACGTTTTCCCGCCTTGCTTTGGAAGCGGGCTTGGGGCCGTGCACGGTGTGCACGAAACGCGACTCGAACCTTTCATTGGGCTCCTGCCAGAACGCCTTTGCGCTGTCTGGAAGCACCGCGTAGTCTGAGGGGCTTTGCCTGACTGAACGCGTGACCACCAGGTCGGCAATCTCAAACTCGCCCCTGTAGAGCCTGGCAATGGTGTCGTCCAAGAGCGCCCGTGCCTGTTGTACGCTTTGCTTCCATTCCCGGTCCGCCAACAGCAATGGTATCGCATCCAGCTGGAACTTGACCGCAAGCGGGAATGCGTCCTTCCTGCGTATGGTTATTCCCCGCGCCTCAATCTTTCCCTGCTGCGTAAGCGCGTAGTATCGGTTTGCCGCGCTTGCAGCGGTCACGGATTCGGGGAAGGCAATGGCTGCAAAGGTCTCGTCAAGCTCAAGGGTGATGCCGATTTCCCTGCTTACCCTCCTGCAGTACTCGAGGTAGTCGCAGCCGGTGCCTCCTGCCACAAAGACGCTGTCAACAACACCGTAAAGAGCCTCCAGGCCCAGCCCGTTGGCTATTCCAACAGCGCGCTGCAAAAGCTCGCGTCCGTAAAGCATCACGCTTTCCTTGCACTCGACGTTGGAGAACACGAAGTTGCTGTAGCCCAGGTAGCCAAAGCAGGTGACCAGTATGTTCTTGAGTGCCTTCTGGCGCGCGTCCAGCTCGGCCTTCCTGTCGGGGTCTGGCTCCTTTTTCATCATCGCCTTGAGAAGGAGCCTGCGCCTAAGCACCGCCTCGATGCCAGTTGGGACTATCCCGCGCCTTTTCTTGCAGAAGTGCCAGTCCGCCTCAGGCACCGCTTCCGTGTCTTTGCAGCAGCTGCACCGCAGGGTGTCGGGGCTTATGTTGTAGTTGACCATTATGCTTGGGTACATGCTTGCAAAGTCGCACTTTGCCACGTTCCGGTACAGTCCCGGAGTGGGGTATATGATGAGCCCGCCGCGGTCAACTGCAAGCAGCTGGGAAAGGCTCTTGGCGCGCTCGGCCTGGCTCTTTGCATCCGGCACCAGGAAGCCCTTTTGCCAAGCGGTCCTTGCGTGGATGTAGGTGTTCAGCCTTCCGGGGGTAATCCTGCTTATGAGGTCGGGCTTTGCGCCCGATGCCCTTGAAAGCTCGACAACGCGCGGGATTCGCTTTCTTCCCACCTCCATTACCTGCCTTACAGTCACCGGCGCTGCTCCTTCGCGGTAGATGTCGTGGCCAAAGTCGCGCTCCAAGTCCAGGTGGATGCAGCCTGCAAGGAAGCACCCAAGCGGAGTTGCGCTGAACTTGCCGGTGCTTGAAAGCGTGTCGTCGCCTCCAAAGGAAAACAAAAAATCCGCGTCAAGCGCAACAAGCTTTTGCGGCAGCTCAAAAAGTGTGCAGGGCTCCGAGCCGTTTTTGGTTTCCAGCAGGAACGCGCCCTTCTTTTCCTGGCAAAGAGCTGCGCAGGAAAACTCCGGCAGCTCCTCAACCGGCATCCGCTCTATTTTTTCCAGCCGTCCATCCGGGCGCGTGCTGAAGCGGTATTTTGCAAAGAAGTCCAGCTGCTTTTCAAGCATGTACTTGAAGTACTGCGGCACGGTAAGCTCGCACACCGAAAGAACGCCCGGCACGGTGAGCACGTCAAGCGCAACCTTCTTCACAGCCTGCGCCTTTGTCGCGCTGACTTTGACCACCTTCTCTTTTTCGCAGCTTCTAATCCTTGCATAGCGCTCCATTACAATAGCAGACTCGACTTGCGGGTGCTGGGCAATCATCTCGGCAACGATTTCCGCCTGCGTGGCTTCCTTGCACGTTGCATAAAAGTACGGAAAGAACGCCTCGCACGCCCGCTGCTTCCCCAAGCCGGTCTTGAACAGAAGCTCCACGCTGCAGCCTTCCACGTTCACGTCCATAAGCACGCCGCAGTGCTCCATCAGAACCACCGCCGCAACGTGCGCTGCGGGTTTGTAGGCACTTCCTCGACGTGCTCGGCCATTCCGTAGTGCTTGACTACCCTGCTGATTATCGCGTAGTCAACCGGGTGCAGCTCAAGGACAACAGTGGACAGCTCGGCAACAAACGGGTTGACCGGCCACTCGGAGTAGTCCAGCGCAACGCCGGTGCAGCCTGCCTTGGAGCACAGCTGGGAAAACCTGCCGAACGAGTACACTGCCGGCTTGTTCACGGTCTCCTTTTTGTCCGAGAACAGTTCGGACACCGAGTCGAGTATGCATATGCCGATGTTTGGCGCCATCGCAAACAGCTGGTTCCAGTTTTCCTCGTCCTCTATGCTGTCGCGCGAAAAGTGCCGCACCACCTTCACGCGCTGGCAAAAGGATTCGGTGTCCTGGCCAGCACGCTTTGCCTGTGCGATTAGGCCGTCGTAGTCAATGGCCCAGTAGCGCTTGTGGTAGTCCGCCCACTGCAGAATCAGCGTGTCCTTGTGCCTTTGGGTGCTTTGCGCAACAAGCAGGTTGACGATGCGCTCAGAAAGCCTGCGCTGCCTGATGCGCAAGGTGATGATGCCGCCGCTTGAGCGTATGAGCCTGTCAAGTTCCGCCATCCCTGTCCTTGCAGTCTGCTGCAAGGCAATCTTTTCCGCGCTTACAAACACCGTTTCTCCCCTCAAGCAAAGTCACCGCGGCAAGAAGCATCGAAACGCCGATGTCGGCGTCGTCAGCAGCCTCGATTGCGTTCCTGCGGTTGCGCATGTGCGCTGCAAGGCGCAAAAACGCATCGGCCTCGTTTTTGGGTAGTAGCCGCGCGAACTTTTCCCAGTCGGAAAGCCTTGCGTTCACCCTGCTTGTGCCCGACGGTATGCTCCTGCCCATGTTGAAAACCAAATGCATTTTCCTGCCTCTTTTTTGTGGCCACAACGCTTAAAGACAAGGCCGGGACTGCATTTCCGCTGACTGCGTTTTGCCAACGATTAAAACCGCCAAACGCCAGTAATTGCATTATGTGCATGAACTACGCGCTCCTTGCGAAAAAGGAGCTGGCGATGGAGTTCCACCTGCGGACGATGACCCAGTTCGATGAGTCTGCGCACTTTGTCCCCAACAGGCCGGCCCCAATCATTGCAAGCGATTCGCCCGGCGAGCTTGTGCTTGCGCGATTCGGCCTCGTGCCTTCGTGGTCAATCTGCCCGGCTCACAAGATGTCCCTTTACAACGCCCGCGCAGAAACCCTTCCGGAAAAGCCCGCTTTCCGCAAGCTTTTGGAAACGCGGCGCTGCATAATCCCCGCAACCGGGTTTTACGAGTGGAAAAAAACAAAGGATGCAGCAGGAAAGGAAACCAAGGAGCCTTACTTGTTTTCCTACACTGCAAGCAAAACGGGAATTTTCGCATTCGCAGGCCTGTGGGACGAGTGGGCATCGCCGGGCGGCGAGAAGCTGCGAAGCTTTGCAATAATCACGACCGAGCCCAACGAAACCGTTGCTGACGTGCACAACAGGATGCCTGTAATTATCAGTCCGCCGCAGGCAAGGCAGTGGCTTGAGAAACCGGACCTTGCCCTGCTCAAGCCGATTGCTGGTAATGCGCTTTCCTGCAGGAAAATCTGAATAATGCTAAAAGCGTTTTTATCTCCCGTTGCCTAATTTTTCAATGGACAAAAAGACTACTCCCAAATCGACTTTTTCGGCAACCAACATCCTGCTCTACGCAGTTGCAGGCTTTGCGGTGCTTTGCATAGCAATGTTTGCCGTTGGTTTCTGCCCGCCAAACGGGCCGTGGCCGATGCCGCCGTGGTGCTCAGCTGACAAGGCGTTTGTAATCCCTTCGGGGCCGTCCATTCCATCAACGCCATCGGTTGCCGCTACTGCGTCTGCTGTCCCTTCATCAGTCGCATCTTCAACGCCATCCTCTGCAGGCTCGGCGCAGGCAACCCCGACGCCAGTTGCATCACCAACTCCCGCAGTCGCAGTGTCCTCGGTTTTTGTCCCAAAACAGCTTGACTACATCACCGCAAGGCCTGCGGCAATCAAGAACCTTACCTACGGAGTCGGGATGTTCGACATCTGGGGCAACATCTGCCACCCCGATGCGTGGATGACCCAGTGCGAGGACAACACAAAGCACATCGACGATTCATTTGACCGCGCAAAAAGCATCGGAAGCGGTCTGATTATGGTCACCGACTTTGCCGGTCTCAACAAGGACCTTTCGATGTCGTTCATAACAAGCCCGTTCTCAGGAGCGCACACCTTCAGCCAGGACGAGCTTACTGCGATGGCTGCAAAAGCCCACGCAAACGGACAGAAGCTGATGCTGATTACCAACCTCTACGACAACGAAAAGGGCGCGCGCGACGGCATAGTATATGAGAACCCGTCAAGTGCGATGCTTGACAAGCTCTTTTCCGATTGGACTTCCATAATCGAAGCGCAGGCAAAGAAGGCCAAGGCAGCTGGTGTGGACTACTTCATAGTCAACCCGCGCGACATCGAGCTTTCCTACGAGGCAAAAAGCGCCGACCTGGACGGCCGCTACGAAAAGCTTGCAACCGCGGCAAAGGCGGGCTTTGGCGGCAAAGTCTGCGGCTGGGGAACCCCGTTTGCGTTCGACCCCAAAGGCATGTTTGCAGGAAAACTTGACTGCTACATATTCGACTGGAGCGTGCAGTACATCTTTGAAAAGGCGCAGCCCGACCTTGCAGGCATGCAGCAGGCCTGGGAAGATTATTTTGCGCGCTCCGAAGTCACCGCATTCAGCACGCCTGAAAAGTATGTCCTCCTGCTGATGCCCAGCTACGAGGGCGCCTACCGCGAAGGCTGGGTCGAGCCCGTTGCCCAGTACCCCGACGGCAAGTATGCCCTTGACTGGAAGACCCAGGCAATAGCGTACGAGTCGCTGTTCCGGGCAATCCAGGCCACCTCGACCAAGCTTGACGGAATAATCTCCTACGGCTACTGGTGGACCGACGCGATGCCGCCTGCGATGTGGATGCGAAGCGACATTTCCCAGTCAATACGCGGAAAGGACGCCGAGCAGGTATTCTACGAGTGGGCGACTGCGAAAAAATAGTTTTGAAGCTTAACTTAGCAATAACCAGCTAATAAGTTTTAATGCGACAATAGCTGTGGCGATAATAGTACAAAAATTTCTAAATTTGTTTGATTTTTTCTTTGTTTGATCAGAAATCTGTTCGTCCAATGTGTGACCAAGAAAATAACAGAATGCAATAAAGATGAATAAAATACTTAATCTTAGAACAAAAATGAGTTCCGGATTTTTATTTAACAATAGATATTTGTCATATATTTCAAAAATTCCTTCGAAAACGAATTGAAATAGCCCTCCAGTAACTGCGCCTATTAAAATGAAAACTGTTTCTTTTTTTGCAGTTGCTTCTTTCATTGGGCTTCTCCTTCCTAATTGATTTTCTTCCTTGCATTCTCAATGGCGTAAGCCATCGAGATTGACATTGCCGGGGCAATCAGGTAGCGCATCCCGATCTGCATGAAGTACGTGACAATGTCCATCTTGCTCATCGGAAGCAAAATGATTACGTCCAGCACCCAGTTGATTGCAAGCCAGGCTGCTCCGACTATGATTCCTTCCTTGACAAAGTCGGTCTTTATTGCCTCAAAGTACTTGACAAGCAAAAATGCGCCAAGTATTGACGACAGCACTATCATTATCGACTTGAAGAACGTCTCGTCAATGGTGAGCTTCTGCGTTGCAGGGTCGAAGAAGAAAAACGACGCCACAAAGGGCACCACCCACATTGCGATGCCAAATAGAACGAGCTTGATGTTTTTGTCCAAGATAATCTACCCCCAATGGGTTTGTTCATTTCCTGTTTTTATTTCCTGCCGCAAAGCACTTCCTCAAGGCCTTCGCTTGCGGTCTTGCGGATTTCGGCAAAGGAGTATTTTTTGGTGATTTTTCCGTTTTCAAAGACGGCTTTCAGGAGGTTTTCCTGTCCGTCCTTGAGCTCTTCCTTCCTGATTGTGCAGTAATCGCCCTTGCCGTCCCTTACCAGTGCAAGCCTTCCCTTCTTGCTGTGCTTTACTTTGTCCCCAACAGGTGTCTTGGCTGCATCGTGCCACTTGCCGTTGATTTCGATTGCCGAGGCCTTCATCGCAAACATCAAAGTGTCGCGGTTGAAGTCCTGCAACAGGCCGCCGCCCATGCCGAAGGCGATGTTTTCAGTTGAGAGCTTGCGTTTTTCCATCACAGCAAGGATTTGCTTGATGCTTTCGTAGTTTATCCCGTCTCCCTGGATTACGCGAATGCAATTGGGAAGCACCTTGAAGCCTTTCGAGTTTATCGTAAAGCCGAACTTTTCCATCAAAAGTTCAACTACCTTTGGCACGACCTCGGTTGGTTCCCCGCTGTCCGGACGCACCACCACCGTTGCGCCGCTTTCCTCCACGCGCTTCCTGAGCTTTCCGCCCCACAGCGAAGAGCAGGCGTTGTAGATGTCAAAGCTGTCCGAGACAACCGCAACGGTCTTTCCCTGTTTTGCGAACTGGTCAAGCATATTGGAAAACGCGTCAAACTCCCCTTCCGCGCCGCCCCACGCAGTCATCGTCGAGTGCTCTGCAGCAGGTATTGAGAATCCCGCCATTTTCTCCCCATAGTATTCCTTGGCAGCAAGCGGCCCGGACACGGTGTCGGTTCCTAGGAAGTTCACCAGGTGCGCACAGTCGCCTATTGCTGCTGACTCAAGCGAGCTTGCTCCGCGGGCGCCGAAGTCGTGCAGCTTGAAGCCGATTATGGCATCGGCGTTGTCCGAGGTCCTGCGCAGGCTTTCCAGGATTTCTTTCTTGCAAAAGAAGCCGTTGGTTGCGACCGTAGTCGGGTACCAGACTGCCCTCACCAAAATCGTCTCAACGTAGGAAGTAAGCCAATAGCATTCGGGGTCGGTGTTTGTGACTTGCAGCAGCACGTTGCGGTTGGGCACAACGCTTCCCTCCGCAACCGCCTCTATTCTCAGCGGCAGGTATCCTTTGTGCTTCCTTAGGATGTGCTCCCATCCGCTGCGGTTGAATGGCAGGCCGTGCTCCTTCCAGAATTCGTCAGCCTCGTCGATGTCCTTCTTCGCAATCGGCTTGGAAAGGTATTCCAGAAGCGCCATCTGCAGCCCGAAGAACAGCGCGCGGTCCCACTTGCCTCCGCGCGACTCGATGTAGCTTGAAACCCTCGTCGTGCCCTTTGGGTATTGGAGGAAGTGCGACGCCTTGTAGCTGTCGGTGTTGAGGATTAGGTTGCGCAGGTGTTCGGCCATTTCTACCAGGGTACGTCCTTGAGCCCGATTGCGTAGGCGAAGCGGTTGGCGCTCACGTGCACCACATAGCTGAGGATGATGAGCGCAAGGTACCCGTCAAGGCCGAGGAAGTAGCTGACCTTGGGCGAGGCGATGGCTGCAAATGCAAGCGCGAATATGATGAAGCCCAGCTGGTCGAAGTACTCGAACTTGGAGCCGCTCTTGAGGTCCATCCTGCGCTTGACAAAGCTCCCAATCTTGTCCCCCACGTGCGCGCCAATTGACGAGAATAGGGACACCCAGAACCACTCGTCAAACGTTAGGCCAAGCGGGGTGTACCCAAGCCAAGAAATGACGAGCCCCATCAGGAGGCCGGCAAGGATTGCCGCAACCATCCCCTCGAGGCCCTTGCTTCCAAAGAGGCGCTTGCCGTCGATGAAGTTGATTCCCAAGTCTATCGGGGTTGATTTCTTTCCATGGCGGCCGGGGTCGAAGTAGAGTGCCGAGGAGTTTGCGATGTACGCCGGCAGTATGAACACCATCAGGGTGAAGAACCATTCCAAGGAGTAGGATTCCATCTGCTTGCACTCATTCAGCTAAATCTCTTAACCATTATTGGGGGCAAACCGCTAAAAAGAATACCTCATCCGTGACGCTGCTATCCAAAAAGCACGAACGCTATTGCAGCCGCCGCGAGGTTGATTCCGTAAACCCACGGCCTTCTTTCCAGTTCCTCTTTCCACCAAATAAGTGCCGGGAACTTCCAGTCGGAAAGCGGGTAGAATAGCCTGATTCCATCCACTATGCCGCCCTTGTGCGTCCAGATGTCCATGAACAGGTGCAGCGCCCAGCCTGCGAACACGCCGATTGCCATCTGCGGAGTGGAAACCAGGAATGCAAAAAGCGAGGCGAACGTGGCGGTAATCAGGCTGTGGTTGAGCCTGTACAAGTGCCTAGTCTGGACGTCGCTTATGTCGGTGAACGGCAGCCTCCCCCTTCGGATGAACAGGCGGTGGTACGCCACCCTGATAAGACGCGGTAAGAACCAGAGCACGTCCGGGATGCAGCAGAACGCAACAGCCACCCACGCCCAAGGCTGGTTGTGGAATAGAACGAACGCCCAGATGAAGTGAGATGGCAGGTCCAAAATAACCCTTTGTTATTATCTGCTTAGGCTGGTTTCTGTTATTTCTTTATCTTGGCTGCGAATTCTTTTATTGCCTTTTGTGCCGGTGACCTTTGGCGCTTGGCCGGAAAGCCTTCCCGTGCCCGGGTATGATGACGTCCGCCATTCGAAGTATCTTTTGCCTGCTCCTTTTCATGACCGCATAGTCGGTCACCGACGGGTCCTTCAGCGAGAGAAGCGACTTGGCGTCAGTCTTCTGCTTGCCGTCCTCCCACCACCACAGGTCTCCTGCGACAGCAACAAGCCCTTCCTTTGTCTTTGCAAGAAGGCAGGTGTGCTCCTTGGCATGCCCCGGCGTGGGAATTACTTCGACTTTTGTTCCCGGAATCTTGCCCTTGTAGAAGTATTCCAAGTCCCCCTTGTACATTTTGTCCTTGTCAAGCACCGGTGCGTCAGGGAACAGCCGCACGTTCAGCACGTGGTCAACGTGGTAGTGCGTAAGAAAAATCAGGTCAATGTCCTTTGGCTTCAAGCCCTGTTTCTTCAACGCAGCAAGGAGCTTCTGCGGGTTGCACCCGGGGTCAACTATGATTCTTTTGCCGCTGTCCTCGATGAGAGTTGTGTTGGGTGTTGCCTGGTAGTTCTTGCCGCGCTTTCGCGCGTAGCCTTGGACCAATATTTTTACTATTGCCATTGTCAAAACCTGCATTTGTCTGTAGAATAAGTCATGCCCGCAAGCATAAAAGAGTGCAGGGCAACTCGTGCGTCTGGGGTCTGGCTTTCAAAAAACATGTGACTACAAAACGCCCAAACGTAGTCACATTAACCAACATTTTTATACTTTTGTAGTCACATATCGTTCATGCATATTGAAAAGCGCAAAGTCCGCGGCAAAATCCAGTATTATCTCTCCCATTCCTACCGCAAGGCCGGCCGCGTGAAGAAGGCGCGCGTATACCTTGGCGCCGGGCTTTCGCCCGACGAGGTTGGCAAAAAGGCGGCCGATGCCGAGCGCAGGCTCCTTTTCCGGGTCGAGGCGGGCAGCGCTGCAAGCGACCCGCTTTCGGCAAGGCTTTCGCCAGCGGAGCTTTCCGAGCTTTCAGCCCTTGCCGGCCGCGTGCCCGTCAAGGTGGCCCACCTTTCCGAGGACGACTGGCAAAAATTCACGGAGGAATTCGCCTACGACACCAATGCCATAGAAGGCTCCACGGTCAGCCTTGCTGAAGTGGGCGGCATACTTGAACGCGACAGGTGGCCGGACAAGCCTAAAGAGGAAATATCAGAAACGTACGGAGTGGCAAAGGCAATCAAGTTCATCCGCCATACGAAGGCCCACGTGTCAATCCAGCTCATGCTCGACCTGCACCGCATCGTCTTTGTCAACTCCAAGCCTTTTGCGGGAACGTTCAGGAAAAGGGGCGTTGAAGTCGTAGTCACCGACGGCCACGGCGGAGTAGTCCACAGGGGCGCACCGTCCGCGCAGGTACGCAAGCTCCTCGAACGCTTGGTGGGTTGGTACGAGAAGAACCGGGGGCGCTATCCTCCGCTTGTCCTTGCCGCAATAATCCACAACCAGTTCGAGAACATCCACCCCTTTCAGGACGGCAACGGCAGGGTCGGCCGCCTTCTTTTGAACAACGTCCTGCTCAAGCATGGCCTGCCTCCGCTCAACATCGAGCTGAAGAACAGGCAGGAATACTACGCCTCGCTGCAGGCCTACGAGCACGGCCACGACCTGAAACCTTCGATAAAGCTGATGCTCAAGGAGTACCGGGCGCTTGGGAAGCTCTTTGGAAAAAAAGGGTCTAATTCGCGCAAAGGCAGCAACCTTGCAGCTATCAAAAGAAACTAGATGCAGGGGGTGAGCCTCAAGGGTGTTGCTAGAGTCTTGGGGCTGAAAAATCTGGTTGTTTTCCCTCGTATTTTTCTTGTGAAGTAAACTGGTTGTTAATGCCAAGTTTTAAGTAGTATTTGACCTTCATTTTGCTATGGATTCAGAGGGGTTACGGTCTCGTTTTCGTGGTCAGGGCTCGACTGAATACCTTGTGATTTTGGGAGCTGTTCTTCTTGTTTCGCTTGTTGTTGTCAGCGCGACGTCATCTTTTTCGTCTTCACAGGTTTCGATGAAGCAGCAGCAGTCTCAGGCGTACTGGTCTTCCCTTTCTCCTATCAAGGTTTTGTCTTCGAAAGTTGTTGACAATAATCTTATCCTTCAAGTCCAGAACACCGGCACTTCTACGATTCGTTTGGATGGCGTCAACGTGGGTGGTGTTGACCTTCCGATTTATCCCTATTATTCGGGCGACTATTACGGCACCGCGTATTGTTCGCGGCCAAACGACAACTTCACAGCTACCATGACTTGCGCGTTGATGATTGGCGCTGGTGAGAGCGTTTACGTTACCGCCCAAGGCGCAATATCCGGTTCTAGTCCGGCGGTTGATTGCGCCGGAAAGACTGGCATCGAGCTTTCAGACGTCAGGTTCTTGTACTCGACGAGCGGTTCCAGCATAACCAACTTACTCTTGAAGGGCGACAAGCCGCTTGTTACCTCGTGCGGGGCGAAGGCTTGCGATACTTATTGGATCAAAGTGCCCGGCAACTCTTCAATGCTTGTAAACGATTTCTGCCTTATGAAGTACGAGGCAAAGCAGTCTGGAAGCATTCCGGTATCCAACTGGTCGGGTACTCCGTGGACGGTTTTCAGTGGAAATACTGCTGCCGCTCGTTGCTCGTTATTAGGCCAAGGATATCATCTTGTTAGAGACCGGGAGTGGATTGCTTTAGCTTACAATATCGCTGGAAATCCCGCTAATTGGTTCACTGCCAATGCCGGTGCGTCTTCAGGAAGTCAGTGTCTATTCGGAGGCCATATGGAGTGCAATGGTGCGCCTTGTAATGCTCTCTTTAATGCGTCTTCCGACGATTCACAAGGGTACTGGAACGGCACTTCAAATGCAAGCGTTTCGCTTGTCGCAACGTGCCCTTTTTCGGCCAACGAAGGACGTGGCTATGAAACACGCAGGACGATGTTCCTTCAAACTGGCGAGGCGATTTGGGACTTATCCGGAAACGTCATAGAATTTACAGATGGTACCATTGACAGTATGGCTTGCAGCAATGGGACCATGCCTGCACCCTGTACTACTTCCCAATGGCTGGAGTATACTGCAATAACAAATTACAATTCAGCAAACTGGTCCCGCCTTCCCAACAGCGCATGGAATTCCAACTATGGTGCGGGAAAAATCTATGTAGATTCGGACTGCGGCATTGGGAACGAGTACACTCCACAGTGTGACGCTGAGGACAACAGGTATCACGCATTCCAACGCGGAGGCTTCTTCAACTACGCCTACAATGCTGGCATCTGGTCTCTGTACTTGGGAAACTCCCCGACGTTTGCAGATGACGGTTATGGTTTCCGCTGCGCCCGATAAAATAATGCAGGGGGTGGGATTTGAACCCACGAACCCCTAAGGGACCGGATCTTAAGTCCAGCTCATTTGGCCGAGCTTTGGTACCCCTGCAAAAAGAGTTTGGGTTGGCCGTGTGATTAATATCTTCACATTCTTTCCTACGATTTTCCCTTCAAAAGAGGGATTATTAATCTCGGCATCCCCAATGTTATTACCCGTTCGGAAAAGGAGAAGTCCTTTCCTCCGACTCACAATGAATGAAGAAATAAAAGAAATGGATTTCGAAGACCTCTTAGTCGATGAGATTGAGATGGACTAAAAATCCAGACAAAAAAGTAGCTTAAGGATTACGCGGCAGGAACATCAAACACTCTCTGCCCCGTGCCTAAGTGAATATCCTGTTTTTACAAAAAATCTGCCAAGCCGGCAATAAGCTTTATCTATTCCAGCGTCAAGCATAGTTATCGTTTTTATTCCGGCAGATTGCGGCGAGCTTGCATGAATAACGGTTTTGTGGTACGGCCCATCGTTTCCGAAAAGGAGCTCCATCAGGCGGTCAAGCTTGCGGTGGACACCCGGATTGACCCGGAGCAGGGCGGCCTGATAACCTACGAGCCGCCAAGCACCATCGAGCACCGGCACGCCACCGGTTTCCGCGCAATCAGCAGGCTCGAGCGCGGCCGGCTGCTGGGCCTTTTCCAAAAGGAGACCGGGGAGCTTGCGGGAGTGGCTGCGCTTGTGCCACTGAACACTTTCGACAACTACGAACCGTTCTCAAGGGAACCCTATCGGATTCTCACCACGCGCATCGGAGAAAAGCCGCCGGTTGAAAAGATAGCGACCATAGTCGGCACCAGCGTTGCGAAGAAATTCGAGGGGAAGAAGGGCGCGACCCTTTTGCTTACCAACCTTGAGGAGTGGGCGCGCAATCACTTCGACCACCTGATTTTCGACACGTGCAACAAAAAGATTGAGACTTTCGGCAAGAAGCACGGTTATTCCTACCTGGGTGAGTACGTCGACGGGATGCCCTGGCAGGTCTACCATAAGGACCTGCGGCAGGCCAAGTAGCCGTTTTCTGTTGAACTTCAGCGCCCTATGTCCCTTAGCTTGAGGAACGGCACGCTGATGCTGCGCACCTCGACTTGCGGGAATTGCTGCAGCGCCCCTTTTTTGGCCCTGATTATTGCGCGCTTGACGTGCTCCTCGTCCGCCTTCCGGTCCCCTTTTGCAATGAGTATTATGGGCTCGACGGTGTAGCCGTGCATCCCGGCATTGTGCTGGAACACCTTCCAGGCCCTCATCTTGTTGTCGAGGTTGTTCGTGTGCTTGTTGTAAAGCTCGAACAGCTGTATCCTCTTGAGCGGGTGGTTTATCGTTATGAAGTCAAGTTCGGTGGGCCGGTGTTCGATGCGGTTGCCCTCCTGGTCAAAAAGGCTTGCGTCAATTCGCACGTTGTCGAACATGTGGCTTGCGCATCTCTTGCTGTCGGCGTTCTTTCCCCTGCTCAGCTTGTATGCGTGGAGCTTGGAGCGGAACTCGACGGGCGTCCCGAAGTCGTTCAGGTGCAGGCCCTCGCTTGTCGCCTGCTTGAACAGCTCGGCTTCATCGGCCGAAAGGCGCGTGCCGGCCAGCCGTGTTTCCGGCGTTTTTGCCGGAATGTTGAGTGGAAAAGTCAGGCTCAGCCTGCTTGAGCTGCCAGCACCCTGGCTGGAGTGCTCCGGAACCAAGACATTCACAGGCAGGCCGTTGGAAACAGCCTCCCGCCTCAGCGCGTGAAGAAGCTTGTAGGGGATGAAGGGCGCATCAGGTTCCCTGCTTGAAAGCCGGACGTTGACTGAGCTTTCGACGCCTATGTCCGCATCGTAGCCGTGCTCTGCCGCCAGCCTGCGGGCGTTCCTGCTGAAGTCGTTCAATTCCTCCGAATTCAGCCTGAGCCTGCGGTTTGCCAAGGTTAGCACGTTGGTATTATGGGTGTCTGAATTATTTTCAGGAATTGGGATTATTAAACTGAGCCGTGAGAAAAAGCAAAAAAGCCCCGGGAGGGAATTGAACCCCCAACCTATTGCTTACTAGGCAATCGCTCTGCCATTGAGCTACCGAGGCGGTAAGAGATATTTATGTCTGGAAGGGAATAAAAAAGAAAATGAAAAGGGAAAAAGCCGGGTGGGCGTACGCACTAGCCTACTTTCCGCCCTTGCCTTCCTTCTTGCGCGCGCGCTTCACACGCAGGTTTGCATAATTGCACATCCTGCAGCGGGTCGCGGCCTTTGAGTTGCGCGCCTTGCACTTCTTGCAGATAAGCGTGTTTGCGACTTTGCGGTCTGCTATTGGAAACTTGCCCATTGAAAATTACACCTTTTGGTTAGTATCTGTTCAAAAAACAGGAATATACTAATCGAAAACAAACTATAAAACACTTGGCAAGACTGCTGTGCCAGGCCCCACTTCGACTGAATCGGCACCTCTATATTCGTATTTCAGCAGGATAATTAGCGGTGGCCTTGTGCACAGCTGACGGTAGCCTGTGGGTCAAACCACGGCAGCCGAGGAACTTCCGCCCTCCTGCACGCTTTGCGTGCATCCCGTCCAAAAGGCGGGAAGCGTCGAAAGCCGCACGACACAACGTCGTGGCGGGGAGCAGAAACGGACTTTTCCAATGCGACACAAGCGATGAAGTCCTCCGAGCGGATTGCAAGGAAAAGATGAAACGGCCCCGCCCTGGAGCAAGGCAGTAGGCCGCATAGTCCAATGCTGTGGGCCCAACAGGGGTTAACAGAAGGCGGAGTACGGCAGGGCCACCAACCATTTCTCATTCTACGAATTTCGTCACGTTTGGAAACTCTTATTAATTCCCTTGTCGCTTGTAACTATTGGTCAATTCAATGGCACAGTACAACGCTGGACAGGCTCATTACGTGTATCCAGTAGTTACTATGCCCGCAACTTGGGACTTTGTCGCAATGGCAGGTACCAAGTCCGTAAGGTCCATCCTTTCAATCCTTTGTAAGTAAGGAAAAGGGATGAAGCAGGCCTTCGGAACGTGCTTTGGGCTGCAGACCAGGAAGATATGAAAGCATTAGGCTACTCTAGATACCTCCATTTCGCAAAAGAAGGATGCATTAGGCGTCTTTTGCCGATTAGGGGAAGTAGAGTCCCGCAAAGTATATAAAGGAGGATGAATTAAGCTTCTTTAATGGAAAAGAAGGAGGGGATGAAAAGAAAAAACGCAAACCAGTAGCTAAAGAGAATAGAACAGAGTGGGAGGAGAGGTTGTAAGGCAAAACCCCAAGGAGGCAATCCTTTAGAATTCGCGTGAGCCTACGACCCTCATCCACTACCAAACTTAGAATTCGGTGGATAATTATCTGGGTGTTCTTTCTTTATAAAAGTTTCTGTATACTTTAGTGAAACTTTTAGTTGCCAAAAAACCCCTAGCGAAGCTCCTTTTTGACTTTGGAGAGTATCTCCGCCTTCTTCGGGCTTTCAGCCAATGCTATTGAAAGGACCTCGTAGAGGCTCGAAACGGGCATAATCTTGAGTCCCGCAGCCCTTTCCTTGCTCAGGACGATGTCCCCCTCGTTGGCCTTGGGCACGATAATCGTGTGTAACCCCGCATCCAGCGCAGCCTCGGCCTTGTACGTCACGCCCCCAACAGGCAACACGTCGCCGCGTACCGACAGCGAGCCGGTCATGGCGATGTCCTGGCGAAGCGGCGCGTCCTCAAGCGCTGAAATGACTGCGGTAGCAACCGAGATGCTTGCCGAGTCGCCCTCCACTCCCTCGTAGGTCTGGAGGAACTGGATGTGGATGTCAAAGTTGGAAGTGTCCTTGCCCAGGTGCTTTTTGAGGATTGCGCTGACGTTCTTCACGGCCTCCTCGGCAATCTTGCCAAGCTTGCCTGTTGCGATGATCTTGCCTTCGTTCTTGCTTGAAGCAGGCGCCATCTCGGCCACTATGGGCAGGGCGATTCCTGCATCGCCCATCACAGCAAGGCCGTTGACGCGTCCAACCGCGTTGCCAACGTTTTGGAACACGCGGTACTCCTTGCGGACCTCAATCTCGGTCTGCGTTGCCTGCTGCTCAAGCGTCCTGGCAAGCCTCTTGGCATCCAGCACGTGCTGCTTCTCAACAAGCTTCGCCCCAGCTTCGCGCGCCAAGTCTCCAGCTGCGCGCACCAGGCCTCCAAGCTCGCGCATGCGCAAAGTAAGCTTGTTCTTGCGTCCAGCCCTCCTGCGGGCCTCCAAAAGTATCTCGTCCACTGCTTCGCGGGTAAAGTGCGGGATTTTGCCGTCCTTGGTCACTTCCTGTGCCACGAACATGGCAAACTTGTTGCGGTTGGTCTCGTTGTCCTCGATGGACTCTTCCATGAAGACCTCGTAGCCGTAGCCGCGGATGCGCGACCTCAAGGCCGGGTGCATCTTGGCAACGTCCTGGTAGTTTCCGGCTGCCACTAATATGAAGTCGCAGGGAACCGGCTCGGTCTTGACCAGCGCGCCTGAGCTGAGCTCGGACTGCCCGGTAATCCCGTACTTTTTCTCCTGCATCGCAGTCAAAAGCTCCTGCTGGGCCTTGGGCCGCAGGGTGCTTACTTCGTCAATGAATAGGATGCCCTTGTGGGCCTTGTGTATGAAACCCGCCTCGACCCGAAGGTGCGCAGGAGTGCCCAGCCCGCCTGACTGGAACGGGTCGTGGCGAACGTCTCCCAGAAGTGAGCCTGCCTTGGAGCCGGTTGCGTCCACGAAAGGCGCTTTCTTCTTGTTTGAATTGTCAATCAGGACCTTGATGGAGTCCCCCGGTTCAGCCATCCGCTGCCTGCCCATCTGGGAGGCAAACATCATTGCCGCGCCTATCATGAACGTGCCGACCAGCATTGCGGCAATCAGGTTGACGTGCATCCCCGTTCCCGGGAGCACGAAAACTATGATGGCAACCGATGCCATGAGGAAAAGCGAAAGAAGGAGGTTTATGTTTCCGCCCATTGCCTTGCTTTTCATGCGCTCGGCCTGCTGGATTTTCTTGGCGTCCCCTGCCTTGACGACCTTGACTTTGGGCACGTTGTCGTCTTCGGGGTTGAACGCGATGATTATGTCCTCAAGCTCCTGCACCGGCAAAAGCTCGGACATTGCCTGCGCAAGCATGGACTTGCCGGTCCCCGGCGTGCCTACCAGAAGGACGTTGCGCTTCTGGGCAGAGGCCTTCTTGATGAGGTTGACTGCCTTGTCCTGGCCGATAATCTGGTCAACAAGCAATGGCGAGACCGGAAGCTGGGAAGTGTCCGTGTAGTCCTTCGGGAAGACGCGCACCTGCGGCTTGAGAACCGCGTTGGTGATGGTCTGGACTGCCTTCACTACGTTCTTGACCGCTTTCGTGGTGCTTTCCTTTCTCTTGGCCATCTTGGTTGCTAACCCCTAATCAGTATATGTCTTTGAAAACTAGCCCCGAAAACCTTATGGCGGCAGGGCATAAAAAGCGTTGCGGCTTTGGCTGTTAAAATGAACGGACGCAACGCACGTACGCCCAGTCATAGTTGAACCAATGGTTTTGGGAGCCTTCAAGGAAATACTGTTTCCACGGGTCGGTGCTGCTGACCTGTGAGGATGTCCAATAGTAGTCGTAAGGCTGGCTGAACCCTCCAATGATAGTCTTGACCAGGTACAGTTTGTTCAGTTCGTCCTTTGAAGGGATGTACCAGTCGCTATAGCCGTTTATTGTAATTGGCGTTGATGTGCCGTGGCACAATTGCGTAATCCCCGTGCACCCTGCTGCAATGATGTCGTGGGTATTCTGGTGACCCGTTCCTATTGCCGTTCCGTCAGCCCCAGGGACAAGTGTTTCATAACATCCCCAAGAGGCTGTCCCGTTATCGCCTAGCGTTGCTATCAACCCGTGCTGTTCGCCTGCAATGAAACCAGTATCGCCTTGCTGCAAAAGGTAGGTAACTTTACCTCCTTGGTAGTTGTCTCCAATTGACAAGTCCGCTGAGCACCTGCCAACAAGCGGCTGAGTGCCTTGCTGCCTGATGCCGGTGATTGACCCCTGAGTGTAAGTGAACGCGACGACTTTGAACTCGAACGTGTTTCCCGTCTTTGCCGCGCCTGTTGAATAGCAAGGGTTGAAAGATGAGTTCGTGATGTTAGGCGCATTCAGGTGGCTTAGGATTATTTCCTCCCCTGCGTTGAAGACCTGGTTGGGCGTCATGATTGTGAGGTTGTTTCCGGAGCCGTCTTGGACTTCAATTGCTGTAAGGTAAACGCGCTCAGTCAGCTTGTTGGAAACCGTGAAGGAAAAAGTACTGTTGCTCACTTTGGCAATTGAAATCGCAAACGGAGTAGTTCCAGACCAGTAGGATTTCGACTGCTGTTCCTTTGTTGAGCTGGCACTTGCTGGGAATGAGCCAGTCAAGCTCACCGTTACAAGCGAAACAAGCAGTACTGCGCCCAAGATGACTAAATATTCAGTTGAGCCTTGGCCTTTCATTTTTTCACTATCTTGTAAATCATTTGATAATTTAATCCCTGATGCACCTTACTGCTACACCAAACCCGCGAGCGAGGGTTTCTGCATAAGCACCAAGGCCATTGATGCGTAGAACCGATGCCATAGTGCCGCTAACTGAGGCAGTCCAGTAATCGCCATAGTTACCTACAACAATAAGTGCCGCAGAAGTTCGGTCCCGGTAGCCGGTTGCAGTCAGTTTTAAGGGTGAGGCGTATGCGCTATTGCGGTCAATCCAACCACCTGCGTTAATTTCCGCTTGGCCTTCCACTATTGTCGGCAAGCGCCAACCCGCTGGACAGGGGTTATTCACTCCGTTTGCGCCTTGCCATAAGCTATCGTTTTGTGGAGTTATCCAGTCGTTCGGGCTGCTTGATGAACGGATAAAGTTTCCGTGTCCAGGCGTATTATTATTGGCCAGTGTGACAGTTGTTCCGCTCGTGCGACTTTGGTGCCCATCGTCTGACCGCCCCCACTGGAACAAGTCTCCATAGGCGGCAGAGTCGTCAAACGCGGTTGCAACCTGGCTTGCCCCAAGGTTCCTGTCCATCCAGTACCTGCCTGCTTGTGACAGGACTACTCCGTAAGTGACTTGGCTGCCCCGGTAGGTAAACGTTACTGTGTCCGTTGAGCACTTGCCGACCAGTGACTGTGTCCCTTGCTGTCGGATGCCTGCAATTGACCCTTGGGTGTAGATGAAAGAAACCACCTTGAACTCGAATGCTTTTCCTGCTGTTGTGCCGTTGCACGGGTTGTTCCTGCTGAAGGAAATGTTTGAAAGGACTATTTCCTCCCCTGCGTTGAAGACCTGGTTGGGCGTCATGATGGTCCCGTTGTTTCCGGACCCGTCCTGCACTTCTATTGCAGTCAGGTAGGCCTTCTCAGTCAGCCTGTTTGAGACCGATAGTGTGATGGTGCTCGCGCTCACTTTGGAATTTGTGATTGCGAACGGCGTTGTCCCGGACCAGTATGATTTCGACTGCTGTTCCTTTGTCGTGCTGCCGCTTGACGGGAGGCCGCCAAGCAAGTTTACTGTTACCAAGGATACAAGAAGAACCGCGCCCAAGATGACTAGGTATTCCGTTGAGCCTTGGCCGCGTATCTTTTTCACTAGTTCACAACCGTTTCGTTTTAGGCTGTCTGCCCGGTGTGTTCCTACCCAAATATTCCGGCGTCCGGCTTCCTGCGGTCGGAAAAGTACTCGTAAAGCATGACCAGGCCGATGATTACAAGCACAGCAGGCCAGAACTTGACGATGTCGGCGTTGAAAATGCCGAATTCCTTCAAAAGCAGGAGGACTCCTGCAAGTACGAGTACTATTGCTGCTGTAAGCTTTGCGATGTTTCTCATCATACCGTCATTTCACCGTCTCTAGTCTTTGATGCTTTCCCAGACAATCTCTTCCCGCGGGTCAATCGAGATTCCGTTCTCGTTGATTTCAAGCGGGTGTATCTTCTTGGAGTGGTCGGTGCCGCGCATCTTGCGGATGAACGCCGCGCGGTTGGGCGGGTTGAAGAAAAGCTGAATCACGCCATCTGTGAGGAACTCCTCAACTCCGAAGCGCGAAACAGCCGACTTTCCGCCAGTAGTCTCGCAGGTAAGCACCGTGGTGCAGTTTATCGAGCGCAGCTGGTCAACCAAATTGTAGATTGAATAGCGGACCTTCTCCGATTTCTGCGTCCAGAACATCAGTGCGGTTATGGAGTCGATGACCAGGCGTTTTGCGCCCATCTCGTGCGCCTTCTCGACTATCTTTGTAAGCTGGGCGTCCATGTCGGTGTCGTCCGGCCTCGGGTCGAACTTGAGTATCTGAATCTTGTTGTCCTTCTGCAGCGGCAGGAAGTTCCAGCGGAACCTCTGCATGTTCCACCACAGGTTGTGCGGCCCCTCCTCCAGGGTGGCGTACATCCCCGGTTCGTCGTAGTCAATGGCGCCCTTGTACAGGTATTCCAGGCAGAAAATCGTCTTTCCAGTGCCCGAGGAGCCCGCAAGAAGGATGCTGGAGCTTTCGGGGAAGCCTCCCTCGATTAGCTCGTCCAGCCCCGGAATGCCTGTCTTTACCCTGTTCAAAATAATCAACCCGAAATGTCCGGAGGCTATTACTGCTTGGCCAAATAAAAAGCGTACTCAGCGGGTTTGCCCGGTGCATCTCCCTGAACGTTTATTCGCCGCCAGCTTATTTGTAGTCCCGGCCACCCACTTTGAATTGGGTTTTTTGGATGTTTCATTCCCTTATAAAAACTGCCGCAGTCAAAGAAGAAACGGTGGAGTAAACGTATGGGAAGAGGATTGTCCGACTTGATGGGGTTACTCTTGTTGGGAGTACTGGTTGTAGGCGGATTGGTTGCGCTAAACAGTTTTTCTTCCTCCAAAACCATTGGTTCTTCCGCCGCGCAGTCCGCGGCCGTTTCACCAACACCATCCACGCCCTCTTCTTTGCCTGCGTCCGCTTCCACTCCAACGCCGGCTGAAATGGGCATGCCCACTCCTGGACGTTCAGGTCCGTCCGCAATCACCGCAGCTCAAGGTACTGGCGTAATAACTTATTCCGTATCAGAACACGCTTTCTATAGCCATCCTACTGGCGAGGATTCGCAACGCGTACTGGTAAGCCAGTTTGCAGCCCCTGCTTCTTCGGTCCCACCCATAGGCGCATTCGTACTTGCAATCGAAAACACGCAGAATGGCTCACCCACCCAGGTATTGCTGTCTTCAAGTGGAATAAGCGTGTATTCGCCCGATGGAACGGTTGTAAACTGGCCCCAGACCATCCCTGGGAATTCAATCAAGTATTACTTGGTTTCATACCCCGATTCTGGCCGCGTTTCACAGATTATTAATGCGCCTATCCAGTCCAGCTCCGCAAATGCAGGTGGTGCTTCGTTGACCCTCGGCTCCAATTTTGTCGAGTCCACTCTTATAATTGGTCCAGGTAATCCAGTACAGGATGCACAGGCCGCGGTCATTTCAGAATCCCCGGAACTTGCCGGGTTGAGCACGGTGGACGACATGCTGTTGCGCCTTGTGGTATTGCATGGCGGAATTCCCCTAGGTTCCGTCCTATGGGAAAAACTGAAGGCAGGTGAGCTGGCGGGAAACGGAAAGCCAAAAGACGAGTGGCAGGCGTTTTTGCTTTCATTGGAAGGAAACCGAAGCGCACTCTTAGACTGCCTTAAGCCGGAGATAAGCCGGGAATTGGGCAACTTTAGTTTTGCAATTTCAGGCTCTGGCGGTGGAGGATTCTTCTCGGTTGGCCCCCTGTCCGATTCTGTGATTGTGTGGGATGACGTTTCCGACCTGGACCGGTTACACGGTGAAGTAATCCTAGGTGATAGTGATGTCGGTGATTTTTCGGGCACGATTACCCACGAATATTTTCACGGGATATTTGCTGTCTATGGCGAGTACGCGTCAAAAGAATCTCGCATGATTAATCGGGAACAATTTGATTCCGACATCGCCCGTTTGGTCGTAGACCCGGATTATCAAAATTCGGAGGTCGTGCGTTTAGAGAAAGGATGGGTCGTTGACGCCTCATCCGTATCGGGCGGGGTGATTACCGCTCCGCATTCCTTAACCGAGTGTTTCGCTACTTTATCTGAAATATATTACAAGGACAAGAGCAAGCTCCCCGATTACATCCAAAGGCATTTTGAAGTGTTCTTCAAGGACCAGCAAACCGCCGGTTCTTAGTCTGCCCCGTCCAGTCGGGGCGCTTGCGTAACCTTTAAATCCGCCTGCGCAATTACTGATTCTAACCCACAATCAGGCAAAAAGCCTGAAAGGCAACAGCAGATAGAACCGAGGCACAACCATACCCATGGACATACTCAACATGGTAGTCCAGCCGACTTGGCGCGAATTCCTAGTGGAACTAATCTCGACCCACCAGATGGACCCGTGGGACATCGACGTCACCGCGCTTGCCGACGTCTACCTTGCCAAGGTGCGCGAACTGCAGGCCCTTGACCTGCGAATGCCCGCAAACGTCATCCTCGCTTCAGCCCTTCTGCTCCACTTCAAAGCCGAGTCCCTCAAGCTGGAGCAGGCCTTCTCGGACGAGCAGGCCACAGTTGAGGAAGAGACGCGCTCCTACATCGAGGAGGACTTGCCTGACTTGGTCTTCCGGCCCAACATACCAAAAAGCCGCCGTGTCACACTTGACGAGCTCATGAACGCAGTCGAGCAGGTCATGGGTGCAGGACGCATCAGGCCCCGCTCGCGCGCAGCTCCGGTTGAGCTTACTGTCGAGCTTCCCAAGGAGGACATGCACGAAATCATCGCCCGCTTTTACCTCAAGGCAGGCACGCTCAAGGACTCCGAGAGCATACTTACTTTTCGGAGCATGCTTGCAAAGGACAACAACGACGAAATCGCACGCAACATGCTTCCCCTGCTCCACCTTGTGCAGGAAGGCCGGCTTGTGATGTGGCAGGACGACGTCTTCGGCGAAATCTTCATCAAGTACGTCGAAGAGGAAGCGTGGAAGGCCGCGCAGGCGCTTGTTGCTCCGAAGGAATTCGGGGCCGACGATGCAGTTGAGGCAAAGGACGCAGAGAAGGCCGAAGCTGCGACGCTGGTTGAGATAGACTAGGCGGCAATTCTAGTTTTTCTCCGAGTTTATCCCCGTTAGCCGGTTTCTTGCAGCCCTGCCATAACTATTCCTGATTGCAATGCCTACTGGAAGGACGACTGGCGAAGTTATTAATGTCCCATAATGAACTGTTATATGGGATTAATATGGTGCAGGCAATAGTGAACATGTCCGAACAGGCGAACAGGACCGTGAACGTGGTCAAGGCGCTCTACGGCTTCCGCAACAAGTCGGAGGCGCTGGAACGCATAGTCGCAGACTACGCCGAGTCCATGCTTGAGCCCAAAATCCGGCCCGAGTACGCAAAGAAACTGAAGCGGATTGAGAAGGAGCCTGCAAGGAAAGTCGACGCCCGGAAGTTCTTTGGAACGGATGGCGTTTGAGCGAATACAATCTTCTTTTGTCGAAAACTTTGGAGCGCAAGCTTGCAAAGCTCAAGCGGCGCAACAAAGTCGCTTTTGACGCGATTGAAAAAAAGTCCAGGAAATAGCCGCAGACTCCCATCGGTTCAAGCCGCTCCGCGCCCCTCTTTTTGGAAAACGGCGAGTCCATATAGACTCCAACTTCGTGTTATTGTACTCGATAGACGAGAATGCAAGGACTGTCCACCTTTTGGACTACGACCACCACGGCAGGATTTATGAAAAGTGACTTTAGTGCTTGCGTTTTTCCTTTGGCAGCTCAATTTCTATATTGAATCTTCCCCTTACTGGCGCAAAAAACCCACCACTCATATGCGCAATAGACTTGTTGAAATACTCGCTTATTTTCCTTTTTGCCCTTTCAACCATTGCGCTGTTCGGGCAAAGCACTATTCCCACATCGTTGGCTGAAAAGAGGACGTTCTTGCTTTTTGGAATCCCTTTTTCCAGTCCGGCAACATATCCTGCCGAGTGGGTTTCGGCAATCTTATGCGCATCAGGGAGGTTGGGGTGCGCAACCCGGTTTTTCACCACGTCCCTTTGTTCAGCGATTAGTCTCTGGATTTTATTCAAGGAATTGCGTTTTACCCAAGATGAATAATGAAGCATACCAACACTTGGTACGAATATCGTGAACGCTTCCGAGCGTGCAATGCTATTTGTAGCTGCGGTTGCAGCGTACACGCCGAGTCCTCCCGCACCTGCGGCCGTGTACCTACGCATCTTGATTATTTCGTCAAGTTCGCGTTGGATTTCTTTTGATAAGTCAGCATAAGGGATGAAATATGGCTTGTCCGAGTGGAATTCCTGAGTTTTTTCCTTTGGGATGCCGCCCTTGAACTGGTTGAATATTTTTTCGTGTTCCGGACGCATCCCCATATGAGATTACCTTTTCCTTCACGCCACCGTTATTCCGCCCTGCTCCTCCTTTTCGTGGAGCTTGACTTCGACGACCTTGCTGCCTTCCTTGGTCATCGTAATCCCAACAAGGCACTGGGAGTTCTTGTAAACCGCCTGGTTGTGGGAGATGAGCAGGAACTGGGAGTTCTTGGAAAGCGCGCTGACAAGAAGCGCCAGCTTTCTGCTGTTCTCCTGGTCAAGTGCGGAGTCGGCCTCGTCAAGTATGTACACGCTTGAGGGGTTGTAGGCCTGCAGGGCAAACAGGAATATGAGCGCAACCAGTGACTTCTCGCCGCCGCTCATCAGCTCAAGGTACTTGACTTCCTTGTTGTCCAAAGCAACCTCGATGGTCAGGCCGCCTTCGAATGGGTTCTCGGAATTCTCGAGGATGAGCCTGCCGTTTCCTTTGAAAATCTGCGAGAACAGCTTGAAGAAGTTGTCGTTGACGAAGTTGAACGCGTTCATGAACGTCGCGACCTTGCGGCCCTCAATCTCGGTAATCAGCATGTAGACGGATTCCTTTTCCTTTGAAAGCTGGGCCACGTTCGCCTTCTGCTCCTCAAACTCGGCAAGCCTCTTTGAGAATGCGTCAATTGCAAGCATATTCACGCGGGAAGAAAGCGTGTGCACCTGCGGGTCGAGCTCCTGCTTCTTGGCCTCCAGGTCCTCCTTCTTTGCGTCCGCAAGTATTGCAGCGTCTCCGAAGGCCGCCAGGTCGGCCTGCACTGCCGAGAGTTTGACTTCGAGGGTGCCGCGCTTGAGCTGCTTGTCGTGCACTCCAATCTGTATCTTCTCGCGGTCAAGCTCCAGCCGTCCCTTCTTGTTTCCAAGCGTCTGGACTTCCTTGTCAAGCTCGTCACGCTTGTCGTAAAGCCCCTTCAATGCTCCTGCAATCTCGCGCTGCTCTGCAAGCTTCTTCTCCACTTCTTCGCGGGAAATCTTGAGCAGTTTGTCGGCGTCATCGATTGCGCGCTTTGCAGCCTGCATCTCGCCGGCAAGCTCGTCAAGCTGCTTGCGGTAGTCCTTGTGCTGCTTTTCGTAAACAGTTCGCTGGGACTCTAGCGAGGTAAGGCGGTTGGTGATGTCTGAAAGCGTAATCTTGAGGTCGGAAATCTTGCGTTCCTTTTCTTTGAGTATGAGCCCGAAGTTCTTTTCCTTCTCCACGTCGACTTTCTGCTTGTTCTCCAAAAGCACCATGTTGAGCTCGGACAGCCTGCGAATCAGCGTGCCGCGCTCCTCGTCCTTTGCAGCAGCGTCCTCGTCGGCCTTGCGGATTTCCGCCTCGAAGCCCTTGACTGCGGCCTTGATGTTGGAAGTCTTCTCATCCTGTTCGGCCTCGCGGCGGTCGCAGTCGTCAAGCTCCATCTTGATTGCCTTCTGCTTGAGCTCAAGCTCGGCCTTCCTCCGACGCAGCTCGTGCATCTGGAGCTGTATCGCCTGCAGGCTGCGGATTGCATCCTCCTTCTCCGACTTGGCCTCGACGTTTTTCTTGGAAAACTCGTCGTACTCGCCCTGGACCTTAATCAGGTTAATCTTGGCAGCCACCTTGCCGCCTCCTGAAAGAAGTCCCGAAGATTCTCCCAGGTCGCCGTCCATAGTGACAAAGCGAATCTTTCCGACCAGGTCCTTGGAGTCGCGCATGCTGTCGGTGACTATGGTATTGCCACAAACGTAATCGAACGCGCGCCTCAGCTGCGGGTCAAAGTCAAGCTTCTCAATCAAAAATCCCTGGCTTGCCTTGTGCTGTGAAAGCTCGCGGTCAGATGAAGTTATTGTTGGAGCGTGAATCTTGTCAAGGGGAATAAACGATACGCGTCCGAGCTTTTCGCGGCGCAAATACTCTATTGCCATTGTTGCAATCGAGGAGTTCTCCACAATCACGTAGTTCATCCTGTTGCCGAACGCCACCTGGATTGGCACTGCGAACTCGCTTTCGTACTTGCAGAGCTGGTCAACTGTTCCGAATATCCCCGGCTCCTTCTGCTTCATCGCAAGAACTGCCTGTAACGACGCGCTCTCGCCGACTTCTCGCACGTTGCGCAGCTGCCCGGAAAGCTCAATCATCCTCTCCTTGGTGTCAAGAATCAACGCGTCAAGGTTGGGGATGCGTTCGTTGAGCTCCTTTTCCTGCTTGAAAATCGAGTTGAGCTCGCCCTCCAATGCGGCGATGTCTCTCTGGTACTCCTTGGAAGCTTCGTGGAGGTTCTTCTTCTTCTCGGTGAAATCGTCGAACTTGCCCTGCCGCAGGCGGTCAAGCTCGTCCATCTTGAGCTTCTGCTTCTCGCGTATCATCGAAGCCTCTGCCTGAATCAAATTGAGCTTTTCCTTGGTTGCAAGCATCTCGTTCTGCGCGTCGTCCATCGCCTTCTTGGCGTTGTAGAACTGGTTGGAGAAAGAGTTGCTGTCCGAAAGCGCCTTGTCGTACTCGGCCTTCTCGTCCTCGTACATCTTCTTCATGGACTTGTGGTCGTCGTCCAGCTGGGTGATTTGGGAAGCGAACCCCTTGACCTCGTCGGAGGCCTTCATCGCGTCAAGCTCGATGACGCGCTTCTTGTCATCAGACTTGTTGAGCAGCTCGTTCTTTTCCTTAATCAGTGCCTTGGAAATTATGATGTTGTTGTTGAGCTCGTCGATGCGCTTCTGCAGCTCGACCTGCTTGCCCTCGCTTCTCTTGAGGATTTCCTCGTCAATCTTCTGCTTGCCATTGTTTGCTTCCGAGATTTTCTGCTCAAGCTGCATGATTTCTCCAGCTATGTTTTCCATCTTTCCGGACGAGTCAAGCATTGCGCCAACTACTGCGTCAAAGTCGGCCTGGAGCTCCTTTGCGGTGATTGAAAGAAGCGTTGCCTTTACTGACTCAAGCTCCTTTTTTAGCCGGACATACATCTCGGCCTCGTCCTTTTCCTGCTTGAGCTGGTTCATGTACCCTTCGCGCTCTGCAAGGATTGAGGCTGACTCGCGCAGCTTCTGCTGGACAGACTCTAGCTTCGAGATGGCCTCGCGCTTCTTGTCCTCGTACTCTGCCACGTTTGCAATGGCGTCAATCAGGCCGCGCCTGTCCTTGGAGGACATCTCCACAATCTGCTGCACCTGTCCCTGCTGGATGATGTTGTGGCTGGACATGTGGTTTGCAGCAAGGAAGTCCTCGATAACGTACTTCTTTGTGGTCTTGCCGTCCAGCCTGTACTTGGTCTTGCCGTCGTTTCTGATTGCGCGCGAGACTTTGTGGACCACGTTTCCCGTGTCGTCCATAAGCTCAAGCTCGACTTCGCCTATCTTGGCATTTGTGAAAATGAGGTCGCCAATCTTCTTTGCACGGAGCGCGCGCACGCGGTTCTCGCCGAACACGAACTGGACTGCATCGATGACGTTGCTCTTTCCGGAGCCGTTGGGTCCGACTATTGCGTTGAAGCCGCGCTCAAACCGGATGGTATTGCTGCGGAAGGACTTGAAGTTCTTGAGCACGAGGTTTTTGATGAACATTGCGTCTGCACTCTGTAAAGCGGCCCGACCGCCTGCGTGGGTTTTTACAGAATTAAACTGGCAAGGAATTTAAACCTAAATCCAAGGGGCAAAACCGGGCGGTTGGCTGCCGCAAGCCCTTCAAAAGCCATAAAACTTGCTGGCTGCATAAAAATTCTTCTGGCTGCCCAACCAACGGCTCTTGTTTAGCTCCAATGGGGGATTGGGGTAGCCTGGCATCCTTCCAGCTTTGGGAGCTGGAGACCCCAGTTCAAATCTGGGATCCCCCATTTTTTCCTTCCAACCGCAAGGAATACTCTTTTATTCTTGGGTTTTGGGAAGTCCCAATGCAAACCTAAAAAAGCCTGCATTTCCCGAAAAAATAAATCAGTTTTCTTCTTAGGGGCATGTTGCCTTCGGAGTGGTGTTAGATGGGTACTGGGTCTAATGGCCTGGCACGCCCGTTCTCGTTGAGCGGGCATTTATCCAAGGAAAAGTTCAAGCAGATAAAGGAATTCTCAAAGGACAAGCAGACACCGTTCCTAGTTCTGGACCTTGAGAGGATTAAGGGAAAATACGACGAGCTGGCAAAAAACTTTCCCCAAGTAAAAGTCTACTATGCTGTTAAGGCAAATCCCGACCAGCGCGTGCTCTTCGAGCTTGCAGCCAAAGGCTCCAACTTCGACATAGCCTCGCGCTTCGAGCTTGACCTGGTGCTCGGCCTGGGGGTCACTCCCGACCGCATGAGCTTCGGCAACACCATAAAGAAAGCCGAGGACATCCGTTACGCTTACGAAAAGGGCATCAGGCTCTTTGCAACAGACTCGCCCTCAGATATCGAGAAGCTTGGCGAGAACGCGCCAGGCTCCAGGGTGTTCTTCCGGCTCCTTGTGAGCAACCGCGGCGCGGACTGGCCGCTTTCCAAGAAGTTCGGCACCAAGAAAGAGCAGCTGCTTGACCTGGTCAGCCTGGCAAAAGACCAGGGCCTCATTCCTTATGGCGTTTCCTTCCACGTGGGCTCCCAGCAGCGCGACCCCACCCAGTGGGACTACCCGCTTGAGCAGTGCGCCCAGATTTTTGCAGAGGCCAAGGCCAAGGGAATCGAGCTGAAGATGATTAACCTCGGCGGCGGGCTTCCTGCAAACCTCCTCGTGCCAACGCCTCCGATTGAGGCTTACTCACAGGCAATATTCGAGTCGCTGCACAAGCACTTCCCCGAAGGGCTTCCCGAACTCTTCACCGAGCCGGGCAGGTCGCTTGTAGCTGACGCGGGGGTCATAGTTTCCGAAGTCATACTCATCTCGCGCAAGGCGCACCGCAAGTGGTGCTACATTGACGTGGGGATGTTCGGCGGGCTCATCGAGACCCTTGACGAGGCCATCAAGTACCCGATTTACTGCGAGAGGCCAGGCAAGCTTGTCAAGATGACCTTGGCAGGACCTACTTGCGACAGCACCGACGTGATGTACAAGAAAGCCTCGCTTCCTGAAGACATCGAGGAAGGCGACAAAGTCTACCTTTTGACTGCCGGAGCGTACACCATAACGTGCTCGTGCAACGGCTTCAACGGCTTCCCGCCGCTTGCAGTGCTCTACATCTGAACAGGCCGCTTCCAAAACCAATAAAACCCCTGCAAACCAGACTGGGTATATGGCAAAGCTTCAGGCTGATTTTGGGAAATCCATGCGGATGGAGCGGCGAAAGGCAATCGACGCATTCCTTGGCGGCGAGGGCTTTGAGTACCGCGACGGGATGCATTATTTTCACGGCCGGCACGTCATAACCCACGAAACTCCCATTCTCAACGGAGTCAGCATAGGCGAAGCCGAGCGTGAGGCAATCCACGTAGACCCAAACGGCAAGGAGCTCCTTCGTCTGTACAAGCAGGTCAGGGAACGCATCGTTGACCCGAAGACCAACGCCGTGCAGTACAACCGCGTTCTTCCGGCGGTATTTGCCACAACACACCAGAGCCTCCATTTTGACTCGGCTGCGGTTGATGCGCTTGTTGCGCGCAAGAAAGCAAAAGCAGACGGGATCGTCGTCCTTGACGATTTCATCAAGGCAGGCGCAGGCGAGTGCAGGCATCAGGCCTTGCTTTCGGCTGCCCTTATTGAACTGCTGCAAAAGGACAAACTACTTTCAGGCACAGTCCGGGTTCACCGCAATAAGATTCCGCACGTCGGCGGCCACATGTTTCCAATCTACACATGGCCAAACGGGATAAAGGAAGTCATTGATGTTGCGCAAAACTACATGGGGCCGCTAAAGGGCGGGCTTTGGACTTACGAGCAGGAAAAAGAAAAGGGATAACCGGAACTCTCCTTTGCGCAAGCGGTTAAATTGCCGCGGCTTTAACCTATTTCTATGCAAATCTACTCGCACTCGCGGCTATCCTGCTACGAGAACTGCCCCCTGCACTTTGACTACAAGTACGTCTCCAAAGTCAAACCGCCTGAGGGCAAGGAAACAGCAGAGCAATTCTTGGGAAAGCGAGTTCACGAGACGCTTGAAAAATTGTACAAGGATTTGCGCTACTCCAAGCTCAACGAACTCCCCGACTTGCTTGAATACTACCAAAAGATTTGGCAGCAGGGATGGAATGACGAAATCCTGATTGCAAAGGAAGGACTTGAGGAAAAGAACTTTTTTGAAACAGGAAAGAAATGCATCGAGGAATACTACAAAGAGTACAAGCCATTCGACCAGACCCGCACAATCGGCCTTGAATCCCGTATCGTAGTCAGGCTTTCGGACGAGTCCGACGAGTACAGAATGCAGGGCTACATCGACAGGCTTGCAATGGATGGTTCGACTTACGAAATCCACGACTACAAGACCGGAAACCACCTCAAGACGCAGGGCGAAGCTGATTCCGACCGGCAGCTTGCGCTCTACCAGATTGGAATCGAGCAGGCCTGGGACGACGTTTCGCAAGTGAACCTGATTTGGCACTACCTGAACTTCAACAAGGAAGTTCGCTCCACTCGCACCAAGTACCAGCTTGATTCTTTGCGAAAAAACACGATTGCGCTCATTGACGAGGTTGAGCTTGCAAAGGAAAAAGGCCGCTTCCCCTCGCACAAGAGTAACCTCTGCGACTATTGCGAGTACCGCGAGCTTTGCCCGGAGTGGAAGCACGTTCTTTCGGTGCAGATGTCCCTTTCAAACGACTACGAAAAGATTCCCGGAGTTGCCTTGGTTGAGGAATATGCAAAACTCAAGGCCGAGGAAAAGGAAATCGCTGACAAGATTGACCAGGCCCGCGCGGCAGTAGTCAAGTTCGCAAAAGCCGAAGGCATCACGGTCATCCAAGGCAAGAACCACAAGCTTCTTGTCCGCACCGACCTTCGCACGGGCTTCCCAACTCGCTCCGGAGACCTAACTGATTACCGCAAGCTGGAAAAAATACTCAAAGAAAGCGGCGTCTGGGTCGAAGTGTCGGCGATTTCCAACGATTTGCTTGCAAGTGCGCTTGAGGAAGGAAAAATCTCCGGCAAGCTTGCTGAAAAGATTGAGGAGTTCAAGAAAGTCAGCGAGACTACGACTGTCAGGGTTGGAAAAAGTAATTGATGGGTTTGAGTTGATGTGAATTGGTGCGCGACTTTGTTTTTCGGTCTGAATTTGTCAAAAGCGTGAAGAAGGCGAAGAAAGGCGTTTTCAAAAAGGTTTCCGACTTTGGCAAGGAATATCTTCCACGTTCTTAGTATTCCTGATTATTCTCCAATTTCTTTCATCGCCTTTCCGCCCAGAATCAGCTTGATGCGGTCCTTCGGAGCTGATTCATAGGCTTCGCGCGTGCGTATTCCCGCGTCGAAAAGCTTCCTTCCCCGGACTCTTCCGATTCCGCGCACCCTGCAGATGGGGATGAGCTCTTCCTTGATTCCGTCCTTGATGCGCTCCTGATAGACTAGCGCTTTGCGTGAGACTGCTTCGAACCCGGCAATCTTGGCAAGCTCGGAGTAAGAGTAGCACAGCCAGTCTGCGATGCGCACGCGCGCGTTGAGTATTCCCGGCGCAAGGTCAAAATCGGTGAGCATCTGCTGTTCGTTCGCCTCGTTTGCCCAAGCGTTGAGCGCGCGTGCGGTCTTGTACTTCTGCAGCGCCTCGGTGTCAAACTCCCACTCAGGGTAAAGCTCAACCGAGGATGCGTACATATCATCAAACAGCTTCTGCTCCTCCGCCCTTCCCACCGAGAGGTACGGCCTCAGCTCGGTTGAGTTGCACAGGTTGCAGATGAAACCGATTGAGTTGTTCAGGTCAACTGTCTTGAGCGACTTGATGTAATCGTATGCAGTCTGCGGGTCAAGATAGAGTTCGCTTGTGCGTTTTCCAAGTGGCGAGGCGATGAGTGCGTCGCTTTTTGTCTTTGCAACAAAGCCCATCCGTTCCAAGTCCGCGACGACGTTCTCGACTTTTTCCAACAACTGTTGTGTCGAGCCGTAGTGGCAGGCAAAGAACGTGCGCGAGAAGAAGTCGAAAAGCGAGTGGAAGTCATTGCAGTACTTGGAAGCAATCAGAGCAAGGCAGTGTATTCTCAGCGTGGGTTCGGAAGAGAGCTTGGAGTATATGTCCTCCATGTCGCCATAGATGTACTTTTCTGCGACTTCTCGCTTGTCATTTGAGTTGCACACCAGCACGCCGTAACCGACCTTGTCGTAGCGAGGCCTTCCTGCGCGCCCAAGCATCTGCCGAATTTCAAGTGCCGAGATGAATGAGGAGAAGTTTCCACTGAACCTTTTGAGGTCGCGCACAATCACCCACGACGCGGGGTAGTCCACTCCCATTGCAAGCGTTGTTGTTGCGACGATGACTTTGATTGTGCGTTCCTTCTTGAAGCCATCCTCGATTAGCTTCCGTTGCTTGTCGGGAATCCCTGCGTGGTGGAATGCAGTTCCGTTGCGTATGCATTTTGCAAGCCTCGCGCACTGTGTGGTGGGCGTTGGGAGCGCGTCGTGCACCTTCTTTGCAAGTATGTCAAGCGAAATCCTCTGTTCTTCGGTAAGGTGCGGCGCGATTGCAACCGAGACGTTCTCCGCTCCAGCTTCGGTGCTAGGCCGCGTTGCCACGAACACTATTGCCTGTCCTGTAGCCTTCGCGTCCTTTGCAAGGCCCTGCGCGCTGCCAACAACCGCCCTCCTGCAGAGGTTTTCCAAATAAAATTTCTCATCAATCTCTTCAGGCTCGCCTTCGTTTGCCTCAAACACCAGCGATTTCTTGTCGCAAATCCCGACCTCTAGTTTCGTGGGGCGATAGTCGCTCTTGATTGGCTTGGAGTAGAGCCACTTTGCGATTTCCTTGTAATTGGGAACAGTTGCCGATAAGCAAAGCAGCCGGCTTTCTGCAATCAGGAGTTTTGTAAGCACGATTTCAACTGTCGCTCCCCGGTAATCATCGTCAAGGAGATGCACTTCGTCAATTACCGCCAACCCGATTTTTCCTGCAAAGTCCTTGTCGTGCCTGAGCACCGAGTCAAGTTTCTCGGAAGTCATCACCAAAAGGTCGTAATTGAGCAGGTGTGACGAGCCTGAGTCATAGTCTCCTGTTGAGATTCCCACTTTCTGTGTTTTGAACGTGGCCTTGAACTCGTCGTACTTTTCGGAAGCCAGCGCGCGAAGCGGAACAACATACACAACGAGCTTGCGTCCGTCCTTTGCAGAGTCGCTTTCAAAGTGCCTTGCAATCGAAAGGAGCGCAAGAAGGGTTTTTCCGGACGCGGTTGGCGCGCTTACCAGGACGTTTTCGCCGGAAAGCAAGCCTGAGGCTACTGCGTGAGTCTGCATCGGGTTGAGCGTATCATAGCCAAACCCTGCGGCTTTTGCCTTGGCCCACTCCAAGGCACTTGCTGTCTGGCTTTCGGCTTGGCCGGCCTGCTCGCCCAGTACTTTTTGCATAGCAAAGTCTATGGCTGCTGAATAAATAAGACTGCAACAGGTCTTTTCCGGTGAATTTGGCCGGGCTGGCCGTTGTGCCAAAACCGGCCACAGCAAGTATTTTATTTGTTTTATGTGCAAATACTTGCAAGTGGTTTTTGATGGTTAACGTTACGATTTCCGTTCCTGCGGACCTGCACGCGCGGATGAAGAAGCATCCCCAGTTCAAGTGGAGCAGGATAGCAAGTGACGCGTTCGAGAAGGAAATCAACAAGTCCCTGATGCTGGATGAGATGGACGAGCTCCTCAAGAACAGCACTCTCACCGAAGAGGACGCAGAAAGGATAGGGCACGAGATTAAGGCGGAGATGTACCGCAAGTTTATGCGGAAATACGGTCCCAAAAAACTTAAGACTACTGCCTAGTCCGAATAGGTTGTAGTGACCTGCCTTGCTCCTAGTCGTTGACACAAACAGGATTATTGCCGCGGTGCTGCGCGATTCGTCATCTAGGCGGATACTTTCCTCCAAAAAGTTAGCGTTCATCACGCCGAGGTTCGCCTACCACGAAGTGCTCCGGCATCGCGCCAGCCTGATTGCAAAAAGCGGGCTTTCCGGCAGGGCATTCGATTCCACGCTTTATTCCATACTTTCCAAGATTCGGCAGGTCGACAACGCCGAACTGGCGCCTTTCTTCGAGTCAGCAAGCAAGGTAATGGCCGAAATCGATTACTCTGACATACTATTCATTGCCCTAGCCCTTTCCACTTCAAACGACGGCATCTGGACCGAGGACAGGCATTTCGAGAGGCAATCCGTGGTGCGTGTGTGGAAGACCGCCGAATTGCTCCAGCTGCTTTAGCCATCCTTTCAAAAGCAATATATCGCGCGAATCGTCAATCTATTTTATGGCCTGGAAAAACGCAATCGCAAGCGGGTCGGAACTCGTCCTTGTAACCAGCTCCAAGACAGGACGACCCAACGCCAATGTCGTAATCTCAAAAGGGTTCGTGGACGGAAAGCTGCTAATCAACAACTGCCAGATGAGCCGCACTATCCGCAACATCAACGCAAACCCGGCAGTCTGCATCGTTGCAAGAAAGGGCGGCGAGTATTACCGGATTACGGGAAAGGCAAAAAGTTATGCCTCCGGCAAGCATTTTGTGGAGGCGCAAAAGCGGGAGAAGAGTTATCCCGTAAAAAGCGCAGTCATAATCAGGATAGAGAACGTGTTTGACCTTGACAAGGCCAAACAGCTGCTCTAGGCTCTTTTTTTGGAAAAGTATCAGAAGCTACCTCGTTCTTCATCGCCGTGAGGCTAAGACTGGGACAGTTTCATCATCAAAGTATTTTCTGCCGCTTCAAAGATATAAACGCGCGCAATGGCGCTGCCTGGTGCCGTTTTTTGGGCGTGGTGCAGGCCGAACAATCTGCGTAGGGTTATATACACCAAAAAACGCCAATATTTCCTCATGAACGACGAGATTCGCCTCGACCGCGAGACCTTCAAGGCACTTGCGGCAGAGACGCGCGTTGACATACTCAAGCACCTTTCAAGGCGCCGGATGACCGGAGCGGAGCTTGCCACAGAGTCCAGCCTCTCGCCGTCAACAATCAAGGAGCACCTCGACCAGCTTGAGAAAGCCCGTCTGATTGAGCAGATTGACGAGGGACGCAAGTGGAAGTACTACTCGCTTACCTTCAAGGGCCGCCAGCTCACGACTTCGGAGAGGCCCTCGATGCGCGTGTGGATAGTTCTTGGGCTTTCGATTCTCGGACTTGCCTTCACCACGCTCAACATATTCTTTATGGGCGGCACCTTCGCGCCCCAGGACAACCATCTTTTTGCGCAGTCGGCCGAGACTTTCTCAACCAAATCAGCCTACGGCGGTTCAGGCGCAGCTGACGATGCCATGGCCTTCAACAACCCCGCGCCAGTAACCATTGACTCCTGCGACGCCGCTCCCAATTCCTGCCTTTCTGGAGACGCGCCGACCTTTACTGCCGGCGTGCAGGAAGCAGGGCCGATGATGGCCACTAGGTCGATGTACTCTGTAAGCAACGACATTCCCAACGAGAAGCAAATCAGCATAATCGACTATGCGATAGAAGCGACCCTGCTGGTGCTTGTGCTGGGCTTGGGCTATTACATAATCCGGCAAAGGAAGCGAGCCGCAATCTGAAGCGGCAGAATCAGGCCGTTCATTAGCTTTTTTAGATTTTTCCAGTTCTCTTTCTAGATATCCAGCAGTACGGTTATCTCGCACAGGTTGCCTTCGCGCGTAACCGCGATTTCGTGCATCGTTACTGCCTTGATGTCGGTCTTTCCCTTCTCCGGTGTCATCTCCTCGCCAAAGGCGGTGCCGGTAAGCGAGTAACCCTGGTCGTCCTTGTGGAACGAGTCCAGCCTGAAGCGCTTGAAGAAGATTTCCTGCGAGCTTGACTCGGCAAGGATGTCTCCAAGCGTGTAGCCGACAAGCTCCTCCAAAGTCTCGGCCTTCTCCTCGATGGTGACCTTCTCCTCGTCTCCGAGGGCTTCCACGTTCGCCATCACCGAAAACATTGCCTCCGCTGCGTTTGAGAGGGCCTCGCCGAACGAAAAGCCGAATGCCGTGAACTTGATGTCGGCAGTGTGGTCTATGAACACGAACTTGTCCATTGGATTAGTATATGGGGGATACTGTTTTTTTAGCAAGCGCCATCAAAGACTTTTCAACAGGTTTGATTCTTCAAAAAGGTGTGTTACTTATGATGCCGAACATGGACCCGCGCCAGATGGCCAAGCTTATGAACCAGATGGGAATCAAGAACACCCAGATTCCATCCACCAAGGTCGTAATCTACAAGGAAGACGGCACTACTTTGGTTGTCGAGAACCCCAACGTTATGGAAATCACGATGTCAGGACAGAAGAGCTTCCAGATTACCGGAGACGTCACCGAAGGAACTGCAGGCGAGGAGTCCGAAGCAGGGGTAGCAAGCGGCCCGTCCGAGGACGACATCAGCCTTGTTGCCGAGCAGGCCAAGACCACCAAGGAAAAGGCCAAGGCGGCGCTCGAAGAGGCAGATGGCGACATCGCTGAAGCGATTATGCTTTTGGAAAAGGAAGTCTAACGTTAGTCTGCGGTCTGTTGGATGATTCGCCTTACCTAATCCACCGCACCAGCGGCTTCATTTTCACAATCTCTTTTCCTATACAGCGAGCGAACTCATTGTCTTGGTGGTCGCCCCACACGCGTATGTCCGGCGGGACTTCCGTTGCGCTTTTCTTGCCAACGTAAACCGTGATTGCCGGCTTCTTGAACTCTTTACCAAGCTTGCCCTTGTAAATTTCTATTATGTGGAGGGGCTCCTGGAGCTTCCGGCTGCAGGGCGACTTGCTCTTGGGCTGGATTCGGTGCGTGTAATCCTTGAAACGCCCCTCGGTGTCCACTACCTTGTTTATTGCCGCGTGTATCTCCTGCACGTGGGCAGGATAGCAAGGTTTGCTTTCCATTGAATTGCTGTTGGCTTCAATCCCTTTTATCCTTTGAGTGTGGCTTTGCCGTTACTGTATCTTCTCCAGCTTAAGCTCGTCCTTGTCAAACTCAAACACTTCCTCGACGTTTGACTTCAGTGCCTTTGCCACCTTGGTGGCAAGAAGGAGGGAGGGGTTGTAGGCCCCTTTTTCCAAAAAGACAATGGTCTCCCTGCGCACGCCAACCATTTGGGCCAGGTCGTCCTGCGTCAGGCCGTGCCTTGCCCTCAGTTCCTTGATTTTGGTCCTCATCTTCAGCACTTCCTACACGTTGGGCTGCCTGTTGAGGTACCACTGGCTGATTACGTAGCTGAACACCATGAAGTAGAACATCAGGCCCAGCACGAACTCGACTGTGAGCGGGTAAAGCTTGAGGTACTGCACCCAGAACAGGATGGTGATGAGCACGTACGAAAGGAACCACGACCACGACGAGGCCTTCTGGGCAACTCGGTTGACGCGCTCGTCGCGCACCAGCTTATCGCCCTTCTTGATCTTCCAGTACATCAGCACGCCTATGGCGAACGTCGCCGATGCGATTGAGTAGAACGTGCCCGTCACTGCGGGGTCGACGCTTATTTTGAATACCGGAATCGCAATGCCAATGCCGAGTGCAAAAAGCGCAATCCGAAATGCCCACATCGCCCTTTTCTTCAAGTCGTCCATTTTCCTACACCTATTCCGCAACCATGTGTTGCATAAACCTAACTTATTGTTATGTATTTCTAACATTTAGTTATATATTTCTATCTTTTCATTGGAAGTCCGGCTTTGCGCCTTTATTCTTTCGGCACTTGACGTTTCCAAAAAGGCACTTAAACTAAAGCCGCCAAAATCGTTGGATTGCATTATGATTGTCAAATTCTTCCCCTGCGGCCCGCTGCAGGCAAACTGTTACCTGGTCTACTCCAAGAAAGGCGGGGACGCCTTCGTAATCGACGCGCCTCCCGGCTCGGCTGCCAAGGTTGAGGAAGTTGCAAAGGCCGAGTCGCTGAAAGTCCTCTATGTCCTTGACACGCACGGCCACTTCGACCACACCTCGGACAACATGGCTTTCGTGCGCAAGTTCGGCTCAAAGATTGGGATAGCCAAGGCAGGCGAGAAATTCATCACCGACCCAGCAACGCAGGGCTTCCAGCTTCCCTTTGATATGGAGGCGTCCAAGCCGGACTTCTATTTGGAAGCCAAGAAACCCTTTGAGTGCGCCGGCCTCTCATTCAAGGTCATCCCCACTCCGGGGCACACCAAAGGTAGTGTCTGCCTCTACTGCAAGGAGGAAAAAGCCCTCTTTTCCGGCGATACCTTGTTTGCCGACTGCTGCGGACGCTACGACTTGGAAGGCTCAAGCGGGGAAGAAATAGAGGAATCGCTGAAGACTTTGGCTGAGTTGCCTGCGGACACGGTTGTCTACCCCGGCCACGGCACGAAAACGACGATTGGCGCGGAGATTGTGTGGATGAAGAAATTCAGGGCTTGATTTGATTAGAATTAGCTGGCTATAGTATTACATATCGCTTAGCCCTTGCTCGGACGCCACCTTCGGCTACTGTTTCGAAGACGTGGTGTTGGTTGTGCGGGCCAGTTATTCGCTTAGGACTATCGATAGCTGATGCTTGAATCACTATCTTTCTATCAAGTACTCGGTTCAAAAGCAGCCATTTTTGCCCGTCTAGTTCCTCAACGGGAACAGCAACCGAACTCATGCTTAGGATTCCTCTGCGATTTTCTTCTGCTTGATGAGTTCTTGGATGACCCACTGGGCTTGTTCAGCTGGTAATCGTAGGTCTGCAATAAAATCTAAGATGTCAACGCACTGTTTTCCTATTGTTTTTCTCCGTTTTAAGTATTTCAGAGCATATTCAAGCGCGGCAGTGTTTGTCATCATCTCGTCCGAAAAGTTTGATATTGCTGGACGTGAAGAAAAAATGAATGAAAATTGCGGCTTACTTGGTTCAAATCGTTGTATTTGTTCATTCACAAGGGCATTCATTTTTTGTCACCCTCTAGCTTTTTAGGTTGAATTACTGGTTCTTCTATCTTCCCGCCTAGATTGAAGTTTTGTACTAGTCCGCTTACTGCGATTCCCAAACCTGAAACAAGAACTTTCCAGGTTCTGAATGCAGTTTCTTCCTTAAGTGAACCAACGGATGTGAAGAAGCCTCTGCCATTATTCTGTTCAACAGCAACAATTGCTTGATATTGTTTTTTCTTACACTCTTTTTCTAGGAACTTTTTAAGTTTGGTTTGGAATTCATTCTGCCAAGCCAAGTCGTCCCCGGGGTTGCCACCATCTTGTTGTCCTGTTGCTGGAACCATAACAGGATATGGTTGTGTATGGAATAAAAAGGTACAGCAGTTTGAAAAAGACCTTTTATAGTACCAAATTGACGGTAGTCCTTACTTTCATTCTTTCACACCAAATAATCCGCCAACAACTGCTTTTTATTCAAGTTCCAGCAGGAATTAATAGCTAATAATTTAGTTTTTGGCTTAATAGAATTTCAAAATAACAACCAAATGGCTTGCGGCGCTCTGCTCCAAACCTGATTTTGAAAACACCGAGCTGAAAACCGCAAGATTAGCGTTTAAGATATTCCCGCGCTGTTCCTCTGATTCTATGGGATATGGCGCAGAATTGTCTAAAGGTGAGTATAAACAATGGAACCAACATCTGGCCATCATTCTGAAGGCCACAACGCAAGCCACGAGGCTTCGCACACATCGCACGAGCACTCCAGCCACGCAGGCTCCGAGTCGCACGCGCACAAGGAAAGCCACTCGCACGACGCGCCCAAGGCGACGCACGTTGCAAGCGGCGTATCGACACAGGGCCCTGCAGCTTTTGCAGCATTGCGCATAAACGACAACATACTTCACGCAATCCGCGACATGGGTTTTGACAAGCCGACTGACGTCCAGTCGCTGGTCGTACCCCTGATGTTCCAGGGAAGCGACGTAGTCGTGCAGTCCCAGACGGGAACGGGCAAGACCGCATCGTTTGCAATCTCAATCCTCCAGTGCCTTTCGCCCAAGCAGAACGTGCAGGCCCTCATCGTAGTGCCCACCCGCGAGCTTGCGCTCCAGGTAGTCGAGGAGTTCAAGGAGCTTGGAAAGTATTCAAGGTTCTCAATAATCGCAGTCTACGGAGGCGCCTCAATGGAAGTCCAGGTGGACGCCCTTCGCCGTGGCGCGCAGATTGCAGTAGCCACTCCCGGACGTCTTTTGGACCACATCCGCCGCGGCTCAATCGACCTTTCAAACGTGCACTTCCTGGTGCTTGACGAGGCGGACTTGATGCTTGACATGGGCTTCATTGACGACGTGCGCCAGATCATACAGGCCACTCCCAACGAGCGCCAGACCTGCCTTTTCTCGGCAACTCTCCCAATCGAGATTGCGCAGCTGTCCTCGGACTACCTCAATTGCCCTGAGACTGTCCGCATCAAGGAAGAGCAGCTTGCAGTAGACCGCATCAAGCAGGAGTATTATTCAGTTGACCCGCGCGAGAAGGTCTCGGCAGTCGCAACACTACTCAAGCTCCGCGGAACGCCCGCGTCAGTAATCTTCACCCGCACCAAGGCAGGCGCCGACTCGCTTGAGCACAGCCTGCGCTCGCTGGGGTTCGAAGTGCGCGCGCTCCACGGCAACCTCACGCAGTCCAAGCGCGAGCGCGTCATGGAGGACTACCGCCACAAGCGCTTCAACATCCTCGTCGCAACAGACATTGCTGCACGCGGACTTGACATTGATGACGTTGACTTGGTGGTCAACTACAACCTCCCGGAGGACCCGAAGGTGTACGTGCACCGCATCGGACGCACTGCACGCGCAGGCAAGGAAGGCCAGTCAGTGGCATTCGTCACCAACCTGATGGAGAAGCGCTTCATCGAAGACACCGCTGTTTTCTCAAACTCGACCATTACCGAGCTTAACATGGAAATCGACCGCTCGCTGAAACCCAAGTTCGCACCACGCGGAACCTTCGGTGGACGCGGTGGCGGACGCTTCGGCGGCAGGGGCGGTGGACGCGGTTTCGGTGGAGACCGTGGCGGACGCGGAGGATACGGCGGAGACCGGGGTTCCTCACGCGGCGGCTACGGCCAGGACCGCGGAAGCTCAGGCGGGTACCGTGGCGGCTCAGGTGGAAGCCGCGGCGGCACTCACTACGGCGGAAGCAGGGGAGGCTCAAGCGGCTACAGCCGCAGGCCGCCCAGGAACTACTAGGGCTTAATTTTCCCTTCGGTTCTTTTTCCCTCTTATTTTTCTTTTAGTTTTGTTTTTCTTCCGCTTTTTTCTTTTTCGCTTTTGCTTTCTTTTGCCTCTATTCCAATGCAATAAATACGTTGCCAGCATTTACTCTTCTATTCGCAACCGCATTGGCGGCTGGTGGAAAAATGGCAACCGTCGAATTCACGCTTACCGACCTCAACAACCTCCTAGGCCAACAGCTCACTGCACAGCAGGCGGCTGACGCGTGCGCGCTCCTAGGCATCCCCTTGGAGAAGGCCGAGGACGACAACATCGTCCTTGAAATCAACCCCAACAGGCCCGACTGGCTGTGTGTGGAAGGGATTGCACGCTCGCTCTCATCGTTTCTCTCCCTAAAGACCGGCCTGCGTGAGTATTCGCTTTCAGGATCCAAAATCAAGGTCACAGTGGAGCCTTCCTTTGCCAAGGCGCGGCCTTACGCTTCCGCATTCATCGCACGCAACGTCAAGCTTACTGACCAGTTCTTGGCGGACATGATGCAGCTTCAGGAAAAGCTCTGCGACACCCTCGGCAGGCGCAGGCGCAAAATCTCAATGGGCGCGTACGACCTTTCCAAGTTGATGCCTCCATTCACCTACACCGCACGCGCACCAAATGAGCTTTCATTTGTCCCGCTTGAGATGACCGAGTCGCTTACCCTTGGGCAAATCCTGGAAAAGCACCCGAAAGGAAAAATGTACGCGCCAATACTTCGCGAGTTCGCCGAGTACCCCGTGATTCTGGATGCACGCAACGAAGTGCTTTGCCTAATCCCGGTCACAAACGGCGAGTCAAGCAAGCTCGTCGCAGGAACAACGTGCGACCTTTTCATCGAAGTCAACGGCACGTCCAAAGCATCCGTTGACGACTGCATCGCAATACTCTACGCCCAGCTTATTGACCGCGGCGCAACAATAGAGCAGGTCAGTTTCAAGGGCGCAATCAGCCAAGTCGAGCCGGTTGCCAGAAAGCGACAGTTCAAAGTCACCGCGCAGGCAGTTGAAAAGCTCCTTGGAGTCAAGATGGCTCCCGCAGAAATCGCACAGAACCTTGAGAAGATGGGCTTTGGAGCCAAGGTTGACGCGGCGACGCAATCCGTGACAGCAACTGTTCCTGTTTACCGCAACGACATAATGGCAGAGTGCGATTTGGTAGAGGATGCCGGAATCGGCTATGGCTACCCCAACATCCTTGGCCGCGAGCCGCCCTTTGCAACAACCGGAGCAAAGAACCCAACAGAGGCATTCGCAGACAGGTTGCGTGAGCTCCTGATCGGGCTGGGCTTCCAGGACTGCGTCACCTTCACGCTAACAAACGAAGCCACGCACTACAACCGGATGAACGTCAAGCCGTCCGAGCACGTGGAAATCGGCAACCCGCTTACCAACGAGACCACTATGGTGCGCACTGACCTTCTTCCAAGCATGCTTTCGGTGCTAGAGGCAAACAAGGACCAGAAGTACCCCCAGAGGCTGTCCGAAGTCGGCGACGTGGTTGCAATCGACTCCGCAAGCCCAGCCGGATGCCGCACAAAGAAGAGGTTGTGCGCAGTCATTGCCTCAAAGAACGCCGGGCTTTCCGAAATCAAGGCCGCAACCGAGGCCCTGCTCAAGGAACTTGGCTTTGACTATTCGCTCAACGCAGTTGACGAGCCGTTCTACATCCCAACTCGCTCAGCCAGGGTGGTTGGAAAGAAAGTGAACGGCCACTTCGGCGAGCTCCACCCGCAGGTCTTGGAGAACTTCAACCTGGGCATGCCGGTGGCTTGCCTAGAGCTTTGGTTCGACTGATTCTGTTCCCGACGGGAAATTAAAAATAAAGAAAAAGAACTGCAGGCAGCTTAACCTGCGGTTGTCGAGTTCGCAATCTCAGCCTCGACCATCGCGATTATCTGCCCCACCTTGCTTGCGTGCGTGGTGGCAAACGAGTTGTCCCCCTCTATCACGAGCTGTTTCTGCGAGGGCAGTATCTTGAGGCAGTTGCACGAGCCGTACCTGATTATGATTGTCGGCGTGCCGCAGTTGGAGTTGTTCGCGTCGCAGTTTATCATCGTGGGCTTTGCTGCAAGGTTCTCCGGCTGGTAGACCGCGGCGTACCCCGAGACCGTGCGGTTTGCGTAGGCGATGTTGCGTATTGCCTCGGCAGCGATTATCGCCACCATGCTGTTGCGGCTGTCGCTTGCGTTGTATGTCTCAAGCCGCACTATCTGGGGGCTCTGCGAAAGCACCGCCCTCATCCCCTCGTCTGCTGTCATCGAAGCCTCATACTCCACGCGCATGCCGTCAAGCACGTAGCTCTTGGTCTGGCCAAGCGACTGGATTGCGAAGTATGCGACGATTGCAAGGACAACGAATGCGGCGGCCCAAAGGAGAATGTCCTTGGGGATTGCAAACTTCTTGCCCTGCGGTTTTTCGGCCTTCTTGTCCCTGGCGTTTTCCCCTTTCTTCGCTTCCTTTTTTTCGTCCTTCCTTTCATTCTTCATAAAATCATCACTTCAAAGGATTTTCTCAAGCCCCTCTGCCGCAAGCTCGGTGTTCTCAAAGGTTTTCTTCGCCTCTTCCAGGAGCACTCCGCGCTCGTCGTACCTGTTCGAGAAGTGGGTGAGTATGAGCGTCTTCGCCTTGGCCTTCTTTGCAATCGCAGCTGCCTGTGCGCACGTGCTGTGCTTCTTTTCCTTGGCAAGCTCCTTTTCAGTCCCTGCAAAGGTCGAGTCGAGCACGATGATGTCCGCAAGCTTGCAAGCTGCGTTGAGCTCGGAGTTCGGCGCGCCGTCCCCCGAATAGACTATCTTCTTTCCGGGCTGCTCGTAGGTGACGTCTGCGTATGTGAATTTTTTCTTGCCGATTGCCACGGTCTTTCCCGCTTCAAGCTCGGAGAAGTTCCTTCCCTTGATTCCGACCTTCTCGCATTTGGGCTTGTCGAAGCGGTGCGTGGGCTTGCCCTCAAGCACGTATCCGAGCGCGTTGGTGCCGTGGTTTGCGTTGAATGCGCTGACCGTGAAAAGCTCGGTCTCGTAGAACGGCTTCTTTGAAGCGGCAATCTCCACAAACTTGACCGGGAAGTTGGGCCGCAGTTCCTTGGTCGTAAATACTGTGTCGAGGAATTTCGCGGTGCCTTTTGGGCCGTAAATCACAAGCTCAGCAGCGCGAGTTGAGAGGTTCATGCTCTGCACCAGGCCGAACAGCCCCAGGTAGTGGTCGGCGTGCAAATGTGAAAGGAAGATTACGTCAATGGATGCGAAGCTCACGTTGTACTTCATCAGCTGCCGCTGGACCCCCTCGCAGGCGTCAAACAGCATCGACTTTCCGTACTTTACTGCCATGCAGGAAGTATGGTACTGTTTGGAGGGAAGCGAAGCGCTGGTTCCAAGCATTACTAGTCGTATCACAGAAATTACCTGATAATTTGAGCATTAGGTTTAGCCTTTTTGAGGATTATAACCCTTGGCGAATCAGCAGGTTTCACTCCGGGCCGTACTTGTCGCGGTTCTTCACGTAGTCCGCAAGCTGCAGCAGCACGCCGGTGCACAGCGCGTAATACGCGTATATCGCCGAGAGTTCCGCCTTGGCATCCTCCTTGAGCACAAGCAGGAACGGGCAGGATGCAAGAAAGAACAGCGCAGTGACTATCATCACGCGGTCGTCGATTTTGTTGACGTAAGAGAATACTGCGTACGCCAGGAAGAACAGCGCCGAAACCTCCACCAGGCTCTTTTGGTTGGTAAGCACCAGCGGGAGTATGACCAGGAACAGCTCAAGGCCCAGGGTCGCAAAGAACCAGCGCCCCCCCGGGTAGAAGTTCGTCCTAACGTATGCCTCCGCGCTTACGGCCGCACCGCGCAGCCGCCTGAAAGCCGGGCCGATGCCTGGCAATGCAGCTGACGCGTGCAATACCAGCCCTGCGATTTTCATATGGGTCCGGTGGTATCGGATACTGCTGATTTTCTTGGAAATTGCCCGGAGCACCAGCGGGAGGTAAAGCACGGCCGCCGCAACAGCCGCCATCAGCAGCACTATGTACAGCTTGTCCTCCACCCCGGGGTAGGAAAACGGGTTTTGGGGCCTGAATATGTACGTTGCGTACGCGTATGCCGCGCACAGGCCCAAAAACAGGTAAGAAAAGACTTCGCGGCCGGACTGTAAAAGGGACTTGATCCGGCTAATGTCCATATGTCAGTTCCTACTTGCAGGTTTAAGCGTTTTTCGTTTGCCTGGCTTTTTGGTCATTTCACGGACAACTGGCTGCCCCCGCACCCCTCGACCCCGCGGTAGCCCCTCAGAAACTCGCCTGCGAACGGTATCTTCGCGACCACCACGCCCCGCACCGCGCTGGCGTTTGCCGCCGCCGCGCCGTTGAGCGAAAAGAAACCCTTGGCCTGGGAGTCAAAGAGGGCGTTTGCATCGCCTTTGGTGAAGAAGTAGACAGTTCCCGAAGCGTCCTTGACTGCAAAGAACGCCCGGTGAATCACGGGGATTGCCGGCGCGTCAGCAAATACGCGCACCCAATAGGCTATTGCCTGGGGCTTTTGGGTTGTGGGGAAGCTCGTTCCGCCCACCTTTGCTGCCAGTATGCACGGCTCGGCCTTCTGCCTGCCCGTCGTGCATTTCGAATACTCGTAAGTGACCGGGCCGTTGGTCTCTGAGAACCCCGTAGGGTCCGAGTAGAAGTCCCTGCACATCCGCTCGGCGCTGTTGTTGCAGTACGTGCTTATAGGCGCGTCAAGCGAGACGGTGCCGTTGCCATGAGTCACCACCCACGGCTGCGCCTGCGAAAGCAGGCCGTCGTATTCCTTCACTTGAACCGAGGGCGAAAGCGGCAGCACCAGGAGCAAGTCGCCGCGCGAGTACTCCGGGTACATGGAGCAGGACGTGACGTAGTTTATCGGCGGCGCTGCCAGAAACAGCGCCGAGAGCGCGAGCCAAAGCGCGGCTATGAACAGGGTTCCTGCCAATGCGGCCAGGACCAGCTTTGCAACGCGCTCGCTTTTCATCTTTCCAACCATCGTGAATTATCCTTTGCAAACTGCGGGCCTGCGTCCTGGCTTCTGCAGGACCGCGCACAGGTTGCGTGCCTTCGAACCGTCCTGCGCGTCCGTCCTCCTGCCCCCGGCCTCGTAGAACGCGTCCGAAACCTCAAGGCCCGCCTTCCGGGCGTCCCCCGTGAGTTCGCGCATGGAAAAGAAATGGTAGTACCTCTTTATTTTGCCGCCCCTGCCCGTTGGGAACTCCACGTCCTTGTCGGTGCCGGGCGTTGCCTGCGGGTCGCTCCATACTGTGACGAAAGCAAAGCCCGACGGCTTGAGCACCCTGCCAATCTCCGTCAGCGCCCGCACCCTGCCTTGTGCGCTTGGGATGTGGTGCAGAACCGCAGTGCAAAGCACCGCGTCAAAACGCGCCGACGGGTGCCGCGTGTTTCCGATGTCCGCCTTGGTTATCACGCACGAGTGGGCCTTGCAGGCTGCGGCCACGTTCCTGCTTGCACTGCGCAGCATCCCTGCGGAGTTGTCGCAGCAGCATATGCAGGCGCGCGGGAGCTTTTTGGAAAGCCAGATGGTGTTCCTTGCGTTGCCGCAGCCCGCGTCTAGTATTCTTGCGTGCGTCAGCGTGCCAGTTCTCTTTGAGAATCTTCTCTGGAATTCCTCTACAAACAGCGGCATCGGCGAGAAAGGCCTTTTCCGGCTGTCGTCCCAGTCTTTAGCGATGGCGTCGTAAGCGTCCTGCACGCCGGTTGCCTTTTTTTGAGTGTGCTTTTTGGAAGCAGGCCTTGCCGTTTTTGAAGCTGGCTTTGCTATTGGTTCGGTTTTTTTTTGCAATGCCTTCGCTGTTCTTGCCATTTATTCCGCCACTGCCTCCGAGTGCTTTCTTTTCCCGTCCACCCAGGAAAGGGCGATTGAAATCCCAACCCCTGCAAACACCGCGACTGCGCAGTCAAGGTAGGTCAGGAAACGTTCGGTGAACGCTCCGATTCCCAAAAGGTCGTTCTTGACAAGGATTACGCATGCAACAAGCCAGGCGAACGCGAGGGCCTTGTTGCGGCCAGGCGCCTTTGAAAGCGGCAAAAGAATGACGCCAAGGATTGCAGCTGCCTGCGGGCTCTTTGAGAAGTATTCCACGAAATCAATGGACTTTCCGAACTCCTTTGCGCCAAACTGCGGCAAACAGGAAAAGTTCAGGCACGCAATCCCGGTCTGGCGCACGTGCCAGGCCATGTACGTGAAAAACGCCGCAAGGCCTGCAAGCGTTGCTGTCAGCACCTCCGGGTGCAATACGTTCGAGAGGATTTTTTCAGCCGAGGGCTTTCCCTTGGGCAGGCCCTTAAGGTACTCCCACACGAAGAACAGGAATGCAGTCAGCACGAACACCAGCAGCGTCGGCTGGTGGTCAAGGGCAATAACGAGAGCGCAAAGCGCCGCGGCAAGGGTCCTGCGCGTAAGCAAAAGGTACAGCGCTATTGGAAGCAGAACGTTCCCAAGGCCAATCGGGCTGTTGCGCGTGCCCCAGGTCATCAGGTTGGCAGAGGACATTGCGAGTATTCCCGCAGCCACTCCCGCGCGCCAGTCGCCTGCTATGCCCTTTGCAATCGCGTATACTGCGAACGCAAGCAGCGTTGTGAGCGCCAGCGTAAGGAACCTTTCGGTCCAGGCAAAGTCAAGCCCGGTAAGCAGGGCAGTGCCGGCGACAAGCGCCGGGTACGCAGGCAGGTGATACGTCGGGGTCACGCCCCCGAACACCACTTCCATCTCGGCGTAGTGGCCGGTCTCCATTATGAATACCGCCCTTCCCGCGTGGAGCATCGAGTTGTCCCAAGTAGGCAGGAAGCGCCCTGCAACGTCGAACATGCCCCAGTACGCGATGGAGAACGCAAGCCCCAGCAGTACTGCAAGCCCCGCGGCCTGAAGCGCTCCCTCAGTGTCAAGTTTGTATGCCATGCGCTCACTTTACAAGGAATATCTTGGTGCCGTCCACGTCGTAAACCTTCCCGAACAGGGCTGGCGCCTCAAACTTTTCAATAACCGGCTGCTTCCAGCCGTAGGCGTAGAAGTTCTTGTTGCTGTCCAGCCTGGTGCTTACGAACACGTACGTTATGTTGTACTTTGCAAGCAGCTGGTGCGCCTCAACTGAGGAGTTCGTAAGGAACGCGCGCTCGTTGTCCGAGTAGCGCTGGTTGGCGTTGTCCGCAAGCTCCCACGCGCCGCCAATCGAGCAGATTTGGAACGCGACCGCGGTGAGCATCTCGCACGCGAACATGTCCCCTGCAAAGTGCGACTGGTGCGGCACGTTGGCGTACGCCCACTCCGCTGCCTTGACTTCGCTTGTGGTCACCACCGGGTCGTACCAGCCTGCGAGCGAGCCCTTCATCTGGGGGAACGCGTACGCTGCGGCCAGGCAGATGCAGGCGGCAAGGAATGCGGCGCTAACCAGTGTCCTTCTTTCCAAACAAGATATACCCCATTGAAGCGTTGATTGCCGAAATCAGGACAAGCGCGGTCCAGAAGTTCAGGCCGACCGTGAAGGTCAGCGCTATGAATGCGATGCAGCAGATGGCCATTGAGAAGAACACGCTTGCGCAGGCAACCTCGACCGGCCCGGCAAAAAGCGGCGCGCCATCCTTCGCGTGCCCGGTGACGCCCCACCTGCGGTCAAGCTGGAGGAAAAGCCAGCCCGGCACCACTAGGGCGAACGCGAATGCGGCCAGCGCCCGCGCAACCTCAACCAATCCAAGTGGCGCAAGAATTTCCATCAGAATAATCAACTGCCTATGCGATATATCTCGGTGCTGTCCTTTGAATACACTTGCGTGAACGACTGCCAGCTTGCAAAGCCGGCACTGCACTTGTAGTTGTCCTTCTCTTCACTGCTGTAATACGCGTACGTGACGTTGAGGCTGCGCGCTATCGCAAGCGCCCTTTCTTCTGACTGCGTGCAGTAGAGTTCCTTCATCAGCTCGATCCGCCTCGAGTTCTCTCCCTCGCCGATTGCGTTGACCCAGCCCCACCACGCTCCGACCGCGCGGAACCTTCCTGCATAGCTGTCTATTGGCGAGTTGTGCTTTTCGCGCGAGGCAAACACCGCGCCAGTTGGCGTATTGTTTGCAATCCACTTGCCCGCGTCAACCTCGGCAGTTGAGATGCCTACCCAGCGGTTGCTGTCCCACCAGGCAGTAGTCATCAGCGAGGACATGCTTGAAACCAAAAAGAAAATTGCAAGAAGCAGCCACCCGGCTGCTTTGAGCTTCTTGGCAAGGTCGTATGCCGCAAGGCCTGCGCATATCCCGGTTGGCACGAACATGAACACGAAGAACTTGTTGAGGTCCCACTCCAGTCCGTTCAGCGTAATCAGGTTAGGGACTGCGAACAGGCCGAACCCGAGCAGGCAAAGGAGGGCGTATTCGCCGTTTGCTATCCCTGCGAATTTTTTGCGGCCCAAAAGCATTGATGACACGAAAGCAACAGCCGCAACCGTGAATGCGATGAATGCCGCGCCCATGTTCTTTGCATAGAACACCACAAACCCGACAAAGTCTGTTGGCGCAAGCCATCCGAAGTGTATGGTGGGCATGTAGGATGACGAGTGTATCCCCGACGAGAGCACGAGCAGGTAAAGCGGCAGGCCTGTAATCGCCGCGCCAACAAGGAACGCGGCCAGCTGCTTTGCCTCCCCCGCGATTTTTTGGCCGGTCATTGTGCCGATTGCTGCCTTGAGCACAGCCGCAAGCCCGCACGCCGGCGCGGCATAGAAGTGGAATGGCACGGACAGTCCGCACAGCAGCCCGGCAAGCGCGTCCTTTTTCCAGTCGCCTCTGGATTCAAGCAGCAAAAGCAGGACTGCAAGGAAAAGCACGAGCCCGGCCATTATCGCACGCTGGGGCAAAAGGAATCCCGGAATCAGCGAGGGCATCTGGAAGTCCTTCCAGTCGTTGTCGTGCGCCTCGTAGGTGATTACGCCCCAGACTTGGCCGAGGTCCTTTCCCCCCAGTTCAGGGAGGATGTTGGTGAACCCGAAGCCGCCGCAAAATAGCACCAGCAAGGCGCAGAACATCGCCTTCTTTTTGTCCGCGCAAAGCCGCAGCGTAACTATGTAGCAGAGCAGGAAGAAGAACGCGGGGTAAATTGAGTTCTCAACTCGCATGCACGCCATCGGGTCGATGCTTGTGAATTTTGCGTTGATTGCGGTGAAAAAGTCCGAGAACCAGTGGTAGTTAAGAGGCTGGCCCGCAAGGAACGGCACCTGCGGCGGGAAGTTGCCGAGGTTCACCGTGCGTATCACCGGCACGTGCGCGGGGAAGTCGCCCCAGTTCCACCCACCTACAATGATGCCATACTCGCTTTCCACCCAGAGCGTGGAGTTGTTGATTGAAAGGAAAGCCGCAAACACGAGGATTGTCGCGATGATTATTGCGTAGTGCGACTTTAGCTCGGAGAATATAGACTTTGCAAGCGCCTTTTTGCCCTGCGCAGGCCTTGCGTTTGCGGAAAGAAGCGCAAGCGCAGAAGCTACAAGCACCATCGCAATTGCAATCGAGCCGCGTGAATACCCCATTGCAAGCGAAATGACGTACGTTGCGGCGCAGAGGCTGGAAAAAGACAGCGCGTATGCGATGCCGGTTCGCGCAAGCCCGCCAATCCCGTCAAGCAGCGGCTCGAGGAAATACCAGTTGGCGATGAAAAAGAAGATTATGGCAGCAGCGCCAAGCGCGGAGTTCGAAGTCAAAAGCGCTGCAAGCACGACAAGAAGGAACGCGCCAAGAACAGTTGCCTGGCTTCCGACTTTTTGTCCGAGTACGCTTCTCATTTGCTTCCAAGCCTCTGGCGGAGCCGTAGGATTCCCCAGAACATGTCCCAGATGTCGTTTTTGAGCCGCATCGTGGTGTTTGCCTGCTCGCGCCACACGACCGGTATTTCGGAAACAACAAGGCCCTGCCTTTGCGCAAGGATGAGTATTTCCGTGTCCCAGAGCCAGTGCCTTTCCTTCGACCTTGCGCACAGGTCCTTTGCCACTCCCCTGCGGAACGCCTTGAACCCGCACTGGTGGTCGGACACCTTGGAGCCCAGTATTACGCGCACCAGCCAGTTGAACACCTGGCTGAAGAACAGCCTGCCCGCCCCCCTGCTTGCGTTGCTCTTTTTGAGGTAACGCGAGCCGGTTGCGATGCCTGTCTTCCTAGCGGCGTCAAGAAGCGCGGGAAGGTGCGAAGTCTCGGTGGCCTGGTCCGCGTCGATGTATGCGACGAGCTCCCCGGTTGCCTCGTTGAAACCGCGGCACACTGCGCTGCCGCGTCCGGATTTCTTGTTTACGTGTGACACTTTCACGAAAGGGTACTTGCGCCAGAGCCGGTTTGCCTCCTCGAAGGAGCCGTCCCTGCTGCCGTCTTCTGCTATGATTATTTCAAAGTCCTTGATGTTGGCGTCCTGGAGGCTCCGCTTCACTGCCTCGACGCAGCCTTCCAGCTTGTCCTTCTGGTTGTAGACTGGCACGACAACTGAAACCGCAATCCTTGCCAAGACCTTCCAATGCCCCCTTGAAAACAAAAACGGGCCCGCCGAGACTTTCAGCGTGCGTCGGGGGACACCCTGATGGGTTTCCCCCTTGTCCGCGCCGGACGCTCCCCCTTCCAAAAAATACCTTCTGCCGAAGGGAGCGGACAGCACGTCAGGAGCGAATCCCCGCCGCACGCTTTTGAACTCGGGACCTACTGGTGTTTCCCATCATAAATTTTTCAGGGAACCCCGATTGACTTATGGTATTCGGAACCAGTCGCTCTATCCAGGCTAAGCCACGGGCCCGCTTGAATATTTTTAGCGGTTTTGGTTTATATCGGCATAGGAAGAAAGCGGATTTTGGCTCGCAGGCTAAACTATCCGTGTATCCTGCTGCAACCCTAAGAAATTATGGCAAAAGCGATGAAAGTATATTCTATGTCAAAAGTAATCCCCAAGACCCTTATTGCAGCTGCAGTTGCAATCGCCGCTTTTTCTTTTCTTGCAGGCGCATTTCTCTTCCATCCAACACCCGGCAAGTCCTGCGGGTGCAGCGTCCAGACTTTGTTCTCCCCCGGAGCGGAATCCGCCCTCGTCTCGCTCTTTTCGTCATCCTCCGAGTCCATTTCGGTTGAAATCTACCAGTTCTCCTACACGCCCCTTTCGCAGGAGCTTGAACGAAAAGCAGGCCAGGGCGTGCAGGTGCGGGTGATACTTGACCGCACAGTCACTTCAAACTATGAAACCGCACGCGAGCTTGCCTCAAAAGGGGTGCTTGTGCGATTTGCCCCTGAGCACTTTACGCGCCTGCACTCCAAGTTCGCGGTAATCGATTCTTCTGTTGTGCTTGTGGGCAGCACCAACTGGTCGTTCCACGCGATGTTCCTCAACCGCGAGGCCGCAGTCTCGATTTCCGGCTGCGGCGCAGTACCGGAATTCGCCTCCGTCTTTGAGGAGGACTGGGCCGCTTCCGAGCCGTTCCTATCCTGAGCGGCTGGGGGCAGACGGTAACCTGCAAGGAAACAAAACGTTTTCAATCCCGCGCTGGCCAACAATATTTGCATCAACATGACGCACGAAAAGGCCAGAAAGAAGGCCGTTGCAAAGGAAGCGGAAAAAGCCGCAGAGATTACCGTCGGCCCCGCAACTCGCAAGGAAATCTATTCCATCTTCATCCTCTCGCGCGAGTATTTCCCCTACGCCAACTTCTCCTCCGACGAAATCGTGCGCAGGATTGAATCTAAGTCCTACGTCTACCTGGTAGCGCGAATCAACAACAAGCTCGCAGGGTACTTGGATTATGAAATCCTTGAGGACCACGCGAAAATCCTCGGTCTTGCTGTGCTTTCCGAGTGCCGCAACAAGGGAGTTGCAAAGGCCTTGGTGAACGCCGCCCTCAACGCAATCCAGGCCTCCGGGTTTCGGAGAGTCTTTTTGTTCGTAGCAAAGGACAACGAAGTCGCCCAGAAAGTATACAAGGAGTTCGGATTCACGTGCTTTGGCACGCTGGAGCGAAAAATCAACGACAAGGACGTACTATTGTTTGAGAAGCAACTGCTTCCAGTAGCAGGTAATTAGTGGTTTTGGCAGAAACTAGCATCCTGCTTCCAATTCAATCTCGCAGCATTCAAAGCGGCTTCTTGCACCCGCACCTGTCCTGGTGCGCCTTCCCGAATTCGGGATTCTTCAAAGCTTCCTCGCCGTAGATTGCCGGGCCGTCGATGCAGGCAAGCCACTTGCCCATCGCGCAGTGGCCGCACACTCCGAAGCCGCACTTCATATAGCGTTCAACAAGCAGTTGGGAAGGAACGCCGTGCTTTTGGCACGTCTTTGCAACAGCTTCCATCATCCGCTCAGGCCCGCAGGAAAACACGCAGTCGTACTTTGCGCCTTTTGCCGAAAGCCGCGCTTCAAGCTCGTCCACGCTTGTTCCTGCCTTTCCTTCCGAGCCGTCATTTGTCAAAAAGCACGTGTCACAGCAGGCCTTCTTCATAAGCAGTGCCTTCGTGCGCGCGCCAAGTATTGCCTCGGCATCCTTTCCGCTGTCCTTTCCAACCCGCGCAAGGAACCTCAAAGGCCCGAACCCGTAGCCGCCGCCGACCATCAGCCACTTCTTGCCCTTCTGCTCGAAGCCGTGGCCAAGAGGGCCGCGGACGTAAATGTCATCGCCTGCCTTGAGCTTTGAAATCTTCTCGCTAACAGGGCCGGCGTTTGCCACGCAAATCTCAAGAGTTGGCTTGTTCTCCGCAATGCTTATTGGCTTCTCATCCACTCCGGGAACCCAGACCATCACGAATTGCCCCGGCTGGGCGTCAGCAAGCTTGGCCTCAAGAACAAGGCGAACGACTTTTTCGTTCTCCTTTTCCGCCTTCAGCACTTTCGTCTTAATTGGAAGCATAATTTCTTTACCTTCGTTTCCGTCCTTTTCACAAATTCCTATTCAAGCTTGATGTCCGAAACCTTCGAATACCCTTGTTTGTCCATGAACTCCTGCAATTCCTTTGCAATCTCCCCAAAAGCGTTCTTGCGGTAGCACACCGCGCTGCCAATCGAAACCGCAGTCGCGCCTGCCATAAGCATCTCGGCAGCATCAATCCCGCTTGCAATCCCGCCGCCGCCAATAATCGGAAGGTCAACAGCCTCCCTAATCTGGTAAACACAGCGAAGCGCAACCGGCTTGATTCCGGGGCCGCTCAGGCCGCCAATCCTGTTCGCAAGGTAGGGCTTTCTTGCATAAGCGTCAATCCACATTCCCGAAAGGCAGTTGATTGCGGTGATTGCGTCAGCGCCACCCTTCTTTGCAGCTATTGCGATTTCGGCAATGTCAGTGACGTTAGGCGAAAGCTTGGCAGAAACCGGAAGCTTCACCGCCTTCTTCACCGCACGCACGATTTCCTCGGTCGCAGCCGGGTCTGCAGAGAACATCCTGCCTTCCCGCCCCACGTTGGGGCAGGATATGTTAAGCTCAATCATCGCAGGCTTTGCGGTCTCCATGACCTTTGCCGCCTGGACGAACTCTTCCGCGTTCTTTCCAAAAACAGAGGCGATTACCGGCACCCCGGCTTCCTTGATTGCCTTCTTGATTTGCTCGGACTCCTCCTTGACCCCGGGGTTGGAGAGCCCGACTGCGTTCATGACCACCTGGCCGTGAATCATCGCAGTGGGGTTGGGGTGGCCCGGCCTTGGCTCAATGGAACATGATTTCGAAGTGACCGCTCCGGCGCCTTCCTGGGCGGCCCTAATCAATAAGTCCGCATAGTTGCTGCGCACCCCGGCAGAAAGCACCAGCGGGTTGCGCATCCTCACTCCTGCGACTGTGACATCGAGTTTGGCCATTCTGATTACCTTGGACTTGCGGTTTGCTTTGGTTTTCCCTTCGATTTCTTTCCATTCCAATATTATTAATTGTGCGTCACTAAATCAACTTCCATGGAAAACGCGCCTATTGATTTTTACGGCCTGCCGCTTAACCTGCACCCCGACGTGTACGAGCCGTCCGACGACTCCGAGCTCATGGTCGAGGCCGCCCGCAAGTATGCCTTTGGGAAAGTGCTGGACTTGGGATGTGCAACCGGCGTGTTTGGGTTAGCTTCCGCAAAGAAGAACGAAGTATCCGCAGTAGTCTGCGCCGACTTGAACCCTGCGGCTGTTGTACTTGCAAAGAAGAATGCGGCATTGAATGGCGTGGAAAGGAAGATGGATTTCGTGGAAACGGACCTGTTTTCGGCGTTAAAGGACGGGCAATTTGACGTAATCGGCTTCAACCCGCCCTACCTTCCCACCACTCCAGCAGAAAGGGTCCACGGCACGCTCAACCTTGCGTTCGACGGCGGCCTGAGCGGAAGGGAGATTACCGACAGGTTCCTTTCGCAGTTTGAGAAGCACCTTGCTCCCGGAGGCATCCTCATTCTTTTGCAGAGCAGCCTCTCAGGAATCGAAAAGACCGTGGCAATCCTTGAAAAGAAGGGCTTTGCAGTCGAGAGGCTCCCCTCGAAAAAGTTCTTTTTCGAGGAAATCTGCGTGCTTGCGGCAAGAAGGGCAAAAGGTTGTGCCGTGCGTCCAGAAGAAGAAAAACACGGGCCCGCAGGGATTTGAACCCTGGACCTACTACTTAGGAGGTAGTCGCTCTGTCCAAGCTGAGCTACGGACCCGCCTACTAATCTTGGCTACAAAAGTAAAT